>Ga0209577_10000431_pt1 | contig 42691 bp, 26 predicted proteins | sample GraSoiAngelo_109_FD_185874 | JGI IMG/M metagenome (GOLD analysis project Ga0209577, IMG submission 185874) | Grasslands soil microbial communities from the Angelo Coastal Reserve, California, USA - 14_0903_12_20cm (SPAdes) (version 2) | ecosystem: Environmental > Terrestrial > Soil > Grasslands... | reverse complement strand
TCGGTGCTCAAGACATTGCTCATGCCGAGCGAGCCTATAAGGGCTCTCTCGGGCGTCAATGTCCCGGGCTTTCCTATGGCCGGTTTTCAGCTGACCCTATATGGCCGGATTTGGGCGACCCCTGAGGCTTTCAATTTTGAGCAAGTGGACAGGCACAAAACTTCCGCTGCGAGAACCAACAACAGTCGCTTGGTTGGTCTAGACAGATTTCGCCTTGGGTTGGCGGGTACTCTAACTGGATAGGCGACGATTTTAGAGTGAAGTATTGCTTGCTTGTTGATTGTTAATAAAACGGATCAATGAATCTCAATTCTCGGAGAGGAAGCGTTGGCATTCCACTCTTTCGAGATGCATCAATGTTGGGCTTAAAAGATCAGATGCGAGGGTAACCGATGTCACTCCACCTCTATAACAGGAAGCATACGCCGAGCCCACTGCAACTCCCGACGAAACGCCCCGTCTCGATATTGATATTTGCAATCTTTTTGGCTCTTTCGTCGCTGTCAGCACAGGAAACTCCGCAGGATCCTGTGCTGTCCTGGATGAACGAAATCGCCCAACAGGAACTACAACAGCGAGCGGAGACAATCCGTGAAATCCACACTGTCGCTCAGGCGGAACACCGGAAGCAAGTGGTCCACACAAGACTTCTAGACATCTTGGGTGGGCTGCCCGACTATAAGGGACCGTTAAACTCCAGAGTCATCGGCCAGCTCCGCAATGATTCATACACTATCGAAAAATTAATTTACCAAAGTCTGCCGGGCTTTTACGTTACCGCCAATCTCTATCGGCCGAACCGCCCAGGCCGTTACCCGGCCGTGCTTCTGCAAGCCGGCCATACCCAAGAAGGGAAACCCGAGAACCAGAGAATCGCGGCCAATCTGGCCATGAAAGGGTTCGTCGTGTTGTGCTTTGATCCCATCGGGCAAGGCGAGAGAGAACAAACCTATAGCCGGCAATTGCACGCACCCCTGGCGGGCTGGTCCGTTCCTGAGCATATTGAGATGGGAGCCCAGGCCCAATTGATTGGTGAGGGGCTGGCTCGTTACTTCATTTGGGATGCGATGCGGTCCCTCGACTATCTTGCCAGCCGGCCTGATGTGGACGCCTCACGCCTAGGAGCCGCAGGTTGCTCAGGCGGAGGCGCATTGACAACCTTCACTGGAGCTCTCGACCCGAGACTCAAAGTCGTCATTCCCGGCTGTTATCCTACCTCTTTCCAGTTGTTGTTTCCCACTGAGGGCACGGGGGGTCCTGATGCCGAAATGGTCTTCCCCCGCTTTTTAGCGAGCGGTTTGGACACGGCCGATTTCGTCGAACTGTCAGCCCCGACGCCGTGGCTACTCCAGGCCACCGAACACGATCAATACAACTTTATCCACGAGGGAGTCCAGCTCGTCTACGAGGAAGCTCGGGAGTGGTACTCCATATATGAAGCCCAAGACAATGTAGGTTTCTTGGTGGGACCGGGTTGGCACGGCATGCCCGTCGTCAGTCGGGAAGCCGTCTATGAGTGGATGATTCGCTGGCTTAAAAACGGCCAGGGGGACTTCCACGAACAGCCCCTGAAGATGTATACCAACCATGAGCTGCTGGTGACGGCCAGCGGCAATGTTGAGAATGAAGCAGGCAGCCGAAAACTCTACCAACAGTTGTTAGTTGATTTTCACGCCAAGGAGCACCCGGGCACGGTCCTTGAGCTGATGGCTGAGCTGCGTAATCTGAAAATTCCAACCGATGGCTCCGCACCAGCGGTGAAGATTTTGAATGAAGTGAACGACTCCGAAAGCCGGCAAGAGCACATAACGTTTGAAAGTGATCCGGGAATATGGCTTGACGCCACGTTGTATATCCCGTCTTCTCCCGGACGAAAACCAGCCGTGCTGATGGTGAAAGGAAACGAATATTTCGGTGTCATGCCGACAGCCACGATGGCAGAACAAATGGCCAAGCTGGGTCGAGTAGTGCTTAAGATGGAGCCTCGCACGTCTTCCATGAAAAACGATACAGGCCCATCTACCGGGGACTGGGTGACCAACCTTCAGGCTAACCTGATCGGCCGTAACTTACCGGCATTGCGAGCTCACGACATATTACGCGGCATTGACCTGCTGGCGGCTCATCCTGATGTCGATCCTGGCTCAATTCGCGGCGCCGCTCGCGGCGTAAAAGGGATCTGGCTTTTGCTCGCAGCTGCGGCTGACCCGCGGATTGGCAAGATTTGGCTCGACAGGACACCCTACAGTCTGCGCGCAGCGCTAGAAAACTCAATGACCACCGACTTGTGGGATGCAGTTATACCAAATTTTGTGCTCCATTGGGATCTTAACGACCTGGTGAAAGCAATGGGAACGCACCAGGTTTTGTGGACGGATCCGACGAACTGGATGAGTCGCGTTGTCGCTCTTGGTCCGCCCTTTCAGTATCGGTACGTTCTCGGCGACACGACTGATCTAGCGAATGCACAAGACGACGCGTACTTTCGCGAACTGCTGCATTAATTTAAAAGTGGATCTTGATAATGGCGACATCAATAGGAGAGCCCGAAGGACTACAAGGTCTTAGGGACGAAATGCGAGAAGCGTTAGTCTTTGACTACGACGGAGTGCTCGCCGATACTGAATTCCTCCACTGGAAGTCATGGGAACTTTGCTTCCTCAATATGAGTTTTCTCGCCAGAACCTCGAACGCAAGCGCGTGGTTTGCGAGTGGTCACTTGCGGAGATTCCGATCCCACAAGAAACGATCACTGCTGACGACGCTGGGTGCATATCGCCCGGGGCTGGTGACTAGTTCAGAGCGATCCAAAGTGGAGCCAATTCTCCGGGCCTCGGCAATTTACGAAAAATTCGATGCCATGGTTTTCGGAGAAGACGTGACAGCACATCAACCCGCTCCCGATCCGTACCTGCTGGTTGCGCAGAAGCTCGGGGTACGGGAATCGTGTTCGAGGACTCGAAACCTGGACTTGCGAGCGCCTCCGCTGCGGGGTTCAAAGTTGTCAGAGTCGAGGAACCGAAGGATCTTACAAAAATTGTCGTACTGTCTCTGCGCGGTCAAACGAATCCTGCAACGTCTCTCGGGACCTGAATTCTCTCGATCTCACGCTAGCCTCCTATTGCCGCAAATTACTTCATATCGTAAGGCATTTTCCATCTCTCCTTAACATCCGCCAGTTCGGCGCGGTGCCCGTTGGCAACTTCGGCAGGCCAGTGCGTGGTCTCATACTGTGCCGTTAGTTGATCTTCTGGAAGAACCAGAGCGGAGTCCTGCCGCCGTTGTTCCAGCAACTGGCCCCGATCTTCTGATCCCAATATAAACAATGCGAAACAATGCATTCAACAATGCGACACTGTCGGTTGCCGACGATAAAATCGTCGTCACCTGTAGCATTCCCAAGCATGGCGAGGAAGGCCATCCGTTTGCCAAGCAGCACCGTGGTGACAGTCAATTCATACTCGGGCTGAGTCTTGCTGGCGATCGAAGGGCTGGCCTGCGGATCGTCCGCTCGCCATTGCTGAGCATCCCAACGGGACCGAAAGGAATCGCATCTTGGGCAAACTGCAGACTCGGGCAACGGTGTGAATCTGCTGAGCAACTTGGGCGGCGACGCGCCCAAGTTTAGTCCCGGTTCGTTCGCAAAATTCGGCCGCACCTTGTTGAGGTGGAGTTACCCCGTAATCGGAGTTGATATCAACATCGCCAACCTGAAGGAAGAAGTACAGCGCCTTGCCGTCAAAAGGTTCTTTCAACCTCTGGAGTCATCGCACCTGGGAAATCAGCAGAATAAAGCCGATTGTCAGGGCCAAACACAACTGGATGGCAAGCGTAATTGACCAGGATGGCGAGCGGGCTACCAGCGAATCATCGATTGTGAAGTACAGCGAGGGTCGGATCGACAGGCGCCGTGGAAACTCCGGTCCAATTCGGTTCGAACCAGGCTCCTCCGTTTGCAAGACGATGTCGGCCCGATTGGAGCTGCCCGAGTTTCCTGCCCCACACGCCACCGCGGCCAATCGTCACCCCGGCGACTTTTTTCCCAGCAATCGCCGAAAGCCAAACTTCGTTTCGCTCAGCTCTCTGTCTCGGATGGCACCTCGAAATTGATCAAACCAGTGCGAAAGCCGCGCGTTTTCCACGCACCGAATGCAATGCCAACAATCATCCAGATCACGCCCGCTCGTATTGCCGCTTGGCTTAGGTTGAGCCAGAGCAGAAGACAAATGGTCAAACCGGAAATGGGTAGCACAAGGTTAGCAAGTCTTTTCTCCGAACTTCGCATGTAGTAGCGTACAAACGCGGCGGCATTAACTCCCATGAAGGCGAGGAGCGCTCCGAAATTGAGCATCTCGGCGGCTAGCCCATACGACAAAAGAAAGGCCCCCGCAACAGCAACCAGGCCCACAAAGATCACGTTGTTGCGCGGTATGCGACGATTGCGGTCAATGGCGCCAAAGAATGACCGAGGCAACGCGTTGCTTCGTCCCATGCCATAAAGCAATCGAGCTGCCCCCAATTGGGCTCCCATCCCGGAACCAACACTCGCAACGAGCAGCGTTAAGTTCATCGTCAAGAAAAACCAGGAACCAGCGACCCGGCCAGCCACATGCACAAACGCCGTGTCCACATCGGGAAATGGTTGTGAGATAGGCCAGACCAGCTGTGCAACATACACCTCCATAGCCGACAAAATTCCGATTACCAAACAGGTCAGGACAGTGGCGAGCAGAACATTTCGGCGTGGGTTCTCGACCTCCTCGGAAAGAGTCGAGATGCCGTCAAAGCCGATATACGTAAGCACGGCGAGCGACGTTCCGCCGAGCACCGGGCCGAGCCTAAAAGTTTGCGGATCATAGAAAGGTCGGAAGAAAAAGACCGGACCATCATGCGAACTGCCCCAGATGTAGCGGGCAGCTGCCACAAAAAAAATGCCGATCACGATACTCATGCCGGCGGCTAAACCCTCGTTGACGCGGGCCGAGGTTTTAATGCCGCGCAGGTTCAAACCTGTGAACAGCGCGAAGAAGAAGACCACCCAAATCCAATAATGGCTACCGGGCGCGAAATTCATGGCCGCCTTACTGCACCAGATGATGCAGATCACCGGATTCAGCATGTAGTCCATGGCCATGCTCCAGCCAGTGACATAACCGAGCGCGGGATTTATCTCTTGGCCGACATAAGTGAATGCCGAGCCCGCGCTCGGATAAGCTCGCGCCATACGGCCGTAACTGATCGCCGTAAACAGCATCGCGATCATGGCAAGCAAAATCGCAGTCACGGCATGGCCGTGCGCTCGATTGCTGAGAACTCCGAACAAGGGCATAGGTGCGGTCGGCTGTATGACAATTACGCCATACAGGATCAAGTCCCACAATCGCAGGCTACGCTTGAGACCAATGTCACTTAGATTCGCCCCCGCTATGCCATTTCCCATTCTTTGTCACCGACCAGAATCAGGCTTGCCAGCCCAGGGCGTTAAAAAAGAAACGATTCCCAGTTCCTGTTCGCGCTTCTCTTCGCTCATAGGCTCCTCTCAGGCACTTTTGGAAAACGCCTTGTTGGTAGAGATGATTTCCTGTACGGCGCGATACGCTTGGTCAATTGCGGTATTTGTGTAAGCGTGACCGTCGGAGTCCGAATTTGCGATGCTGATCCTGCCGAATGGTTTGCGGCCTAGGACGCAGGGGCGCTCCGAAGCGGGCCGGTCCTGCGGCTCGAACAATGGGTTGTATTCGTAGGCATAGCCGTGCGGCCAGCGGTTCACAGTGATGGCTTGAATGTCGCGGGCGGAATCAAATCCTCCACCGGCAAGCATGCGGCCCAACTGCTCACGAATTTTCCGCTCAAAGGTTTCGAACGACGTACTAAGAAGTTCGTAGCGCCCCGCCTTGAATTGTTCTTTGGCAGTCAATCCTGGTTTGCACGGTGTGCGAAGAAGGTGCAGTACGCAAGGCTCTTCCGGTGAAGATGGAAATTTGTAACTTCCCATGGAAACGGGAAAATCGAGGGTCGTTGAACTGAAGTAACTGCCCGGCGCGTAGATTCCACTGACCCCCAGTTTTTGAAACGCTTTCCAGTTGCGGACCTGTACGTTGACATAGACGAGCGGCTGTTTGACGGCGTAGGCAAGTGCTTCTTTCTGGTTCTGAGATATCTCCGGGCAGAGGTAGGGGACGATGCAGTTGTAACAGGCAAGAATGCTGGAAGCACCGCGCACCTTGTATAACTTTCCTCCGAGTAAGTAGTTCACCTCCACTTCTTGCCCGTTGACAGGTTCACCGACATTTTTCACGTTGACGGCCGTGCTATTCAGGCGAATACGAACCGGGGAGGAAGCGTGGTCGAGTTTTGCGTAGTTCATCTTTGCAGTGACGATGTCTTCCATACTGCTGCCTGGAGCGGAGCCGGGAACGAGCGATCGCACCAATAGCCGCGCAATAGACGCGTTCCCATCAGGGAAATGGAAAATGTAGGGTTCCTCTCCGCCTTCTCCTTCAGCTTCCTCGCGGTGATGTCGAGAGGCGATGGTCATTCCCTTGAAGCCCGGATACCCCATGCCGCGGCACGTTTCCGCGGATACTGCATCAACACCCACGCAAAACAAGTCGTGGGGCAAAGTTTGGTAGAGCTTCACGACATCAGCGTGCACTTTGGCGATTTGCAGAAGGAAGTCCTTGTAGCTAGTTGTCGCCAGCTTCACCCGCTTCTGTTCGGGTGTGAGATCCGGCAGGTAGTCGATGAACCCTTCGTTCAGGACGGTCAGATCCTTCCGCGCCTGTTCGGCGATCGGCATTTGCTCGACCGCTTGGATGGGAACGAATGTATTAACGTCGTAACCTTCTCCCGGTCCCGGGAGCAACTTGTCCTCTCCGAAGGTTTCCTTGTCAAAGAACGTTCCCGACTTCAGTTGCATCGATGCATAGAGTTTCTGGTCGTAGTACTTGTAAAAGCGCTGAACTTCAATTCCAAGATCCTTCAATAGTCCGATGGATTCCCTGCTGTAGTGGCCGGGCGCTTCGATGGATTGCGTGCCTCCGTATCCAAGCAGCAGGCGGCTCCCGGCGCGAAATTCATTGCGCTTAGCGTGCCCTCCAAAGTCATCATGATTGTCGAGGATTAGAATCTTTGCTGTTGGTCCTGCGGATTGCCTGTAGAAATATGCCGCCGCCAGCCCGCTGATACCCCCACCGACGACAATCAGGTCGTAGTGCTCTTTCGTGTCCGTCGCATCCTGCGGGGCGTTTCCATCCCGCAAGCCATGAGCTGCCTCGAACGAGCCGGGGTGACTGCCGCGCATTCCCGTCAGTTGTGGTGGGTAGTAACGAGGATCCTGCTGGGTTATGCCCCTAGAGAGAAAATATTCCTGAGCCGAAGGATCGGGCCCGGAGTCTTGTCCTAGCAACTTTTCAAACGGAAAGAGCGAACTGCCAATCGCCAACGCCACGCCGTTCAAGAAGTCTCGACGGTCGATCGGGCGTCCTATTTTCTTGTCGCCGTCGCGGTTACTCATGGCATTCCCTTCCTTCAAGTGCAGTGGCCCAATCTGACCCTAGGAGAAAAAGACGTAGGCGGACGGGGGTGAACGGTCCGGCCTCGTACCGCGATGGAAGCTAGAACGTCAGCTTCAGCGCCAACTGAAGGATTCTGGGGTCGTATGTTCCTGAGATCTGACCGAACGTTCCAGCAGTAAAACGGGTATCCGCTGGCGGCCGGAACTCGGTATGGTTGAAGAGATTGAAGGCCTCGATGCGAAAGATAAGTTTTGTCCGTTCGCCGATAAGGCTAGTTGCTTTCTCCAGCGCCAAGTCCATATTGACTCGCCTCGGCCCACGGAATGAGTTTCTCTGGTAAGTTCCATAGAACCCTAACGGACATGTGCCTAAAGCAATGCAGGGATCCGGCTGAAACGCGTTGGGATCGAACCAGAAGTTCCCGGTTGTCGTCGCAGGGACACCACCCTTATTAACAGTAAACATTCGGACTTGATGAGGATCAAGTGTGGATACCGAACTGGTGATTTGGTCAACTCTCACTATTTCTCCATCACCAGCACCCGACGGGCCTGGCGAGTCTGAACGCTGGCGGGTTCCGGCCCTGAAGTCAAGCGGAATGCCGGACTGTGCGAAAACGATGGGATACAGGCTCCAACCGGTTGTCAGCCGCTTGGGCCCGCCGGACCAGAGGCGGGCGAACGGTAGTTCCCAACCACCGCTGAAGGTCAAGCGCTGGCGGACATCGAAGTCGGAGTTGCCGTACAATTGATGATGATTGTAGAAAGGAATGTACGACATGCGTGAGTTGAAGCCCGATCCATTGTCCAGGTTATGTGACCAGGTATATCCGAGAGTGAAGAAGACTTGGCCGAGGTAACGCACATCGGTCTCTCTCTTTGTAAGGCTTGCCAGCAGTCCATTGTAGTTTGCGTTGTTCAGACCAGCAAAAGTGGGCATGTATCCGTAGGTGGTAGGATCGGCCAGGTTCACATCTAATACTCGAGTGCTGGTACCCAAAAGCATTGGATTTTGGTCGACCCACGTAAGCAGTTTGTGAGAGGAACTTCCCGCGTAGCCGATTTCGGCCATCAGGCCGGTGCCCACCTGCCGCTCGACACTGAGATTGTATTGATAAACATATGGGGTCTTTAGGTGGACGTCAACAAAGTTATTTGACGGCCCTAAACCCGGGAGGAATCCCGCACTGACAAAGTCAACGTTTGTGGGCGGGGGTATTTGTGAAGGAAAAGGATCGGCCACGCCGACGGTCTCGTACGGGTGCGACAGAATGGTGCTTGCCACGTTCGCCGGGACCATGCTGGAGTCAGGGAAGATGTCCGCGCCGCCCGCGAAGGGAGGCTCGTCGGTCGCCCAATCCGACATCCAGCCGTTCAGCGTGTCGTAAAACATACCAAAGCCGCCACGGAGGCTGGTCTTTCCGTTCCCAAAGGGATCCCAAGCAAAGCCGACGCGGGGGGAAAAATTCTTTCGGTCCGGGAAGTACCAGCCTTTTGGCGCTCCTTTATCCCCCGGGAATACGAGCCCGGGTGGCGCATTCACGAACCGTGTCGACTGCAGACCCGGGATAATGCTGAAACTGAATCCTCGCGTATCGGTTTCCGGGGTGGTGTACTCATAGCGGAGCCCGAGCGTCAGTGTGAGGCGCGGCGTTACTTTCCACTCGTCTTGAGCAAACGCTGCGTATTGCTTTTGGTGTTCATTACTCGGGGCTTTGGAGAATTGAAAGTATTCGTCCGCAGCACCGAACAAAAAGTCGGCCAGGTCATTTCCGGACCCGATACCGTCCGGTCCAGCGAAATCGAAGCCCCCGTTGGTTTGGTAGGCATAGACAGAATTCTCCTGCATAATCGCAAAGCGGCCACCAAACTTCCAGGTGTGGCGCCCGCGATTCCAGGTCAGCGTATCCGTAAGAGCATAAGTATTGTCAGCCTTCCAATGGACGTTTGGATCAAAGCCAACGACCATGCCGCTGGCGAAAAACAATTGTGCGGGGCCAAAGGGATCGTCTGATTGTATGTTGATGCCCAAATCCGCGACCGCGGGTGGGTGCGTGGCGGGAACGGTAGTCTGGTACCAGCGCTGGCCGGTCGCGTGGAACTCGTTCAGCGTGGTCGGCGAAAGGGTTTTCGTGTAGCCGATATTGGCAAAATAGTCCCACGTAGTTGCGGCCGAGCTAAAACCAGGGACGTTTGCTCCAAAAAACGGCTCAAGGATGGGCTCTTTGTTATAGCCGACAGACAACGAGATGCGGTCGTTCCGCGTCGCATAAAAATCGAACTTACCGACATATTGATTTACATCGTCTTTTCGCGACCCTTGGGGAAATATTTGGCCACTAGGGGACGTTGGGATTAGGCCGGCTGCAATGTAGGCCTGCGCAACCGGGTTGATCTTCGCGGGGTCGATAATCCCCTGAGCGGCCTTGGCAGGATCCGCCTGGTAATGGGTGTGGCTCTGAAGAAACGAAATAACGCCAGGATCACCTGAGAAGTCTCCCGCCAACTGCGTCGGCGTGTACGTGGTGACGAACCCCTGATTCTCAGTAGCCGTCTGGCGCTGCCCCTGGTAGCCAAAGAAAAAGAAGAAGCGGTCTTTGCCATCAATCAACTTGGGCACAGTAATCGGACCGCCGATGGTGCCCCCAAACTGATTGCGCTTCAGGACAGGGCGGGGGTTACCCTGCGCATTGTCGAAGAAATCGCTAGCATTTAACGCGTCGTTGCGTAGGTAATCATACAGGCTTCCATGCGGGGAATTTGTGCCCGACTTGAGCACCACGCTGATCGTGCCACCTCCGTTGCGGCCGTATTCGGCGGTGTAGTTATTTTCCATGAGGCGGAACTCTTCCACGGCCTCGGGATTCGGATTAAAAACAACCTGGTTGCTGGTCACTCGATTGTTTAGGCCGCCGTCGAGCAGATACGTGACCGCGTCTCCGCGTCCCCCCGCCACGCTGATACCACCGAAGCCGTTCGATCCCCCGTTGCTTGTGCCGTAAGTTCCCAGGTCGTCGGCAATCGGAACCACACCGGGCTGAGTCAAGGCCAGATCCAAGGTATTTCGGCCGTTGAGAGGCAGATTCTGGATCGGTGCACCGGTGACCGTCCCGCCGAGCGTGGCGTTAACGGTTTCCACCTGTGCCGCCTGCGCCTCAACCTTCACTACGTCCACCAAAGAACCAACCTTCATGTGCACATCGATTCTTAGCGATTGATTGATGTCCAGGGGTTCCGCTGCCGTCAGCACTTTGGAAAAACCCTCGCGTTCTGCGGTAACCGTGTATGTGGAGCTGCAGGACCTGGTAGAAGCCGTCGCCATTGGTGACCGTGTCCGAACGCGCGTTTGTGCCGGTATTGGTGACCGTAACCTTGGCACTAGCGATAGCCGCACCTTGCGCATCGGTTACCGTTCCAATGATTCGGCCCGTGGCGGTTTGTGGGATCGTAGAATTACAGATAATCAGAAATCCGACCAAAGCCACCAGGAAGTATCGCCAACCGCGACATTCAAGAATCACAACACGTGCTTTACCGATCATGATGTGCCCTCCCCATTTCATAGCAAAACGACTTGAGGTCATTGCCTTGCGATGCAATCCGCGACCGCAAATCAAAGACGCTTACTTTTATGAATTGAATGAATGAAGAACGAGACGACCAAACGACACCTTGTGCCGCCCAGAAACCTAGTAGGTGCCTATCGAGAAACAGAGTGCGTTTCATGGAAACCGCCTCACCCCTGAGCGATTCCTCGACGATCGCTTGCACAACCTGCCGCAACCTTACTATAGTTTTGCAACCTTAGAGAAGTCGCCCTCGCCTGTCAAGCGAAACCGCAGCGACGACGAGATCACGCGAGTTCCCGAACGGCTCGGTAGGCCTGGTCTATCGCCTGGTCCGTGTACGCAGCGGCAGCAGCGTCGGAGTTGGCTATGGCGATCCGCCCGAAGCGTTTCCTCGCAATGTCACAGGGTCTCAGTCCATCAGGCCAATCGGGATCCCAAAGCGGGTTGTACTCGTAGGCATAGCCGTGCGGCCACCGATTGACGGTGATCGCCTCGATATCCCTGGCGGGATCGAAACCTCCGGCTGACAATATGCGCGACAACTGATCGCGGATGTTCCGTTCAAAGGTTTGGAACGATGTCGACAGCAACTCTCCACGGCCTGCCCGATGTTGATCGCGCTCCGGGAGTCCGGGCATGCAGGGCGTGCGCGTCATGCGTAGCAGGATGGGTTCATCAGGTGTCTGGGAACATTTGTAATCACCGATGCTGACCGGCTGATCCAGCCCGACTCCCGTGTGATACATCCCCGGAGAGGAAACGCGTTGAATTCCCAAGGTGTGAAATGCTTTCCAATTCTTGACGGCGACTACGCTATACACCAAGGGAACCTTTGCGCCATACCGCAGCGCTTGCTTCTGTATGTCCGGCAATTCCGCGCAAAGGTATGGGATCATCATATTCCAGCAAGCCAGCACGGTGCCCTTGGCGCGGACGTTATAAGTCCTTTTCTCGCGCGCATAACTGATTTCCACTTCCTTGGCCGAGGCCGGATCTCCGGCATGACGCACTCGCACTGCCGTGCTGCTCAACCGAATTCGTATGGCAGAGTTGTTCCGGTCCAGTCTGCTGTAGTCGAACTCCGCGGTAACGATATCTTCGGCGGTGTGCCCTGGTGCTACGTCAGGGATGAGCTTTCGAATGAGCGCGCGCGCGATCGAGGCATTCCCGTCCGGAAAATGGAAGTGATAAGGCTCCTTTTCCGGGGTAGCTTCCCCCATCGCGGTGAAACCCATGCGACGGTAAGGACCCGGCGCAATATTCATTCCCTGGAAACCGGGGAAACGAAGGCCCCAACAATCGAGCGCCGAAACTCCGTCGATCCCGACTCCAAACAGCCCGTGCGTCCGGGTTTGATAGAACGGAATGACCCCAGGATCGACTTTGACCAGCTTCAAGAGAAAATCCTTGTAGCTCATTCGGGACAGCTTGTCCTTTTTTTCGTCGGAAGAAAGCCCGGGTAGGTAGTCCGCCTTCGCCTCCTGCAGGCGGACGATGTCTTTCTGAACGGTTTCACTCAGGGGAGTTTTTGCAAGAAATTCGGACCAAGAAACCGCGCCTTCCCTGCCGCGCGGAGCGGGGCCCCCAATGACAAGACGGTCCGTCCCGAATGTTTCCTTGTCGAAAAAGTAAGCCGATTTCAGGCCTCTGTACACTTTGCCGTCGTCGAACTTCTCTTCGAACTTAGCAGGCTCTATGCCCAGTTCCGTGAGCAAACTACGCGCCTCAGCACTGTAAGGAAACGGCGATTCGATCGAAACCGTGCCACCATTGGCAAGCAGCATGCGACCACCCACGCGAAACTCGTTACGCTTGGCATGACCACCAAAATCGTCGTGGTTGTCGAGAATCAGGATGCGCGCGGAAGGATCTTGTTTGCGGTGAAAATAAGCTGCGGCTAGGCCGCTGATCCCTCCGCCCACGATGACAAGGTCATAGGTTTCGCCGGTATTGATTAGCGAGCCTGCGTTGCTCCTGAAATTACCATCGCGGGCAGCATGAGCTACCTCGAAAGATCCGTCATGGCTTCCGCGCATGCCCGTAAGAATCGGCGGGTAGTATCCGGGTTTGTCCTGAGCAAATTGCTCCGCGCCCTCTGCGACGCATTCGAGGTCGGGCAGGAAACCTCCAGCTAGGCTCGAACCTAGGGCGATCGCAACGCCATTGAGAAAGTCACGGCGCCCGATGGGCCTGTGCATACCCAATTCTTTGTCCTGATCCCTAAGGGCCATGAGAAACCTCGTTCGGCGCGAAGACTCAGCAAGAATGAACTACAGTGGAAACGGGCAAAGTACAATCCTTACTATAACAATGTAAGGTTATATGCCACCGAGGAACATTAGGGAACCAGCTCTCCACTGTCAAGGCAAAAGCGCGTGTTGACTCGGATCGCCAGAACGCCTCTCTTTTTATCCACGGCCCCCGAATGGGCGGTTGAACGCTACATCTCGCTCTGCCAAACAATCCTTCCGTCAATCACCGTCATCAAGACGCGGATGTCTCTTTGGCCGGGCGCGGCAGTCTGCACACTTTCATAGGCCTCCAGAATCATGTCTTTGTCGCCAAGAGCGTGCTTTGTGGGCGCGCAACACGCCGTCATTGAGCTCCTCCTGCGTGTAGCGTGCTCCTCTGACCCATTTCTCGCGCTGCCCTGGAGGGTTGTAGCGAACCGCGAACTCGGTCTCGCCATCGACGGATAGCAATTCCTTCGAGGCGCGTATCGGCATCGACCAGACCAGGGAGCACGCCTCTTCCTCCTAGGTGTAGGACTTGCGTCTGATGTCCGATCAGCTTGCCGATCTCATCGGTATGACCCACGGCGATAATGCGCCGACCTTTGACCGCGATGGCTTCCGCAATGGAATCGTTCGGGTCCACGGTGATGACCTTGCCCTCCAAGAGAACAAGATCCGCTTCTCCGTCATGGAGCCTTGGATCGTTCTGCGCGGACCGGCCCGGCTGCGTCCACAACACAAGGAGCATTGCTGGTGCAAGAAGCTTTCGAGAGATTCTTGAGAACACCGACAACGTCGGAACCACGTAATGTTCTGGCATGCTACGAGGCCTAATCCAGGACGGCCTTGTCCGTAGCATCCAGGCCGCGATCAATAATTGCGAAAGCCTCGCGGAGTTCTTTTTCCGTGATACACAGGGGCGGATTAGTGAAGAACGTATTCCAGCGTACGAAGGTGTAGAGGCCTTGCTCGCGGAAAAACCTTCCCAAGGCGGTCATCTCTTCGGAGCTGCCGTTGAAAGGCGCCATCGGCTCTCGCGTGCGACGATTGCGCACCAACTCGACGATGCCGAATAGACCAATTGACCGAACGGCGCCGACGGATGGATGGCGCGACTGCAGATCCCGAAGCAACCCCTTCATCACGGCGCCCATTTTTCTGGTGTTTTCAAGGAGGCGGTCTTCTTCATAAACCCGGATTGTTGCCAGTGCCGCCGCGCACCCCATCGGGTGACTGTTATAAGTGAGCCCTCCGTAAAAGACTTTGTCTTGAAAGTGCTGCGCGATGTGATGGCGCATTCCGACAGCGCCGAGCGGGAGGTAGCTGCTCGTGAGCCCCTTTGCCATGCTGATCAGGTCAGGCACTACCTTCCAGTGGTCCACGGCAAACCACTCGCCGGTGCGTCCAAAGCCGGACATGACTTCGTCCGCAACCATGAGAATTCCATGCTTTTTGCAGATTTCACGCACGCCCGGCAGATAACCATCCGGGGGCACGAGGATTCCGTTCGTGCCCGTTACCGGTTCCAAGATAAAAGCGGCGATCGTTTGCGGTCCTTCGAGTTGGATCACTTCTTCGATGTTCGCTAGGGCTTGCTCGACCGAGTCCCAACCGCGTTCAATTCCGTGATACGGATCGAAAACGCGGATGACACCTGGAATGCCGGGTTCAGCGGCCCAGCGTCTCGGATCCCCTGTAAGGGAGATGCTTCCAGCCGTGGCACCGTGGTAGGAACGGTAGCGCGCCAGAATCTTGTGGCGTCCGGTAAAAAAACGAGCGATCTTGACGGCATTCTCATTCGCCTCTGCTCCGCCATTGGTAAAAAAGAACGTATCGATGTCGCCGGGTGTAATTTCCGCGAGCTTAGCACCCAACCGGGCGCGTGGTTCCGTAGCCATGAACGGGTTGGCGTACGCCAATGTGGAGGCTTGTTGTTGGATCGCTTCGATGACCCGTGGATCGCCGTGTCCGATGTTGACGCTCATCAATTGGCTGTTGAAATCGATGAAACGCTTACCCTCGGGTGTCCAGAAGTAAATTCCCTTGGCCTTTGCCACCGGTAAGGGGTCGACTTTGGACTGTGCGGACCACTCATACAGAGTATGTTTCTTTGAGAGGGCAACCATTTCCTCGCCGCTCATTACGGGCACAGTTACATTTGTCATCATGTCGGAACCTCGTTCGAAAGTGTAATTTCCGTTGCGAAATCCGTTACGGAGTCACGAGTTCTTGCACGGCGCGATATGCCTGGTCGATGGCCACGTCGGTATAGGCGGTCGCACCGGAATCGGTATTGGCGATGGCGATTCTGCCGAACGTTTTTCTCCCGATTACATTCGGGCGTTCGGCCGCAGGCCAATCGGGGTCAAAGAGTGGGTTGTATTCATACCCATATCCGTGCGGCCAGCGGTTCACCGTAATCGCTTGAATATCTCTTGCCGGATCAAAACCTCCCGGGGCAAGAATACGAGCGAGCTGGTCTCGCGTCTTGCGTTCGAAATCCTCGAAGGACGTCACCAGGAGTTCCAGGCGGCCGGCTTTGTGCTGTTCCCGGGCCGGGAGCCCAGGCTTGCAGGGCGTCCGGCTAAGGTGCAATAGAATTGGCTCGTTTGGTGATTTCGGGCTGTGATAGTCGCCGATGTCGATGGGCGCATTCAAACCGACGGAGTTCCAATACGCGCCGGGGGCGCTCACATTTTGTATCCCGAGGTTTTGAAATGCGATCCAGTTTCGGATACCCACACTGCAATACACCAGAGGCACTTTGACAAGATAATGCAGGGCTTCTTTCTGTTTCTCTGGCAACTCCGGACAAAGATACGGGATCATCATGTTCCAGCAGGCCAATACGCATGCTTTTGCGCGAACTTTACACACCTGTTTTCCTTGCGCGTAGGTAACTTCCACTTCCGTGGAACAGCCGGGGTTGCCGATGTTTCTCGCCGCGACGACAGCGCTATTCAGCCGAAGGCGAATCGGGGAATTCGAATGATCCAGTTGATTGTATGCCACCTTGGCGGTCACCACGTCCTCGACCGTGTGGCCTGGTACGGCTTCGGGTATCAGATCACGAACGAGGAGGCGGGCGATGGAAGCGTTTCCATCTGGGAAGTGGTAGTTGTACGAACCTCCGTTGGCATAACCCGCTGCCGAATAGCTCATATTCGGAGCGGCGCCCGGATCGAGGTGCATTCCCTGAAATCCCGGTAGCCCAAGAGCCCAGCAATCCAGGGCCGGCTCGGCATCGATTCCGACACCCCACATGCCGTGGGTACGCGTCTGGTAAAACGCGACCACCCCGGGATCGGCTTTTACGACGTTCAGCAGGAAATCGCGGTAACTGATCTTCGCGAGCCGGGCTTTCTTCTCTGCGGACGACAGACCTGGCATGTGGTCAACTTTCGATTCTTCAATCCGCACGATGTCGCGCCGGATCGCTTCGGACAGAGGCGCGCCTGCGAGAAAGCCATTCCACGGAAGAGTCTTCTCTTCCTTACCACCCCGACGACCGCGGGGCTCTCCAACGAGAAGTTTGTCCGAACCGAACGTCTCCTTGTCAAAGAAAATCGCCGACTCCAATCCGAGGGAACGATAGAGTTTGCGATCGGTCGTTGTTTCGTCAAGTTTTGGAGGATCGATTCCGAGTTTTTTCAGCAAACTGTCGGCTTCCGGGCTATAGGGAGTAGGGCTATCGATTAGAAACGTTCCGCCGTTCAAAAGCTGCAGCTTGCCGCCGAGGTGAAATTCGTTGCGTTTAGCATGACCACCGAAGTCGTCGTGATTTTCGAGGATCAAGACACGTGCCGATTTTCCCGCATGTTCGCGAAAGAAATGGGCCGCAGAAAGTCCACTAATGCCGCCACCTACCACTACAAGGTCGTAAACTTCTCCGGTATCGATCGGCGTGCTCGCTGTTTTCCAGAATGTGCCGTCGCGCAGAGCGTGGGCTGTCTCGAATGAGCCTGGATGGCTTCCTCTCAGGCCGGTCAACTGCGGCGGGCCATAATCGGTTTGGCTGCGTGGTTCTGTGTCGGCATAGCTGCCGGAAGAGGCGCTGCCCGCAAGCAGAGTACCACCCACGATCGCCGCCGCGCCGTTTATGAAATCGCGACGCGTGATAGCCCGGTCCATTCCCAGGTACCGGTCTCGTTGCCCATGATTCATTCCTCTCACCATCTAAAATCGTTGAAGTCACGCCACCGAAGAGAAACTGGTCGTGGTATGTGCGATCTTGCACACTACTGCGCTTTCTTTTTTGGAGCTGGAGAATAGTGCAGCAAGGTGATCTTCCAAACGCCCCCTCGCCTGAAGAAGACGTCCTAAATTGTCTTCTTCCGATACCGCACCCTTCGTGCTACGCGTGCGCACGTGAAGACTGTATCTGGCGACGGCGATATCACCGCTGGGGCCAATCTGGATGTGCAAATCCGAGCAGATGGCCGATTCTACCCGTCCCTCACCCTGAATGAATTGTTTCCAGTCCTTCTGGTAAGTGGGCAGATCGGTGCGACCTTCGGGTAACCACTCGGAGAAATCCGGTGCGTAATAAGAGAAGTACGACGGGAGATCATTGGCAGCGTAGGCGCCATTTGCCTTTTCTTCGAGTTCGCGGATCTGTTGTTCCGGATTGTCGGGCGGCGTTTTCGCCCGCAAAGCGAACAGACTACCTGCCAGCAATAAAACGGCAGTCAGCATGATGTTGATTTTCATTTTCATGTTACCCCTCGCGCGTTTGGACTGAATGCCAATAAACCGCATCCACTCGAGCCACTCGAACTTGAAAGGACATTCACTCAGGACTCGAATACCCATGCGCCGCCTGTCATAGTGCGTTCGATGGGAATATCAACCAGCTTGGATGGATGCTCACGGAAAGGATCACGTTCGAGCACCACCAGATCCGCTAGCTTTCCCGGCTCAATCGAACCTTTGAGTTTGTCTTCGAAAGAGGCGTGCGCGCCGTTAATGGTTCCCACGCGGATGGCTTCTTCGACGGAAATACGTTGCGAAGCGCCCCAGACGTTCCCCTGCATGTCGGTGCGGGTGACTTCAGATTGCAGAGCCATCATGGGAGGGAACTCACCCGGCGGATAGTCCGAGGCTTGTGTGGGCCGCAAGCCCGCGTCCAGGAAAGTCCGCAGAGCGAACATGTGCTCCAGACGATCATTGCCGTAATACTGCATTTTTTCTCCGTGATAGTAGACATACGTGGAAAATGGCGTCGGGATGACACTCAATGCCTGCATGCGCTTGATGATCGAATCTGTGATTAGCGTGCAGTGCTCTATGCGAAAGCGAGGGTCTTTGCGTGGGATTTCGCGGTTCAAGCGTTCGTAGACATTCAAAACTCTTTCGATTGCCACATCACCGTTCGCATGCGTCCCGAGTTGCCAGCCCGCAGCGTAGGCTTTTTGCCCATTTTCATACAGTTCCTCTTCGCTCGCGGAGAAAGTTCCATAGTCATCCTTAGAGCCGATATATGGCCGGGAAAGCCTTGCTGTGCGTCCCGAAACCGCTCCGTCGGCGATCTGCTTCATTCCCCCGACGCGCACCCATTCGTTGCCGAATCCGGTACGGACGCCCGATTCAATCATCTTGTCGATGCTTTCCGCGCCGATAAAACAATAGACGCGCATTCCAAGATCGCCGGAATCGTGGGCGTCTTGATAAGCCTGAAGATCCAGTGGACCTCCCAACGCATCGCCCACGGACGTGATTCCTGTCTTGGTCATCGCTTTGGAAATGAACTTCACACCTTCGCGGTAGTCGTCCCTTGTGTAGGTCGATGGAATGAGCTTTTGGAGGGATGCACCCGCGCGCTCAATGATCCGGCCGGTGAGATGTCCCGAGGAATCCCGGTCATACTTTCCGCTGGGCGGGTCCGTTATGGTGTCGTCGATGCCCGCCAACTTGAGCGCAATTGAGTTTACAAACCTTTCGTGCCCTCCGCGATGCGTTATCAGTACGGGATGATCCGGCACAGCTTCGTCCAAGTCTTTGAAGACGAGCTTTCGCCCGTCCGAAGTTTTTGTATCGTCGTACTTGAAGCCGAGGACCCACTGTCCCGGGGCAGTTTTAGCCGCTCGCTCGCGAAGAGCCTCCTGTATTGCTTTGATGGAACGGAGATCGCAATCGACGTTGCGCAGGTGTGAGCGGCCCGACGAGGCAGGGTGCGCGTGGGCATCAATGAATCCAGGCAAGACAGTTTTTCCGCCCAAGTCAATTTTCCGGCTTCGGAAACTTGCGAGATGAAGAACCTCGTCGTTCGAACCCACGGCCAGGAAGCGACCGTCGCTGATCGCGACCGCCTGGGCCCGGGGATTGTGGGGTTCGACAGTCCAAAAATTTCCGTTGTGGAGAACCAGGTCGGGCTCCACGCGCTGCAACGGCAGAAGGGTGAAAGCCCCAAGCGTTACCAGGAAACTGCGACGCGAAGTCTCTATCATGCTCACTCTCCGTTTCTGTGGGTGAACCTTTCTGAATCGCAGTACGCCTGCCTCGCGCTTCCGGCCATTTTTATCTTGTAAATTTGCATATTTCTAGTAAGGTTTTGATCGCGTGGATGGTGTCTCACATGTAAACGGTGTGATGTCACGGGAACCGTCCTTACAGGGAAGGCGTGCTATCCGCAGGCCCTGATTTTGTCCTTCGCAGCGGATTGAAGGCTACGGCTATTTCGCCTGTATACCGCGCGAGGCGCGGAACCTGGGAGCAAAGTTTAACGGGTACGCCTTTGAAGCTTCGCACTTCGACAATTTCACTCCGAGAAGCGGTACGCTATTCCGCACCTTTCGGAATGTCAAGCGAAAACAGCTTTTCGGCGGTTTAAGGGAATCGTTTGGGCTGAAGTGTCAGGAACAACTCAGCATCCATCGGAGGTACCCGTGCGGCGATTCGGTGCAGTAGTCTTTCTGATTTTATCTTTTTCATTTTCCGCCGATGCGCAAGTTCGTTCCTACGGACGATCCACGGCCACTACGGACCCGGGAATTGTCGCAACCAGTCACATCCTCGCTTCACAGGCCGGAGCGAGGTCTTGGCGCGGGGCGGATCAGCAACTGATGCTGCCATCGCTTACATGAAATCCAGGCCCGGCGTTTGGTTTGCTACTCTCGAGCAGATTGCAACTTACGTGAAGGAAGTCGGGTGAAGGTCCATGGGGACCAAGAGGAAGATCATCACCAATCGACTCGATCCGGAACCGTGAGAAGCTTCGCCGCAAACGAGGTCCGGGTTCCACAAACTGATTTGGCAAGTTGTCCACAAACTTTCCGCTTGACAGCCACGCGCTCCTTACATAACTTTACATAACTATAGTAGGGTTGTGGCCCGCGAGCGGGCAGGTCCCGAACGGTGCAGACTTGAGGATGGCCCGGGGGTAGGCCGATTCCGATGGACGCCGCGCTGCTTGAGTTCTGGTGTTCGGTGCATAAGTTCGCGAGCGCCATGCTGAGCTCTTACCTTCTTCCTTCTGGATCGCATCTCGAAACTTCCGTTTCCGCCCAAAAAAACATGCGGTTGCAGTTCCGATCCTTTCCGCAACGAATCGATTTAGAGGAGACTTCACATGAGGCACTGGAAGGCATTGTGGGCAGTGACCCTGATTTTGGGCTTCGCTGACTGCGTGCCCGCGCAGACCGGGCTGACCTCCCTACGAGGTACTGTCACCGATCCGGCGGGAGCGGTTGTGCCCGGAGCCCAGGCGGAGCTCAAGAATAACGCGACTGGTTTCCACTCAACTACCAAGACCGACTCGAACGGAGCCTATGAATTTCCTCAGATTTCTCCCGGCCGGTACACTATTACTGCAACCATGACAGGCTTCGCTGCCCAGTCTAAACAAGCGGAACTCCTCGTCAGCCAGCCCGCGACCATCAATTTTATCCTCTCGATTCAAGAATCCAAAAGCGTTGTTGAGGTGAGCAGTGAAGCACAGACGATCAACGCCACCGATGCAAGCATCGGAAATTCTGTCAGCAACGCGACCGTCGAATCGCTACCGATGGAAGGACGAAATGTTCCTGATTTGCTGAGCCTTCAGCCGGGTGTGCTCTACCTCGGTCAGAAATTTAACAACATCAGCAGTTCCAACCGCGACACGGATAGCCGCAGTGGAGCGGTCGCGGGGGCGCGCTCTGACCAGTCGAATGTCACCCTGGATGGAATCGATAACAACGACCAGAGACAGGGCTATGCTTTCACGGGGGTTTTGCGCTCGACGCTCGATTCCCTCCAAGAGTTCCGCGTAACCACGTCCGATGCCAGCGCCGATAATGGGCGATCCTCAGGCGCACAGGTCGTGTTAGTGACCAAGAGCGGCACTAACCAACTTCACGGCAGCGCGTACGAGTACAACCGGACCAATTTCGGTCATGCGAATGATTTCTTCAACAAGACAGCACAATTGCAAGCTGGACTGCCGAACAAAGCTCCGGCCCTCATCCGTAACACGTTTGGGGCGTCTCTCGGCGGCCCTATTAAGAAGGACAAGCTGTTCTTCTTCCTGAACTATGAGGGCCAGCGAACCGCCGAGAACAAGCAGGTGACTCAAACCGTTCCGACGCAATCGTTCCGAGATGGCAATCTCAAGTATCTTGCTACGAATGGGAATGTCGTCACTCTCTGCAGCAGTGCTTCGATTTCGAAAAATGCATGTCCGAATGCCAGCCCAAAGGATGACTTGGCTGCTATGGATCCGAATTGCCAAGCAGCAGGGACATGTCCATGGGGGGCCGGCGCGAATCCTAACTCCCTTGCCACTTTCAGCGCTTATCCTTTACCGAACACCTTTGGCGGTGACGGGCTCAACACGGGAGGCTTCACCTTCTCCGCCCCAAACCCAATAACGTTGAATACATATCTCGCCAAGGTTGACTACGAACTTTCGAGTCACATGCATCTTTTCGCGCGTGGCATTCAGCAAGGCGACCGAATTTCGGGTGCTCCACAGTTTCCCGGGGACCCTCCGAGCTCAGAGATTACAGACACTTCGAAAGGCATCGCCGCGGGACACCTTTGGACCATTGGAAATAATCGGATCAATAATTTTCGTTACGGCTACATTCGGCAGGGGTTAAACGTCACAGGCGCTGGAACTGCCTCCTTCTCTGATTTTGCTGGACTTAGTCCGCTAACCGGCGAGAGTCGAAGCACTCTTCTGAACGTGCCCGTGCACAACTTTGCCGAGGACTTCACCTGGATAAAGGGCAAACACACCCTGCAATTTGGTGCGAATTGGCGCCTCATTCACAACAACACTTCATCCAATGCGATCTCCTTCGATTCCGCCGCGAGCGGGGCGGGCAATATTAGTCAAGCAGCGATTGCCGGGACGGGGCAGAGTTTTGATCCTGCAGCGTTCGGTTATCCGACCGTGTCCGGCTCCTTCGGTACCAGCTATGACAATGCTGTAACGGCGATCGCAGGTCTTTTGTCAACCATCAACGCCAACAACAACTATCAGGTCTCGCGCGATGGCACACAGGCCACGCTCGTGCCGGTCAGGACTCTGATCCCTCGTCAATTCAAGGCCAACGAATTTGAATGGTATGCAATGGATTCGTATCGTTTGCGGCCAAACCTGACTGTCACTCTCGGCGTGCGTCACAGCTTGCTGCAAACGCCGTACGAAGTGAATGGCCAAGAGGTCGCGCCGACGATTGACCTGCACCAATGGTTTGAAAATCGGGCTATCGCCGCGAAGCAGGGTCTTGGCAACCAGCCCGAGTTTTCTTTCGCTCCTTCCGGTCAGAGTGGCGGAGGTAAGCCTTACTGGCCCATGAACAAGGACAACTTCGCTCCGCGTTTGTCTGTGGCCTATTCCCCTGGATTTCAGGACGGTCTCTTGAAGGCCATATTCGGGGGTCCTGGCAAGAGTTCCATTCGAGCGGGTATCGGGATGTATTACGACCATTTCGGCGAAGGAATCGTAGACGGCTTCAGCCAATTCGGCTCCTTCGGACTGACCAGCACTCAAGCAGCACCCTCGAACATCCTAACACCTGATGACGCGCCGCGTTATACCGCCAGGACGACTGTGCCGGTCAATGTCTTGCTTCCCCCGGCTGCGAGCGTCAGCTATCCTGCAACTCCTCCGGATGACCCGAACGGTGCAGGATTTACTTTCAATTCCAACGGGATCGATGGCCGCTTAAAGACGCCTTACTCCATCGCAATGGATCTATCAGTTCAACGCCAACTTCCGGGCGGATTCACGTTTGAAGGCGCCTATGTGGGCAGGCGGGGTCGCCACCTGCTTCAGCAGCTCGATCTAGCGGCAGCGACAGATCTTGTTGACGCGAAGTCGGGCATTGATTACTACACGGCCGCCACGCTCATGACGAAATTCGCCTTGGCCCACGGCGAGGACCCGAGTGCGGTGATTGCGCCGATTCCTTTCTTTGAGGACCTTTTCCCGTCGGCCGCTGCTGGAGGTTTCAGTGCCACGCAAAACATTTATACAGGATCCGGCGGAAGCTCTGCGTGCCCTATTTCATTTTCGGGATTCAGATGGGCGAACCGGCCAGGGAGAGAAATCGGAGCCCCATTCCGGTTAGGCCTTCTTGACACGACCCTGGCCCACGGAGGCGTGAGCCCCGTGTGTGCCGACCTGCCGCCTGTGCCTTTCTGGGATCCTCAATTCTCCTCGCTAATGGCTTGGTCCTCCGTCGGAGTCAGCAGTTATAACGCTGCCCAATTCATTTTGCGTCACCCAACGACTCACGGGTTGCAAATGGACTTCAGTTATACCTTTGCGAGATCGATGGATATGGGCTCGGATGCCGAGCGGACGAATTCGCAAGGTACCACTTCCACCACCGGTAGCGGACTTGGGCCGGGAAGCACAACGCGGAGTTTTATTGCCAATCCCTGGAACTCCAGACTGAATTACGCGCCATCGGATTTCGATATCCGGCACGCAATTACCACAACCTGGGTTTACCAATTACCTTTCGGGCGCGGCAAGCTGCTGGGTAGCAAGGCCACCTCTGGGCTCGACGCGGCCATCGGAGGATGGCAATTGTCAGGTCTTGGGCGTTGGACGAGCGCTTTGCCGTTCAGTGTGGTCGACACACGTGGTTTCACAAACAATTTTCTGTTTAACGACTTCTTGGTCGAGACTGCTCCCGTCAAATCAGGCCTCTTCCACGATCCTTCGACGGGTGCGCCCATCGCTTTTGCTGATCCCGCTGCGGTCGTAGCCGGGGTCTCCATCACAACCGGTATCCCAGCGACGCTCACTCCCCTGCGCTTTGCCTTTCCTGGCGAGGCCGGAAGCCGCAATGCTTTCCGGGGGCAGGGCTTCTTCGGGATAGACGCCAGCTTGGCAAAGTCCTGGAGGGTCACTGAACGCATAAATCTTAAATTTGCCTGGGACGTCTTCAACATCACCAATTCTGTGCGTTTCGACACCAATTCCATTGACAACGGTTCCGACGACGGCGGTTTTGGGTTGTATAGCGGCACGCTGACCAACCCGCGCGTTCAGCAATTTTCCCTACGGTTGACGTTCTGATCGAGATAGAAAAGTTTATGGGCCGCTTAACGGCCCGGTGCTGGGCGGAGGCACTCAAACCGAGAGAGGCAAATCTCGATTTGGTCCGCGTAAGACTGGGTCAAAAGGTCGGCGGTGTGTTGACCCAGATTATGACGACTTCTTTTTTGCCCGGGTTGTACCATCGATGGCCGCGATTGCTTTCGAACCAAAAGCTCTCGTTCTCATGGAGGACATAACATTCCGCCTCGTCGAGCCAGATTTCCAGTTCACCTTTCAGCATGTAGATCCAGTCTTCGCCTTGGTGCGTATACGCACCGTCGCTGCCGGTTGCAGGCGGAACTCGCATCAGCATCGTTTCGAGCATCTTCGTTCCCGTCGAAAGGAGCTCCATGCGAACTCCCGATTGTGTCTGAATGGATTGGCGTTTGCCGGGGCGGACAATGCGGTCGGGCCGTTTTGGAACGTTGTAGAGTTCCAAAACAGTCGTGCCATAGGCACCGGCCAATCGCGAAAGGGTCGAGACGGAGGGCTTGGCATGGGAAAGTTCGACGGAGCTCAGGAACCCTGCAGAAACTCCTGCGTGTTCTGCGGCTTCTGCCAAACTCAGGCCCTGTCTTTTGCGTAATTTTCGCAGCTTGGGTCCGAAATCGGGAACTTTACTTCCATCGGTACTCGCTTTGACGGGCAGGCTTTGGGCCATGGCCTCTTTGATTCCAGGAACGTTGAGTCTTTTGACGTCATGTAGGTACTTGATCCGTTTTAGCACTTCGAGGAGTTCGGGCGTGTACAGGCGAAAGCGCCCCGAACTGCGCGCCGGGGTCACAAGTCCGACGCTTTCCCAGAGCCGGAGTGTGGAGGGGCTGATGCCTAGAACGCGCGCGGTTTGTCCTACCGTGAGGAAGCGGAGATGTTGTTTACCGTCGTGCCGCGTGATCGTCTTTTTCTTCATGGGATTGTCGCCTGGATTTTGGCGACACCGCCTCGACCCATTCACTCGCATCGACTTGTGTTCCCTGATGTTACCAATCTTCTGGAATTTTCACCAAGCGGCAGCGGTCTCTTGCATGCTGGAGTGAAGGCTGAAATTAATTGCAGTCCGACAAATCCCGAATGAGAGAGGTTCTGAATGAAGAGCCATAACTATCTTTTGTTGGCGATTCTGGTCGTCGCTTTGTTTTTTGGGACCAGAATAGCTGTTGCTGACGATGCGCCAGAACGCATCTTCTATAATGCGCGAATCTTCACTGCTGAACCCGATCATCCTTACGCTGAAGCGGTGGCTATCCGCAACGACAAAATTGTTGGGGTAGGTAGTCGGGTGGATGTTGAGAAAGCAGTTGGCAAGCAAGCAGAGCTTGTCGATCTCCATGGACAATGGTTGCTTCCGGGTTTGATAGACAGCCATAGCCATTCCGTTCAGGGTGGACTCTCTCTTATTTCCGCCGATGTCAGCGATAAAGTCCAATCGATGGATGATCTGGTCACTTTCGTCGCTGAGGCAAAGAAAACTGGCAAAGGAATGCGAGGTAATGTCCTGTCCATCAGCGGCATGCCTTTGGCCTTCTGGTCGAAAACAGACGCATTGAACCTGCGCTTCAGTGTAGGAGCGTATACCGACCTGCCTGTCTTTCTTTCAGGAATGGACTATCACACCGGTTAGGCGAATCGTGCATTGCTGCGCCGGGATCACCAAGGACTTCATCAGTCACCTGCCGGAGACGGAGCGCCGATACTACGGTCTTGGCCCAGATGGCGAACCAAATGGTTTTCTTGTCGATGTCGGGCTCGGTAAGATCGAGGGAAGTTTGCCCGCTCCAACAAAGGAACAACTTCTCGAAGCAGGCCGCGCGGCTCTTCAGTACAACCACAGCTTCGGAATTACGTCGTGGCTTGACCCTCTGGCCGACGAATCCGTGCTGGCGACCTACCGGCAATTGTCGGAACGCGGTGAGTTGACCGCTCACGTTGCGGCGTTCCCTCAGGTTTTCGCTCGCAAGCCAGCTGAGGAGCTGGCGCGGGTTCAGAAACTCCAACAGGAGTTCAAGGGCGTGCCAAACCTCACGATTTCCGGTGTCAAGATTTTTGCGGACGGCGTCGCCGAATTCCCATCCCAGACGGCTGCGATGTCGAAGCCTTATCGCAGCTCCGGAAAGAACGGAGAACTGCTCTTCGATCCCGCACGATTCGCAGAACTCGCGATCGCAGCGGACAAGCAGGGCCTCATCGTGCACGTGCATGCGCTCGGAGATCGAGCGGTAAAGGAGTCTCTAACGGGATAGAAGCAGCACGCAAAGCGAACGGCAACAGCGGTTTGCCGCATACGCTTACCCACGTCCAATTTGCGGATCCCGAGGATTTTCCTCGTTTCCGCCAGCTCGGCGTCATCGCAGCCCTTCAGCTTCTTTGGGCAAGCGCAGAGGAAGATACCATCGAACTTGTTAAACCGCATCTTGATCCGGCCTTATATCAGTGGCAATATCCGGCCAGGTCACTCCTGGACAACGGCGCCATCGTTTCGGGGGCGAGTGACTGGCCGGTTTCGAGCGCGAATGTATTTCTCGCGATTTATTCAGGCAGAAACACGTAAGGGTCCCGAAGGCGTCTTAGATCTTTCCCAGCGAATGCCTCGAGAAGCCATGTTTTACGCCTACAAGAGAAATTCCGCGCTTGCCATGAACCAGCAGGACATCATTGGTTCGATCGCCCCAGGAAAGCAGGCAGATCTTGTTCTGGTGGATCACGATGTCCTGACGGTTTCGCCGGAGGAACTCCGGGACACGAAAGTCATATGGACTATGGAGGGCGGCAAGACGGTGTACCATGCAAAATGAAATGGGCGGACCGTTCTCGCGGACATCATCATCAGTTGTCCGCGAAACGCGACATGCGTGTGGCAAAGAGTCGAAGCCGTTGACCACTGAAACTCAAGGAAATCCTATGCCAAGGCTTGCATTCGTATTGTTGGGTTTCTCTGCCCTTTTGGCCCCGTCAGCATCGGGTCAGGCGGTGCCCACGTTCGTCGATGTTCCAACCTTTCTGGGTGCGCCGCTTAACAAGAATCTGGATGAAATTAAAGCCGACTTTGCTGTTCTTGGCGTGCCGTTTGACGAGGGTACCTGGGGTTGGCCCGGTGAGCGTTACGGCCCGCGCGGGCTGCGGGAGGCGTCGCAAGAATACAGCCATGAACTGACGGAAGGCTTTGTCTACATCGACGGAAACAAGACCACATTGAAGGGAAAGAAATGGGTGGACGTCGGCAACGTCGAGGTGATGCCGACCGTTCCTGCCGAGACAGACGACAAGATCACCGGGGCGGTGCGAAAGATTCTTTTGAAAAAGAGTTTTCCGATCATCTTGGGGGGCGACCACAGCATTACGTTTCCGGTGGTGCGCGCATTCGATATGCCGATCACGATCGTGCACTTTGACGCTCACCTGGACACCTGGAACGGGGCGCCCGGAAATCTCGATCATGCGTCTTGGGTGAATCGCGCCGCGAAGCTTAAGACGGTGAAGAGGATCATTCAGGTCGGTATGCGTGGCTTGGCGAACGATGATGAGTCCATCGGGAACGCACGCAAGAGCGGCACGCACGTGATAACCGCCGAGGCGATTCACAGGGAGGGAATTGAAAACGCCCTAGCGCAAATCGAGGTGAGCGAAAACGAGAACGTCTACATCACTCTCGATGTGGACGTGATGGATCCAGCGCTCACTCCGGGTACGGGAACCTTAGAACCCGACGGGCTGAATTTCAGCGAAATCAACGGGTTGCTCAAGGGGGTCGCGAAGAAAGGAAAGCTCGTGGGTTTCGACATTGTCGAGGTGAACCCGATGCGCGATCCGAGCGGGCGGACGGCCCAGACAGCCGTGCGCCTGCTCGTGGACGCTTTGGGAGCAGCATTCCGCTAGAAGTTGCTTTTGTACCGAACGGGTCTTGTGCAGATGGGTCGGACCAACCAACAGATGCGCACAGAGGGAACACACCTGGAGGAACGGATAATGATCGGAGAAGGATGTACGAGCGTGTCCTACGATCACCCTAAGGCAAGAGCAAGGGAGGGAGGTTGTCATTCCTCGCCAGGACATCAAAACTATGTCAGCAAGGTATCGGTGATGCCAGAAGGCTTGAGAAGCAGATCAGCATTGGGCAGATGGCGGACCTGCTGTCGTTTCTTAAAGCCGTCCGCTAGTGCTGCTGAAATGGCTTAGCGGTGAAGCCGTCCCTTCCTTTTCGCGAACGAAGTTTTCCCCCAGGCGCGGAGGGCAGAGGGGTGCTTTCTCGAAATAGGGGGAGAGAATCATGTCCATGGAACTCTCGAGACGAGACTTTCCCAGCGCATGTTCCGTGGCGGCGTGCGCTGTGTCTCTAGGTCGCGCTAGAATCAAAGCGTTTCTGTTCAGCGTCCTGTGTTTGCTGGCTCTTGCCACATTAGGTGTGTCAGCGATTGCGGATGAGCCTGGACCTCCAACCTTGCCAATAGGGGCTTCGGCTCCAGACTTCTGCCTCCCTGGCATCGATGGCGAGACGCACTGCCTCAAAGACTATGCGGCGAGCAAAGTCCTGGTAATAGTGTTTACGTGTAATCATTGCCCGACAGCCCAACTCTATGAGAGCCGCATCAAGCAGCTGGCCGCTGATTATCGTGAACGCGGTGTGGTGCTAGTCGCAATCCAACCAAATAATCCAAATGCTGTCAGGTTGGACGAGATGGGATACACCGATGTTGGTGACTCATTCGAAGAGATGAAGCTGCGAGCTGCTTATCGTCACTTCAATTTCCCTTATCTCTACGACGGCGAGACCCAGAAGGTTTCCGAGTCTTATGGGCCGTCCGCGACTCCTCATCTTTTCATCTTTGATGCCGAGCGGAAGCTCCGCTATCAAGGACGCGTCGATAACAATCCGCGCGAGCCTTTGGTCACCAGCCGGGACGCGCGAGCCGCCATCGATGCTCTTTTGGCCGGCAGACAGGTCCCTTTGGCGAAAACTCCTTCGGTGGGCTGCTCCACGAAATGGCTGTACAAAGAAGAGGGGCGCAAGGAAGAGCTTGCGGAGATCGAAGGTAAGTCCGTGCAGTTGCTGCTTGCAAGCGCGGAGGAATTGAAGAGCTTACGAAAAAATCCAACTGGTAAGTTATTGCTCGTGAACTTCTGGGCCACGTGGTGCGGCCCATGTCAACAGGAAATGCCGGATTTCCAGACGATTTATCGCATGTACGGTCACCGCGCCTTTGAGGTTGTCACGGTCAGCATCAACTATCCAGATGAAAAGCCGGGCGTGCTCTCTGTGCTGAATAAACTTCACGCTACGAGCCGGAACCTTCTTCTGGGTTCTACCGATATTTATTTGCTGCTGGCGGCGTTCGATGCAGATTGGAATGCCGCCCTACCTTATACAACGTTGATCCGACCTGGTGGGGAGGTCGTCTATAGGCGTCAAGGTACGATCAACCCGCTTGAGGTTAGGCGGCTAATCATCTCGAACTTGGCCGACGATGACTACATCGGTCACCAGGCGTATTGGCAAACGCACTCTGAGAAATGAAGCGCCTCGCCGCGTCGTGGCCGGCGACCTAGACGCTTCAGGTGCTATTTGCGCCTTTCCCCGCGCATTTCATCTGAGGCAGGCTCCCCCGAAGAAAAATGTGATTCCGCTCACCCATGAACGCGAGGCATGGTAAGTGCAAAAAGGTTTGCACGGAAATTAGCTTGATAAATGCGAGATTCTGGCATTAGTATGTGGCCACTAGTTGTCGCTAGGGGGTGTCGTATGATGTCCTTCCGGAACCAGTTAACGCTCCGGGCCGGAATGCGGCCCTTCGCTTGTCTTCTTTTCATTTTTATTTGCCTTTCTTTATTTTTTGCGGGCCCAGCACACGCCCAGGTTTATACAGGTTCAATAACGGGTTCAATTCAGGATCCTTCTGGCGCCGTCGTTCCCAATGCCTCAGTGGTCCTAACCGATATCGATAAAGGTCTGAAGTATTCCGCCACGACAGACACATCGGGTCGTTATGTACTGCGCGCCCTGCCGCCTAGCAAATATGGCATCCGAGTGGCGGCCGCGGGATTTCGTTCAGAGGTTCAAAACGAGATCATCCTTGAAGTGAATCAGAATCTGACCCTGAACGTGTCGCTGCAAGTAGGCACTGCCCAGGAAACGGTCGAAGTCACCGGGCAGTCCCCGGTTCTCGCCACTGAGGATGCCGTCACGGGGCAGAACCTGAACCGGACGCTGATAAATGACCTTCCACTCGTCGGTCGGGGGGTGTTCGACCTGGCGATGTTGTCGCCTGGAATCAACCAGCCTGCCGGGAATACATTCGGACCCAACAACATGGCCAACAACTGGATCTCGAATGGAAGCCGTAATGCTCAAGCCGATATCCTGATCGACGGGGTCAGCACCGTAGGAGTGGAGCAGAACACCGCCATCGTGAATCCTCTCTACACTCCCTCGGTCGATGCCGTGCAGGAGTTCAAGGTGCAGCAGTCGAATTTCAGCGCGGAAATCGGTTTCAGCGGAGCGACGGTCGTGAATGTAGTGACGCGCTCTGGAACCAACGACTTTCATGGCAGCGCGTATGAATTCCTGCGGAATGACAAGCTGAACGCCAACAACTTCTTCAACAATGCCGCGGGCATAAAGATTGCACCGGTGCGCTGGAACGATTTCGGTGTCACGGTGGGAGGACCGATCCGCAAGAACCACACCTTCTTCTTCTTTGACTACGAGGGTAGCCGCGCCAGCACGTCCGTCACCAAAAATGCCGGAGTGCCTAGCGGCGCCGAGCGCGCAGGAGACTTCGGCGAACTGTGCGGTTATCAGACCGACGCAAACGGTCAGCCCGGCCACTTTGACGCATCGGGAATGTGCATCACTAATGACGCAAACGGTAACAACACGTTCGCCGGCCAGCTCTGGGATCCGTACACGGGTGTTTACGACCCGAGCCAGGGTGGTCCGGTGCGCCAGAACTCCATCCCCTTTGACAACCTGGCCACCTATACGAGTCCCGGCAATTCAAATCTTGCCAGCGTTCATCCCATCCCAAACGGGCCTGGAAACCTGATCGATCCGGTGGGTTTCAAAATGATGCAGTTGTATCCCCTTCCGAATCTGAAAGTCGGCACAAGTGCATACAACTACTTGAACAACTGGGTTGGCACGGGTGCGGACAAGAACGTAAACGACCAAATTGACGTTAAAATCGATCACCGTTTCACCGACGCCACCACGTTGAGCGGCAAATTCTCCTATGGCACCGGCTATACCAAACCTGCCAACCTGTTCGGAAATGTTGGTGATGCTTATTCTTCGGGACTCTCAAACGGCGGGCCCAAGTTGCTGGCAATCAACTTCACGCATACATTCAGCCCGAAGACGCTGCTGACTGTGTCGCTAGGTTTGACGCGCGCTTTCTCTTTCGCTCACGGTGGCTCAGCGGCCGACTTCCCAAACTTCGACCCAGTCAAGGATCTCGGAATGCCTGCTTATATTGAGGCCGCCGGCATCCGCGCCGCACCCTCCATTACTGTGGCCGAATATAGCTCGGAGGGCGGCAACAACTCGATAGGCACACAGGCCTGGACGTATCTGAAATACGGTCAGGAAACCCATCACCTGATTGGCACATTGAGCCGTACCATGGGCGCTCACGAACTGAAGTTTGGCGCTGAAGGTCGGTTGCGCCGGGTCAATATATTTTTCCCCGGGATCCCTGCCGGCACCTACACATTCGACTACAACACCACATCCCAGCAGCCTTGGTCCGGCGGTGGCGACGCCATGGCGGGACTGATGATCGGTGCTGGGGCGCAGGGCAATTGGGGCGCTTACGAAATTGATTATGCGGCGGCCACTCAGAACTGGAACATCGGGAGTTTTGCGCAGGACAACTGGCGGGTCACACCCAAGCTGACGTTGAACATTGGCTTGCGGTACGATCTTGACCTACCAAGAACGGAACGTGCCAACCGCATTAGCTGGCTTAATCCAGACGCTCCCTCCCCGCTGCAAGTGCCAGGAATGCCGAACCTGAAGGGCGGCTTACAATACGCCGACAGTAATCATCGCGCGCCGTATGAGAACAACTATAATGGCTGGGGACCGCGTTTTGGGATCGCGTACCAAGTGAAACCTCATACGGTACTTCGCGGCGGTTACGGCATTTTTTACAGCCAAAATAAAGGGGCCGCGGCTGGGACAGGCATCAGCGACCAGGGTTTCGTGGAGCAGACGAACTGGCTGGACACTTACCAGAACGACAACACGACGCCCTGGAGTTTCCTGAGTGATCCGTTCCACGGCGGTCCCAGGCCGCCAACGGGCGCCAGCCTGGGACTCTTGACGGATGTCGGCATCGCAATCGCCGGCCCGATTCCGAGCCGAAACGCGCGGCCATACGAGCAGGAGTGGACGTTTGGAATTCAGCACCTTTTGCCTGGCAGTGTCGTAGTGGAGACCACATACGTGGGCAAGAAAGGAACTCACCTGTACTTTGGCAACGCCGGCAATCTCGATCACTTAACCTCAGCACAAGCCGCGGCTTTCGTGGCCAATCCCGACTACTACAACACATACGTGACAAACCCCTTCGCGGGGATCATCACTGACCCCAGCAGTGGCCTTTCGGCTCCCACCGTGCAACGTTGGGCCTTAACTACCCCCTACCCGCAGTTCACGGGTGTTACCGCAACGGATCCGCCCTGGGCCAACTCTATTTATCACGCATTCCAGTTACGCGCCGAGAAGAGCGTATCCAAAACGTTGCAGTTCCTCTTCACCTACACCAACCAGAAATCGATCGACGACTCCTCAGTAGGAGGAGGCGGCCTGACTTGGCTCGGCGGCTCACTGAGTAACGTTCTCCAGGACCCAAATAATCGCAAACTGGATCGTTCGCTGTCCCAGTTTGACATTTCGCAGATCCTTCAATTCAGCTACGTCTACGAACTCCCCGTCGGACGCGGGAAGCGTTTGGGCGGCTCCATGAGCCCGGTAGTGAACGCGATCATCGGCGGGTGGAAGACGAATGGCATCTGGCGTTTTGACAAGGGACAGCCGGTTATTCTGGGTCTACAGGGCGGGGGAACACCCATCCCGACCTATGGTCCGCAGCGTCCGAACCTAACCGGCACGTTGAGGAGAGCCAGTGGCCTTAATCTGGATCAATACTTCGCAAACCCGGAAGTGGTGGTCGCGCCCGATCTTTACACCATTGGCAACGCACCTAAAGTCATGCCGAATTTGCGCAAGCCGGGCACCAGAACGGGTGCGGTGTCTCTCTTCAAGGAATTCAGCCTCGCAGCAATGCGCGAGGGTTCGCGACTCGAATTTCGCGCCGAGGCGTATAATGTCTTGAATCACCCGCAGTTCGCGGGGCCGAATGCAACGCTGAATTCGGGCAATTTCGGGGTAATCACCTCTCAGGCCAACTCACCAAGGCAGGTGCAACTGGCGCTGAAGCTTTATTGGTAAGATAGAATCCCCGGCGCCAATCAGTTAAGCGGGTAAACCGTTTTTAACAACGGCGGGGTTTGCTTTCTGGCCGTGAAAACACCATGCGTAAGATCCATCGGCCTTGCACTCTGCCTGTACTCATGCGCGGCAGGCCCTGCTGCATTGGGCCAAACCGAATCTCGCGACGTCTACGCCGAGGCCGCGTCCGCATTCCAGCAGGGACGACTAGCCGAAGCTGAGCAGAAGTTGCGCAGCGCCACCGCTGTCGAGCCGGACAGGCCGGACCTGCTGGGCCTGCTGGCCCTTGTTCTGGACGCGAAGAAGGATTACGACGAGGCGGAGCCATTCCACCAGCGCGCGCTGAAGCTCGCGCCGCGTTCCGCGGGCTTATGGAATAACTTCGGGAATCATCATCTGGCGCGAGGGAATGAGGACCAGGCCCGGAGCGCATTTGTCCAGGTTTTGGCCATCGAGCCCGGACACGCAAACGCTAACCTGCAACTCGCCCGAATTGCACTCTCCCACAATCAGGGGGCCGAAGCGTTGCATTATCTGGAAACTTTGAAGCCCTCGGATCAAAGCGGTATCGCAGTCCAGCTTCTGCGAGCGCGCTGCCTCCATTCGGCCGGACAGTCAGATGCGGCCATGGCCATTGTTGACCGGCTCGAGCAAGATGAGGCTGGGGACGCGCGCCTTGCCTTTTCATTGGGTGGGGCTTTAGCAGAGTGGGGTAGGTACGATCGAGCGGAGGCTGCATTCTCACGAGCCCTCGAGACAGATCCTGCCAATGTCGACATCCTTCACAACGTGGGCCTTGCGGCGCTCCGTGCCGGCCACTTGGACCGGGCGCAAAGAGTGTTCGAAGTCGCAATGCAGCAAAGTCCCGATGACGTGGAATCGATTTTCAATCTCGGCCGAGTACACGCGGCAAAGGGCGACAGTGAAACCGCACTGGTTCTGTTGGCGCGGGCTCGCCGCCTGGCTCCTAGTAGACCGGATCTTCTCGTCTACCTAGCCCGGATGTACGAGGAAGCCGGTTTCTTTAGCGGCGCAGCGGATGCTTATGAAGAATATCTGAAGCTACAACCCGACGATCATACCGCGCGCCGCGAGCGGGGATTTACCTACTGCCGGTTTGGCAGAATGAAAACAGGGCTCCCCGATTTGGAGTGGTACGTCAAACAGTACCCGCGCGATCCCGTTGGCCACTTTGAGTTAGGCCTGTGTGGAACACTTGGCGTCACAAGCCAAGCGTTGCAACACCTCGACGAAGCCTTGCGTTTGAAACCGGATTTCACAGTGGCAAGGCAGGCGCGCGGATGGCTACTGGGCCTAGAAGGAAACTGGACCGAAGCGCTACCCGACCTGAAGTCTGTCGTTGAGCGCGAGCCTAAAAACTCAATGGCACTGCTGCAACTAGGGCGGACCTATCTGGAATTGGACAAACCAGCCGAGGCAGTCGGATATCTCCGGCGCGCGCAAGAGTTGGCTCCCGAGCATAGGGGAGTGCTAACGCAGCTCCATCGAGCACTGCGAAGGGTGGGTCAGAATCAAGAGGCCGCGGGCGTACTCGATAAACTGAAAACCGCTGAGCCTGACCGTACGCCTTTGAAGGCCTCGGCGCAGATCTTCGACTACCTGGGACTAGACCCGGCAGAACAACGAGAGCATTTTCGGCGGAACCTGACGAGTGCCGTGGCAGCCAGTCCGTCTGATCCAGAATTGAAAGCCCAGATGGGAGCGCTGCTCCTCAACGACGGTAAAGCAGAGGAGGCACTGGCAGCCTTTCGGGAAACTCTAGCCCTGTCACCAGGGAACCGGGTACTGAGCGAGAGTGCGATGGCGCTCATGGAACATAAGCAGTACGCCTTAGCGCGCGAATTTTTGACCCAGCTTGTGGCCACAGATCCTTCCATTGACAACCGGCTCGACCTCGCGGTGGCTGCCTTCTATTCGGCCGACCCGGAGGAGAGCTTGACGGAGATCGAGAAGATCTCAGCTGCAAATCGCAATGGGGACGTCTATCTCCTGAGGGCTAAGGTCCTGGATGCGTTGGGCCGATTCGAGGACGCCGTGGACTCCCTGAACGCCGGTTTCCGAATGGAGCCGAAGCGAGCTGATTTGTACTTCTGGGCCTCGCTGTTCTTGCTTAAGCACAATAGGGATCAGCAGGCGTTGGTGTTGCTGGAGCAGGCCACGAAGATCGTGCCTGACGACGCAGACCTTCTTCTGACCAAAGCCGTGGTTCTGGAATTGGTCAGAAAGACGGAGCAGGCGGACGACCTCCTAAAGAAGATCCAGTTGCAATGGCCAGAATGGGGCCGGAGCTACCTGATACGAGGCATCATCCAGGCAACCCACCGAAAACCGGAAGAAGCTTTGCAGTCTCTCCGGACAGCGATTGCCCTAGGGGAAAGAACCGGGAGTGCGTATTACTACCTGGCTGATGTAACCCGCATGGCGAGGCCTGGAGATAGGGAAGCGAGGCGGCAGGCTGTCTCGGAAGCCCTACGACTCGATCCCCATGATGCTTCGTCTCATGCCCTGGCAGGGAAGATTGCGCTTGAAGAGGAAGAGCCGGCTAAAGCCGCCGAGCAACTGAAAGAAGCTATCCGATTGAGACCCGACTTGGCCGAAGCTCATTATTCACTGATGATCGCTTACCGAAAACTAGGCCGGAAAAGTGACGCTATGGCGGAATCGGACATCCTCCGCCGGATCCGTGAGCAAAACCCGGAATCGGAAGACGACACTGCACGTATCAGGCAGATGTTGTTCGGGGGCGACGGTCCCCGCTAACAGTCTTGATAGGGGTCACCTAGCTCCACCATTTGATCTTTCCCGCTTCTTATTGAGAACTTGTAGGCTATTTGCGCTCTCCTCCGGTAGGTTCGTTCGCGATGGGCTCGACGATCTTGTGATATCGCTTCAGTTCAAGCCGTGAGAGCCGCTGTATCGTTCCGCTGGGCCAGTGGATTTCGGCGTTGACGGCCGTTGAGGAATCATCGCCTCTACCCACAACCACGCGCTTGTCGTGTGAGGAGAGATAGCTCGCACCCCCAGTAATCCAACGGACTAGTTTTCGGTTTCCCATCCCAACCGTGATCTTTGCACCGATCGCATCCCGATTGCTTTTGGTTCCCTGAAGTTCAAACCCCACCCAGCTGTGGTTCTGTCCGACGTTATTGCGCAGAAGCACAGGTTTCCCATCGAGGCGCGTGAAGACCGCGTCCATACCGCCGTCGTTATCGAAGTCGCCGGCGGCGAGGCCGCGGGCACGGTAACCGGAGTGGAATACCGAGCCAGCTTGCTCCCGCACGTCCCGGAAAACACCCTTCCCGTCGTTGCGGAGAAGGAGCGGCGGCTCTTGGTACTTCACATCCACGCGCGTCGTCTCAACGACTTGGTTTATGTGCCCATTCACGATCATCAGGTCCAGGTTTCCGTCGTTGTCATAATCGATGAAGTGCGTTCCCCAGCCGACAAAGGATTTTGTGTACGCCGCCAATCGCGAGGTCACGGTCTGGTCGGTGTACAAGAGGGAAGAAGTGCTGAAGAACAGAGAATGGTATTCGTCGTTGAAATTCGTAACCACAAAGTCTGGCTTACCGTCTCCATTGATATCCCCGGCATCGACTCCCATACCCGCCTTCGCCACACCGTGGGGGTCATAGGCAACCTCGGCGTCGACCGCTGAATCTTCAAATGTGCCATTCCGTTTGTTGAGGAGAAGCAGATTGGGCGACGCGTCGCGGGCCACAAAGAGATCGGGCCAGCCATCATCATTCACATCGATCGTTACCACGCCAAGGGCGCGCCCGATCAGTTTAGCGAGTCCGCTTTTCTCGCTCACATCGGTGAATGTGCCGTCACCGTTGTTGCGATAAAGAGTGAGCGGCATACCCGCATAAGCCTTCTGTTCACAGTAAGTGCGCAAACCGTTGAGTTCGCACTTCTTGAGATCATCGAATGAAAAGCGGGCATAGTTCGTTACGGCGAGATCCAAATAGCCGTCCCGGTCAAAATCAAACCACGCCGCACTTGCCGCCCACCTCCCGGCATTCTCGACCCCTGCACGGTCGGCAATGTCCGTGAGCGTTCCGTCACCATTGTTATGGAAGAGCGCGCTTGAAGGAAATCCCGTTACGTACAGGTCAGGGAAGCCGTCATTGTCAAAATCTCCCACAGCAACCCCCATTCCGTAGAATTCCACGCGATCAATTCCGGCCTTCGCCGAGACATCTTCGAATTCCCCATTTCCGAGATTGCGATAAAGCGCGTTGCGAACCGGAGACGAACTCTTGCCGCGAGGAGTTTCCCCACCGTTCACGAAAAAGAGGTCGTCGAAACCGTCACCGTCGAAATCCAGGAACGCCACACCCCCGCCCATGGTTTCAATCAAAAAGCGGTCTGGTGATTCCCCGCTGAAGTGGTGCCACGCAATACGAGCCTGTTCTGTGACATCGGTAAAAATTTCCTTGTGCGGCGAGGACGGCGAATGCTGGAAAAGAGCCAGAGAAAACGAAAAGAGTCCCATTAGAGAAAGAAAAAACAGATGACGCGGAGCGCGGCGGCACTTCTTATTGGTTGGATCGTGCAATCGGCGAAGCGACGGGCCCATGCCACCATTCCTATTCTTTCAATTTGTCGTAAAGAGTTGCTTGCTTCGCTGCCTCCTGCTTTCGGCCCAGCTGTCGATAGGCACGTGACAACGCAAAGTGAGTCTTGGCACTTGATGGAGCCAGCTTTGCAGCTTTTTCCAGGTGTATCAGTGCTCTGGCGGCTTGGCCCCGACGGAGAGCAAGGTCTCCAAGCTCGTAATGTGCCTCAGCGAGCTTGTTATCGTGCGCCACGGCAGAATGGAGGAGTTGTTCAGCTCTGACTTCGGCACCTGTGTTGCCAGTTTCGGCTTCTTTCAGCAGCACTCGGCCCAGTTCAAGTTCAAAGCGCGCTATTTCAGGAAACCGCCCGATGGCCATATCAAGAGTTGTTTTGGCTCGCTCCGTCATCCCTGCATTGGCCTGCGCTCTTGCAAGCCCAATCGTGGCGTCCGAGTTGGTGGGTTCGAGTTGAGCGGCACGAGTGAAAGAGCTGACAGCGTCCGTGAAGTCACTGGCGCCAAGTTCAATCGATCCTTTTGAGACGAAAACGCGGGAAGAATCCGGGAATGCTCTGGCCATTCTCTGTGCAAGCTCCATAGCTGAAGAAATCCGTTTTTGAGCAAGAAGGATGCTTGCTAAGTCCAGATAGCTTGCCTCGCTGCCGGGATCGAGCTGGATGGCTTCTTGAAGGGCGTGAATCGCTTCCTCGTGCCGGTTCTGAGCCCGAAAGCACGATGCGAGCAAACGGTTTACTTCACTCGTCTTGTGACCATCATCTAGGAGCTGCTGAAGAATTTGCCTGCTCTCCTCGAACAGCTGCGCATGGAATTTCACTAGGGCAAGCCGGTAGCGCAGGTCAGTCTGATCGGAATAATGCGGCGCCACGGAAGACAAGAGCGTCTCGGCTGTTTTGTAATCCTGCATCTCGTCGGCGATCTGCACTCCAAGCAACGCAGCCGGGGCTCCGGCCGCGTGGTTCTGTAGTTCGTTGAGCCACGCTCGCGCTTTCTCGGTTTCACCGATGTGATAGTAGGACCTCGCAAGCGCGGCGATCGATTCCGGTTGCGCGCGCACCAATGCGGGTACGGACCCGAGCGTCTTGGCGGCCGTGGCATAATCTCTGGTGTTCTCCGAGACCATCCCAAGGAGCAGCAGTGCCTGAGGATCGCCCGGATTTGCATTGAGAAGCATTCGAAGATTTTGCCGAGCCTCCGCGTAACGGTGCAACTGCCAAAGATTAGCCGCGAGGTACCGGCGAGCCACCAAGTCCCGCGGATCGATTTTCAGCGCTCGCTGGAAGTAGGATGTTGACTCGTCAAGCTTTTTTTCCATTGCGAGAACGGTGGCCAAGTCTTCGAGGAAGCCCGCGTTAGCCGGCGCCAGAGCTACCGCCTTGCGAAGCTCCGCTTCCGCCGACTGAAGATTTCCAACCTTTGCGAGCGCGAGCCCCTCTGCCGAGTGCGTTTCAGCTCTGTTAGCCTGTGTCCCATTAGAAGAGATTTGGTACATGGAAAGGACAGAGCTGGGAGCAAAGAGAAATGCCACTGCACACACCCTACGACTGAGAGCGCAAGCGAGCCAAGGCCTGGGCGGGGCTGTTCTTATCATGGTCATCCGTTTTCTTCCGCAGCGTTTTAGCGCCAGAATCCCGAGTTTACCCTGGGTCAGACGTACTCAAAAGCTGTTTGCCGCTCGTGCTCTGCGGGGCCATCGCCCAAAGAGGTCGCTGCCACAGGCGGGGCGCAGGCCAAACAGCAGGAGCAGTGACGCGGGGGATTTTTTGATAGTTGCACTCAGCGCGGCCTCCCCCAACCGCGCCAGGACAACCGCCACTTACTTCGCCAGAAGGAGTTAGCCCCGGTTTGTCAGGAGGGCCCGCCCCGAGAGCGGCAGCATCTCCTCCGAATCGTGATCATGCGACCAGCGATAAAGTGAAAGGTGCGGGCGAATGGCCCAATTCTTGGTCCTGGCACCATCCGAACGTACGCGCGGCAAGCCCATCCGCCGCCGAGGTCTGTCATGCCGCAGACATCGACGGCACCTGCCTCGCTGGCAGAATGGAGAGTGATCCATTTGCAGAGGATGCCTGTGTGTACTGAAATTTTCGCACGCCGAAGAGCAGTCGAACCCACTATTGCCCGGTCGCCCAACTAGCCAGACTGTGTGCGTTTGAATTGTACGTTTTACTGCGATAGCGCGGCGGAAGTGACTGACTGAGGCGAACCTTGCGACAGTGGTCTTCTACGGACGGGCTTATTCGGCCGCACCGTGGGTACCCGTACTTAGCCTGAGGATTCTCCACTCATTCGTGGCTAGCAGGTTTCCCCCACTCTTCGACCCGCACTACAAATTGGAGACCGACAGCAAATTTTGTGCTCTCAAGGCGTTGGCAATAAACCACACGCGCCAGCGACTTGAAGCCTTCCTTTGGAGCACTAACCAGCAAATGCTTCCCCGGAGCGCAGTTCCAGTCAGTCACGATGCGTGCACCCCGAGGACTCACATCTTCAGTGACCGCGCTCTTAGTAAGTTGCGATTCGTCCAGGTGCGCCTCGTCCAGGCGCAAAAACTCTATCGTCACTGCCCTGGGAGTGCGCTTTTCATATCGGCCAGTAGGTATACGCACCTTGGCCCCCTGTCGGTGCCTTAGGCGCTACTGAGGTAGAGAGTGCTCCGAGCCGGGGGGGAACGCTCCGCTGCTCCCAAGACATAAGCTTAGGTCGTTGGTTGAAGGACCGTCAATCAGGGAAATACCCCAATTCACCAGAGGGGAATTTACCAACAACAGTCAGCGCCGGAACGTTGCCATTTTTTTCGCAGCTTAAGCAAACAAGCCAGATGCGGGCCAGATACGCGAATGCGGACACTTTAGAGCGCCGGGAAATTCCCGATGCGGACCTTGCTTTCCTGATGGACCTGCGTTGAAATGGCGAGGAAGCGCAAATGGCTTCGCATACGGTGCGGTGCGTGGTGAAGGCCGACCGAACGAGCGTACATCAGCGCATTCCCTCCATGGGCGGGGGGCAAACCAGACGACAGTCCTTGGAGACTGGCAGAAGACAAGGCTATTTCGAACATCGTGGATGGGACTTACGTGTTCTATATGGAGAGCCGCGTAGGTCAACGGCTTGACGTAGTCGTTGCAACGATTGCTGACGACAGCCAGTACTTGGGAACCGTCGCAGACAGATGGCAACCCGAAAAATTTTCAGCGGCGCTTTTTTGAAGTGTCTTCCGACTTGCTCTGGATGCAAGGCCGTGATTGCGAACTCAGTGAATCTTTTGCCTCGGACAGGCTAGTAGCGCCCCTTGAGGACTTTCGGCGGCTGCCAGTGCTATCTGTTCCTCATATTCGTCTGTGGTGCTTACGAGTTGCCTCCAGTCGCAGGCGACAAAACCATGGGCACAACCATCCTCGGTCCTATACCGGGGAAACGCTTTCTGGAAGGACTTCGGCGGAACCTGCGAAACACGGAATGATGGCCATCTTGTGATTTGAGAGTCAGAGACGTCGCGGCAACATGTCGCTCTCCACGCCACGCAGCAGCCTCTGTTCTAATCTAACCATGTTGCGACATTCAGCAAATAAGCTGAGATCCGCCTCCGGGGCCGCCTTTGGGAATTCGATTCCTTGTGCGATGAGCCGGAAACCGTCCGCAAGCGACTGGAAAATGCGTTTGGTGGGCTAGGTCCGCAGTTCTCCGAAGAACCTCTTTTAAATCCCGGTTAGGGTGTTGCCTCGATGTCGAATTGGGGTCTTTCCTGAATTGACTGCCAAGCCTTCTATGTCTTATGTGGTGACTAACCT
>Ga0209577_10000430_pt1 | contig 42751 bp, 37 predicted proteins | sample GraSoiAngelo_109_FD_185874 | JGI IMG/M metagenome (GOLD analysis project Ga0209577, IMG submission 185874) | Grasslands soil microbial communities from the Angelo Coastal Reserve, California, USA - 14_0903_12_20cm (SPAdes) (version 2) | ecosystem: Environmental > Terrestrial > Soil > Grasslands... | reverse complement strand
CACGACGCTTCTGGAAGTGCTCTTCGATTTCGGCGAAATAATTGAAGTAATTTTCCACAACCACTCAGCGGGATCGCGACTTGCTGCCCGGCCATGGTTTGGAATTCACCGGGTCGGTGGCAGATTTCGGGGAACTGGCAGCTTTCGATTTTGGAGAAGGCATCTCGCGCTTTCCGGCCACATTGCGCTCCCAGATGATACGCAGCCCTTCGAGGGTGAGAAAGTCGTCGACATTTTTGATGTATTTCGATCCTGTGCCAATCAACGACGCCAGCCCGCCGGTCGCGACCACCTTGGTTTCTTTGCCCATCTCTTTCAGCAACAGTTCCAGAACTCCATCCACCAGCCCAAGGTATCCATAGTACAGACCGGACTGCATGCTACCCACGGTGTTGGTGCCGATGATCCGCGCCGGCTTGCGGATATCAACTCGCTGCAGGCGCGCAGTTCGCCCAAACAAAGCTTCCGCAGAGATACCAATGCCCGGGCAAATCACGCCACCCATGTATTCACCCTTCGCCGAGACACAATCAAAAGTCGTTGCCGTGCCAAAATCCACCGACACGCATGGCCCGCCATATTTCTCAAATGCGGCCACCGAATTAACGATACGGTCTGCACCGACTTCGGCAGGATTGTCATAAAGCACTGGCATGCCGGTCTTGATGCCGGGCTCGATGAACAGCGGTTTGCTATTGAAGTAACGCTCGCAAACTTCGCGCAGAGTGGAATCGAGCGGAGGCACTACCGAAGAGATCACGATACCGCGAATATCGGACGCTTTGAGATCGCCCATGGCAAACAGGTTGCGAAAGAGCACGCCGTATTCATCCACCGTCTGCGTCTGGATCGTCGCCACGCGCCAGTTCGCCGCCAGGCGCTCGTATAAAGGCGCCTTGCCGGATTCCGTTTCGGCGGACTCCGCCTTCGCCCCGCGAGCGAAGACGCCCAGCACGGTATTGGTATTTCCGACATCGAGAACGAGCAGCATAATTGGATTGTGTAGTTAAGCTCTCGCACGGGAGAGCTTCGCGATTTCGGAGCCTCTATTTAAGAAATCTCACCGTCCCACTCAAAACAGTTCTCATCCCATGCGCGGTCCGCACTTGCAGAAAGCCGCGCGCGTCGAGCCCCGCAGTCGTCCCCTCGAAACCACCGTTTTCCTCGACGCGCACTTCGCGGCCTCGCACGGACGACGAACTCTCTTCAAATCGCCGCAGAATTGACTGCCGCGCCTCCGGCTTCTCCAGCAAATTGCGGTACTCGCGGTCCAGAGATTTTAGCAAAGTGGCCGTCAACTCTACTCGCGACCACTCTGTCGCGGTAGAGAGCCGTAGCGACGTCGCCTGATCTCTTAGCTCAGGCGGAAAACTTGCCTGGTTGACGTTGATCCCAATTCCAATCACGATGTGCCGTACGCGAGTCGCTTCGGCGTTCATCTCGGTAAGAATTCCGGAGAGCTTTTTGCCATCAAGCAGTAGATCGTTAGGCCACTTCAGATCCGGACTCAACTTCGGGTCGATCGCCTGGATCGCCACGTGCAGCGCCAATCCCGCGGCCAATGAAATGATCAGCGCTTCCGACGGCGGCAGCAGCGGACGCAGCACCACCGAACAGTAGATGCCGCTCGATCGGGCCGAATGCCAGGTGTTTGCGCCACGACCGCGACCCGCAATCTGCTCTTCCGCGAAGAACACGCTGCCTTCGGGCGCGCCTGCCGCGGCAGCTTCCATGGCCGCCGCATTAGTCGAGCCGATTTTGTAATAGTGATGAATGTGTTTATCAAAGATAGTGGCACGAACCAGAGGCGCAAGGACATCCGGCAGCAGGAGATCAGGGACAGCCTGCAGCCTGTAGCCAGTGGCCGGATGGCCCGCAATCTCCACTCCCAAGCGACGCAGTTGCTGCACCAGCCGCCAAACCTCCGACCGGCTCGTCCCGATTTCCTCCGCGATCTTGGTGCCGCTGACCACCACAGTGGCATGATCCATCAGCAACCGGACAATCCGGCCCAAGCGAACGTCGCTTTTCTGCGAAGTGACACTGGTTGAGGTGGCAGCTCCTGTCGCCCGGCTGCGGGCAAGCCTTGATCGGGCAGGTTTCCGGCCACGCGTTTGGGTGGTTTTCGTAATGCGGGAATTATAGACGGAAGCGAAAAAAACAAGCTCTAAACGATCAGGATGCGAAATGCTGAAATCGAGGCGCGATCCTGCTATGCCGGAACCACTCGCATGCTCATATCCACCGCGACGGCGGAATGGGTCAGCGCACCGACCGAGATAAAATCTACGCCAGTGTCGGCGTAGGCGCGGACGTTCTCCAGAGTAATGCCGCCAGAACATTCCAGCGGCAACCGCTTCTCCAGACTCGCGCAACGCTCTACTGCCTTTCGCACATCGTCGACGGGCATGTTATCGAGCAGCACGGTTTCGGCGCCATGCTCCAACGCCTTCTCCAGCTCTTCCAAAGAACGGACCTCGATTTCAATCGGCTGCGCGCCGCGCCGGTTACGGTGAGCACGCTCCAGCGTGGGAACAATTCCGCCCGCCAGGGCAATGTGATTATTCTTAATCAGCACTCCGTCGGAGAGATCAAGACGATGGTTCTGCCCCCCACCGCAACGCACTGCGTATTTATCGATCACGCGCAGGCCCGGGACAGTTTTCCGCGTGTCGAGAATGCGGGCTCGTGTTCCAGACACCGCATCCACGAACTTGCGAGTGAGCGTAGCAACCCCGCTCATGCGCTGCAAGAAGTTCAAAATCACGCGCTCGCAGGAAAGAATGACCCGCGCGTTGTGGCGGATCACCGCCGCAGTTTGTCCTTTGTGCAGGCGCACTCCGTCGAAAATTTCGGGATGGCTGGTAACTTCGTAGTGCGACGTCACAGCTCCATCGACTACGGCGTAGACATCGAGTATGCGCGAAACGCAACCTAAGCCGGCCAGGATGCAATCCTGCTTGGCGAGAATCGTGGCCGCGGCCCGCTGGCCCGGCTCGATGCAGGCGTAGCTGGTAGCGTCGCTCGTGGCACGATCTTCGAGCAACGCATTCTCCAAAATCGCAGTGATGCGGCGGCTATTCCAGTCCAAGGTCGGTTCTCAGTTGCTGCTTGTAAGTTTAACAGCAGGTGTGCAGTGGCCGGTTGGACACTAATCAGTATTGACGGCCATTGACGACCACTATTGACTGACTACTATTCGCTGATCACCGGCCAGTGTTCATCTCAACTCATTCAACGCTGTCTCAGTCTTGCTGCGCAGCACTTGCAGTTCCTGTCCTCGCCGGCGGAGACCCTCAACCACCTGTGCGGGTGCCTTCGCAAGAAAACTCTCGTTCCCTAGCTGGCGCTGTCCATTGCTGATTTCTTTTTCAATGCGCTCCAGCTCTTTCGTAAGCCGGGCGCGTTCTGCGCCTACATCAATCTTTTTCTCGTAGACCACGTGGACGTCGAATCTCGCCGTGCTTCGTGCACCGGCTTCCTTGGCTAGCGAGGCCCCCACGAATTCAATGCTCTCAACCGTCGCCAATCGCTCAACCGCTCCACGATTCTTTTCGATCAGCTTGCGGATTTCAGGCTCTTGAGCGTAGACCTGAATCGGAACCTTCGCCTTGGTTTCCAATTTCAATTCTTTGCGGAGATTGCGCACGTTCGCGATCAGGTCTTGCAGCACCGCCATGTGGGTCTCGGCTACTAAATCTATTTGCTTCTCATTGGTCTGCGGATATGCCGCCAGCGCAATCGACTTCTGCGGCGGTTTTCCGTCATACACCGCCTGCCAGATTTCCTCGGTGATAAACGGCATCACCGGATGCAGCAGCCGTAGCGCCGCCTCAAACAAGCTAACCAGATTCCCGCAAGCCAGCCCTACAGATTCTCGGGCAGCGCCGTTCGGTGACATCAAGCGCGGCTTGATCAGCTCCAGATACCAGTCGCAGAACTCGCCCCAGAAGAAGTCGTAGATCAGGTTGGCTGCTTCGTGGAAGCGGTAAGTTGCCAAAGCCTCGCCGACTTCTTGCGTTACACGGTTGAAACGAGAAAGAATCCAGCGGTCTTCCAAGTGAACTGGCTGAAAACCGGAAATGCCAGCGTGAGTGCGGTCGCCTGCAGCCGCTTTTTTCCATGCGTCCAACGACCAAACTCCGGCCTGCTGCGCCTGGTCCACATTCATGAACATGAAACGCGCCGCATTCCAGATCTTGTTGGCGAATTTTCTGTAGCCGTCGGTGCGGCTTTCGTTGAATGCAATGTCAGTACCCGGCGCGGCCATGGCGGCCAGGGTGAAGCGCGTGGCATCGGTTCCGAACCGCTCGATGATGTCCAGTGGATCGATCACATTCCCCTTGGTCTTCGACATCTTTTGCCGCTCGGCGTCACGCACCAGCGCGTGAATGTAGACCTGGCGAAAGGGAACACTGTCGTCCTTCTTATCGCCCCAGCCACTGGCCTGTTTGATCTTCGGATCCTGCTGATGACCTTTCATGAAGTGGCAGCCGGTCATGATCATGCGCGCCACCCACAGGAACAGAATTTCGTAGGCCGTCACCAGCAATGTGCTCGGATAGAAAACTTCCTGATCGCGAGTCTTTTCGGGCCAGCCCAGCGCGGTAAAGGGCAAGAATCCGGATGAAAACCAGGTGTCGAGCACGTCGGGATCCTGCTCCAGGCGGGAGCCTGGGCACTTAGTGCACTTGGTCGGTGTCTCGCGCGCCACGATGATCTCGTTGCACTCCAGGCACCGCCATGCCGGAATGCGGTGTCCCCACCACAGCTGCCGCGAGATGCACCAATCGTGGATGTTGCGCATCCAGTTGAGATAGACCTGCTTGTAATTTTCCGGAACAATGCTGACTTCGCCGTTCTCCACCACCTCGATGCCGTGTTCAGCCAGCGGCTTGATCTTGACGAACCACTGCGCGGAAAGCCGCGGCTCAACCACCGTGCCGCAGCGTTCGCATTTGCCGAGCGCAATCGTGTAGTCTTTGGTTCCGACGAGCAGTCCTTGCGCTTCCAAATCTTTGACGATCCTCTCGCGCGCTTCGTAGCGGTCCAACCCAGCGTAAGGCCCGGCGTTCTGGTTCATGCGGGCGCGCTCGTCCATCACATCAATCTGCGGCAGGTTGTGGCGCAGGCCGGCCTGGAAATCATTCGGATCATGCGCCGGGGTGACTTTCACCGCGCCCGTACCGAACTCGGGATTCGCCAGCTCATCCGTGATGATCGGAATCTCGCGCTTCATCAGCGGCAGCAGAACCTTTTTCCCGTGCAGGTGCTTGTAGCGCTCGTCCTTCTCATTCACCGCCACAGCCGTATCCCCGAGCATGGTCTCAGGACGCGTCGTCGCCACTGTGATGTACTCGCTGGTACCGACCACCAGGTAGCGAATCTCGTAGAGCTTGCCAGGCACATCCTCGTGCTTCACTTCCAGGTCTGAAATCGCAGTTCCACACCGCGGGCACCAGTTAATGATGTACTTCCCGCGATAGACCAACCCTTCTCCGTACAACCGGACGAACACCTCACGCACGGCGCGTGAAAGATCCTCGTCCATGGTGAAGTACTCGCGATCCCAGTCCACGGAAACGCCGAGCCGCTTCATCTGCTCGAGGATGGCGCCCCCATAATGCCGCTTCCATTCCCACACTCGCTCGATGAATGCCTCGCGCCCCAGGTCCTGACGTTTCTTGCCTTGGCTGGCCAGTTGGCGCTCGACCATCATCTGCGTGGAGATGCTGGCGTGGTCGGTGCCCGGCAGCCACAGGGTGATGAAACCGCGCATGCGATGCCAGCGCACAATGATGTCCATTTGCGTCTGGTTGAGCATGTGGCCCATGTGCAACCGTCCAGTCACATTGGGCGGCGGCAGGAACATGGTGAACACCGGCCGCGTCTCTCCCGGCGGCGGCGTAGGAACCGAAAAAAGCTTTTCTTTGATCCAGTACTCCGCCCAGCGCGCTTCAATGGCGCCCGGCTCGTACGCTTTGGGGAGATCGTGGGGCATGGCAATGGGACTAACCAATCAGCATTTGGCACTTAGCATTTAGCCCAGCAACGCTTGTGGCATCGCGTGAGTACAAGCAAGCGGTACAGAAGCTAAATGGCAATTGCTGAGTGCTGTTAGCTGAACTTTGATATTACAAGCGTGGGAAAAGAGGGGTCAAACCATGCAGGGGTTGGTGTATGGCGACGGCAAAATGCTCCCTCCCCCTTCCCGGACCCCGGACTTCACCCCCGAACCTGGACCGGGCCGCGCCCGCTCGCGCGCAGCGCAGGCATAGAATCAGCAACTTACAATTAAGAATTCACCGCAATTCGTTACGGTGATCTCGCGCTAGATTAAATTTATTTGCAATTTTTCTTTGCAAATTGGGAACGTGAGCGCACTCCTAATTAAATTTGTCCTCACTTTTGTGTGCTGATTGCGCGCGCTTTGAGATGCGCAGAGTGCAGCGAAGGCAATTCAGCAGGCATCTAGTCCGTTTCTCCTGTTACTGTATAGCATACGCAAATGGGCAAACCAGGCTGAGGCGTTCTTGCCTGTGACCTGGGCCAAAGCGTCGGTAATGGCGGCTTCTAGACTTTCCACCGTGCGGGCCTTGGCCGAACGGAGCTGTTGTTTGATCTTCGACCACGCCTGCTCGATGGGGGTTGAAGTCGGGCGAATAAGGAGGCAGGTAAAGCAGTTCCGCTCCCGCGATCAAGCGCCGTACTCCTTCCACTTTATGGGCGGGCAAATTGTCCATAACCACCACCTGCCCCGGCTGCAAGCGCGGACACAGCCCCTGCTCGACGTAGGCTAAGAACACATCGCCGTCGGTGGGGGACTCGACGGTCATCGCCGCGACCACCCCGCGCGTGCTCATGGCTCCCAGCAGCGTGAGGGTGCGCCAGTGTCCGGCAGGCGTGCCTTCCGCCACCCGCTCGCCGCGTGGGGCTCGACCATAGCGCCGCGTCATCTCCGTGGTGGCGCCACTTTCGTCTTGAAATACCAGCCGTTGCGGATCGATCTGGCTTACCGCCGCCCACCACGCCTGACGCCGGGTTTGGACCGTGAGCGTGTCTTGCTCTTGGGCGTGGAGCGACTTTTTTTCAGCCGCAGCCCCATGTTCTGGAGCACCCGCCAGAGATGCTGAAAGCTGACCCGGACCCGCTCGCTCGCCCACAAACGTTGTTGTAACTCCCTCAGCGTTACGTCGGGTTGCTGTCGCACCAGTCCACGCAAACTCGCCCGTACCGTGGCGGTCATGCGGCTGCGCGGCCCGTGGCGCTGCTCGACCCGCTCCATCTGCCCGCTCCGCCGCCGCTGGCGGGAAACCTTCCAGGCCCAGGGAACACTCACCCCGAACCGCTTGGCCAATACGCGCAGACTCCCCTCCCCACGGTCGTGGGCTTCCAGCAGTTTCCGCCGCAAATCATCGGAATACGCCTTCGCCATCGCTTGGATTGTTCGCGAATTCCTCGCCTCCGTCACTATACACTAATATGAGAAATGCTCTAAGTAGTTGTGCCAATAAAGATTGAGGACCAGAATTTTACTGGGTTCTTCGGACCTGATTTTGATGCCAATAGGCTGAGGGCACTGTCCCACGGTGGCCGGGTTGAGTGGTTGAGATTCCGCTTTAATTTGATTTTTGTGAAACCTTTTAAAGGTCTTGTCGCTTTAGATAGCGACGATTGCTACGTGTGGTTATGCGTTGTCAACCTGCTTTGTGGTGCAGTAGAAGCGCTTGCTGGTTTTGAGTTTTCAGATCGTGATCCAATGTTGCGCTTTTCACGCTTTGTTGAGAAGTATTTCAAACCAGATTGGAAACAGCCGCTTAAACTTTACGATCTCAAGTCGTACCGCAGTCCTGCAACTCAGCCTGCAGAGCATTTATATAAATATTTTCGGTGTGGATTAGAACACAGTCTCGCGATTGAATGGGGTGGATTACGTCACCGTGAAGATGGTGCGCCAAGTTATCTCCATGAACGCAACGTCGTGGGCGATCAACTTCCCAGTAGGCGGACTCAGACTGTCACGCGCTCGCTACTCTATCGAAAGGGCGGGTGGCCCACCTATTTCCCGCTCGGAGTATATCCGAGTCGATGGCGGGGGTGCCCCATCGATTTCGCGCTTTTTGCGAAATGGGTGGGGCGATGGCATCCGTCCCATCGAGCATTGACAACTACGTCTTCTTGTTTTCGTTCTTGAGTTTCCGGGCGATCTCTTCCATCAATTTCGGTTTCAATTCAGCCAGCATATTATCCACGATGCTGGAGATCGCATTGGGATCAGAAGTTGCAGCGGAGGAACCGCCGTCAGAGGATGCGGCCGCGGCCATGGCTTCGGGTTGCGCGGCGGCCGGTTCTTCCTCGCGGACGTCTTTGAATGTAGCTTTCACCCCATCGGGAGTTTGCGAGGTTGAGCCGACGATGGTATCGCGGATCTGCCTCCAATTCGCCCACGCGGCAGCGTTGGCGCTGGCCAGATCAGTTTCGTGCCTATTGTCAGTTTTGTCGTGATCTTCAGCGGAAGCTTCGTGACTGGACGTTTCGTCACTGGAAGGCGGTTGCGAAGAAGATTCCTCGGGCTGAGTTGCTGGCGGCGCCTCTGCAACTGCGGGCGCTAGCGGCTGCCACTCCCCGGCATTGGAGTCTGCGGCGGCGGCGCGGGCGTCTTCCTCTTGGGCCTGCGAATTTCCGGTTGCGACGGATTCCTCGGTAGGCTCCTCAGAAGAGGCTGCTTCCACAGTAGACTCAGGCGCAACGGCAGCCTCCGGCAACGCATCCACGACCTGCGGCGACGCATCAACGACCTGCGGCAACGCAACTTGCGAATCCTGCTCGGTGCTGGTCTGGTTTGCTGTTGTCAGCGAAGCGGATGGCTCTGCTGAAACCTCATCGTTCCGCTCAGACTCAGTCACCAACGAAGTCGGCCGCTGGGCCGCAGCCTGGAAAGCGAAGCTCGCACGAGCGCCATCAGCGGCAGCAAATGCGGCGTAGGCCTTTTCCATCTCTTTTTCCAGAGCGAGGGTGGCCTCTGCAGGCTCAAGCGCAACCGATTCAGCGATCCATCTCGCCCCGCCTGCGTATGTTTCTAAACCTGCCAGTGCTGCTGGAGTAGCCTCGCTGCCGGCGCTGTCGGACGAGCGATTGCCATTGGAGGGCGACAGAGTCTGCAGCATCGCCATTACTTCTTCGTCATCTTTTTCTTTGTCTTTATCTGTGGCCTCTGCCGGCGTGCTCTCATCCTGCGCTTTCGTTTCTGCGGTAACTGGCGCAGCCTCACTCTTGTCCTCGATGGGAGCCGTTTGTGCGGAGGCAATCTCTTCTTGGCGCGATTCGGTATCGCTTGGCGAGGTGTCTTCCTGGGTCGGCCCTTCTGAAAGCGGGGATGCCTGAGTCTGCGATTCTGTCTGAGCTTCTGACACGTTGGCAAAAGTCGCCGACGGCATCTGCTCGCTTGCGCCACGGCTTTCCGCCGCCGCTTCTGTGCGCGCCGCGGGCTCGACCGCGGCCACCGCTTCGGACGCGACCGGCTCATTAGCAACCGCTGGTTTCGCGTCAGGACTCTGCGCCGGCTCCGTTTTCGCGACTCTTTCCTGGCGGCGGGTCTTGGACGCTGCTGTCTTTTGTGAGCCGCCCACTTTCTCCGCTGCAGCCGTTATAGCTGCGATCTCTTCCGGCGTGATGTCATGCGGCAAACCTGCCGGGATGGGGCGCTCAAACTTCTCGCTGCTTTCAACCTGCTTGGGAGGATCTCGCCGCAACAGATCGCGAAAACCTTTTCTCTTGGGAGTTGCTACTTCGACTTCAGGCTCCGGCTCCGGGGCTTTGGGTGCGCCGGACGGGAATCTCAGCCGATCCTTCCAGCCAGATTCGCTATCATCAAAACTGTCACCCTGATTGGATTCTTCAACCGCGGCAATGGCTTTGGCGAAGCGGCCTTGTTTGTAGGGTTCTGACTTGGGGACAATCTTATCTTCGAGTTTGGTTAATGCCACCAGCAGTTCGCTGGCTTCAAACGGTTTGATGATGAATGCATCGGCGCGAGCCTTGCGGGCTTCTTCGGGCTTGAACGGCTCTAGTTTCCCTACTGTCAGCAACACTGGGATGCGGGCCGTCTCTCGGTTTTCTTTGAGACGCAGGCAAACTTCCAACCCGCTGTAGCCCGGCATGTAGATATCGAGGACGATGAGGTCGGGCTTGTGCTCTGCGATCTTCTTCAAGGCCGCCGAACCATTGTTGACGGTGATCACCTCATAGCCGGCATCGCTGAGGATTTTCCGGCCCATGTTCTGGGCAGTCACGCTGTCATCGGCGAGCAGTATTTTCCGCGCCAAGAGGTTGTCCTTTGGTGTGGGGGAGATAAGCCGAAATTAACTTGTCCCAAGCCCTAAGTCAATGATGAGAGAGGAATAAGCAGGTTACCAGTGGTCAGTATCCAGTGGAGTGTGAAAGGGACCGGTCCCCCAGTGTCCTGGTACTCACTGGCACGAAAAAATCAGGCTAAAAGGGGACGATCTTGCGCAGGCCCTTCTTTTTCTTGTGCTTACTGGAAGCGACGGGAAGGTCGACCTCCTGATTCTGATCTTTGTCCTGGCTGGAAGCGGAGTCTCCCGGTTTGCCATCGGTCGCCGGTTGCGCCGCCTGCGAGGGATCGCCATTCTGGATTTCATTTACCTGTGGTGGAGGCGGCAGGGTTTGCGTCCCATCGGGGGCCACATTTGGTTTAAGTTCGTTCGCATTCGCGGACGCATTGGGTACGAGTTCTCCAGCGGCCGGAGTTGGGCCGGCTGAATCGCCAGATGCAGGCGCAGCAGCAGAATTATCTGCGGGCGCCGCAGCACCACCGGCTGCTGCCGTCCCCGCATTGTCTGCGGCCGCGGGAGCGGCGGAGTTTTCAGTCGTCGCTGCCGGTGCATCGGAACGAGGCGCCGCCTCATTGGGAGGAGGCGCACCGGTTCCCAGCGTTTCGACGGAGACTCCGTTCTTGCCGGAACCAGCAGCGGCCGGTCCAGCCATCGCCCGCGTGGCCTGCTGAACCACATCGGTGGCGCTCATCGGCGTGGGATCGACCAGCGTGGGTTCACCAACCTTGGTGGACTGAGCAACGTCAGGATGCTTCCTAAAATTGCCCATCAACTGACCGACGAAGCCGGTATCATGCCGGCTTTCTATTTCTTTGGTGTTCTGTGCAACTGCCGCTTTGGTCGGCCTGGGGACGGGGCGATGCAACGCCTCCAGCCGGCGCTTGGCATCCTCGGCGCGATCCATCACCGGGTAACGGGTGATAATTCGTGAGTAGGCTTCGGCTGCGCCCTTGGTGAATTCTTCAATCATTCTTGCTTTGGCAGTTTCATTGAGCCTGCGCTGCCGCAGCAGAGTGATCTCGCTCTCGTAGGATTGCCCCAGAAGATAGAGGGCCTCATCGGCCTGGCTAAAGAGCGGGTAGTGGTCGGACAGTGTATGCAGCCGGGCAATGGCTGCGGGATAGGATTGCCGCAGGTAATAGAAACGTCCGACGCGAAACTCGCGGTCCGCCAGCACTTCCTGTACTTCCATCAGCCGCTGCTTGGCTTCCGGCACCAGTTTGCTGTCGGGGTACTGCATGATCATTTGCCGGTATTCTTCCTCCGCATGCATGGCATGGGTAAAGTCGCGATCGGCCTTTTCCATCTGCTGGTAATGGATGTTTGCGATTTTGAGCTGTGCCTCAGCCGCCTCGGGCATATTGGGGAAGAAAGTTTCGAAATCGCGGTACTCGATTTCCGCCTGCGTCAGCGCGGTGGCGCCACCCTCGTCGTACCAGGAATCGGCCACTGCCAGCTTGGCGCGCGCAATAAATTCGGAATCCGGATAAGTGTTGATCAGAGTCTGTAACGTCATCCGTGCCACATCAAAGCGGTTGTGCTTCAAGGCGTCCATGGCCCGGTCGAACAATACTTTGTCGGGCTGCTTCGAGCCGACGTTCGCCAGCGGGTTCTGAACCTTTTTGTTTGTACATGCCGATGTAATCGCGAGTAACAGCCCTAATCCGAAAATTATTGGAATACGACGTAACATAAATCCCTCAAGCAAAAATTATGCGAGATGATCTTCGTGCGCGCTTGGGAAACGGCCACCCTCGGCGGCTGCCGAGCCAAGCCCGGCTCATCCCTGTTAGACCTTCTGCAGTGTTGCCTCGGTGGCGGTCTTCAGCAATTTTTGGGCGTTAACCTTTGGATCCCCTTTCCCGAAGACAGCGTTGCCTGCTACCAGAATTTCCGCTCCTGCCCGCACCACTTCGGCCACTGTATCCAATCCGATGCCCCCGTCTACCTCGATGCGAAATTGCAGCCGCCGCGAGGCACGCATCTCGCTTAGCCGCCGAATCTTATGCACAGCGCCTGGAATAAACTTCTGCCCACCGAAGCCAGGGTTTACCGACATCACCAGGACGTAGTCCACTATATCGAGAACTTCGACCAGCGTCTCGATCGGTGTTGCCGGATTAATCACCACCCCTGCCTGAGCGCCGCTCTCCTTAACGTGCTGCAAGGTGCGGTTCAGATGGCGGCAAGCTTCCTGATGGACAGAGATCCAATCCGCTCCGGCCTCAACGAAATCAGCAATGTACTGGTCTGGATTTTCGATCATCAGATGGCAATCCAGCGGCAGCGCCGTCACTCGGCGAAGTGACTTCACCACCGGCGGCCCGATAGTGATATTGGGAACGAAGTGCCCGTCCATGATGTCGACGTGCACCAGCGTGCCGCCACCTTCCGTAGCAGCGCGGACCTGGTCTGCCAAATGGGCAAAATCCGCCGACAAAATCGAAGGTGCGAGTTCGATCAAACCTGGACTCTCTGGAGCTGGATTCTCGGAACCTGATTTATGCGAGTAAGTGCTTATGGAAATTCTATCATCTGGGATCGAGTACCGGTCATAGAGTTGAGAATCGCAGCAGATATCCCGGCACTAAGTCCACCCCGCTACTGTAATTTCGCGTATTCCGCCTTGGCTTGTTTCCAGATTGGGATGTCAGGGTCGGCGTCTTTCCACATGGCGAAGAAATCCTGATAGGCGGTGCGGGCGGCGGAGGCATCGCCGGCCATCGCTCGCGCCCGGCCCAGGCCAAGATGAGCTAGAGCTTCGACCGGCGAGCCGCCGGTCTGGCCTCTGTGATCGAGGATTTTCTGAAATTCGCCTGCAGCGGCACCGGCCTGGTGGGATTCAAGATAGGCTTGTCCGCGAACGTAGACCGGGTAAAGAATAGGGAAGCGGTGGCTTCCCTCCAAGGTCGTAAGGCAGCGCGGCGTGCAGGAGCGTTACAGCGCCGGCAGGATTCCCGCGGCTTATTTCCACGTGGGCACGAATACTCGGTAACCAAACGCTGTTAAGAATAGTGTCATTGGGAGCCCGCAGGTTTAACTCTCTGACAATCGCCTCCGCGCGCTGGACGTTTTTGACTTCTCCTAAAGCGAGCGCGGCCATGATTTTTGCGATTTCCCCAGCCTCCTTGGTGAGGAGAGCGGACACTTCCTTTCGGGCCAGTTCGACGTTTCCATACTGCGCTTCCCATAGCGCCGCCTGGGCTTGAGTCGCAGCAGCGTGCGCGCTCAGATTATCGCGCTTATCGGCAGCTACCGAACGCTGTACGAGGTCTCGAGCTTTAGCAAGATTCCCGTGAGCTGTCGCAGTGTTTGCCTCGATGGAAAGAAAGATGTTCTCGACACCTGCTTTGCCGGAGGCCCAGGCTACTTGCTGCTGCATGGTTCTTGCATCGCCCCGCAAGAGGGCGAGGATATATATTCCGACCCGACATACAAAGTTGTCAGGCACGTGCACGAGTGCCTGTTCGATAATGCGGCGGGCTTCATCGAAGCGATTGAGCGCGAGATATGAGAAACCCAGGTTCGCAACGTTGTTGCTGTCATTGGGATCGAGATGGACGGCCTCCTGCGCCTCCTGCAGCGCCCGCTCCAGCTGCCCCATCCCACCATAAATGACTGCCAAATTATTGTGCGGCAGGTCGTCTCGAGGATAGGTCTTGGCCCACAACTCGTAGGTTTGGATGGACTGGGCTGGTTCGTGGGTTACATTGTCGTAATAGTGAGTGGTTATGTAGAGTTTTTCGCGCTCGCTGGCGCGGTCACGCCGGTCAAAGGCTTGCTTCGTGTACTTCGCTGCGCAACTCGGCGTCCCAACCGAAGATCCTCGGCCTCGTAGACCACTCCCATGCCGCCGCCACCCAGCTTGCTCAGAATGCGGTAGTGAGAGATGGTTTGACCGATCATGTTTTGGCCGATCATGATTTGGCGATCATGGCGAGTTCGAGATGGAGGGCCATGTTAGGCCGTGATTACTGCGCACGTCAATGAGCGTACGGCGGGAGGAAATGACGGCGTGCTAATCTCGTGAATTCGAAAAGTCATGCCTTTCCCGTCCCAACTCGCTTTCACTGGTTACAGTCTGGCCACAATCTTCTGCTGGGGAACGGGCGATTTTCTCGGGGGATACGCTGCCAAACGCGCGAATGCGGTCGTTCTCACTGCCGGTGCCCACGCTTGCGGTCTTGTTCTGATGACCATGCTCGCCCTGCTCGATGGTGGTCCCTTCCCTGAACGGACACTCGCTCTGTGGGCGGTAGCGGGTGGGCTAAGTGGCGGCGGCGCCCTGGCAATTTTCTATCGCGCCCTGGCCAGCGGGAAAATGGGAATGACAGCTCCGATCTCGGCCGTTCTTGCCGCAGCTATTTCGGTGGCGTTTGGCATGTTTACCGAGGGGCTGCCTCATTTAATTCAACTAATCGGGTTCTGTCTGGCGGCGGTAGGTATTGTTCTGATCTCGCAATCGGAAAGCGGGGCCGGCCGTCCCCAGGGCTTCTGGCTGGCGGTCCTTGCCGGCTTTGGCTTCGCAGGTTTCTTCATTTGCATGAAGCAGACTGGCGCAAGCTCGGCGTTATGGTCGGCGGCGCTTTCCCGCACCGCATCACTTGTCCTGGTCGGCGCTATCGTTTTGGTCACCGGATCGGCGAGAAATATTCAACGCAACGCCTTGCTGCTGGGCGGACTCGCTGGATGTTTGGACGTTACCGGTACCGCCCTCTACGTTCGTGCCAGCCAGAGCGGCCGTCTCGATGCCGCCGTGGTGCTCAGTTCGCTTTATCCGGCCGTCACCGTACTGCTTGCGCGCCTGCTGCTCAAAGAGCGCTTCACCCGCTGGAAGACGGTGGGAATGGTGACGGCAATTTTGGCGGTGCCGATGATCGCGCTGCAATAGGGCGCTCATTCCATATTCCGGAATGTGGAATGATTGGGAGGACATGACCATAGCGCCGCGACTAACATGCCATTAGCTAAACTCATAGCATGGCACTGATCGAAGTCCGCAACCTGACCAAAGTCTTCCCGCTCGGCGAATCCATATTCGGAGGCGGCGCTAAAGTTAAAGTGCGCGCTGTCGACGATGTGTCGCTCGACATCGCGCAAGGCGAAACACTTGGCCTGGTAGGCGAATCCGGCTCGGGCAAAAGCACGTTGGGACGTCTAGTCTTGAATCTGATCAAGCCCAGTTCGGGGAGTGTTCGCTTCAACGGTCAGGAGCTGGTTTCCGCCGGACACTCCGAGATGCGCCGCCTGCGTCGCGAAATGCAAATCGTTTTTCAGGATCCCTTCGGATCACTCGATCCTCGCCTGCGGGTGGAAGACATTGTCAGTGAACCACTGGTCATTCATGAACATATGAGCCGAGACGCGCAACGCACTCGCGTCGCCGAGCTGCTGCGTGCCGTGGGCCTCGACGATTCTGTTCTCCGGCGTTTTCCGCACGAATTCAGCGGCGGCCAGCGGCAGCGCATCGGCATCGCACGGGCCCTGGCGCTGCGCCCGAAATTCATTGTGGCCGACGAACCAGTCTCGGCTCTCGATGTCAGTGTGGGCGCGCAGATTGTCAACCTGCTGGCACAACTGCAACGCGACTTCGGATTGACCTACCTCTTCATTTCACATTCCATGCCCGTGGTGCGCTATTTGGCAACGCGCATTGCAGTGATGTATCGAGGAAGAATCGTAGAGATCGGATCCACTGAGCAAATCACTGAACGCCCGCAGCATGCGTACACCCGCAGTTTGCTGGAAGCCACGCCGGAGATCGCTGTTTAGCAAACCGGCAGTTGTCCCCTTGTCTAGCTCGGGCTCCACGGATTACAATCCGCCGCTACGCTCTCAGGAGGGCTTCAATGGCTGCTGCTCCTCTACCCACGGCTATGGCCGACGGCGCACCGCTCTCCCAAGGCGTGCGCATTGTCAACACCTTCATCGCACCCGCCAAAACATTTACTGATTTGCGCCGCAATGCCAGTTGGTGGGCGCCGTTCCTGCTGTCGGTGATTGTTTCCATAATCTTCGTGGCTGTGGTGGACCAGAAGGTCGGCTTCCGCAAGGTGACAGAGAATCAGATTCAAATGTCACCCAAAGCGTCGGCTCGCTTGGACCAGATGCCCGCCGCTGAAGGCAATAAAGCGATCGCCAGCCAGGCCACGGTTACACGTTACATTTCCTACGGCTTCTGGCTGTTGATCCTGATCTGGAACGTGATTGTCGCGGCAATCCTGCTGGGCACATTTAAACTTGGTGCGGGCGCAGATCTCACCTTCAAGACCTCCCTTGCGGTGGTGATGTATGCCAGTCTGCCGCTCTTGATGAAGAGTCTCTTGGCAATTGTGTCATTGCTGGCCGGCATGAACACGGACTCATTCACTTTTCAGAACCCCGTGGCCACGAACCCGGGTTACCGTCTAAACCCGGCAGATTCGCCGTTTCTGTACAGCCTGGCGACCTCCCTCGATATTTTCATGATCTGGACGCTGATCCTTACCGCCATCGGCATGAGCTGCGTTGGCAAGATTAAGAGATCCACTGCCTTGGCGGTGGTCTTCGGCTGGTACGTTGTGTTCATGCTCGTTAGCGCGGGATTCGGAGCCCTGTTCTCGTAGGGAAAGACGCTCAGCAGCATCTTGTCGTCGCCAGCTACGGATGCGACTTGCGGCTGTTATGCTCGGGACGGTTTGGAGGATTTACGATGAAACGAAATTTTAATCTGCTGGTTCTGTGTGCAATCGTCGCCATCCTCGCCTCACCACTTTCGGCGCAGCAAACCAAGAATCCGGTGAGTAGCGTGGTGAAGGAAATGCTCCCTCGCCAGCAGAAAAATATCGTGGCTGCGGTGGAGGAGATGCCGGCTGACAAGTTCAGTTACAAGCCTACCGCCGACCAGATGACCTTCGGCCACCTGGTGGCGCATATGATCGAATCCAACAACATTTTTTGTGCCAAGGCGGGCGACGTGGCCGCCCCGAAGACAGAAGAGGCGAAAGAAAGCGACGGTAAGGACAAGCTTGTGTCCGCTCTCAAGACCTCGTTTGATTTCTGCACGACTGCATTGGCCAAGGCAGACGATTCCAAGCTGGGCGACACCATCGAAAGCTTCGGCGGCCGCAAGCAACCTCGTGCCTGGGCGTGGATCGCCCTGGCCAGCAGTTGGGCCGACCACTATGGCGCCGCTGCCATGTATCTCCGCCTTAACGGCCTGTTACCGCCTACGGCGCAGAAGAAGTAAGACAGACTAAGAAGCGGCCTTGACTTCGACTGCCTACCCTTGGCACAGTCCATGACACCATTTGTTATCATACAGTTATCTTTAAGTTATTGAAAACACTCGGGGACGGTTAGAAGCTAAACTTGCCAATTCTGGCATGCAGGCATTGCGTACGATGCGTGTAGAGGCGTCTAGGATTCGATTCTAGCCACGATCTCCCTCCTCGCCAGAGAAAAGGGGCGGCCGACGCGCGGGTGCGCCTTAAATCGTCGCTAACACTGATTATAGCTTATAGAGAATAATGCTGAACGTGAGAGCAAACCGCAAAGGTCAGCAGGAAACCGGAAATCTTAGACTCACAACCTACTCGATCCGCACCAGTTGGTTGGTATTGGACTCGACAGGCTCAGGAGCGGGATGCTGTGGAGCCCGCCAGGAATCGAAGATTGACACTTGGTGGACGCATGAAACCGTGCAGTGCGGGGCGCAAGACTTCTCGGTGACAAATTCGCGGCGAATATCTGCCACTGAGTAATTTTCTAATGGGATCGCAGGATATCCGCGCTGCTGCGAACAGTAGTGCACCAGTCCATTTTCACAGATGTACAGATAACGCGCTCCGGCGCGGCAGCGCCACTGGTTGGGGCGTCCCAGGGCAATATTGTCCTGGAAGGCGTTCACCCGGGTGAAGCTGCGCTTTTCCATGGACTTCATCTCGTGGTAAATGCGGCGCTCTTCATCGCCCAGCGGCTGTAGTTGTCCCTGGCCATCATGAATGATGCCGATCGTCGAACTAAAACCCAACTCCAGCGCGCGCTTGCCGATGACCAGCGCGTCCTGTGGATTATGCACGCCGCCGCCCACAACTGAATTGATATTCACGTGAAATTCGGCATGCTCGGCCAGCAGTTGCAGTTTCTTGTCGAGGACCTTGAGACTTTTCTTCGAGACATCGTCGGGTGCGACGTTATCAATCGAGATTTGCAGCCACTCCAATCCCGCCTGGTTAAGGCGCTGAATCCGTTCAGCGACCAGCAGATAACCATTGGTAATCAGTCCGGAGATGGTTCCGTTCTTGCGAATGCGGCTGATAATGGCGTCGAGCTCGGGATGGAGCAGGGGTTCGCCGCCGCTGATGGTGATGACCGAGGTACCCAGCTCTGCCAGCTTGTCAACGCGCTGGAACATGGTCTCGGTTGGGACAGGTTGCGAAAAATCGTCGAATTCGTTGCAGTATGTGCAGGCCAGATTGCAGCGCCTTATGGGAATGATGTGCGCCAGCAGCGGGTGGTCGGTGGAAGCCAGGGCGCGCAGCATCTCGCGGGCTCCGCAAACTTTGCGGCGGAGGTCATTAAAACGGCGACGCACGGTTTTCTGACTGGAAGACATGGCAGATGTTTTAACTATTAGACCACAGCCTTTCGATAAGCAGGCTGTCTTCAGCAGCGTTCGGTCTGATTTTGGGTGTCAACGGCAGGCCGGCAGCGCCGTACCAGCGAGCGCGGTTTGTTCAATGCGTGAGTTGGTGTCCAGCCTTGCGAAGGATTTCGAAGGCCAATTCCGAAAAAGCTTCTTTGATCAAAATGTAGTCCGTATCGTAAGTCGACAGCACGAAGATCGGAATGGCATTGTCCGAGAGTGGTTGGACGAACGAGGTAACCACTCCGGTTTGTGTAAATGGAATGGGACCTTCCAGCTTAAAGCATATCCACTCTCGTTCCACATTCAGGTCTGCCGGCACATTCGCTGCTGCACAAATTATGGACAGTTCATCGGCGGTGCGGGTGATTGAAACAAAGGCGCCCTGATTCGCCCATGGCGGGATGGCCGAGTCAGGTGACAGGCGGCAGATGGCAAACCTGTCTGGCAGCGTGTCGAATTTGAGCTTGTGACGACTCATGCGTGGCCATCAGTCTGCTCTCAATCTAACGCGTATCGGGCATCTCGAAGGCCGGGAGTGCAACATGAGCACCAACTATGTAAACCTCATTGGGTAGAATTTTTCTTTCGGAAGTTTCAGCCGGCCCCTAGGGGCCTTGGCCGTCCGAAGTGGCACGGGCGAGGACCTCCGCGCCTACATCGGTTACGGCGTCATCTGCGCTAAGTTTGGCGTCAATTCGGGCTCAAGTCCCTACCGCTTTGCGTAATGCGGCTCGCGCCAGCAGGCGCGTGGAATCGAGCGTTGGCAGGGGTGACGAATCCGGCGTCACCAAGAGCGGGATCTCGGTACAGCCGAGTGCCACTGCATCACAACCTTCATCCTTGAGCGATCGAATGACTTCACTAAAGTATGCCAGCGATCGAGGCAAAAACTGCGCATTGACCAACTCGTCGAAGATGATTTGGTTGATTCTTATGCGTTCGTTTTGTCCCGGCATGCGATGCTCAAGACCCGCTGCCTTCAGCTTTTCCGGATACACCGGCCCTTCCATCAGGTAACGCGTTCCCAGCACGCCGATCCGTTTGAAATGGCATCGTTTGGCCTCTTTCGCGGCTTCCTCGGCAATGTGCAGCCAGGGGCGTGGGGAGCGATGCGCAACAAGTTCGAATGCCTGGTGAATGGTATTGTCCGGGCAGATGAGGAAATCCGCACCCGCGCTGGCCAGCTTCTGTGCGGAAGACATCATCAGCTCCGCGACGCCGGCCCAGTCGTTCTTGTAAATGAACTCCATGTATTGGGCCAGGGGGTGAGTGTGCAGCGAGACCTCGGGATGGTTGTGGCGCCCGAGCAACTCCGTGCCTTCCAGGCAGATGGTGCGATAACACAGCGCGGCGCCTTCCGCGCTGCATGCGACGATGCCGATGTGCTGGGGCATGAATGTGTCAGTATAGACGCGGCGGTCAGTGGTGGACAGTTTTTGAACTAGGGCAGGTTGATTTTTCGGAGCGCTTCTACTGTGGGGGTCATTGCTTCCTTACGAACGTTCCATCCCATGTGCTCCGTTGCCTGCGTCCAAAGATAGTCTCGTATCTTCTCGTTGCTCGCGCCGTCGGTTAGCAAGTGATAGATGGTTCCCAGACAACAGTCGTACTCATCCTGCGCATGAGCCTGATCCCCGATACCAATTGGGTCCAGACGTTCAGCAACACACGGCGAATCTCAGTTCTAATTCGGCGGGATTCGTACTTGTCGATCATGGCAATAGAGGCGACGTTACCTACTTATTCCTTTGCGGCTGCTTCCTCTATTCCGCTCAAAATCTTGTCCAGCTCGCCACGCGGATAGTATTTCCCACGCACAATGACCGCCACAATCTTCTGTGTGTTGCCGATTTCCTCCAGCGGATTGCCGTCGAGCAGCACCATGTCCGCCTCGCGGCCCTTCTCGATCACTCCATAGTGGTCGAGCTTGGCCAGAAACAATGCCGGGCTGAATGTCGCTGTCTGCAAGGCTTCGGCATTAGAAAATCCCGCCTGTACCAGCAATTCCAATTCTTCATGCAAGCTGAATCCAGGGACCACAAAGGGATCGGGGCCATCCGAGCCCGCCATGAAGGGCACGTCGGCATGATGCATGGCGCCCGCCAATTCAATGTAGCGTGAGACCAGTTCTTTCTTCGCTGCCATCTCTTCCGGAGTGGTTGCGCTTAAGAGCTTCGCCGGATCCCATTGTTTTCGTACCGACGCCGGAACATATTTGAGCTCATCCGGAGGATCCGGATCACCAATATGCGCATCCGCGCTGTCCCAGACCAGGGTGGGCACCTGCCAGGTATTGTTGTCCGTCAACTCTACGAATAAGTGATGGGCTTTAACGGAATTGTAGGTGGAAACTGCCTGCATTTCGTTTTCGGAATAGCTTTTGAAGTCTTTTTTCGCGAGAGCGTCCAATCTCTGTTGCCGCAATTCTCCTTCCCGCGACGAGCACGCCAGCAAGATGCCGGTCAGGTGCTCAATACTTCTCTGCCCGGCAGCAGAAGCCTCCTCCACGCTCACTGTGTCGGGAACATGGCCGACAAAACGAATTTTCAGTTTGCGGGCTTCCTCTGCGATAGCCATGTAAGTGGGCCGAGTAATATTGGAGAGAATCTTGATGAAGTCCACTCCGCGATTCTTCAAGGTGACCACAGCCTGTCGGCCCTCGGCAGGGTTGTTCACGGCTATAGTTTGGGAATCGCTCTTGCCACCCGCGAGAAAGGGTCCTCCAAGAACCATGTGCGGACCAAGCACCTGGCCCCGCTCGATGTGCTCCCGACGTTTCTCAAGCAGAGCTGGATCGCCGCCCATGTCACGCACGCCGGTGACACCGTTGGCGATGTAAAGCGGATAGATGATCTTTTCGTCCCATGCTGGGGCTGACCCGCCGGCGCTGTGTACGTGCATATCCCACAGGCCAGGGATAAGGAACTTGCCATTGGCATTGACAACCCGGATCTTGCGACTCTCCTGAATCAGGCCAACCTTGGCAATACCGTCAATCTGACCGTTTTTTATGACGACCGTCATGTTGCGTTCCAAATTGCCGGAGCGGGTATCGACGATATTTACATTGGTGAAGATCAGTGTCTCGGGATCGGCCGCGGGAGCGGCCTGGAGGGTAAAGAGATTGATGAAGAGAAGAACGGCGGCGGAGAACTTCATCCTGACTCCCACTTAAGAAGGAAGCTAAAAGTTACGGGCGGGAGGCCGCCGCGTCAAATGAATTCAGAAATTCCAGTTTCTTTTCTGCCGGCAGGAATGATGCCTCGAACGAGTTTCGAGCCAGTTCCCGCAGATGCTCGTCGGTGAATGCGAAGGCTTCCTGAACCAACTGGTATTCCTGCGGCAACGATGCACTAAACATTGCCGGATCGTCAGTGTTGAGTGTGATCATCAGTCCCTGATCAAAGTAGCTCTTCACCGGATGCTCGCCAATCGCCCTGCAACAGCCAGTCCGCAGATTGCTGGTCACGCAGACTTCCACCGGAATCTGCCGCTGCGCCAGTTCTTCGATGAGTTCAGGATCGTGGGCTGTCGTCAGACCATGCCCGATGCGTTCCACGCCAAGGTTCAGCGCCCCCCAGATGGATTCTGGCCCGGCGCTTTCGCCCGCATGAGCGGTGAGACGCAGACCATTGCCGGCGGCGTAAGCGTAGACGTCGCGGAAAAGTTCTGGTGGGCCACGGCGCTCGTCGCCACCGATCCCAAACCCAACCACGTTGCGATCACGATGTCGAACCGCTATCTCGGCTACTCGTTGCGCCTCTTCGGCACCGAACTGGCGGACAGCGTCGAAAATCCAGAGCAGGGATACGCCGAAATCACGCAGCCCGCGCTCACGTCCTCGTTCCAGTCCTTCGAAGATGGCGTCGAACTCCTGTTTGCGCCACAGGCAGACACCCACTGAAATGTAAACCTCGGCATGCAACACATTGTCAGATTTAAGACGCTCCATCAGGCGATAAGTGATCAGCTCGTAGTCTTCGGGGGCCTGCAGATGTTCCGTTACAGCTTTGAAAGCCATGAGAAAGCCATTGAAATCTTTGAACTGATAGAGCTGTTCGACGGCACGAAGAGAAGCATCTGCTGTGCCGTGGCGCTGCATGAGCTCCAGCAAAGCGAACGGTTCGATGGAGCCTTCGAGATGCAGGTGCAGTTCGGCCTTGGGAAGCGCGAGGATGAAGGAACTGGCCACGGGATACATGATGTCAGATTTGGGAGGCAGATGTAAGAATGCAGAAGTCACAACTCACAAGTCGAGGCCAGGAAGTTCTTCTGCGATCTGGCTTCTTACTTCTGACTTCTGCAGAACTCGCTATGGTGGCGGCTGTAGAGTGAGTAGATTGTCAAGCCAATTGCCAGCCAGGCAAAGAACCGCAGCCAGGTCAGTATAGGCAGACCACTCATTAACAGCACACAAAAGAAAACGCTAAGTGCTGGGGCTGCGATACCCCCCGGAGCACGAAATCCACGATGACGTCCAGGGTCGCGGTAGCGAAGAATGATCACACCGATGGAGACCAGAACAAAAGCAAAGAGCGTACCGATATTGGAGAGATCGGCAAGGGTTCCGATATCCAGAATCCCCGCAGGAATTCCTACCACCAGGCCCGCGATCCAAGTCGCGGTAGAAGGCGTGCGGAACCGCGGATGTACGCGACCGAACAGTCTTGGGAGCAAGCCATCACGTGACATGGCAAACCATACCCGCGCCTGGCCCAGCTGAAAAACCAGTAGAGACGAGATCATTCCCATCATGGCGCCGAACAACACTCCGAGCCGCACCCAGTGCAGGCTGTGCGATCCCGTGGCTAGTGTCAACTTCTTCAGGCTATTGACTACCGGAGCAGCGTCATCGAGAAGCGACTGCCAGGGAACAATCCCGGTCAGCACAATGGCGACGCCTACATAGAGAATCGTGCAAACCACCAGAGTGGCAATGATGCCGATGGGCAAGTCCCGCTGTGGATTCTTAGCTTCTTCCGCGGCAGTTGATACTGAGTCGAAACCAATATAGGTAAAGAAGATAATAGAACCGCCGGTAAGAATGCCGGACCAACCTTGAGGCGCGAATGGGTGCCAGTTTCCAGGACGCACGTAGTGCGCGCCGGCAATGATGAAGGCGAAAATGGCAGCGATCTTCAATATCACCATGGTGTTGTTGGCTTCCGCTGACTCGCGAATTCCACGCACCAGGATTACAGTAAGGATCATTACGACCAGAAACGCTGGAAAGTTGAAACCGAAGTGAAGACCGGGAGTATAGAGCGGATTGCCCCTCAAGTCGGTTAGCCCAGCGGGAAGGTAGGCTGGGGAGATCCATCGCAAAGCGGGATGCCAACCGAACCAGTCAAACATGTCCACTAGATGGGCCGCAAACCCGACGCTTACCGCCATATTGCTAACAGCATATTCGAGGATCAGGTCCCAGCCGATGATCCACGCAATCAGCTCGCCCATAGTCGCGTAGGTGTAAGTGTAAGCGCTGCCCGCGATCGGAATCATCGAAGCCAGCTCCGCATAACAAAGCGCGGTGAATCCACATACCACTGCGACAAGTACAAGCGAAAGGGCCAGGGCCGGCCCTGCACCAGGTCGACCCTGCGTGGCCGCATGCCTCACCAAGTAGTCGAGAAGCGGAGCGTTCAAAATGGACGAGGTGTCGAATTTCTGGCCCGCAATTGCCGTGCCTACCACTGTAAAAATTCCGGATCCGATCACCGCACCGATACCCAGGGCGGTTAAGGACACTGGGCCAAGAGTCTTCTTGAGTCGTCGTTCGGGCGCTTCCGAATCGGAAATCAGCTTGTCAATGGACTTACAGGTAAAAAGCTGGCTGCCCGACGGGGCGATCTCGGTGTCGGTACGCTGGTTCGTCCCTGGTACTCGTGCCAAGAGCCTTGTCTCCTAACGAATGAGCACTTAGCAGTTGGGCCTCGCGTCTTGGCCAATTGCCTTGCAAGCTCCGCCCGAACGGCCGCGAGCGGTTGCTTAGTGCCAAATGCTAAGCGCCGACGGTTAACGTTTCGCCTGGCCGCGGACCATCTTTTTGACTTTGCGCTTTTTAGATCCGCGCGCGTAGTCCCGTTTCGCCAGCGGCTTTGCTACCTTGCGCTTCTTGCGCGCTTCGCGTTTTGCTTTCTTGCGTTCTTCTTTACTCAGTGTGGATGTATTTGCCATGACTGCGGTTTTTTCCTTGCGCAAAGTTTAGGTAGCGAAAATCTTCGGTCGGTAGTTGTGATCTCCAAAAGGGCGCCTAGAGCTATTCGCCGGAGCCACGTTTCACGCCTTCTCCAACTGGGCGTACTTTTCTACCAGCTTCTTCAGACCGAAGCGAGGGAATTGTACCGTAATCTTGGCCTCTTCACCTTCTCCTTCGCGCTGATAGACCAGCCCTTCCCCATATTTAGGGTGACGTACCTTCTGGCCAGGACGGAATCCTCGATTACCTTTCGGCTCCTCCAACGGCATTTTGGGGATCTTGAATTTCTTGCCGCGCGAGGCGAAGAACTCGGCAATGTTATCAATCGAGTTGTAATTCTTTCCCGAGTAAGATGTCGGAATATGCGAGGTGCGCTGCTTACCACGTCCCGCCCGATTCCAGGTCGCGCTCTGGTCTTCATCCTCGTAGGCATAATGCGGCGAACCGGGTTCGGAAGCGTCACTTCTCGCGGCCGAGGGCGGCCGCGCCACACGCCGAGGTGAGCCCATCTCTTCGAGCAACTGAGCGGGGACCTCATCGAGAAAACGCGAGGGCACACTGGCCTCGGGAAGATCCGTGCCATAACGGCGGCGGTACACCGCGCGGGTCAGGACGAGCGTGTGCATGGCGCGCGTCATGCCGACATAGCAGAGGCGGCGCTCTTCCTCGATGTCGTCAGGCTGGAGCATGGTGCGCGAATGCGGAAACAGGCCTTCCTCCAACCCGCACAGGAAAACCAGAGGAAATTCCAGGCCTTTGGCGGCATGCAACGTCATCAGAGTGATCTGGGCGCGCTCGTCGTAGGCATCGGCATCGCTCACCAGGGCCGCATGATCGAGGAATTGATGGAGAGTTTCGCCGCGATCACGTGAGTCCATGGCCGCATTTACCAGTTCGCGAAGATTCTCGATGCGGGAGTAAGCTTCCGGCGTGTCTTCTTCTTCGAGTTGCTTGATGTAACCCGTGCGGTCAATGAGGAATTTCAGGATTTCCGCGGTGGTCAGGCGGGGCGTGGGGAAGCTTGGGTCGCTCTCTGAATTCTCGGAACTCGCGTTCGAAACATCTTGTTCAACCGGCGTTTGTGCTTCGGCTGGTTGGCTCTCGTCTTCCGCGGCGGCAAAATCGAACGAGGTGGGATCGAACTCGATGGTTTCCTCTTCACCGGAAGTTGCGTCGATTGCTGGACTCTCCCCCGACTCATCCTCGCGAGCCGTTTGCTCCAAGCGCTCAACGTAGGTTCCCGCCAGCATGGCGCGGGCATCTTCAATCAAATCCCTGAAGCTTTTCAGCGCTGCCAAGGCGCGGGCCGGCAACAGCTTGCGCCTCAGCGTCTCACCAATCGCGCCCCACAGGGAAAGGCCGGTTTCAAGCGCGACGCGCTCCAGGGTATCAAGCGTAGTCCTTCCAATTCCGCGCGTGGGGGTGTTGATCACGCGCAGCAACGAAATCGAGTCATCCGGATTGTGAATGACTTTCAGGTACGAGATCATGTCCTTGATTTCGGCACGCTCGTAAAACGAAAATCCCCCGACCACGTGGTACTTCAACTGGTAGCGACGCATGGCTTCTTCAAATAATCGCGACTGCGAATTGATGCGGTAAAGTACTGCCGCGCGCTGGTTCTCACCCTGCTCCGCGGCTTCGCGCAGGTAGCGCGCAATCCAATCGGCGGCGAAGAGGGCCTCATTTTCGCCATCCGGCGCCTCGTAGTAGCCAATCTTCGAGCCGCCCTGACGCGACGTCCACAGGTTCTTGCCCTTGCGTTTGATGTTGTTGGCTACCACCGAAGATGCCGCCTGCAGAATGTTCTGGGTCGAGCGGTAGTTCTGCTCCAGGCGAACAATCTTCGCCTCGGGAAAATCTTTTTCGAATTCCAAAATGTTGCGGATGTCCGCCCCGCGCCAGGAGTAGATGGACTGATCTTCGTCGCCGACAGCGCAAATGTTGTGGCGCGTACCCGCAAGCATTCGCATGAGCTCGTATTGTGGGCGGTTAGTGTCCTGATATTCGTCCACCATGACGTATTGGAAACGCCGGGTGTAGTAGTCACGAACTTCCGAGGCCGCCTTCAGCAGGCGAACGGTCTCGAGCAGCAGGTCGTCGAAGTCAAGGGCATTGGCCTTGCGCAACTCCTTGCGATACTCCTCGTAGATGTGGGCCACACGTTCGGTCTTGGGGTCTCCCGATTGCAGATAGATTTCCTGGGGATCGAGCATGTGATTCTTTGCCCAGGAGATTCGCGCAAGCACGGTGCGTGGCGTGAGCTGCTTGTCATCTACTCCGAGGCGGCGCATCACGCTTTTCACGACTTGCTGCTGATCACTCTCGTCGTAAATGACGAAACTCTTGGTGTGGCCGATCGGTGGCTGGCCGGGAGTGGTTGAGGGAATGCGGAGGGCCTCGATGTCGCGCCGCAGCACGCGCACGCAAAAGGAATGAAAAGTAGAGATGACGGGCTTGGCAATGGAAAGGCCGCCCACCAGCTTGTCCACGCGTTCGACCATCTCGGAGGCGGCTTTATTGGTGAAGGTCATGGCCAGGATGGATTCGGGCATCACGCCGAGATTCTCGATCAAATGAGCGATGCGGAAGGTGATGACCCGCGTCTTGCCGCTGCCTGCGCCGGCGAGGATGAGCACCGGGCCTTCAGTAGTCTCCACGGCTTCACGTTGTTGGGGATTGAGTTGATCGAGAAATGACAACTTTAGCCTCTAGGGTTGTTTGGAGCGCGGTTGCGGGCATTGGCAACGGCTTTAGCGAATTGAGTGCGGCTGTGGATGTCGCCGACGACCCAGCATAGACCCGCGAAAAGAGCCAGCAACACTAATCGCAGCCAGTCTGGGAGGTTCAGGTGGAGTCGAAAGGGCTGGAATACAACGATCGATCCGATTCCTATAATCGCAAGTTCGGCACAAACGAACAGGACATCCGACGCGCTAAACGCAGTAAATAAGGAGCGAAATGTGGTGCTTGTCACCACGCGAAATTTGGCTCGAGGAATCCCTGCCTGGTCAATCATCACCAGACCATAGAAGTCCTGGTCGCGCAAGGTGGTCAGCGCCTCCGTCCAGGATTCCGTCCCATCAGCCGTTTTCTTCTCCCGCGCATAAGCCCGCCGCTGCAGTTTGGCGACCTTGGCCTCATATTCGCTGCTGTCACATTCCTCATCGAACTTCTCTGCCGCCCCCATATCGGGTCCAGTTTCCGATGTTTCCGAGAACAAAAACATGCGTTTTTCAGTTTCGGATAATGACACTTCGTCTCGTTGTGCCTGTTCGAGAAGCTTGGAGAGCAGGAACTGCTTTGCAGAATCCACAGTTTGAGCAAGTGTCCGCATTCAAAACCTTAACCCGCAAAAAGTTATACCCTAACCCACCTTCGCCGTCGTCCGTGCCGCCTTGCACTCTTCGCACGGACAGACATCCCTTAAAAACTGCCAGGAATAAAGTCCTAGCTCGTGTCCATCATTCCAATTAAATTTAATTGCGTATTTCCCCACCGGCTCCGCTGATTTCGGCTTGGCCGCCGGTTTGAACATGGGTAGCGCGCCGGCGGCCAGTTTGGGCGGATCGCCAGGCCTGCGACCGGTCTTGGAGCGCTCCTCGTCGCAGAGCGCACATGGACAGGCATCTCGTAGAAAAGTAAAGCTGTAGCTCGACCGGTGGCTATCCTTCCATTCAATCTCAACGCCGGTGCCGGCGGTAAGGTTGACCTTTACCGACTTGGGGTCCGCCGATGCCATAAAATCAGTATCGCACAGCGGGAACCCCGCTAAGCTTGGTTTTGAGCGGTCCAGAGGCTGGAGACTTGAAAGTTTCACTCGTGGGAAAAAATTGCGCTTCCGTATCTTTAACCGTATTCTTTCTCGTTCTGATCCCGTCACCCTCAGCCGCGCAGATGCCTCGGGAAGCCAAATCACCCGAGGACGGATACCAACTAGCGGCGACAATCGACAAGGGCATCATCAATGACCAGCACGGATATCTAAAATCGGCGGATGGAACTTGCCTGTTTTACCGGTACTGGCCCGCTGCTCAACAACATCCCGACAATCCCGTCGTACTTGTATTGCACGGCATTGGGTATCACAGCGCTCCTTACAAAGTGATCGGGGATGCCCTGAACCCGGCGGGTATCGACGTCTATGCATTAGATGCCAGAGGCCATGGATTGTCTTGCGGGAAGCGCGGCTCTGTGGGCAGTCCGGGGAAAGTCCGTGAAGATGTTTCGGCGATGGTTCGGCTGGTCAAAGCGCAACGCCCTTCGGCCAAATTCTTCTTGCTGGGCGAGAGTATGGGAGGAGCTTTCGCCTTGAACTACGCCAAAGAGAACAGCGATCAAATCACGGGGCTGATTCTTTTGGCGCCAGCCATTGGGGTTCCTATGGGACAATTTTTCAGGTTAAGTAATCTTCCCCTGCTGCCCTATTATCTTTTCTGGCATAACACTCCGGCCATCAGCCTGATTGCCAAGCGTTTGGATGAAAGTTCCCGCGATGCTACTTTTATTGCCGCGCGCCGAGCTGATCCTCTGGCGTATCAAAAGGTCAGTTTCAGATATTTGAGAGAGATTAGCGCGCTGGTTAAGAACTGGAAAACTGAGATTGCTCCGCGCGTGAAAGCTCCCACCTTGATTGTTCAAGGAGCGGAAGATCGGATCGTGAGCAAGAAAGATTGCGCAGAGTTGTCGAAGGTGTTGGCCGCTCCGAATAATCTGGAACTCTTTCCGGGCGTCCGCCATACAACGCTGTGGGATCCGGACACGCAGAAAATACTGGGAGAGGTGCGAAAGTGGGTCGAGGAGCACTGATGAACGGCAGCGCCTAGGCAAGTTGCCGATGCCGACGCGCTCCTGTAAAATTATGTTTCGCCCATCAAGTCCTAGAACTTTCTGGAGCATTCAATGGCGCAAGTTTGTGATATCTGCGGCAAGGGGCCGCAGTTCGGGAATACTATTAGTCACGCTCACAATGTGAGCAAGCGGCGGTGGAACGTCAACCTGCGGCCGGTCCGGGCCAAAGTGAAGGGCGCCACCAAGCGGCTGCGCGTCTGCACCTCCTGCCTGCGCAGCGGCAAAGTCGTCAAAGCGTGAGGCCTTAGACCAGTTCGCTCCTTATTTCACGCCCAGCAGTTCCACATCGAAGATCAGCGTTGCGTTTGGTGGGATGACGCCGGGATAGCCGCGCTCGCCATACGCAAGCGGTGGAGGGATCCGCAGCTGCCGTTTTCCACCGACCTTCATGCCAGCGACGCCTTCATCCCAGCCCTTGATCACGTCGCCTGCACCAAGCGTGAAATCGAAAGGCCGGTGTGCGTCCACTGAGCTGTCGAACTTCTTACCATCGGGCAGCCACCCGGTGTAGTTGACGGTAACCTTCTGTCCTTTTTCGGCGGTCGGGCCGGTGCCTACTTTGATCTCCCAGTATTCGAGTCCGGAAGGCGTTTTGGTTGGTTCGCCCGTGACTTTTGTTGGCGCGGCAGTACTGGAGTGGGTGGCAGAAGCTTTCTTGGTCGCCTTGCTCTGCGATTTCTGTGCCCAGACGGCTGTCGCTGCCAGCGCGACGAAGGTTGCAATCAGAAGAACAGTTTTCAGCATCAGTTCTGCTCCTTTAACGACGAGAACTTTGAAGTGCAATTTTCTATGAATATACGCTTGGCGCCTGATTTCCTGATGGCCTTTTTGTGGTTTGCCAATTGGAAAAAGGCGGCGCCGGCCTGCTGGCGATAATTTTGGTTACGCCAGCGCGATCACATCAATCTCCACCAGCACATCTTTGGGAAGCCTCGCCACTTCGACCGTGGACCTGGCCGGCGGCGCCGACTTGAAATACTTGCCGTAGACGGCATTCATGGCGGTGAAGTCATTCATATTCTTCAGGAACACGGTGGCGCGCACAACTTTTTCCAGCTCGCTACCTGCCGCTGTCAAGATCGCCGACAGATTCTTGAGCGCGCGGTCGGTCTGCATCGCCACGTCCCCGCTGACGACCTGCTGGTTTGCGGGATCAATGGCTACCTGCCCGGAAACAAACACCAGCCCATTTGCCTTGATGGCCTGTGAGTACGGTCCAATTGCCTGGGGACCGTCCTTGGTCGAGATCACTTCGCGCATTTGCCCTCCAACGAGTAGCCAGTGCCAGGTGGCTAGTGGTCAGTTAATGATTTAGTTCGGAACGTGAGATTGTAGATTGCAGGCCGCAGAATTGGAAATGCGACACTTGATCGTCTTTGCGGTCTTAGACCGGTAAGTGGCCACTGACTTTCTAGATTTTCTGCAACCGCTGCACGTCGTGCACCCCGGGAATCTTGCGCACTCCGTTAATGATATTTTGCAGGTGTTTCAGATCTGCGATATCGAGCACGACGTCGATGTTAGCCTGCCCGTTTGCGGTGCGCGCTTCGATGTTGCGGATATTTGTGTTGGTGTCGCTGATCACGGCGGTAATTTGCTTTAGCATGCCGGCACGATCGTCACAAAACAGCGTGAGTTTAACGGGATAGGCGTTAGCCACGCTCTCGTTATCGCGCCCCCATTGGACGTCAATGCGCCGGTCGGGTTCATACATCAAGTTAGTTACGTTCGAACAATTTACCGCATGTACGGCCACACCCTTACCACGAGTAACGTACCCGACAATCCCTTCCCCGCGGATGGGGTTGCAACATCGGGCGCGATAAACCAGAAGGTCGCCGTGTCCCTTCACCGAGATTGCGTTGTTGTCGCCACCAAACACACGGCGAACCACACTGGCAATGGTGCTGGCTTTCAGTCCTTCGCCTTCTCCAATCGGCTCGCTGCCGGCCGGAACCAGTCGCGCCAGCACTTGTCGAGCAGAATATTTTCCATAACCAATGCCGGCCATCAGATCGTCGGGACGTCCCAGCCCGTAATCGGAGGCGATCTTTTGCAATTCCGGGTCTTTGATCTCTTTCAGAGAAATGCGGTACTTGCGCGCTTCTTTCTCGATCAGCTTCCGCCCGATTTCAATAGCCCGCTCGCGCTGATGGACATTCAGCCAGTGTTTAATTTTGTTGCGCGCGCGCGATGACTTGACCACCGCCAGCCAATCGCGACTGGGCTTGTGGCCAGGTTGGGTAAGGATTTCCACGATGTCGCCGCTGTGCAGCTTATAGCGTAGCGGCACCATGCGGCCGTTAACTTTCGCGCCCACGCAACTGTGTCCAACTTCGGTGTGGATGGAATAGGCGAAATCGATTGGAGTGGAATCCCGCGGAACTACCACGACCTTGCCTTTGGGAGTGAACGTGTACACCTCTTCCGGGTAAAGATCGATTTTCAAGGTGGATAGAAATTCGCTGGGATCGGAGACATCGCGCTGCCATTCGACCACCTGCCGCAGCCATGCCAGCCGCTGCTCGTCCTGGGCCGAGACTGGGCCGTCTTTGTATTTCCAGTGGGCGGCAATGCCTTCTTCCGCCATTTTGTGCATCTCTTCGGTACGAATCTGCATTTCGAACGGTGTGCCATCTTCGGTGATCACCGAAGTGTGCAGTGATTGATAGAAATTTGGCCGCGGCATGGCGATGAAATCTTTAATTCGTCCCGGCACCGGCCGCCACACGTTGTGAATGATTCCCAGCACGGCGTAACAATCCTGCACCGACCGCGTGATTACACGCATGGCGAAAAGGTCATATACCTGGTCGACCATGATGCGCTGGCGTACCAGTTTCTTGTGGACGCTATACAGGCGCTTGATTCGGCTCTCGACGGTAGCGGTAATGCCGGCTTCCTTTAATTTGTCGCTCAACACGTGTTCCACGCGCGCGAGAAATTGTTCTCCCTGTTTGCGTTTTGCTTCCACCGCCTCGCGGACCTGCTCGTAGGCAATGGGATCGGTGTAGCGGAATCCAAGATCTTCCAGTTCGCCGCGAATCTTGCCCATTCCCAGTCGGTGAGCGATCGGGGCGTAGATATCCAAAGTCTCTTTTGCGATTTTTTGCTGCCGCTCGGGCGGAAGGTGTTCAAGCGTCCGCATATTGTGCAGGCGGTCGGCAAGTTTGATAAGCACGACCCGGATGTCGTCCACCATGGCCAGCATCATTTTGCGCAGGTTCTCGGCCTGCTGCTCCTCGCGCGAGGAGAAATCGATTCTGCCGATTTTGGTGACGCCCTCCACAATGTGAGCCACCTGCTCGCCAAATTCTTTGCGGATGTCAACGATGGTGACGGAGGTGTCTTCGACGGAATCGTGGAGCAGCCCGGCGGCGATGGCCACTGGATCCATCTTCATCTCCGCCAGCACGCAAGAGACTTCCAAGGGATGCATCACATAGGGCTGGCCTGATGCGCGCAACTGCCCCGCGTGATTCTTTTGTGAAAACTCGTAAGCTTTTTCGACAATTCCCAGATCGTCATTGGGCCGGTTGGCGCTCAGCAACCTCATCAACTCACGGAAGCGGGTTGCCGTGGGGACCTTGGTCGCGATCGGTTGGCGTAGAGTCGCCATGTTGGATTATAGCTCGGGGGAAGCGGGAAAGAGCTAGCGGGCAAGCGGTCTCCCGTGGCTTGGTGCTAGTGGCGTCATTATAGCTTCATAACTTCGTGCGAGGCCCGTCATTGCCAGCCTTGCGCTGGCTGCCACGGGCATCTGCTACATTTATTTGCCATGGGCGTACTCAATTCCTCCCGAGTCCTCGTCAGTGGAGTTTCTGGTCCCATTGGGACCGCTCTCTTACCGTCTCTGCATGCTCGTGGTTATGAGGTCACGCGATTGGTGCGCGGGCCTGCAAGCGGCAAAGGACAAATTAGTTGGGATCCGGCTACCCCCCTGTCTCCGGGAACGGTTTCGGGTTTTGCGGCAGTGATTCACCTGGCGGGAGAAAGTATTGTTAGCCGTTGGACTGACGCCAAGAAGAAGCGGATTCGTGAAAGCCGGGTAGGACCCACTCGCAGCCTCGCCCAGTCGTTAGCCAAAGCGAAAGATCGTCCGCAGGTGTTCATTAGCGCATCCGCGATCGGCTATTACGGTGACCGCGGCGATGAGGTGTTGCGCGAGAGCAGTGCACCGGGCAAAGGGTTTCTGGCGGAAGTTTGCCGCGACTGGGAAGCTGCCTCGCAACCCGCACTGGAAGCCGCGATTCGCATTGTGCAATTGCGCACCGGCCTGGTGCTAAGCCCGGACGGCGGCGCGCTGCAAAAAATGTTGCTGCCGTTCCGTCTCGGGGTCGGTGGCAATATCGGAAACGGCCGCCAGTGGTGGAGTTGGATTGATATTCAGGATTGGGTTGGGGCGCTTCATCACATATTGAAGACCGACCTGCTGCAGGGAGCCGTAAACCTGGTGGCTCCAAGGCCGGTTACTAATGCAGAGTTCACCAAGACATTGGCCTCAGTGCTTTCCCGACCGGCGATATTTCCCATGCCCGCTTTCGCGGCCCGCCTCGCGTTCGGCCAGATGGCAGATGAACTCCTGCTCGCCAGCCAGCGCGTGGAACCCGCAAAGCTTATTTCCAGCGGATATCCGTTTCACTATTCGGATTTGAGAAAAGCATTGGAGGCGATATTGAAGCGGTGAGAACCTGCGAGTGGTGAACCTTGTTCCAGAGGATTCTCTCGAGCTATTTCGTTCGGGCTTTCGCGAAGGCTTGCACCCTCTCAAATACGCTAAGCACATGTCTGGGCAACTGTAATCGGCTGCCCTCCTCGAGAATGGGAATCAGCTTGTCGAAGTCCGGGCCAGAGTGTGAGCCCGTAATCATAAGGCGCATGGGATGAAACAATTCCTTCCCTTTCGTCCCGGTTTCGGCTTTCACATGATTGACGATCGCCCTGAATTCTTCCGGTGTTAGCTGGCCAGCGCGGGCGGATTCGTTTTCAAGAATCTTGAAGGTGAACCGGGAAATGACGGCATCGGTATGGGGCCAGTTGAGGACTTCTGCATTGTCCGGATCTGCCAGGGTGGCGTTTGCGTCATAGTTGAAAATCAGGGATGCACGTTCGGGCAATTGATCCAGACGATCCACCGCGGGCAGCCGCAGTTCAAGTACTTTGAGGAACCACTCACGAAAGCCAGCAGGCAGCATCACGCTCGCACCCTGCCCACTTTCCCCGGGCGGCGACAGCAACCCGGCGCGAACGAAGAAGCTGAGCGCTTGTTGATACAGATCCGCAACCGGCCGTTGCTTGATGTAGTGCCGGTTGAGCCAGTACAGCTTTTCCATATCGAATACTGCCGGTGATGGTGTTACGCGCTCTAACGAAAATTCTTTGATCAGTTCCTCGCGGCTGAATATTTCCCGTGTCCCTCCGCTCGGCGCCCATCCCAAAAGTGCCAGATAGTTCATCAACGCCTCTGGCAGCACGCCCATATCGCGGAAATTGGCGATGGAAGTTGCGCCGTGCCGCTTGGAGAGCCGCTCCCGGTCGGCGCCCAGAATTGTGGAAAGATGTGCGAACTCGGGCACCGGCCAACCTAGAGCTTCGTAAAGTGCAACCTGCTTGGGGGTGTTCGATAAATGGTCATCGCCGCGGATGACGTGCGTGATTTTCATCAACGCGTCGTCAATAACAACTACATAGTTGTAGACTGGCATTCCGTTTGAACGCAGGATGATGGGATCGCTCACTACCTCATTCGAAAACTCAACCGGACCGCGAACGATGTCGTGAAAGCGAATGGGGTGCTCGGGAATCCGCAGCCGAATTGCCGCGGCTTCTCTTGCGGCCTGCCGCCGGCTGGCTTCCCCCGGATCAATCATCCTGCACTTGCCGGAATAAATCGCCTGGCGCTGTTCCGAAACGGCCTGTTCGCGCTCTTTTTGCAGCTCGGCCTCGGTGCAGAAGCAGAGATAGGCCTTACCTTCGTCAAGCAGCCGCTGGGCATGCTCGCGATAGAGATCGAGCCGGTCGGACTGTCGATAAGGAGTGTAGGGACCGCCTATATCCGGACCTTCGTCCCAGTCCAGCCCCAGCCATTTCAGGTCAGCGATCAGTTGATCTTCGAAACGTGCCTCGCTGCGCTCGACATCGGTGTCCTCGATGCGCAGCACCATGGTGCCGCCTGTCTGACGGGCGAAAAGCCAATTGAATAAGGCAGTACGTGCGTTTCCCACGTGCAATTGGCCAGTCGGCGAAGGCGCAAAACGCACCCGTACGGCAGCATTCGCACTCACGAGAAGATGTTAACAGAAGAAAAATTAGGGTACCGAACCGACGAGTAGCTCAACGAAGAGCAATTTAGTGAGGCCACCGGTTAGGCCTGACTCGGCGGTCCGGAATCACTACCGGGGTGGTTCAATTCGTTCATCAATTTCGCCAGCAGTTCCTCGCGCTTGTCGCTGTTCAGTTCCCGCTGCAGTTCTTCAAGAGCCAATGCTACGACGTGATAGTGATGTGCTCCGGCAAATCGGGGATCGGAAGTTACGTCCAGCCAGACTTTGTGCATCAATTCAAGATCTTGTGGGCGCAGACGCGGGGTATGCGGCCCCAGGGGATATTCGTGGATAGTGCCATCGGGAGCGTGAACCTCCAGAACCAGCCGTGGGCGAGACTCCGGCAGGCGCTCCCAGGCGTCCCCCGTCCGCTTGGCTTGCTCATCGGCACTAAGCTTGTTTGAAAGGCCACAAACAATACGACTGGAGCCGAGTCGCTGTGCGGTGACAACAATGGCATCAAACACGTCGGCGGCTGGCACCACCAGCAACGAGACTGGTTTGCCTTCCTTTTCCGCAACCGAGACTACTGCTGTAAACAATTCCTGCTCGTAATGATCAAAAACTTCGCTGGTTTCTAAGACAGCACTGCCGCTGAAAGTATGTTCACGGTGGTAGAGCCGGGCGCTCATGACCACGACATCCTGGTTCGCCGTGTTGGTGCGAGCCAGAACATTTCTCAAATAGTAGAGATTCTTGGGATCACGCACTGCCACCAGGATGTTCCCTGGCCGAACCCCAAGAGCACCGCTTCCCAATTCCTGGTCTCCATATACCCGGAACTGCCCGAGGCCTTCCGGCTCGCCTTGGCGCTCGCGCGCAACTCTACGTTCCGAATAGGTGAAGAGGGCGAAGAAAACAACGCTGAAGGTGACGCCGGCGATCGTCGCTTGATACTTGGTGAACAGGTTGACTATCGCCGTCGTAAACAGCACGGTAGCAATCATGAATAAGCCGACCGGTATCTCTCGCCCAAAGATTTTTGGATTGCCCGGAACTCTCCACTCCCGATTTGCGGGCTCCTTATAACGCAGAACCAGCACAGCCAACGACATCAGCGCAAAGCTCCAGATGACGCCGAAGGCGTAGAGACCTGCGAGCACAAACACGTTTCCCCGAGTGGCGATAATCGTGACCAGTTGCAAGGCGACGATCAAGTTGACGATACGATAAGTGGTGCCGTAGCGCGGGTGAGGCTTCTGGAAAGCTGAGGTCAACACACCCCCCTCAGCCATACGGTTAAGCACACCGCTTGCGCCGACGACCGATGTATTTTGAGCCCCGGCAAGAATCAGAACGCCTACCAGCACAACAAAGGCACGGAAAGCCAGCCTTGCCCAGGTGGGTCCGGCAAGGTACATGGCAATTCCGCCGATTAGATTGCCGAAATATTCCGGCCGCACTTTATCGGGGATGATCATCACCGCGAAGAAGGACACCAACGAAGTGAAGAATAGGCTGTACACAAAAATCACCAACCCGGTTTTCTCCAGGTTCTTCAGCTTGGGATGCTCGATCTCGCGGTTTACCTGCGCCAGGGTTTCTTCGCCGCTCATCGCCAGCACGGAGTGGCCGAACCCGACAAACAGAATGACCAACGTCAAGCGGCTGATCCAGGTTCCATACAGCCATCCCAGCGATTCTTTGGTCAGTGAGACCACGCCGGGATGCAGCGGATTAGGCGGGATCTGAATCGGCACGCGAAACACAGTGATGACACACCATACGATCAGGATTACAACCATCACGGTGGTGATGATCATGATCTGCATGGCCTTCTGGCTGGACTCGTGCATGCCTTGGGTATTTTTTTTCCAGAAGTAGAGCACCACAATGGCGCCAAACGCCGCCGCAAAGCCGTTCTCTGGAAAAGAATGAAAGGGATGACCGAGATACCGCGCAATATCTTCGATGAAGCCCGCCAGATATTGGCCTGCAGCCACGGCGCTGATAGGACCAGTCAGTACGTAATCAAAAAGCAGCGCCGAGACCGAGATCTTGGCCAGCGTGCCTCCCATGGCTTCCTTTACCACGCGATAGACACCACCTCGCACGAACATGCTGCTGGACTCGATATACAACGCCCGCACCGCATAACTGAACAGCATTACCGCCAGAATGAACCAGGGCGCGGACTTGCCAATAACCTTCTCTGCGTCGCCACCAGCGTAGTACGCGGATGAGGCTAAGTCGGCGAGCACAATGGCCGCCGCCCGCCAGAAGGAGATAAAGCTCAACATCACCGTGGTGGCGACGAAAACCTTGACTGCGGGCCGGTTCGGACTTTGGACGAACGTGGACATATTCAGATCGCGCCGTCAACGCCGTCTCGATTTCGAGATCGGAGCAAACTTACAAAAGATAGCATACGGGAAACGTGACATGCTCGGGCAGGACGAGTAGACCGGGGGCTGTTTTGAATTGACGGCAGATCATTTCGAATTATGCAGCCTGATGCCCCAGGCTACCGCCAAAATGCAGAGCGAGTTGTTCAGGACCAGGTTGAGGACGAACGCGCCAACCCGTCCCTCGTGCCAGTAGGCGAGGGTTTCGTAGGCAAAGGCTGAGAAGGTTGTAAACGCGCCACAGAAACCGGTGGCTGCGAACAGCCGCCAGTAATCATGTTCGTGATCCGCAGACCAGGTGAGCACATAGCCTACGAGCAAACTTCCCAAAACATTGACCAGCAATGTGCCGAAGGGGAACCCGTGATGGTGAGATAGTTCAGATGAGTAGTGCGTGATGACAAAGCGCAGAATCGCACCTAGAATTGCTCCGATGGAGAGATAAAAAATGCCTGTAGCCACATGAACCTCCTACGTTGGGATTGGTAGGAGTCATCAGCCCAAGGGCGGTTGTGGCGAACTCCATCGCCGGAACACAGTTTAGCAGAATGTTTTCGTTGCCCACCGCCAAGGATTAAGTGCTTGCGGATTGCTTCATTCCAGAATTCGTATCCGCGATCGCCAGCGGGTGGGCCTTTTTCTATTGCTCGGCTCGCGGCCCCAAATATGTGTGGGTGATCCGATCGTGCCAGCACAAGGCATCCTCGTCGAGGAAGCACCAGGCAAAACCCATGCCCAAAGAAAGCGCAGAGAGCACCGAGGCCAAAACCCGCCAACGCCTCAGCCTTCGGTTCGCCAGCGACCCATCGAATTTAGTCAATTGTAACTTTGCTAATTTCAAGCCGGGAGTGCTGCCAGTGTAGACAACAAACAAATATTGGTATGCCGCCCAGAACAGGAAGGTAAGTGCCGCAGCCAGGCCAATTATTCTTGGCATCACAGGCCTCGCTTCAGCTAGTTTGAAGAATATCCACCCGAAGAGTCCGGTTGCAGCGATGACTCCAAGTGCATCGACGGCGGCGGCCAGCAGCCGATGTGAGGTGGCCGCTGATTGTAACGGTATCTCAAACCCCGGCCGTTTCTCCGCCGGTCTTTCTTCCGCTGGCTCCATCAGAATTCCGCCCAATGCCGGAGGTGGGGGCACGATTTCCGGAGCTTCCAGAATGCGCGGCCGGTCGATCACCGGGTCCGCAAGTTCGTTCAACCGTATCGGCGGCAAGAACGAGCGCGGAAACTCAATGAGCCGGCCGGTTATTTCCGCAGTTACCGGTGAAGCGGTTAATGTGGGCTCCGCATATTCAACCGCCAAAGCCTGGTGGCTTGGTTGAGTTTGCACGGATGAAGCGACGGGCGCCATGCCAGATGTCCAGGAGGAATCATTCCGCGCTGGCGCACTTCCATCGAACTTCAGCCGCAAGGATGGGAATCGCGGGCCTCGCGGTTTTCTCCGCGACTGATATCGATGTACTCGCGCCGCTACTTCGTCTCTCCAACTGTCAGCAGTTCGCGCAAGATCGCTGGCGTCTTGGAGCGATCGTGGCACTTGCCTGTCCTCGCCATCGAAGCTCATCATTCCAACCGGCTCGGGAAGCTCCTGCGGCGCATCGCTATGCGGCACCTCAGTCACAGTCGCTTCTGGTTGCCCGCCTACGCTTCCATTCTCGTCCATCACGAAGCGGGGGAGATCTACCTGCTCCAGTTCCAGACTTGCCGCAAACTGCTGCTCACTGGTGTCAGCCGCGTCTGGATCCACCAAGACCGTATCTTCGGAGAGAGTTCCACCTGCTTGCACTTCAGGTTCAGGTTTCGGCTGAAATTCGGGACCGCGCGTCGTCGCAGGGGATGCTGCCGGGTTACAACGACAAACGTCTCCGCACAGTGAGCAGGCCATGAACAGTTATGAGAACACCAGAAGCCAGAGCAGCATCAATGAACCGCGGTGCAATCATCCGAGGAATTCCCCGGCTAGTATCTTTGCCTCATGGGCCAGCACCGTGCTAAGGTCACGATGTCCCCACTTATGCGATTCATTCGTGGGCTACTCGTGCGCTTCCGATGATCTCCCGCACACGATTCATTATCACGGCGGCGTTGCTTTGTCATCTGCTTCCCACCTTTCCGTTAGTTACCAGGCAGTTGCTTTTTGCGCAAAACCCAGTGGGAAGCCCGACAGCTACTTCTCCTCAAGTGGCACCTACAGCGCCGTCCGTCGCGTCTGAAGAAGAAATAACCATCCGCGCTACTGAGCAAGAAAAGGTGGGTCCTATATTCAAGTTGCGTGGCCACGCCGAAATCCACTACGAAACTTATGTTCTCTATGCCGACGAGATCAGCTACAACTCCCAAAGCGGGGATGCGACGGCGGAGGGCCACGTCGTGCTTGACGGCGGTCCAAATGATGAGCACATCGAAGCCAGCCGAGGGAGGTACAACATCCACTCCCAAACCGGCCATTTCGAAAGCGTCGTTGGCTCCATCGGGCTGCGCTTTCGCGGAACGCGCTCAATCCTGACCTCTTCCAATCCCTTCGCCTTCACCGGCAAGATCGTGGAAAAGACTGGTCCCGACCACTACCTGGTATACGACGGCACGGTCACCACCTGCGAATTACCTCATCCCAAATGGAAATTCAGCGCCCATAAAGTTGTGGTGGATGTCGGCGGAAACGCGAAAATCTATCGCAGCACATTCCGCATTAAGGGTGTTCCGGTCTTCTATTTTCCATTCGCCACCCATCCCGTAGAGCGCCAGGCGCGGCACTCCGGCTTCCTCATTCCGAATTTCGGAAATTCTTCACGCAAGGGTTACATCGTCGGCCAGTCCGCGTACTGGGACATCAATCGCAGCATGGATGCCACTCTCGGCGCGGAGTACTATTCCATCCGCGGCTGGGGCCAGCGCGGCGAATTGCGTGTCCGTCCCAGCGAAACGTCCTTCCTGGATCTCAACTATCTTGGCGTGTTGGATCGCGGAATCGGATTCCCTCCGGTTAAGCAGGGTGGCGAAAACGCTCGCCTAAACGCAGAGGGACTTTTCGGGCACTTCCGCGGCGTGGCTAACCTCGACTATCTCAGTTCGTTTGTCTTCCGTCTTGCCTTCAACGAAATTTATAGCCAGGCGGTGAATTCGGAAGTGAAATCCGAGGCGTTCCTCTCTAATACCTCGCACGGGTTCTCCTACAACGCTAGCAGCGAGCGTTACCAAAACTTTGAGAGCACCCAGAATGGCGACGTGATTACCATCTTGCACGCGCCCAGTTTGGAGATTTCCGGCGTCGATCACGCTCTCGGCCACTCGCCCTTTTACTGGTCGTTTGATGCTGCGGCCGAAGGCCTTTCCCGCAGTGAGCCATCCTTCCGTACAGCCCCGCTGCTGGGGCGCCTGGACATTAATCCAACCCTTTCTCTGCCAATCTTTTTCCACGATTGGTCGATTCGCCCGGAGCTATCGGTGCGCGACACCTTCTACACCCAGCAATTGGTGCCGAGCAGCACGATCGGTATCGCGGCGGACAATCCCATCAACCGCAAAACGCTCGGCGCATCCGTAGAATTACGCCCGCCCCCGTTGTCGCACATCTTTAGCCGCGAACTCCTGGGCCGCAAGTTTAAGCACGTCATCGAACCTCGTTTTGTCTATAACGTGGTCACTGGTGTGGACAATTTCGGCAGCATCCTGCGCTTCGATGAGCGCGACATCCTCAGCAATACCAACGAAGTGGAGTACGCGGTGATCAACCGTCTTTATGCCAAACGCACCTCCGGCAAGGCAGAGGACTGCGGACCCCAAGGCATGCCATCCCTGGCCATCGGCGCTGTTCAGCAACAAGCCGCTGTACCGTGGGAAAGAGTCGCGGCTGCCGAAAACGAACCCTGTGAAACCGGGCCTCAAGTACGCGAGGTCGTCACTTGGAAGCTTGCTCAGAAGTATTTTCTCGATCCCAACTTTGGCGGAGCGCTGCTATCTGGGCAGCGCAATGTGTTCACAACCACGGCGGACTTTACAGGGCTCGCGTTCGTGACCGATGCGCGTCATCTCTCACCGATTAC
>Ga0209577_10000428_pt1 | contig 42858 bp, 46 predicted proteins | sample GraSoiAngelo_109_FD_185874 | JGI IMG/M metagenome (GOLD analysis project Ga0209577, IMG submission 185874) | Grasslands soil microbial communities from the Angelo Coastal Reserve, California, USA - 14_0903_12_20cm (SPAdes) (version 2) | ecosystem: Environmental > Terrestrial > Soil > Grasslands... | reverse complement strand
CATCGTGCTCTGCACGATGGTCGCGATGGGCGTCGTCGGGTTCCTCGACGACTACATCAAGATCAGCCGGCAGCGGAGCCTCGGGCTCAACAAGACGGCGAAGATGCTGGGGCAGCTGCTCGTCGCCGTCGGGTTCACCGTCGCGGTCGTCACGCACACGAACGCGCCGACGACGCTGTCGTTCATCCGCCAGAGCGCGCTCAACTTCGGGCCGTTCTTCGTCGTGTGGGTGTTCGTGATGATGGCCGGCACGACGAACGGCGTGAACCTGACCGACGGCCTCGACGGGTTGGCGGCCGGCTCGAGCACGCTCGTGTTCGCGGCGTACATCTTCATCGCGTTCTGGCAGTTCCGTCACGGGCCGACGACGTGCGCGATCGTGCCCGGCTGCTACCACGGCATCCCCGACGCGCTCGACCTCGCCGTCGTAGCGGCGGCGGGTCTCGGTGCGTGCGCGGGATTCCTGTGGTGGAACGCTGCGCCGGCGCGCATCTTCATGGGCGACACGGGGTCGCTGGCGCTCGGCGGCGGAATCGCCGGTCTGGCGATCCTGACGAGCACGCAGCTGCTCCTCGTCGTGCTGGGCGGGCTGTTCGTCCTCGAGACGACGTCGGTGATCATGCAGGTGGTCGCGTTCCGGGGCTTCCGTCGGCGTATCTTCAAGATGGCGCCGCTGCATCACCACTTCGAGCTGGGCGGCTGGCCGGAATTCACGGTCATCGTCCGCTTCTGGATCATCGCCGGGCTTGCAGCGGCGCTCGGCCTCGGGTTGTTCTATGCCGAGTTCCTGTCGAAGGGCGGCCCGCCGGTATGAGCGCGCTCGCCGGGAAGAAGACGGTCGTGCTCGGCTTGGCGCGCTCGGGTGAGGCCGCCGCGCGCGCGCTGCTCGACGCCGGCGCGTCGGTGACGGTGCTCGACGCCGCAGACGGCGACCAGCAGCGCGAGCGTGCCGATGGCATCGCCGGCGCTCGCGTCGTTCTCGGCCGCACCGACCCCGCCGACCTCGGCGACGCCGAGCTGGTCGTCGCCAGCCCGGGTGTTCCGTGGTCGTCGCCGTGGATCGAGGAAGCGCGCCGGCGCGGTCTCCCGGTGTGGAGCGAGGTCGAGCTTGCCTTCCGGCTTGGTGTGCGGCCGCTCGTCGGCATCACCGGTACGAACGGCAAGACGACGACGACCGAGATGACGGTCGCCGCGTTGCGAGCGGCCGGCCGTGACGCGGTCGCGGCGGGGAACGTGGGCACGCCGCTCGTATCGTTCACGCCCGACGCCGAGATCGTCGCCGAGCTGTCGAGCTTCCAGCTGCAGGGTATCGACGAGTTCCGCGTTCCCGTGGCCGTCCTGCTGAACGTCGCGCACGACCACCTCGACTGGCATGGCTCGGACGAGGCCTACCGCCGCGCGAAAGGCCGCATCTTCGAAAACCAGGGATCCGAAGACGTTGCCATCGTTCACGACGATCCGGTGTGCCGAGCGCTGGCGACGGGGAAAGCGGGGCAGGTGCTGTTCGCCGACGACCAGCGGCCGCACGGCGGCGCGGGCGTCGAGGACGGCTGGATAGTCGTCCCCGAGGGCCGTGTCGTCGAAGCGTCTCGCTTGCGCGCGCGCGGGCGCCCGAACCGCAGCGACGCGATCGCCGCAGCCGCCGTAGCGTGCGCGCTCGGTGTCGAACCGGCAACGGCCGGGGCGGCGCTCGCTGCGTTCGAAACCGGCCGCCACCGGATCGAGGAGATCGCCGTCGTCGAGGGGGTCACGTACGTGAACGACTCGAAGGCGACCGACCCGCACGCGACGCTGGCCGCGCTCGAAGGGATGCACGACGTCGTGCTGATCGCCGGCGGGCGCAACAAGGGTCTGGATCTGTCCGAGCTCGCAGCCGCCGCGCCGCACCTGCGCGCCGTCGTTGCGATCGGAGAGTCGGCCGGTGAGATCGACGCGGCGTTCGCACCGACGGGCATCGCCGTGGAGAAGGCCGGCTCGATGGAGGATGCCGTAGCGCGCGCGCGCGAGCTGGCCGTAGCGGGCGACACCGTCCTTCTTTCTCCGGCGTGTGCCTCGTTCGACATGTTCAAGAACTACGAAGAGCGCGGGGATGCGTTCCGCGCTGCCGTCCATCGGATCGAGGGGAGCGACCAATGACGGTTCTCGAGCTCGCACGAACACCGGCCGGCTGGTTCGGCCGCACGCGCAGGAAGACGGCGAGCGGGTCGACTGCGCGCATGACGACGAGCGCCGCGCTCGTCATCGGGACGACGGCGCTGCTCCTCGGCGGCGGGCTCATCATGATCCTCTCCTCCTCGTGGGTCTCCGCGTACGAAGCCGGCGCGTCTCCCTTCACGTACTTCATGCGCCAGCTGATGTGGTCGTTCGTCGGGATCGCCTGCCTCATCGTGGCCGCCGTCGTCGACTACCGGCGCTGGCGCAGTTTGTCGTATTTCATGATGCTGGCCGCGCTGGTCGGGCTCATGCTCGTGCTCCACCCGGCGTTCGGGACGACGGCCGGCGGGTCCAGCCGGTGGCTGTCGTTCGGCCCGATCCGGTTCCAGCCCTCCGAGCTCGCGAAGCTCGCCCTCGTTCTCGTCGGCGCCGACATCTGCGTCCGCAAAGGCCGCCGTCTGTGGACGATCAAAGACGTCGTGGTTCCGTTCGGGATCATCGCCGGCATCGTGGGGCTGCTCGTCATGATCCAGCCCGACATGGGAACGACGTTGATCCTCGCAGGGATCGCGTTCACCGTGCTGTTCGTCGCGGGGTCCCGGATCTCGGTGCTGGGCGGGCTCGGGGTCGCAGGGATCGGCGCGTCGGTGATGCTGTCGATGTCCAAGGCCTATCGGCGCGCGCGCCTCTTCTCGTTCACGAACCCATTCAAAGACCCGCTGAACACCGGCTACCAAGCGGTGCAGTCGCAGATCGCGCTGGGGTCGGGCGGGTTGTTCGGCGTAGGGCTCGGTGCCTCGCGGCAGAAGTGGCTATACGTTCCGAACGCGCACACCGACTTCATATTCTCGATCATCGGTGAAGAGGTCGGGCTGCTCGGCACGTTTGCCGTTATCTCGCTGTTCGCGTTGCTCGCATACGCAGGTGTGCGCATCGCACGCCGCGCGCCGGACAAGTTCGGACGAATCGTCGCCGGCGCCGTCACCGCGTGGATCGTCGGGCAAGCGGTGATCAACATGGGCGCCGTCACGGGTCTCTTGCCGATCACGGGGGTGCCGCTCCCGCTGGTCTCCTTCGGTGGCTCATCCTTGGTGTTCACCCTGACCGCGATCGGGATCTTGATCAACATCGGACGCCAAGAAGAGTGGCCGCCGAAGCGCGAGGTGGCTCCGGTCTCTGCTCCGGCGAAGAAGGCGCCGACGCGCCGAGCCCCCGCACGTTCGCGAACCGTTCGATGACCGATTCGGTCGTGATCGCGGCCGGGGGGACCGGCGGACACCTCGTTCCCGCGCTCGCGATCGCGGCCGCGCTCGACGAACGCGCACCCGGCGTCACGATCTCGTTCATCGGAACGGCCCGCGAGCTTGACCAGACGCTGATCCACGCCGCCGGGTACCGTATCCACCGGACGTCGGTCGCGCCCTTCAAACGCGACCTTCGCGGGATCGTTGCGGCAGCATCGATGCTTCCGGCCACCGCGCAAGCCCGCCGCATCCTTCGCAGCGAGGGTGCATCGGTCGTCGTCGGGATGGGCGGGTATCCGAGCTTGCCCGTGGTCACGGCCGCGCGCCTCGCACGCCTCCCGGCGCTGATCCACGAAGGCAACGCGATCCCCGGTCTCGCGAACGAGGTGGCTGCGCGCCTGACGACCAACATCGCAGTCTCCTTCCCGGAAACAGTGCGCCTGTTCCGGGGGCGCTCGCCCCGGCTGGTCGGGCTGCCGATGCGCAAAGCGATCACACGGTTCTCGCGGGAGGCGCTGCGGTCCGAGGCGCTGGAATCCTTCGGACTCTCGCCCGAGCTCACGACCGTCCTCGTTTTCGGAGGGAGCCTCGGCGCGGCCCGGTTGAACGAAGCGGCGATCGGGCTCGCGGCGCGCTGGAGCGCGCGCGAGGATGTGCAGATGATCATCGTGACCGGCAGCGTGCACGACACGGACGTCCGTGCGCGCATCGAGCCGGGGAAGCTCACCGTCCGCGTCCTGCCGTACGTCCAGCGGATGGAGCTCGCCTACGCGGCGGCCGACGTTGCCGTCTGCCGGGCCGGCGCGTCCACCGTCCACGAGCTGGCGGTCGTCGGCCTCCCCGCGGTGCTCGTGCCGCTTCCGATCGCGCGTCGGAAAGAGCAGCACGCCAACGCGCGCATGCTCGTCGACGCCGGCGCGGCCACCCTCGTGGAAGACGCGAGCGCGACGCCCGACCACCTCGACTCCGTGATCGCGCCGATCCTCGGTGAGCCGGCCGCGCGCGCACACATGGCGGATGCGGCGCGGTCGGTCTCACGGCCGGATGCCGCCGACGCGATCGCAAGCTGGATCATGTCTCTCGCGGAGGCGCGGCGTGCGTGAGCCGAAGCGTTCCCTCGTCTCCGAGCTTGGCCCCGTCCACCTGATCGGCATCGGCGGAGCCGGGATGAGCGCGCTCGCGAAGGTGTTGCTCGCGCGCGGCGTGCGCGTGTCCGGGTCGGACTTGAAGGAGTCTCCCGACCTCGCAGCGCTGCGCGTCCAGGGCGCGCGCATCGCGGTCGGCCACGATGCCGCCAACCTCGGCGACGCCGAGACGGTCGTCGTCTCGTCCGCGATCCGGCCGTCCAATCCGGAGCTGCGCGCCGCCGAAGAGATCGGTGTTCGCGTACTGCATCGCGCGCAGCTGCTCGCGATATTGATGCGCGACCGCCGTGGCATCGCCGTCGCCGGTACGCACGGCAAGACGACGACGACGTCGATGATCGCGCTCGTGCTGCAGCACGCGGGACTCGATCCGAGCTTCCTTGTGGGCGGCGAGGTGAACGAGCGTGGCACCAACGCGCACGACGGCGCCGGGGAGTGGCTCGTCGCCGAGGCCGACGAGAGCGACGGGTCGTTCTTGTGGCTCGCCCCGGAGATCGCGGTCGTGACCAGCATCGAAGCCGACCACCTCGATCACTACAAGGACGAGAACGAGGTGCGCGACACGTTCCTCGCGTTCATGGAGAACGTCCCACCGGACGGCGCGATCGTTGCGTGCATCGAAGACCCCGGAGTGCGCGCGCTCGCCGCGCGCGTCCGTCGGCGCCTCGTCACGTACGGCTTGAACGAGGGAGACTGGACGGCGGAGCGGATCGCGTCGAACGGCGAGCAGACGTTGATGGTTTCGCGCAACGGCGGGAAACCCCTGGAGCTTCATCTTCCGGTTCCCGGTGCGCACAACGCTCTCAACGCCTTGGCGGCGGTCGCGGTTGCCAGCGAGGTGGGTCTCGCATTCTCCGAGATCGTGGCGGCGCTCGAGCGTTATGCAGGGGTGCGTCGCCGGTTCGAACGCCGAGGTCTTGCGGCGGGAGTCACCGTGGTGGACGACTACGCGCACAATCCGTCGAAGGTGCGTGCCGTGCTGGCTGCGGCGCGCGAGCAATCACCGCGCCGGCTCGTCGCCGTCTTCCAGCCGCACCTGTACTCGCGGACGATGCACCTGGGGAAAGAGCTGGGCGCTGCCCTCGCGGGAGCCGACGTGGTCGTCGTCACCGACGTGTACGGCGCGCGCGAGGATCCGCAGCCGGGTATCACCGGAAAGATCGTCGTCGACGGCGTGTTGGACGCCGAGCCGCGTCGCCGCGTCGCGTACTTGCCCAAGCGCGGCGACATCGTGCCGTACATCGCAGAACGTGCGTTACCCGGCGACCTCGTTCTGACGATCGGCGCCGGCGACGTGACGATGCTGTGCGACGACATCCTTCTGAGCCTCGAGGCGCGCGCACGCTGATGACCAACGCCGGCGACGTTGCCGCGCGCATCTTGACCGAGCGCGCGCACGGCCGCGTCGAACGGAACGGCTCGATCGCCCCGCTGACGTCGTACCGGCTGGGCGGTCGGGCCGACGTGATGCTGGACGCGGCCGGCCTCGAAGACCTCGAGGCGCTGGCGGCGGCGATCAAGGAAGCGGGCGTTCCGGTGTTGGTCGTCGGGCGCGGCTCGAACATGCTCGTGTCGGACCGCGGGTTCGACGGCGTCGCGCTGCGCCTCGGCGCCGGGTTCCGGTGGTCGAACGCGTCGGGCAGGACGATCGAAGCCGGTGGCGCGATGCCCTTGCCGGCGCTCGCGACGCTTGCGATGCACCACGAGCTCGCCGGCTTCGAGTTCGCGGTGGCGATCCCGGCGAGCCTCGGCGGCGCGGTGCGCATGAACGCCGGCGCGCACGGCCACGAGCTCGCCGAGGTTCTTTCGTCCGTTGACGTCTTCGTGCTCCCCGACGGCACGCGGCGGCGGCTTTCAGCCGAGGAGGCCGGGTTCTCGTACCGGCGGTCGGATCTGCCGACCGGCTCGATCGTCACCGCTGCGTCCTTGACGCTTCGGATGGGGACGACGGAAGAGATCGTTGCGGGTATGAACGAAGCGAAGGAGTGGCGACGGCGCACTCAGCCCCTCAACCTGCCGAATGGGGGAAGCGTCTTCAAGAATCCCCCGGGGGACCACGCCGCTCGCTTGATCGAGCAGGTCTGCGGGAAGCAGATGCGTGTCGGCGGCGCGCGCATCTCGGAGGTTCACGCGAACTTCATCGTGGCCGAGGACGACGCGCGCGCGGACGATGTCTATACCTTGCTCCGCCGGATCCAGCGGATGGTGCGCGAGGATACGGGGGTCGAGCTCGAGCCCGAACTGAAGCTGATCGGGGAGTTCGAGGAGGTTCCGGATGGTTCGCACCGCGGATAGGGTGGTCCGATCCCCACGGATCGCCGCGCGCCGGCGAGAAGTACGCGCGCAGAAACGCCGCCGTCGGCGCAGGATCATCATCACCCTGATCGTGGTTGCGGGGATCGCGTCGGGGGCGTGGATCATGATGCGTTCCAGCGTCTTCAGCCTGCAGAAGATCGATGTCGTCGGAGCCGTCTCGCTCTCGAAGCAAGAGATCGTCGATGCGAGCGGCCTTCACGTCGGGCAGAGCGCACTCGGGATCGATTACAACGCGGTGGCGGCACGGGTTCGGGTCCTCCCGGGACTCGCGGACGCGCGCGTGACGCGAGAAGGGTCGCTCGGCGTGAAGATCACCGTCGTCGAGCGGACGGCCGCGCTGGAAGTCCGGGGGAACGGCCAAGCGTGGTACCTCGACCAGCACGACGTCCAGCTCTCCGTGAACCCGAGCGGAAGCGTTCCAACCGTGTTCCTGCCTGCCAGCTTGGACATCGCGCAGTTCACCCAAGACGACGAGAACAACGTGCTCGCGGTCTGGGCAAAGATGCCGAACTCGATGCGCGCGCAGCTGACCTCGTTCCAGCTGCTGGCCGACCACTCGGTCGCGTTCAAGCTCGGCACGACGACCGTGGTGCTGGGAACGGCGGATCAGATCGACCAGAAGCTGCTCGCCGTGCAGTTGGTTGCTGCGCGCGTCGCGGCGGACCACAAACGGCTCGTGCGCATCGATGTGCGCGCACCCGACCGACCGGCCGCGCAGATCTCCTAACTCATTTCGCGCGCAACGCGTATCGACACCGCGATTTTTTCGTAGTCTTTGTGTTGACTTGAGGTAGAGGCGCGTTGTACATTCTCGACCGTCACTCGAGGTTTACAGATTATTCAACCTCAAGTTGAACGTTAACACCGCTCCTGACCTGCATTGACAACCCGATCTGCCTCGATCGCGCGTCTTCCCCAGCGCACACGGCCGAAGGTTCAACGAGCACTTCATCCGCGCGCGCACGCGCTTCCGCGAAAGCGGAAGGCACGAACACTCACCGGCGATGCCGGTGGGTTTGAAGACGAATGGCTCGACGTTCGGTCCGACGGACCGAGAAGGAGGCGACGGGTATGGCAGCGACACCGCAGAACTACCTCGCGGTGATCAAGGTCGTCGGCATCGGCGGCGGCGGCGTGAACGCCGTCAACCGGATGATCGAAGAAGGCCTGAAGGGCGTCGAGTTCATCGCCATCAACACCGACGCGCAAGCGTTGCTGATGTCAGATGCCGACCTAAAGCTCGACATCGGCCGTGAGATCACACGAGGCCTCGGCGCCGGCTCCAACCCCGAGACGGGCCGTACGGCCGTCGGCGAGGCGCGCGAGACGATCGAGGAAGTTCTGAAAGGTGCCGACATGGTCTTCGTCACCGCAGGAGAAGGCGGCGGCACGGGGACCGGCGGCGCGCCCGTCGTGGCAGAGATCGCGAAGTCGCTCGGCGCTCTGACGATCGGCGTCGTCACCCGTCCGTTCTCCTTCGAGCGCAAGGTGCGTGCGGAGCAGGCCGAGCGCGGCATCCAAGAGCTGAAGAACAAGGTCGACACGCTCATCATCATCCCGAACGACCGGTTGCTCGACGTCGCAGACGAGAACACGACGATCCTCGACGCGTTCAAGATGGCGGACATGGTGCTGCTCCAGGGCGTGCAAGGCATCACCGACCTGATCACCACGCCGGGTCTCATCAACCTCGACTTCGCCGACGTGAAGGCGATCCTCACCGACGCCGGCTCGGCGTTGATGGGCGTCGGTCACGCGCGCGGCGACGACCGTGCCGTGGAAGCGGCGCGCGCGGCCGTGTCGAGCCCGTTGCTGGAGACGTCGATCGACGGCGCGCGCGGCATCCTGCTCAACATCACCGGCGGCAGCGACCTCACGCTGTACGAGGTGAACGAAGCCGCGCGCATCATCAGTGACCACGCGCACCCGGAAGCGAACGTGATCTTCGGAGCGGCGATCGACGATTCGCTCGGCGACGAAGTCCGGGTGACGGTGATCGCGGCCGGGTTCGAGCGGTGGTCGAGCCGGGACGTTTCGGGTGCGCTCGCGCTCGAAGAGGACGAAGAGCTGGATCTCGGGGAAGCGCCTCGTCGGACCGTCGTGTTCGACGCCGACGAGGAGCTCGAAGACATCCCGTCGTTCCTCCGGCGGTAAAGAGGTGTTCGCCTGGCGCGCCTTCCCCGCGCGAGGCGACGCCTCGCCCGGTGCATATCTCGCGGTGCCCGCGCTCGAGAGCGCGGGCATCCGCATTGCGTTCACCACGCGGCATGGGGGGTTCAGCGGCGACCCGTTCTCGTCGCTGAACCTGTCCTTTTTCTCCGGCGACGATCCGGACGTCGTGATGGCGAACCGCGCGCGCGCGATGGCGGTGATCGGCGGCGATCCGGCGTCGTGGACGAGCGGCCGGCAGGTTCACGGCGCGGAAACGGTGCGCGTCGATGGTGAACGTAAGGGAGCCGGCGCCGATTCTCCCGAAACGACGCTGCCCGGGATCGATGCTCTATGGACCGACGAGCCGGGCGTCGTCCTTGCGGTTCTGATCGCCGATTGCGTTCCCGTCCTCCTTGTCGATCCGGCCGCCCGCCGCATCGCAACGGTGCACGCGGGCTGGCGGGGAATGACGAGCGGCGTGATCGAAGCGACCGTGCGCGCCATGGGCGCACCCGATGCGCTGATGGCGTTCATCGGCCCGTCGATCGGACCGTGCTGCTACGAGGTCGGCGACGACGTTGCCGAACCTGCGCGCGCGGCACTCGGCCCGGACGTAGAGCGCCGCAACGGGACGATGCGCGTCGATCTGTGGGGAGGCGCGCGCATCGCGCTCCGGCGTGCCGGCGTCGCCTCGATCCATCTGTCCGCGCTGTGCACGCGGTGCGAGCCGCATAGGTTCTTCAGCCATCGCGCCGGGCACGCCGCGCGTCAAGGGCTCCTCGCGACGATCGATGCGGCATGATCGCCGAGAACCTGACCGCCGTTCGCGCGCGCATCGACGCGGCGGCGCAGCGCGTGGGGCGCGATCCACGTGAGATCACGCTGGTCGGGGTGACGAAGGACGTCGGCGTCGACGCGGCGAGAGAAGGGGTGACCTTCGGCCTCGCGGATCTCGGCGAGAACCGGGTCCAGGAGCTGAAGAAGAAGCAGGCAGCGCTACCGGACCTCGACATTCGTTGGCACATGATCGGAACGCTCCAAAGGAACAAGGTCGCGCAGGTCGTCGGGCGCATCGTGCTCATCCACAGCGTGGACTCAGCATCGCTCGGCGAGGTGATCGGGCGACGGACCGAAGTGAAAGGGGCCACCCAGGACGTGCTGCTGGAGGTGAACACCGGGGATGAGGCGACGAAGCACGGAGTTTCGCCGGCCGGCGCGCTCGAAACGGCGACAAAGCTGCTCGATGTGGACGGACTTCGACTCTGCGGTCTCATGACGATCGCGCCGCAAGGCGAACCCTCGGCGGCACGCCGGGCGTTCCGGGCGCTGCGAGAGCTGAGAGACGCGATACGAGAGCGCGCGCCCGACGTCACGGAGCTGTCGATGGGTATGACCGAGGATTTCGAGGTCGCGATCGAAGAAGGAGCCACGATCGTGCGGATCGGGACGGCGATATTCGGCGCGCGCGCGCCGCATCCCGGCGCAAAAGCGTCGAGGTCGGGAAATTGATCGTCCCCGTTCACGACGTTCGGGGCCGGAGTGTCTTAGGCTTGGGGCAACCGCGCGGGCGGGAGGGGTAGACGATGCGTGAGATGTGGAAAAAGACGCTGGTGGGCCTCGGACTCATGGACGAGGAAGAGGAGTTCGACGAGAGCCTCGTCGACGAAGACACACCGCGTCGCGACGAAGCACAGATGGTCCGGACCGTCCGTCGTGAAGAGCGTTCACACAACGAAGACCGGCACCCGGCCGGCCGCGGTGGCGTCGTCCGCTCGATCCCGACCGCGGCGCCGCGGCAGATCCGCGTCGTGGAACCCCGGATCTTCGACGACGCACAGGAATTCGCCGACCAGTTCAAGGGCGGCGTTCCGGTCATCATCAATCTGCGCATGACCGAGCAGAAGCACGCTCCGAAGATCCTTCAGTTCGCGAGCGGCCTGGTCTACGGCTTGAACGGCCGGATGCAGAAGGTGGGGGAGCAGGTCTTCCTGCTGACGCCGTTCAACATGGAGGTTTCCGCCGACGAGAAGCGCCGACTGGTGGAGCACGGCCTGTTCGGCGAGTTCTAGGGAGCAGTCATCCTCGAGGCATTCACAGGATGTGGTGTCCTCTACTTCATCCTTTCGATCTTCTTCTACTTCCTTATCGCCGCGGTCATCCTGTCCTGGGTCGTGGCGCTTACTCGGCCTCCCGAGTGGCTGTATCCGATCATCCGGGCGGTCAACGCAGTCACCGAGCCGGTCTTGCGTCCGTTCCGGCGGCTGATACCCCCCATCAGGATCGGCTCCGGTGCGCTCGACGTGTCGATATTGTTAGTCTTCCTGATCGTCGCGCTCCTGCGGGGCGCGGTCGCACGCTGTTGAGGGCTTGATACCGATGCCGCTGAACCCCCAAGACATCGTCCGCAAGGAATTCCGCGAAGCGCTCCGCGGCTACAACCAGGCGGACGTGGACCTTTTCCTCGACGAGGTCGTGGAGGAGTTCACGAAGCTCGCCGAGGACAACCAGAAGATGAAGGTGCGCATCGCGGCGCTTCAGCAGGAAGTGGCACGGCTGCGTGAGGGTCGGGGTCCACCCGCTCCCGGGCCGGTTCACGCAGCGACCGACGATCCCCAGCGCGTCGAGAACGAAGTGCGTGCGCGCGTCAGGCGATTCCTGGAAGAGCAGATCAAGCAGCTGGAGGCGGCGACGCCCTCGGCCACCGTCCAGAAGATCGAGCGCGACGCGCCGCAGGCCCCCGCGCCGGAGGCCCCGGTCGCCGAGCAGCGCGAGCCCTTCTGGGCAGGTGAATAGCCGAGTAAATGGCCCGATTTCCCGGAATTATGGCGAGGGCTTGGGTCACCGGGTAGTATCCCGCGCCGTCGGTCGCGCGTTACAGAAGGTCGAAGGTCGGTCGTGTTTTCAGGAGGAGTGCTTCCCCAGTGATCGCCACTAGCGTCCTTTTCCTTGCCGCAGCAATAGCGACGTTCCTGGTCGGTGTGTTCTCGACCGGGCTGCAGATGATCGGCGCCTCTATCGGCTGCAGCGTTGCGGCCGCGGTACTCCTCCTCGTCGGCGTGATGCGCGACTCGCGCAAGCGTCCGGCGATCGCCTCCGGCGGCCTGTCGGTCTCTGCTCCGGAGATGGAGGCATACGTCGCGCCCGCGCTCCCGGACGATATGCGCGAGATGGAGCCGGTGCCTGCGCTCGAGTCTGAGTCTGCCGCCGCCGAGCCGCTCGACCTGGACGAAGCGCGCGAAGACTTCTTCGGAGCTCCCGACACCGAGTCCTACGACATCGTTCCCGAGCCGGCGCCCGTCCGGCGCACGACGACGCGCAAGCCTGCCGCGCGCAAGCCGGCGGCGAAGAAAGCTGCGCCGAAGAAAGCGGCCGCCAAGAGCGCGGCGAAGAGCGCCGCGAAGAGCGCGGTCGCGAAGAAAGCAGCTCCGAAGAAGGCAACCGCGCGCAAGCCGGCGGCGAAGACCACGGCCAAGAATGCGACAGCCAAGAAAGCTGCTCCGAAGAAGGCCGCGCCGCGCAAGCCCAGCGCGCGGTAACGCTCAGACGGCGAACCGGAACTCGACGACGTCGCCTTCGCGCATCACGTAGCTCTTGCCTTCCTGCCGCACGAGTCCTTTCGCGCGCGCAGCGTTCCACGATCCCGCGTCGACCAGCGCGTCGTACGCGACGACCTCCGCGCGGATGAAGCCGCGCTGGAAGTCGGAATGGATCACGCCGGCGGCCTCCGGCGCGGTCGCGCCCCGACGGACTTCCCACGCGCGCGACTCGGTATCGCCGGCCGTTAAGAACGTCAGAAGGTCGAGCGTCTCGTAGACGGCACGGATCACGCGCGCGAGCCCGCGCTCTTCGAGGCCGAACGACGCGAGCAGCTCGGCCGCTTCCACCGGGTCCATGCCGGCCACTTCCGTCTCGAGCGCGCCGGCCACCGGCACCATGGCCACGGGCAGCGGTTTCCCGGCCGCGTCCTCGTCGACGTTCGCGACGACTACCACCGGCTTCAGCGTCAGCAGCGCCATCCCTTGGAACGCGGCAAGCTCGACGTCGTCCCAGGTCTGGTCGCGTAAGGGCGTGCCGGATTCGAGCATGCCGCGCGCGCGCTCCAGCGACTCCACCGCTCGCTTCTCGTCCGCCGTCCGAGCAGCTTTCGCGTCCCGTTGCACCTTCGCGCCGACCGAGTCGAGGTCCGCGTAGATGAGCTCGAGGGTCAGATCGCCGAGGTCGGTCGCCGGGTCGGCGCCGCCGAACGCGCGCGCGACGAGCAGCAGCGCGTCGGACGCGCGCAGGTGCCCGAGCAGCTCGGCGGACAGCGAACCGGCCCCGCGCGAGCCCTTGCGCACCATGCCCGATGTCTCGACGAAGCGGAGCGTGGCGTACACGGACTTCTTCGAGTCGTGCAGCTTCGTCAGGACGTCGACGCGCTCGTCGGGAACGGGGACGACGGCTTGGTTGCTCTTGCCAGGCGCGGCGCCTTCGAGCGACGTGAGCGCGGTGAAGATCGTGCTCGCACCGGCGCCGGGAAGCCCGGCGACCCCGACGTTCTTCATATGCGTTCGATCGCGAGGTTCTCGCCCTGCTCGGCTGATAGGGCCAGCGTCTCGACCTTGATCCGCTCGCCGTGCGCGTCGAACGTCGCGGCGTGCTGCTCCGGGTACAGGATCCTGATGCGGTCGGTCATCTCGAGGCCACCCTGCTTGCGCATGTCTTGGATCTCACGGATGAGGTCGCGCGCGCGCCCTTCCAGCGCGAGCTCCGGCGTGATCTCCGTGTCCAGCGCGACCGCGAACCCACCGCCGTCGACGACGGCGAAGCCTTCGCGCGCGCGCGTCCGCACCTCGACCTCGTCCGCGGTCAGCACCCAGTTGCCGACCTTGACCTCACCGTCGGCGCGCTCGAAGGCGCCGTCCTTCAGCAGCTGTTGGATGCGGCCGACGTCTTTCCGATACTTCTGCCCGAGCAGCCGGAAGTTCGGCATCACTTCGGTTTGCGCGAAATCTTCGGCCGACGTGGCCAGCACGACGTCTTTCACGTTCAGCTCTTCGCGGATCAGGTCGAGGTGCATCCCGAGCTGCCGGCGACGCGTGTCGTCTTCGGTCGCGACGATCACCGCGCGCAGCGGTTGCCGGACCTTAAGGTTGGCGTTGTCGCGCGCCGCGCGGCCCAGCTCGACCACCGCGCGCACCGCCTCCATCTCGTCGAGCAAGGCATCGTCGGCGAGCGCGTCATCGACCATGGGGTATCCGGCCAGGTGGATGCTCGCCGGCGCGTCTTCGCAGACGCCTGCCACGAGGTTGGACCACATCTCGTCGGCGAGGAACGGCATGACCGGCGCGATCAGACGGGTCGCCTGGACGAGGCAGTACCACAACGTCTCGTACGCGACCTTCTTGTCCGCGTCGTCTTCCGATTTCCAGAAACGGGACCGAGAGAGGCGCACGTACCAGTTCGAGAGGTCCTCCCAGTACGTCTCGACGAGCCGCACGAAACGTGGTGAGTCGAAGTCGTCCAGCGCCGCGCCGCATGCCCCGATCACGTGCTGGGTGCGCGCGAGGATCCACCGGTCGAGCGGGCGCGCGTTCGTCGCGCGCGGCCCGGCCGACAGCGTTTCGAACCGCGGCGTGAAGCCGTCGATGTTCGCGTAGATGACGAAGAACGAGTACGTGTTCCACAGCGTGAGCAGCCTGCGCTTGACCTCGTTCGCCGGCCCGTACCCGAAGCCGAGGTTCTGCGACGGGACCTGTGCGGCGTACAGCCACCGCATCACGTCGGCGCCGATCGACTCGACCGCGTCGTCGAACCAGATCGCGTTGCCCCAGGACTTGTGCATCGGGCGGCCGGTCTCGTCGGTCACGCGCTCGTACGTCAGCACGCGCTCGTAGGGCGCGCGCCCTTCCAGCACGACGCTCATGAAGAGCATCGAGTAGAACCACAGCCGGATCTGCTCGCGAGATTCGCTGATCCAATCGGCCGGAAACCACTTCTCCCAATGCTCGTGGTTGGGCAGGTCCGCGCGGCTCAGGTTTTCGCCGGAACCGGTGGAGTAGCCGTGGTCGATCCACTGCGGGTTCTTGTAGCCGAGCGTCGAGAACGGGACGATGCCGGCGTCGAGCCAGCAGTCACCGACGTCCTTCACACGTACGGCTTCCTCGCCGCACTCGTCGCAGGTGATGACGATCTCGTCGATCCACGGCCGGTGTAGCTCTTCGAGGTGCTCGGTGCCGCGCAGCGCGCGCGCGAGCAGGTCGTCTTTCGATCCGACGATCGTCATGTGACCGGAATCGCAGAAGTAGAAGGGGAGCGGCAAGCCCCAGTAGCGCTTGCGGCTGATGCACCAGTCGCCCATGTTGCGCAGCCAGTCCTCCATGCGCTTTCCGTATTGGGGCGGCTGCCAGTGCACGGTGCGCGCGGTGTCGATCATCGGCTGCCGCACGCCGTCGGAGGAGATGAACCACTCGTCGACGAGCCGGTACACGAGCTCCGTCCCGCACCGCCAGCACACGGGGTAGCGGTGCGTCAGCTCGCCCGCTTCGAGCAGCCTGCCGCGCTCGCCCAGCTGCTCGATGATCTGATGCGCGACCTCACCGGTGTGGCGCCCGTGCAGCCACCCGTACTGCTTATAGAAGGCGCCGGCTTCGTCGATCGGGATCAGCGCCGGCAACCCTTCGCGCTTCGACAGCTCGAAGTCTTCGGCGCCGCACCCCGGCGCGATGTGGACGATCCCGGTGCCTTCTTCCATCGACACGTCGTCCCACGCCACGACACGGTGCTCGACATCCTTCTGCGCTTCGAGGTCGTCGAACGGGCCGTCGTACCGCGCACCGACGAGGTCTGCGCCTTTGACGGTCCCCAGCACCTTGCCTTTCAACGGCACGTGCTCGAGACGCGCCTTCGCCACGATCGCGGTGCCGCTGAGCGTCTCGACGCGAACGTAGTCCTCGTCCGGATGAACGGCGGCGGCGACGTTGGCCGGCAGCGTCCACGGCGTCGTGGTCCAGACGATCAAGTACTCGCGCTCGCGACCCTTGATCGGGAAGCGCACGTACAGCGAGGGGTGGGTGATGTCGTTGTACGAGTCCATCAGCTCGTGCTGCGAGAGGGACGTCCCGCATCGCGGGCACCACGGCATCGACCGGTGACCGCGGTACAGCCAGCCCCGCGCGTTGCACTCTTTAAGGAAGCCCCAGATGTAGCTGATGTTCGTGTCGGTCATCGTGAAGTACGAGTTGTCCCAGTCCATCCACTGGCCGAGACGCCGCGACTGCTCGGTCTGCACGCCGGCGTACTTCGCGACGCGGTCGCGGCATGCGCGCGCGAACTTGTCCAGCCCGTATTCTTCGATCTCGCGCTTGGAGTTGAGGCCGAGTGCCTTCTCGACCTCGACCTCGACCCACAGCCCTTGGCAGTCGAAGCCGTTCTGGTACCGCTGGTCGTGTCCGAGCAGCCCGTGGTACCGCTGCCATATGTCCTTCAGCGTCCGGCCCCAGGCGTGGTGGACGCCCATCGGGTTGTTGGCCGTGATCGGCCCGTCGAAGAACGACCAGCGCTGGTTCCCTTCGTTCTGCTCACGGAGCCGTTCGAACGTCCGTTCGTGTCGCCACCGGTCGCCGACGGCGTGCTCGATCCCGACGTGGTCGGGTTGTTTGTCGACTGGTTTGAAGGGCACGGTGCGGTCTCTCCGGGTCGGCGTCGGGCGCCATCTTACCGTCGCTCCGGTTCCGGACGCCCCCGCGTTTCATACGCCGTGACCTGCGGAAATACATTGACGTCATCCTGCGTTCACATGCGCATGAAACGTTTGACGGTCGATAGGGGCGATGCTACCCTGCTGCATCCCGCCGGCCCCCCGGCGAGTGCTGATGCACGTTCCAGGAGGAGCCACGTGGCTCGGCCCGCGAAAAAAATCACCGCCCCCAAGGCTCGGCCGAAGGCTGCCCGGACCCCGAAGACGGCCCGCCCGGCGGCGGCCAAGAAGGCGGCCAAGCCCCTGAAGAAGGCCGCCCCGAAGACGGTTCGCGCCAAGTCGCCAGCGCCGAAGACCAAGCCGACCAAGCGGCCGGTCGCGAAGCCGCCGGCCAAGCCGGCCGGCCGGCCGGCGCCGAAGGTCGCAGCGCCGAAGACCGTCGCCAAAGCATCCGTTCCGAAGTCGCCGGTCCCGGTCGCCAAGCCCGCGCCGGTGGCGAAGCCCGTCGTGCAGGCCAAGCCGGCGCCTCCACCGAAGCCCGAGCCGCCGAAGAAGCCGCGCAAGCCCGAGCTGACGCCGAAGGAGATCGCGACGATCCGTGCCGCGCTGGTCGAGCAGCGGAACGTTTTCACGCGCGAGTTCAGCGACCTCGAAGACGCCGCGTTCAACGTCTCGCAGTCGGAGGTTTCCGGCGAGGTCTCCTTCGACGAGGAGTACGCCGACGCGGGCAGCTTCACGTTCGAGCGCGAGAAGGAGCTCTCGATCGGCAACAACATCCGGGACCTGCTCGACAAGGTGAACCACGCGATCAACGCGATCGACCGGGGGACCTACGGGATCTGCGAGAACTGCGGCAACCCGATCGCCAAGGCGCGGCTGCTGGCCCTGCCGTACTCGACGCTCTGCCTGAACTGCAAGCAGATCGACGAGCGCACGCGCTGAGCACCCGGCGCGCGCACTGCGCGCGCATATGATTCGCAAGGTGGAGACGCCCGCCCCCACTCGCCGCACCGCTCTCCTATTGTTCGGGGCCGGCGCCGTCGTCGTTGCCGTCGACCAGGTCACGAAGGCCCTTGTCGTTTCGGATCTGCGAGAGGGCGAGTCGCGGCGCGTGATCGGAGGCGTGCTCGCGTGGACACTGCAGCGAAACCCCGGGTCCGCGTTCGGTCTGTTCCGTCACTTCCCGGTGGTCTTCACGATCCTCGCGGCGCTGATCGCGTTCGTGATCATCGTGCGCGCGCCGCGCGTGCACGATCGCTTGACGGGGGTGGCGCTCGGCCTGGTTCTCGGTGGCGCGCTGGGCAACCTCGTCGACCGCATCGCGCGCCCGCCGGGCGTGTTCCGGGGCCGGGTGATCGACTTCATCGACTTCCACTGGTGGCCGGTGTTCAACGTCGCCGACTCGGCGGTGGTGATCGGAGCGCTGCTCTTGCTGATCGCGTCGTATCGAGCCGAGCGTCGCGCGAAAGAGCGTGAGCGCGCCCCCGCGTGAGCTCCTCGTCTCGGCCGACGACGCCGGGACGCGGCTCGACGCATTCGTAAGCGCGCGTGCCGGCATGTCGCGCGCGGCTGCAGCGAAACTGATCGCAGCGGGTTCCGTGCTGGTGGACGGGCGCGCGGCGACGAAGTCCTTGCGCGTCGAGGACGCGATGCGCGTCAGCGTCTCGATACCCGAACACGAGAGCGCCGTTCCCCAAGCCGAAGAGATCCCGGTCCGCGTCGTCTTCGAAGACGAGCATCTTCTCGTCGTCTCGAAGCCGGCGGGTCTCGTGGTCCATCCGGCCCCCGGGCACAGCTCGGGAACTCTCGTCAACGCGCTGCTCGCGCGCGCCGGCGGAGCGCCGGCCGGGGGAGACGCCGAGCGCCCCGGAATCGTCCACCGGCTCGACGCCGGCACGAGCGGCCTGATGATCGTCGCCAAGGACGAAGCGACCCACGCCGCCCTGACCGACGCGCTCGCCGCGCGCGCGGTGACTCGGGTCTATCTCGCCTTGGTCGAAGGGATCCCCGACACCGCCACCACAACGATCGACGCGCCGATCGGCCGCTCGACCCGGGACCGGAAGAAGATGGCCGTCGTCGCCGGCGGCCGCTCGGCGGTCACGGAGATCACGGTGCTCGAGAGGTTGCCAGACACCGCTCTCGTCGAGGCGCGTCCGATCACCGGCAGGACCCACCAGATCCGCGTCCACCTGAAGGCGGCCGGGCACCCCGTCGTCGGGGACCGCGTCTACGGGCCCAACCGGAAGCTGGCCGCGGCGCTCGGCCTAGACCGCCCGTTCCTGCACGCCGCGCGCCTTTCCTTCGAGCATCCCTCGACCGGCGCCCTCATCGAGCTGGACGATCCGCTCCCTCAAGACCTGGCGGCGGCGCTCGAGGCTGCTCGAACGAGGTCGTGAAATCCGGCGAAGCCTTGGCTGTCCCCGGCCGCGGCGGTAGAATGACATCTCTGTAATTCTTCCAGTCGTGCCTTCCCCGGGGGCGGCGGTTTGTCCGACAGCTTCGTCCACATCCACACCCATACCGAGTACTCGATGCTGGACGGAGCCAGCCGCATCGATGAGCTCATGCGGTCCGCGGCCGAGCAAGGCATGCCGGCCATGGCGATCACCGACCACGGCGTCATGTACGGCGCGGTCGACTTCTACCAAGCGGGCCGGCGGCACGGCGTGAAGCCGATCATCGGCTCGGAGCTGTACGTCGCGACCCGTTCGCGCTTCGAGAAGTCCTCGCGCGAGAAAGACTCGAACCACCACATGACGGCCGTCGCCGAGACCGACGAGGGCTATCGCAACCTCATGAAGCTCGTCTCCCTCGCGCACCTCGAAGGCTATTACTACCGGCCGCGCGTCGACAAGGAGCTGCTCGCGCAGCACGCGAAGGGCATCATCGCGACGAGCGGCTGCCTCGCCGGCGAAGTCGGACAGCTGTTGCTGCAAGGCCAGGTCGAGCAGGCCACCAAGGTCGTCGGCGAGTACCGCGAGATCTTCGGCCCCGATAACTTCTTCGTCGAGCTCCAGGACCACGGCCTCGCCGACCAGCACACCGTGTTCCCGCACCTGATCGACATCGCGAGACGGACCGGCACGAGGCTGCTCGCAACGAACGATCTCCACTACACCCACAAGCAGGATGCGCCCGTTCACGACGTCCTGTTGTGCATCCAGACCGGCTCGACGATCAACGAGCCGGGCCGCTTCAAGTTCGACGCCGAAGAGTTCTTCCTGAAGTCGCCCGAGCAGATGCGCGCGCTGTTCCGCGACCACCCGGACGCGTGCGACGCCACCCTCGAGATCGCGGAGCGATGCAACGTCACGCTGGAGATGGGCGTGCAGCGGTTGCCGGTCTTCGTGACGCCGACCGGTGAGAGCGTCGACGCGTACCTGCGACGCCTGACGTACGAGGGCGCTGCGGCGCGGTACGGCGACCCGCTCACCGACGAGGTCCGTGAGCGGATCGAGTTCGAGCTGTCGACGATCGCGTCCATGGGGTTCGCCTCGTATTTCTTGATCGTCGCCGACCTGATCGCGTACGCAAAGGCGAACGGCGTGCGCTGTGGCCCGGGCCGCGGTAGCTCGGCCGGCTCGATCGTGTCCTACTGCCTCGGGATCGTCGGCATGGACCCGATCAAGTATCGGCTGATGTTCGAGCGCTTCCTGAACCCGGCGCGCAAGGAGATGCCGGACATCGACATGGACTTCGACGTGCGCGGGCGCGGCGAGGTGCTGCGGTACGCCGTGCGCAAGTACGGCGAGGAGCGGGTGGCGCAGATCGTGACCTTCGCAACGATCAAGGGCAAGCAGGCGATCCGCGACGCGGCGCGTGTGCTCGGCATGCCGTACGTCGTCGGTGACCGGCTCGCGCGCGCGTACCCACCGGGGATCCTGGGGAAGGACCCGCCGCTCGCCGCATGCTTCGATCAGTCGTTCGAGTGGCCCCCCGGCGACCGCGGGAACCAGGCCTACGCGGGTGCGAGCGACATGCGGTCCTTGTACCAGACGGACCCCGACTCGAAGCAGGTGATCGACGTCGCGCGCGGCCTCGAGGGGTTGCGCCGGCAGGCCGGCGTGCACGCGGCCGGTGTCGTGATCAGCGACCGGCCGCTCGTCGAAGTTGTGCCGGTGCGACGCGCCGACGACGACCACGGCGGGATCGTCACGCAGTACGAGATGAACGCCGTCGCAGAGCTCGGTCTGCTGAAGATGGACTTCCTCGGGCTCCGCAACCTTACGATCCTCGGGGACGCGATCGACCTGCTGGCGAAGCGCGGCGTGACGATCGACATCGACGCGATCCCGATGGACGATCCCGCGACGTACGCGATGCTGAGCCGCGGCGAGACGATGGGCGTGTTCCAGCTGGAGTCGCCGCCGATGCGCGACGCACTCGTGAAGCTGCGCCCGGACCGGTTCGAGGACATCGTGGCCATGGTCGCGCTCTACCGGCCGGGCCCGATGAAGGAGATCCCGAAGTACATCAGGGGCAAGAACGACTCATCGTCGGTCCAGTACCTCCACCCCGCGCTCGAGCCGGTGCTGCGCGATACGCACGGCGTGATCGTCTACCAAGAGCAGATCCTGCAGATCCTGCAGCTGATCGCGGGATACAGCGCCGGCGAAGCGGACCTTGTGCGTAAAGCGCTCGGGAAGAAGATCAAGAAGGTGATCGACGCCGAGGAGCCGCGGTTCCTCGAGGGCGCGCGCGCGAAAGACCTCACCGAGGATCAGGCCCGCAGCTTATGGAAGCTGATCGAGCCGTTCGCCGGTTACTCGTTCAATCGCGCGCACGCCGCGTGCTACGGGCTCGTCGCGTACCAGACGGGCTACCTGCGGGCGAACCATCCGATCGAGTACATGGCCGCGCTGCTGACGAGCGTCAAGGACAACCCGGATCGCAGCCCGGCGTACCTCGCGGAGGCGCGCGCCCTGAACATCACCGTCGAGCCGCCCGACGTCAACGCGAGCGAGTCCGACTTCACGCCGACGCCGGAAGGAACGATCCGCTACGGGCTGTCGGCTGTGCGCAACGTGGGGGAGAGCGTCGTCGCACAGATCATCAAGGCTCGTACGCAGAAAGGCGCGTTCACCTCCTTCGCCGACTTCACGCGGAAGGTGGACCACATCGTTCTGAACCGGCGCGTCGTTGAGTCGCTGGCGAAAGCCGGCGCGTTCGACTCGCTGAAGATCGATCGCACATCGCTGCTGCAGCGGGACGCGGAGAAGGGCGTAGTGCTGCACGAGAAGGTCGCGTCCATCGTCGACGCCGCAGTGGCGGACGCGCGCGCGGCGGAGCAGGGCCAGTTCAGCCTCTTCGCGCACGATCCGGCGATGCACGTCGACTTCGAGCTGCCCACGGGCGACGACATCCCGAAGAACGTGCTGCTGGCGGCCGAGAAAGAGATGCTCGGGGTGTACGTGTCGGACCACCCGCTGCTCGCCGTGGAGGACATCTTGCGCCAGGCGTCGTCGCACAAGATCACCGATCTCGTCGGGCTGCGCGACCAAGACGGCGTGACCATCGGCGGCATCGTTACGCGTATGCAGAAGAAGTTCACGAAGAAGGGCGAGCCGATGGCGGTGTTCTGGCTCGAAGATCTCCAGGGTTCGGTCGAGGTCGTCGTTTTCCCGAGCTCGTACGTGTCGGCCGCGCCGCTTTTGGCCGCGGACGCGATCGTGACCGTGCGCGGCAAGATCGACATGCGGGACGACGAGGCGAAAGTCATAGCGCAAGAAATTGCCATCCCGAGCCTGGATCCCGGCGGGGCCCCCCTGGTCCTGAGCGTCCCTGCGGAAACCTGCACGCCGGCGTTCGTCGAGCGCCTGAAAGACGTTCTGGAGTCCCATCCGGGGCCGACTCCTGTCCATCTACGCCTCTTATCCGGGGCGACCCCTGCTAAGACTCTGCGCTTACCTCACCGATACTGTGTGGAGAGGCGAAATGGGCTTTATGCCGAATTGAAAGTGCTCTTGGGACAGAAGGCGCTCGAGTAAAGGGGCGGTACAGGTTGGACGAGTCGATGGTCGACCGCGCGAGCAGGATCACGCCGCAAGAGTGGCGCGTGATCGCCCTTGCCATCGAAGGTGTCGCGCCCAGCCAAGCGTGCGAAGCGTTGGGGATCGCACTCGGCACGCTCGAAAGTCACAAGCAAGCGATCCGGCGGAAGCTCGGCATTCCCAAGGGTGTGCGCTTCGAAGCGTACGTCCGCGAGAACTTCGGCGAAGGCGTCCCGCTACCCGAACAGAAGCAACAGCAGCGCGAGCCGCGCGTCGTCGACAAGGAGACGCAGGACCGGCGAGTTCGATGGCTGCTCCGTATCACGCTGCAAGAGCTTTCCGAGGTTTCCGTGTCCGCGGGGCTGCGCGCGCAGCTGCTCGAGCAAACGGTCGCGCGCATGAACCCGTCGGCGACGGCGGAGGCGGCGCGCGAAGTTGAGGACCTGAAGCAGATCGCGAAAGAAGCGCAAGCGCTGTTCGACAAGGTGCTCGCCGACATCCGGGCGCGCGGCGCCGACGCCGGCTCGGTCGGCTAGTAACGCACGTTCCTGGTCCTGGAAGGTGCAATCTCTGCTTGCGCGCCGTGCGTATCAGTAGGTGAAGGAGGTCTTCACCATGGATACCCGCGAGCGCGCCAACACCGGTTCGCAGAAGCAGGGCGGATACAAGAAGAGATGGCCGAAGTTGGTCGGTCTCTACCTTCTCATCGGAGGAATCGCGTACCTCGTCATCTACTTCGTCGCCTTCCACCACGGCGGCGCCGGCGGCGGTTACTGACCTTTGTTCGGCAAGAGCAAGCAACTGTCACCGAACTCGTGCCATAAATAGCCGGCTTCGAGCGCAGCGTCGTACGCCTCTTGGACGAGCTGCCGTCCGGCGACTGCTTCGAGCAAGGCGAGGTGTGACGACTCCGGCGTGTGCCAGCCGGTGACGAGGCCGGTCACGGCGCGCGCCGGCCGGTCGGGGCCGAGAACGAGGTCGGTCCACCCGCGGCCGGACGTCACCGTTCCGTCCGCGCGCGCGACGCTCTCGAGCGCGCGCGCGACGGTGGTCCCGAGCGCGATGATGCGTCGGTCGTTCTTTCTCGTGAAGTTCACGAGGCGCGCGGTCGTCTCCGGCACGCTGAAACGTTCGGGCAGAGGGACTTCGCCGGCGTCAAGGGAAGAGACGCAGGCGTGGAGCGTGATCGGTGCGACCGCGAGGCCACGAACGACAAGATCGGTGACGAGCTTGTCCGTGAACGGGCGTGCGGCGCTGGGCATCTCGGCGCTTCCCGGGTCGCGCGCGAAGACGGTTTGGTAATCGGCGAGCGGCCACGTTCCGCGCAGGTAGCCGTACGTGATCGGGCGGCCGTGCAACGCCAGGTAGTCGGGCACCGAGCCGTCGATCGACAGGCGTGCGCGCCACAGCCTCGACCCGAGCAGTGCGCGCGCATCCGGGTACGGCGCGACGAGCAGCGCGCTCTCGCATCCCTCGAGGTACACGGTTTCGCCGACGATCGCGTCGGGCACCGGTCCGGACCCGTCGGCGAGGCGCAACTCGACCGCCCACGCTCCATCGTCGAGGGGCGACGAGAAATGCACAACGATCTGCTCATCGCATGCGCGGATCCCGTCGACGGCGGCCGGGATCGTCGCAGAGGTGTTGACGACGACGAGGTCGCCGGGGTCGAGGAAGCTCGCGATCTCGCGGAAGCGCGTGTGCCGGATGCCGTCGGGGTTCGCGACGAGCAGCCTGACCTCGTCGCGCGCGAATCCACGTGACTCCGGCGGCTCGGTGGCCGAAAGCTCGGTGGGAACGGTGAACGTCGCCGTCATGCGTTCACCATCAGGTCGGCGGCGCGGTAGCGGCCGCTCTTCGGTCGCGTTTCGATCAGGCGCAGCAGCGCGGGCACGATGGTCTCCGGCTCGGGCCGGTCGGAGATGTCCTCGCCGGGGAACGCTTCCTGGTGCATCTGGGTGCGCATGTCGCCGGGATCAAATGCGTACGCGGCGATACTTTGGTTCTCCGCGCCCAAGATCGCCGTCAGCTGATCGAGTGCCGCTTTCGACGAGCCGTAGCCGCCCCAACCCTCGTACGGCTCGACGCCGGCGTCCGAGGTGACGTTGACGACGATGCCCTCCGAGGCTTTGAGCTCGGGAAGCACCAGTTGGGTGAGCGCGAGCGGCGCGAAGACGTTCACGTCGTAGACGCTCGCGAGCACGCCGATGGGGTAGCGGTCGAGCGTCGGCTGCGGGCTCGGTCCGAGCAGGCTCGCATTGTTGACGAGCAGATCGAGCCGTCCCAGCCGGTGGACCGCGCGCGCAAGCTCATCGAGGTGCGCCGGTTCGGAGACGTCTCCGGCGATCGCGAACGCGTTCTCCCAGCGTGCGGCCGCCTCGGCGAGCGCGTCCTCGTGGCGCGCGTCGACGATGAGGCTCCAGCCGCGCGCGTTCAGCTCGTCTGCTAGGGCGGCTCCGAACCCCCTGGACGCTCCTGTGATGAGCGCAACCTTCATGAGTGCCTCCATTCCATTCGGATGGTTCGAGGCGTAGACTAAGAGTTGAAGTTAACTTCAAGTCAAGAACCGGAGGACTCGTTCGTGGGGATCGACCTGTTAACAGTTGGTGAAGTCGCAACGAGAAGCGGCTTCGCCCCTTCGGCTCTGCGGTTCTACGAGCGAGAAGGTCTGATCCTCGCGAGGCGGACCGAGGGTGGTCAGCGCCGATACGAGCGCAGTGTCCTGAGGCGCCTCGCTTTCATCCGCGCCGCGCAACACGTGGGCCTCACGCTTGACGAAGTGCGTACGGCGCTCTCGAGATTGCCTGCCTCGCGGACGCCGACGCGCGCCGACTGGACGAAGATCTCTCGATCGTGGCGAAAGCGTCTCGATAGCGAGATCGATGCCCTCGTTGCGCTTCGGGACGGCTTGGACTCGTGCATCGGCTGCGGATGCCTCTCGTTGAAGACGTGCTTACTCTCGAACCCGCACGACGAAGCAGCGGAGGACGGTCCGGGCGCCGTGTACCTGCCCGAGTGGCTGCGAGAGCCGGTTCCCGCCGATCGCTGAGCCGGCCGGTCGTTAGACTCGGTTCATGAAGACGACGAGTTTCCAAGTGAAGACCGGAAGCAAGCCGGCGATCGTCGACATCACGGATCACGTGGAGACGTTCGTCTCCGGCGAAGGCGACGGGTTGGTGAGTGTCTCGCTCCCACACGCAACGGCCGGGCTCGCGTTGATGGAGCTCGGATCCGGGAGCGAAGACGATCTGTGGGATCGGCTCGAGTTCATGCTGCCGAGAGATCATCACTACCGCCACAGCCACGGCAGCGCCGGACACGGTGCGGCACACGTCCTGCCGGCGTTCATCGCGCCGACGTTGACGCTACCCGTGATCGGCGGCGAGGTGTCGCTCGGCACGTGGCAACGGATCGCGATCATCGATCCGAACGTCGACAACCCCACGCGCGACATCGTGCTCGCCTTCCTGCCGAGTGGTTGACAATGCATCGCACGCGGAGCCTCCGAGCGCGCCGGCCGGTAGCATCGAGGCATGACCGTCTATAGACGGCAAGAGGACGGCTCGGTTGTGGTTGCGACGTTTGCGTCCTTCGCGTCGGCCGATCTCATCCGAACGACGTTAGCGGCGAACGGCTTCCGCGCCGTCGTCCGCGCGCGATCGGTCGTTTACCCCTCGATCGACGCGGTCGAAGGCGCCGACGTTTCTGTAGCGGAGTCCGACGCGGATGCAGTGCTTAAGCTCCTCCGAGCCCTCCAGATGCCGGAAGACAGAGTTGAGTAGAGGCTTGGTCTCCATCTGATGGGCACGATCACGGTCGTCAACAACGTTTCACTCGACGGCGTGATGCAGGCGCCCGCTCGTCCCGACGAGGATACGCGCGGCGGGTTCTCATCGAGTCGCTCATGCAACGGCAGCTCATCGACACGTTCCTGCTTCTCATCTACCCGATCGTCCTCGGATCGGGCCGCCGCCTCTTCACCGACCGTGTGCCGGTCGTGCGATTGAAGCTGGTGGACAGCGTCGTGACCACGACGGGCGTCGTTATCGCCACCTACGACTCCGTCTAGCCCGCGTGCAGCGTGTGCTCTTCGTCGCCTTCGCGCGTGTTGCCTTCGGCAGGGATCGGGGTCGCCTTCAGGATGCGTGCCATGTGCACCAGGTTGTGCGCCGTCCACCGCGTCGTGCGTTTCGTGTACTCGTGATCCTGACCGGCCTCGATGTACGAGGGGCCCGGTCCTGCATCGCCGACCCAATACGTGTCGACGTTCGGCGGGATCGTGCATCCCATGTGCATCAAGTTGAAGAGAAGCGACTCGCCGCATGAGTGCGCGCCGTCCTCGTTGCCGGTGACCACGACACCGGCGACCTTCCCGTATAGCGGGTACTGACCGAGCTCGTTCCGCTCGTTGTACGTCCCGTCGAGCCGCTCGATCACACGCGATGCGACGCTGGAGCGATGCCCGAACCAGATGGGCGTGCCGATCACGATGATGTTCGCCGCCTTGATCTTCGCGAGGATCTGCGGCCACTCGTCACCCTCACCTTCGTCCGACGTCACGCCCTCCGGGACGTTGTAGTCGACGACACGCACCACTTCGCTTTCGACGTCGAGCGCGTCGAACCACTCGATCACCTTGTCGATGAGCGCCTGCGTGTTGGAGATCTCGGGCGACTTCTTGAGCGTGCAGTTGAGGAGAATCGCCTTGAGCTTCATATCGCCTCCCGTGGTCGCAGCACGATAACCCTCGGTCTCTCGCGGCGGGAACTCGACGCCTGGGTCTACTTCGATGTGAAATGCAGCCGTGAATGAGAAGATGGTTCGTCGCGTGCTCAGGATCATCGCCTCGATCCCGCGAGGGAGCGTTCTGAGCTACGGCGAGGTCGCCGACCGCGCCGGATTGAGGTCGGCTCGCCTCGTCGGGCGGATCCTTGCCGAGACCGACGACGACATCCCGTGGCATCGCGTGCTGCGCGCGGACGGCTCGCCGACGCCGCATCTCGCCGCGAAACAAACCGCGCTGTTACGCGCCGAAGGGGTTCGTTTCCGGAAGGGCCGGGTCGTCGCCTAGTTGAGCGAGACCGCGTCGGTCGGTCGCCCCACCGACGGGCCTACGGCCTCGAGCAACAAGGCCTCGCGCTTCGCCAGCTCCGCGACAAGCTTCAGTCGGTTCGCGGCGTCGGGCGCTTCAAGCAGACGCTGCCGCTCGGGCAGGTCGAGCGTGAGCGTCGACGCGAGCGCGAACGAACTGGCGACGGCATCGTCCGGCAGGGTCGGCGCGACCACGTCGTCGCCGTGCACGCGCGCGCTGACGCTGAGGTACCGGTTGACCGCCGCGCGCGCGCTCGGAAGCTCCTTAGAGGGATGCTCGCCCGGCTGCTCGTCCAAGATCGTGACCTCGCCGATCGGGTAGGGGTCGTCGGGCAGGCGCACGTCCAGCGCGAAGCGCTCGTGTCCGGTCACGATGATCGCCATCGAGCCGTCCGGCGCGCGCTGCACCTGCTCGACGACGGCGATCGTGCCGATGCGGAACGTGTCTGCATAGCCTCCCACCTCGCGGCCGCGGCGGATGGCGAGCACCCCGAACCGGCGGTCGTCGGATAGGACCCGCTCCATCAGCGCGCGGTAGCGCGGCTCGAAGACGTGCAGCGGCATCGCCGAGCCCGGAAAGAGCACGACGTGCAGCGGAAACAGGGGCGTGTCCATGCGCTGAATCATAGGGAAAACGAACGGGAACCCCTGGGAGGCTCGGCTAGGATACGGCTCGGCAATGTTGACCGTCGTCGACCTCCGAGGGGACGCGGGGGACCCCCTCGCGCGCTTGCCGCGCGCGGCCGTCGACCGGGACTTGGCTCGCCAAACGGTCCGCGAGATCATCGCGGCGGTTCGGGCCGGTGGGGACGCGGCCGCCTTGGAGCAGCAGGAGCGCTTCGGCGCGCGCCCGCCGTCGTTGCGGGTGGACGCGGGAGCGATCAAAGCGGCGCGCGCAGGCTGCTCGGACAAGCTATTGGACGCGATCGAGGTGGCCGCGGAACGGATAAAGCAGTACCACGAACGCCAGGCTGCGGAAGAGCGGGCGCCGTTCTGGCGCACCGGCGGGGAGGGCGCGTGGGTCGGCGAAGAGACGCGCGCCGTTGCGCGCGCCGGCTGTTACGTCCCCGGCGGGCGGGCGGCGTACCCATCCACGGTTCTGATGACTGCGTTGCCGGCGAAGATTGCCGGCGTCGGGTCGGTCGCGGTGTGCGTGCCGCCCGCGTCCGACGGAGCCGTCCACCCGGCCACGCTTGCCGCGTGCGCGGCGGCCGGCGTCGACGAGGTGTACGCGATCGGCGGCGCGCAAGCGATCGCGGCCCTCGCATACGGGACGGAGTCGGTGCCGCCCGTCGACGTCATCGTCGGGCCGGGGAACATCTACGTCACGCTCGCCAAGCACGAGGTGTGCATGGACGTCGGCGTGGACGGCTTCGCCGGACCGACGGAGGTCGCGATCATTGCCGACGATTCCGCGCCGCCGGGCTTCATCGCCGCGGATCTGGTCGCTCAGGCCGAGCACGACCCGCTGGCGACCGCGCTGCTGATCACGCCGAGCGAGACGTTGGTCGCCGCCGTCTCCGAAGCGCTGGAGAAAGAGGTCGCGTCCTGCGCGCGTCGCGAGGACGTCGAGACCGCGCTGCACGGGCAGGGGCGCGCGGTGCTCGTGGAGGACCTCGACCGCGCGATCGAGGTCGCCAACGCGTTCGCGCCCGAGCACCTCGAGCTCGTGACGGCCGACGCGGCCGAGCGTGTCACGCAGGTGCGCGACGCCGGTGCGATCTTCGTCGGCGCGTATTCGCCGGTCGCGCTCGGCGACTACGTCGCCGGGACGAACCACGTCCTGCCGACGGCAGGAACCGCGCGCTTCGCGTCGCCGCTCCGCGTATCCACGTTCGTGAAGTCGACGGCAATCATCGCGTTCGAGCGAGCCGGCCTCGACACCGTCGCGCCGGTCCTTGTCCAGATCGCCGAAGCGGAAGGCCTCGACGCGCACGCGCGCGCGCTGCGCATCCGGTTGGAGTCATGAGCGACCGCCCGTTCGAGATCCGCGAGGATCTGCGCGCGATCCCCGCGTACCGCGCGCCGCAAGCCGACGCGGCCATCAGGCTGAACACGAACGAGTCTCCGTGGCCCCCGCCGAAGGAGTTCGCGGCGGAGCTGGCCCAGCGGCTGCGCTCGATCGACCTGAACCGCTACCCGGACCGCGAGGCGCGTGCGCTCCGCGAAGGCCTGGGCGCGCGCCACGGCTGGCCGATGAGCGGCACGTGGGCGGCCAACGGCTCCAACGAGATCATCCAGACGCTGTTGCTGACATTCGGCGGCCCCGGGCGGTCCGTGCTCCTGTTCGAACCGACCTACGCGATGCACTCGCACATCGCGCACGTGACGTTGGCGACGGTCGTGCGGAAGGACATCCCCGAGCCGTGGACGCTCGACGTAACGACGGTGTACTCCGCCGTGTCCTTCGACCCACCGGCGCTCACGTTCATCTGCTCGCCGAACAACCCGACCGGCAACGCGCACCCGTTGTCCGTCGTCGAGGCCGCGCTGGAAGCGGGGCCGGGGCTCGTCGTGGTCGACGAGGCCTACGGCGAGTTCGGCGGTGAGTCGGCGCGCGCGCTGCTCGATAAGTACGAGCGGCTTGTGGTCATCCGGTCCTTCTCGAAGTCGTGGCGGCTCGCCGGCGCGCGCATCGGATACATGCTCGCCCACCCATGGCTGATCGACGCGATCCAGGTCGCGCGTCTCCCGTACCACCTGTCGGCGCTGACGCAGGCCGCGGGAGAGGTCGCCTTGAAGCACGCGCAGGTCGTGCTCGACGGTGTCGCCGAGATCGTCGCGGAACGCGACCGGCTGTCGAAGGAGCTCGAGCGCGTCCCCGGCGTCGAGGTCTTCCACTCGGACGCGAACTTCATCTTGTTCCGCACGCCGGTCGACGGCAGCTCGCTGTGGAAGCAGCTGGCCGATAACGGCGTGCTCGTGCGCGACTTCTCGCAGGTGATCCCGCGCGCGCTGCGCGTCACGGTGGGAACCGGGAACCAGAACGCCGACTTCGTCGAAACGTTGAGGAGCGTGCTCGCCCATGGCGCCTAAGAAGAAGGTTGCAACGTCGAGCGCGCGCGTCGTGCGCGGGAAGCGGCGCGCGACGATCAACCGAGCGACGAAGGAGGTCCGGGTCGACGTGACGCTTGTGCTGGACGGGACCGGCGACGCGAGTGCGAAGACGGGCATCCCGTTCTTCGACCACATGCTCGAGCAGCTCGGCAAGCACGCTGGGTTCGACCTCACCGTGCGCGCGCAAGGCGACCTGGAAGTCGACGCGCACCACACGGTCGAGGACACCGGGATCGCGGTCGGCGAAGCGGTGTCGGCGGCGCTGGGGGACAAGTCCGGGATCGCGCGCTTCGGTTCGGCGCTGGTTCCGTTGGACGAAGCGTTGGTGCAAGTTGCCCTCGACCTGTCCGCCCGGCCGTACCTCGCGCACGACGTCGACGCGAAATCGAAGGTGATCGGCGCGTACGACACGCGGCTCACAGAGGAGTTCGTGCGCGCGTTCTGCCAAGCCGCCGGCGCGACGGTGCACGTGCGCATGCTGGCGGGCAAGAACCCGCACCACATCGTCGAGGCCGAGTTCAAGGCGCTCGCGCGCGCGCTCGGTGAAGCGTGCCGCGTGACCGGCGACGGGATCCCGTCCACCAAAGGGAAGCTGTGACCAAGGTCACCGTCCTCGATTTCGAGATGGGCAACCTGCGGTCGGTGGCCAAGGCGTTGGAGAAGGTTGGGGCGTCCGTCGATGTGTCCGCCGAGGTCGATCGTGAGGCCGACGCGCTCGTCGTCCCGGGGCAGGGCGCGTTCGGGTCGTGCGTGCTGAACCTCGGGCCGCGCATGGACGACGTGCGTGCGTGGATCGCGGACGGCCGCCCGTACCTCGGGATCTGCCTCGGCTTGCAGGTGCTGTTCGACTCGTCGGAAGAGTCCGAGGAGAAGGGGGCTGCGATCTTTTCCGGCGACGTCGTGCGCTTCCCCGCGGGCCCGAAGGTCCCGCACATCGGCTGGAACGAGGTGTCGCCGCGCGCCGGCGCGCGCCTGTTCGACGGCATCGCCGCCGGCACGCGCTTCTACTTCGTCCACTCGTACTACCCGGTGCCGGCCGACGCCGCCGTGGTCGCCGCTACGAGCGACTACGCGGTTGAGTTCTGCTGTGCGGCCGAGCGCGAGAACGTGATGGCGACGCAGTTCCACCCGGAGAAGTCCGGGGACGCCGGCCTGGCGTTGCTGTCGAACTTCGTCCGAGCAGCCGGCGCATGATCCTCCTCCCGGCGATCGACATCCGCGATGGGCGCTGTGTACGGCTCGTCCAGGGCGACTACGCGCGCGAGACCGTCTACGACGAAGAGCCGGTATCCGTCGCGAAGCGATATGAAGCCGAGGGTGCCGAGTGGCTGCACGTCGTCGACCTCGACGCGGCCCTGGACGGGATCCCGCGTAACCGCGCGGTGATCGAGGAGGTGATCCTCTCGGTCGGCATCTCGGTGCAGTGCTCGGGAGGCATCCGCTCGGCCGACGCGATCGCGTGGGCGAGCGACGCGGGCGCCGCGCGCGTGGTGCTCGGGACGCAGGCGTTGCTCGATCCGAAGTTCGTCGAGGAGGCCGTCGGCGAGGCGGGTGAGATGATCGCCGTCGGGCTGGACGTGCGCGGCGCGAGGCTGCAGGCGCGCGGCTGGACAGAAGACGCGGGCGACCTGCACGACGTGCTCGCGCGCCTGGACCGTGCCGGTGTCGCGCGGTACGTCGTGACCGATGTGGCGAAGGACGGCATGCTGCAAGGCCCGAACCTCGAGCTGCTCAAGACGGTGATGACGAGCACCACCGCGAAGATCGTGGCGAGCGGCGGTGTTTCGACGCTCGGCGACCTTCGTGATCTCGCGGCGCTCGACGTCGAAGCGTGCATCATCGGCAAGGCGCTGTACGCCGGGCAGTTCACGTTGCCCGAGGCGTTGGATGTCTCGAGAGGGGGCCGGGGACATGGCCGATGAGCTGCAGATCGGATCCGGCTCGATCAAGCGGCGCAACCCGTGGGGCGTGGTGCTGCTCGCGATCGTGACCCTCGGCATCTACCGATGGGTCTGGTACTACATGATCAACCGCGAGATCCGAGATCACAGCGGCGAGACGATCACCGTCGATCCGGTGGTCTCCGTTCTCGCAGTCACGATCGGCTGGATCATCATCGTCCCGCCGTTCGTGAGCCTTTATCGGACCGCCGGCCGGATCCGGCGGGTCCAAGAGATCACCGGCGCGCGCAAGCGGATCAGACCCGGGCTTGGGCTCCTCATAGCGATCGTGTCCTGGACGATGCTGCTCGACATGCCGTATCTCCAGACACATATCAACAGCGCGTGGGACGTCGAGTTCGAGCGAGTGAAGGTCTGACGGGTGCTCGCGAAGCGGATCATCCCGTGTCTCGACGTCGATGTAGGACGCGTCGTCAAGGGGATTCGCTTCGTCGACATCCGCGACGCCGGCGATCCCGTCGAGATGGCTTCCGTCTACGACGGTGAAGGCGCCGACGAGCTCACCTTCCTCGACATCACCGCTTCGTGGGAGCAGCGAGAGACGACGTACGACATCGTGCGGCGAACCGCCGAGCAGGTGTTCATCCCGCTGACGGTCGGTGGGGGGGTGCGCGCGGTGGACGATGTCCGGAGGCTCCTTCGCGCCGGTGCGGACAAGGTCGCGATCAACACGGCCGCCGTCCGCGATCCCGAGATGCTGCTCGACGCAACGCTGGCGTTCGGCTCCCAGTGCATCGTCATCGCGATCGACGCGCGCGCGCGCAACGGGAGCTGGGAGGTCGTCGTCGAGGGCGGCCGGACGCCGACCGGACTCGATGCCGTCGACTGGGCGGCACGATGCACCAAGGACCTCGGCGCCGGCGAGGTCTTGCTGACGAGCATGGACCGCGACGGCACGAAGGACGGCTACGACCTCGCGTTGACGCGCGCCGTATGCGACGCGGTCCCCGTGCCGGTGATCGCGAGCGGCGGCGCCGGCGTCCCTGCGCACTTCACCGAAGCGATGACCGATGGCGGGGCGGACGCGGCGTTGGCCGCGAGCGTCTTCCACTTCGGCGAGATGAGGATCTCCGAGGTCAAGGCTGAGTGCGCGCGCGCCGGCCTCTCGATGCGATGAACAAGCCGATCACGTTCGACCCCTACTCGATCCTCGTCGACTTCTACGACCATTGGGCGAAGCCGCAGAGCGAGGACATTCCGTTCTACGTGAAGCGCGCAGCCGCCGTGAAAGGCCCCGTCGTCGAGCTCGGCGCTGGGACCGGACGCATCGCGATCCCGATCGCGCGCGCCGGCCAAGATGTGATCGGCGTCGACCTCTCGGGCGCGATGCTGACCGAAGCCGCGCGCCGTGCCGCCGCGGAAGGCGTCGTCGACAAGATCACGTTCATCGAAGCCGACATGCGCGCGTTCGTCGCCGACCCTCCGGTTGAGCTCGTCATCGTTCCTTTCCGTGGTTTCCTTCATCTTCTGACCGCCGACGACCAGCTCGCCGCGCTCGCGTCGATCCGGCGCTCGCTCGTCTCGGGAGGGCGGCTCATCCTGAACATCTTCGTGCCGGACCCCGAGACCCAGGTCGCGTTGAACGGACGGAAGACGTCGCACGGCGAGTTCGTCGACGAGCGCGGCCGCCGATGCGAGATGTGGGGGCTGCCGGAATACGACGTGACATCCCAGCGATTGCATCTTCGTGTCGGGCTCGACATCTACGACGGCGAGCGACTTCTCGACACGATCGAAACTGCGTTCGACCTGCGCGTGATCTACCGGTACGAGTTCGAGCACCTGCTGGTGCGCGCGGGGTTCGAGGTCGAAGCGCTGTACGGATGGTTCGACGAGCGGCCGCTCGAAGGCGACGCCCGCGAACAGATATGGGTGGCGAGGAAACCATGACGGAGTTGCCGGAGCTGAAGTACGACGAGAAAGGGCTCATCCCCGCGGTGGTGCAGCAGCACGACACGGGCGAGGTGCTGATGGTCGCGTGGATGAACGCAGAGTCACTGCAACGCACGCTGGAGTCGAAGACAACGTGGTTCTGGAGCCGCTCGCGTCGAGAGTTCTGGAACAAGGGCGCGACGTCGGGCAACGTGCAGCACGTGAAAGAGGTTCGTTACGACTGCGACGGGGACACGCTGCTCGTTCTGGTCGATGCCGACGGTCCTGCGTGTCACACGGGCGAGCGCTCCTGCTTCTACCGCGCGATCTCATAAGTACCCGAAGCCACTGCCTCGCCTGCGGTAGCATCGCCTCGTGCCCAACTTCCAGCCGTCCCGCGACGAGTTCCTGCGCCTCGCGCGCGAGTACACGCTGGTGCCGGTCTGGCGTGAGGTGCTCGGCGACCTCGAGACGCCCGTCGGCGTGTACCGCAAGCTCGGAGCCGAACCGAACTCGTTCTTGCTGGAGTCGGTCGAGCAGGGCGAGCGCTGGGGCCGCTACTCATTTATCGGGCTGAACCCGTTCACGGTGATGACCGCGCGCGCCGGCGCGGTGACGTTCGACGGCGCGCAGCCTCCTTCGGCCGCCGACGCGCCCGATCCGCTGACGGCGTTGGAGCGCGCGCTCTCCGGCTACAAGGCACCGGCGCTTCCCGGTCTGCCGCCGCTGCACGGCGGGGCGGTCGGTTACGTCGGCTACGACGTTGTCCGTTATATCGAGCGGCTTCCCCAGACCACGACCGACGACCTTGGGTTGCCCGAGCTGTGGCTGCTGTTCACCGGCCAGCTGCTCGTCTTCGATCACCTCCGGCAGCGCCTGTCGGTCATCTCGAACGTCGTCATCGGAGACGATCCGGCCGCGCAGTACGACGATGCCGTTGCGCGCGCGGAGGCGTTGGTCGCGCGCATCGGCGAGGCTACCGGCCCGGGGGGCCTCGGCGAAGCGCCGCACCTGGACGGTTCAGTGGGGGAGATCCGCTCGAACCAAACGCCGACCGACTACATGGCGAAGGTCGAACGCGCGAAGGAGCACATCGCCGCGGGAGACATCTTCCAAGTGGTGCCGTCGCAGCGTTTCGAGACCGACACGACCGCGCAACCCTTCGACGTGTACCGGGTGCTCCGGCTGGTGAACCCCAGCCCGTACATGTTCTATCTACAGTTTCCCGGCGTCGCGATCGTGGGCTCGTCTCCCGAGCCGCACCTTCGCGTCTTCGGCCGTGAAGCGACGATCCGGCCGATCGCCGGCACGCGCCCGCGCGGCAACGACGTCGAAGAGGACGAGAAGCTTGCGACCGACCTGCTCGCCGACGAGAAAGAGCGGGCAGAGCACGTGATGCTCGTCGACCTCGCGCGCAACGACCTCGGCCGCGTGTGCGAGCCGGGAACCGTCCGCGTGGAAGAGCTGATGCAGATCGAGCGCTACTCGCACGTGATGCATATCGTGTCGAGCGTCCGTGGCGAGCTGGCCGGCGGCATGACTGCGTTCGATGCGCTGAAGGCCTCGTTTCCCGCCGGGACGGTCAGCGGCGCGCCGAAGATCCGCGCGATGGAGATCATCGACGACCTCGAGCCGACGCGGCGGGGTCCGTACGCGGGCGCGGTCGGCTACTTCGACTTCAGCGGCAACCTCGACACGTGCATCGGCTTGCGAACGGGGTACCTGCGGGGCGGAAAGGCGTACCTCCAGGCCGGCGCAGGGATCGTCGCCGATAGCGTGCCTGAGCGCGAAGAGCAAGAGACCCGAGACAAGGCGCGTGCGTTCTTCGTCGCAGTGAAGGCGGCCGAGTCGCTGTCGTGACCGCGTTGTGAAACCAGGTCCACGCCTCGCAGGATTGCTGTCGTGCGCGGTCGTGGGGTCCGGTCTCGCGACGATCGGCGCCGCGACCACCTGGTACCGGACTGTGCAACCCTCGCGGAAGATCACGTCGTCTCTCGGCGTCGTCCCCATCCCGGGCGCGGTGCACTCGCACTCGCCGAGCGACCTCGGATCCCCGATCCTGCCGATCGCGGTGCTGTGCCTCGTGTTCGGGTTGCTCGCGTTCCTCCTCGGGCCGCGCGCGCGCACGGCGCTGCTCGGACTCGTCGTCGCCGGTTCGATCGCCGTCGTCGCGCTGACCTTCATCGTGAAGAAGCCGGTCGAGGCCGGCGCGTCCGTTCGCAGCGCGCCGGGCCGGATCGTGACACCGATCGGCGCGGCCGTCGCACTCGTCGCCGCCGCGGCCGCGCTGCCGCTCTCGACGAAGGTGCGACGCGTTCGGATGCCCGAGAGCGGTCCGGAGGTGGGCGAGTGACCGAGTCGTCCGGGGCGAAGGGCTCGCGGGCGGCGTTGATCGTGATCATCGTGCTCTCGCTCGCGGTCGCCGGGGCCGTCGCTGCGCTCGGGGTGCACCTGGCGCGTAACCATTTCGAGCGCTACCCGCCGGGTGCGGAGGCCGCGTTCCTGACTCGATGCGAGCAGACCGGATCGGCCCAGGTCTGCGGCTGCGTGCTTCACGCGTTCGAGAAGAAGTACACGTACAAGGAGTTCAGCGCCTTCGCCGACCAGTTCGCGCGCGCCGGCACGTTGCCCCAGGGAGCCGTCGAGGCGCTCAACTCCTGCGAGCGCTGAAAGGCTCTCTCGCCGTTCCCCCGAGATCGGTGCAGCTCCAGAAGCGATTTCACCTCGATTTCACGAACGCCGCACCGTCTCCTCACCCCTGCCCGCGATGATCTAAGCAGGACACACGAGGAGGCTCGACATGAAGTGGTACTGGAAAACAACGATCGCTCTTGCGTTAGTCGGCACGATCGCGATGGCCGCTGCGGCCTTCGGGCAGTCCGATTCGGGCAGCCCGACGCCGACCGCGACGACGTCCGCCCAAGCGCAAGCCAGGCCGCGGCTCGGCCGCCTCGGCAACCGGATCGTCCACGGCGACCTAACGCTGAACACGCGGAAGGGGATCGTCACGGCCAAGATCGACGGCGGCACGGTGACCGCGGTGGACGCCAACGCGCGCACCCTCACGATCAAGCGCGCCGACGGCCAGAGCGTTTCGTTCACCGCCACCGACGCGACGCGCGTCCGCAAGGACGGTCAGAAGGCCGCGTTTTCGGACATCGCGAAGGGCGACCTCGTCCAGGTCATCCAGATCGACCGGGGGGACGGGTTCGTCGTGGCGCTGATCCGCGACCGCGGCGCCGGGATCGCTGGGAACTCTGCGGCGGCCGCAGGCGCGCTCTGAACCTCGATAACGCATCGTGCGGGGCTCCCGAAGGGAGCCCCGCTACTATCTCCGTCCGAGCCATGACCGACGCAACGATCCTCCTCGTCGAGGACGAACAGAACATCGCGTCCTTGGTCGAGCTCTACCTGAAGAACGACGGCTACACCGTCGAGCACGTCGGCGACGGCCTCAGCGCCCTCGCCGCAGCGGAGCGCCTGAAGCCCTCACTTGTCATCCTCGACGTGATGCTCCCCGGAATGGACGGCCTCGAGGTCTGCCGCCGTCTGCGCGCGGCCAGCAAGATCCCGATCATCATGCTGACCGCGCGCGACGGCGAGGTCGACCGCGTCCTCGGCCTCGAGCTCGGCGCCGACGATTACGTGACGAAGCCGTTCAGCCCGCGTGAGCTCGTCGCGCGCGTGAAGGCGGTCCTCCGCCGTACCGAACCCGGCGAAGCCCCGTCCGAAGACGATGAGCGGCTCGCGCTGGGTCCGGTCAGGATCGACGGCGCGCGTCGGGAAGTTCTCGTCGGCGAGCAGCCGGTGGAGCTCACCGCGCGCGAGTTCGACCTGCTCGTGTTCCTCGTGCGGAACCGCGGCATCGTTTTTTCGCGGGACAGGCTGCTCGAACGGGTGTGGGGATACGAGCGGCCGGTGGATACCCGAACGGTGGACTCGCACGTGAAGTCGGTTCGGCAGAAGCTGGGGGAGGGCGGCTCGATCATCAAGACTTTGCGCGGCGTCGGATACAAGGCCGATGCGTAGCTTGCGCGAACGGCTCGGCGTTGCGATCGGCGTGACGGCCGTGCTGTCCGTGTTCTTGACCGGCATCGTCGCGATCGGGCTGCTGCGCCGTTACTCCGAGAGCACCGCGCGCAGCGACCTGGCGAAGGTCGCGCGCGCGATCGCCGCCGAAGATCCCGACACCGTCGGGACGACGGTGACCCTTCCGCTCATCAGGCGGGTGCTGGCGATCAACGGCGACCAAGCGGCGATCGTGACGCGGAACGGAGCCGTCCTGGGCAACGCCGCCTCGATCGTGGATGGGATCAACCTGCAGCCGCTCATCGCGGGGCAGGAGATCAGCGGCACGACGCGCACCGACGCGGGCAACGTCGTGTACGTCGGCGTTCCGATCTCGTTGCCCCGGCGACCCGCTGTCACCGGCGTGGTGCTCACGCGGCCGGTTGCCGCCGCGCGCGGGCTGCTCGGACCGTTGGTCTTCCGCATCGCGGTTGCCGCGCTGATCGCGCTCGCCGTCGCGATCGCCGTCGCCGCCGTTCTGGCGAAGCGGCTGACTCGTCCTGTGCACGACGTATCCGAAGCGGCCGCGCGCATCTCGAAAGGCGACCTGTCGCAGCGCGTCCCGATCTCGGAGGACGAGGAGCTGGCGACGCTCGGCATTGCGTTCAACGACATGGCGAGCGCGCTGGCGGAATCGCAGCGACGCGAGCGCGAGTTTCTGGCCAGCGTGTCGCACGAGTTGCGCACACCGATCACCGCGATCCGCGGCTACGCGGAAGCGATCGAGGACGGCGCGGTCAAGGACGCCGCGGGACACGCCGAAGCGGTAGGTGTGATCCGCTCGGAGGCCGATCGGTTGGAGCACATGGTGCAGGACGTGATGGACCTGGCGCGCGTTGGGTCGGCCGAGTTCCATCTCGACGTCCGGCAGGTCGACCTCACCGAGACCCTGCGCGAGGCGGTTGCCACGCATCAGAACGAAGCCGGCGACGCCCGCGTGAAACTGAGGGCCGATCTTCCCGAGCAGCTTGTGGTCGAAAGCGACCCGCACCGCGTGCGCCAGGTCGTCTCGAACCTCGTGCAGAACGCGCTGCGCGTGACGGGCGCCGGCGGAGCGATCCGCGTCGCGGCCCGAGCAGAAGGATCAGCGGTGGTAATCGAAGTCTCGGACACGGGGCCGGGGATCGATCCCGGAGACCTGCCCAACGTGTTCGAGCGGTCCTACTTGTGGCGCGCTTCTAAGGGCACGCGGCCCGTCGGGACGGGCCTGGGACTGGCGATCGTTCGCGAGCTGGTGAGCGCGCTCGGAGGTCGCGTGACGGTCGAGTCCGAGGTCGGCCGGGGATCGACGTTCCGGATCGTGCTGCCGGCGCGCGCGCCGGAGCAGACGAAGCATGCGTAGGGTTGGGGCGGTCTCGCTGCTTGTCCTGGCGGCGTGTACTTCGGCACCGGTTGCGAAGCCCTCGCCGACGCCCTCTTTGACCCCGTCCCCTACGGCATCGCCCTCCACCTCGGCTCCCACTCTCCCGGTGTTCTCGGCGTCGAACGTCGTGAGATCGATCCGAGAGTTGGTGACGCGCGCCCCCTATCGCGAAGCGGCGAGCGCCGCGTACCGCGTGGCGGTCGGCATCGTCGGGAGCCGCTTCAAGGCGCTCGGTTACACGGTGCGTTACCTGCCGTTCCCGGTTCCGGCCGGAAAGGTGAACCTCATTCCCGTTCGGGCGGGCACGAGCCAAGACGTCGTCGCGACGCCGCCCGGCTACGACCCTCGCAAGCCGCATCTCGTCGTCGGCGGTCACCTCGACACCGTTCCCAACACGCCGGGCGCGAACGACGACGCCAGCGGCCCTGCCGTCATCCTCGAGCTCGGGCGGCTCGCACGCCTCAGCCCGACGCGGACGCCGGTCGTGTTCGTCGCGTTCGGAGCCGAAGAACGGCGCCGGCAGAGCCCGACGCGAAGCGAGTACGCGCTCGGCTCGAAGGCCTATCTCGACTCGCTCGCGCCTCCGGAGCGCCGCTCGCTCAAGGGGATGATCAACATCGACATGGTCGGCGCCGGACCCGACGTCCAGATCATCGGAACGACGGGGTCCATCGTCGCGACGATGTTCACGATCGCGCGCCGGCTCCACGTGCCGGCCGAGACACACGCGACGATCTCGCAAGGGTTCAGCGACCACATCACGTTCCAAGCCGCGGGGATCCCCGCCGCGTGGCTCTGGGCGGGAGAGAACCCGACCCTGCACACGCCGCGCGACACGATGCGCGTCATCCAGGAGGCGGAGCTGGCGCGCATCGGCGCGGTCGCGTGGGAGACGCTTCGGACGCTGAGCCTCTGAGCGCCTGCCTATAATCCGCGTCACCGTGAGGTCCTTCCTGGAACAGGTAACGGCCGCGCGCCGCGCCGACGCCGAATCGCGAGCCGCCGCCGGCGCGCTCGTAACCGCGAAGGAAGCGGCAACCGCAGCGAGCCCGCCGCGCGACTTCGCGCGCGCGTTGTCGTCCCCGGGGCTCGCGTTGATCGCCGAGATCAAGCGCGCGTCGCCGTCTGCCGGTGACATCAACCCCGGCGTGGACGTCGCTGAGCAAGCGCGTGCGTACGAGCGCGGCGGCGCCGCGGCGATCAGCGTGCTGACCGAACCGACGCACTTCGACGGCTCGCTGGACGACCTTCGAATCGTGCGCGGATCGGTCTCGGTGCCCGTCTTGCGGAAAGACTTCATCTCGCACCCCCTGCAGGTGTGGGAAGCGCGCGCCGCCGGGGCCGACGCGATCCTCTTGATCGTCGCGGCGTTGGATCAACGGGACCTGGTGTCGCTGTACGACCTTGCGGAAACACTCGGGATGGCGGCGCTCGTCGAGACGCACGAGGCCGATGAGGTCGCGCGCGCGGCCGACGCCGGCGCGCGCATCGTCGGGATCAATACGCGCAACCTCGCGACGCTGGAGGTCGACCCTGCCGTCGTCGAAAAGGTGCGTGCCTCCGTACCCGACGGCGTGACGTTGGTGGGGGAGAGCGGCGTGTCGTCGCGCGCCGACGTCGAGGCGATGCTGTCGACGGGCGTCGACGCGGTGTTGGTGGGCGAAGCCGTGATGCGCGCGCCCGATCCGGAAGCGAAGGTGCGCGAGCTCCTCGGTGGCTGAGAGACCGATCATCGCCGCGCTGCTCGAGTATCGGGCGACCGAGCATCCGGATCAGACGTTCGTGAAGTGGCGCGACGAGCGCGTCTCCTGGGGCTCGTTCTACGACGGCGTGCTTCGAATCGCGAGCGGTCTTCGGGCGATGGGCATCGCGCAGGGCGACCGCGTCGCCGTGATGATGCCGAACAGGCCGGAGTTTCTGCTGGCTCATTTCGGCGCGATCTGTGCCGGCGCGGCCCCCGTGCCGATCAACACTGCCCAACGCGGGGATACGTTGGCCTACCTCCTCAAGGACTGCGGTGCGCGCGCGATCGTGATCGACGACTCGCTGCGCGCGCAGTACGCGGAGACCGGGGCAGGGCTGCTCGAGATCGTCCGCGGCGATGCGAAGGACGCGATGACGTTCGAGCAGCTGCTCTCAACGCCGCCGGTCGAGATCGAAACGGAGGGCGGCACGTCGTTCGGCGTCCTATACACGAGCGGAACCACCGGGCCGCCGAAGGGCGTGGTCCCGATGCGGACGGACATCACGCCGCTGCTCGCGATGTGGGGCGCGATGAACGTGCGCGCGGGCGAGACGATCTACACCTGCCTCCCGCTGTTCCACGGCAACCCGCTTGCGATCTCCGTCCTCGGTGCGATGTTCCTCGACGCGAAGCTCGCGATCGGGGACCGGTTCAGCGCGACCCGCTTCTGGGACGACGTGCGCGCGTTCGACGCAGTCGAGTTCAACCATGTCGGGGCTGTGATCCCGATCCTGCTGAAGCAGCCCGAGCAGCCCTCGGACCACGACAACCCGGTGCGGACGGTCCTTTCGGCGGGTTGCCCCCCGCACTGCTGGGAGCCGTTCCAAGAACGGTTCGGCGTCCGCATCGTCGAGCAGTTCTCGATGGTCGATTCGCCGGGGTACCTGATCAACCTCGATGGCAAGGTCGGCTCGATGGGGAAGCCCGCCGCCGGGTGCGAAGCGGCGATCCTCGGGGACGACGGTGCCGAGCTTGCGGCGGGCCGGGTCGGCGAGCTCGCGTTGCGCTCGGCACAAGGCCG
>Ga0209577_10000427_pt1 | contig 42869 bp, 39 predicted proteins | sample GraSoiAngelo_109_FD_185874 | JGI IMG/M metagenome (GOLD analysis project Ga0209577, IMG submission 185874) | Grasslands soil microbial communities from the Angelo Coastal Reserve, California, USA - 14_0903_12_20cm (SPAdes) (version 2) | ecosystem: Environmental > Terrestrial > Soil > Grasslands... | reverse complement strand
ACGGCGGGCTCCAGACCATCTCGACTTTGCAGTCCTCGACGCCGTCGGTGCAGGAGATCTTCGCTTCGATCTCGCTGACCAGCTGCGGGCCCAGCGAGCATCCCACGGCGGTCAGCGTCATCTTGATACTCACGGCCCCGCCGACGATCGTGATGTCGTAGATCAGCCCCAGATCCCAGATGTTCACCGGGATCTCGGGATCGAAGCAGGTCTTCAGCACGTCAATGATCTGATCTCGCGTGACCATCGTGTTCATCTCCTGATCATGCCGTTCGGGAATATTGTACCATGATCTCCGGGCCGGCACGGCTCCGTCGCGCGCTCCTCGTGCTCCTGGTCATCCTCCTCTTCTTGCTGCCCAGGCTCGCCCGCGCGTACACGGAATGGCTGTGGTTCGGGGAGGTCGGCTACCGCGCCGTCTTCTGGGTCCCGATCGCCTCGGCGGCCGCCGTGGGCCTGGCGGCGGCGCTGGCGGTGTTCCTCATCCTCTGGCTCGACATCCGCCCGCTCCTGCGCCTGCGCCCGATCCCGCGGGTCATCGACCTGCGGCCCTCGGGGAGCCGCGGCTACCAGCAGGGGATCCGCCTTCGTCCCGGCGTCCTGGCGGCGTTCGGCGCCGCGGTGGTGAGCGCGCTGGCCGGCCAGGCGGCCGCGGGGTCCTGGCCGACGTTTCAGGCCTGGCTCCACCGCGTCCCCTTCGGGATTCAGGACCCGATCTTCCACCAGGACGTCGGATTCTACGTGTTCACGCTGCCCGCGTACACCGCGGTGTACGATTGGCTGTTCGCGTGGACGTTCGTCGCCCTGCTCATCGCGGCGGCCGGCTACTATCTCGACCTCGCGCCGTTGATGATGCGGGGCGTCTGGGCGATCCCGCGGGGAGTCCGCATCCACCTGGCCGTCCTCGGCGGCGCGCTGCTGCTGCTGCGGGCCGTGGGGTTCTGGCTCGATGCCTTCGGCCTCTTGTTCTCGCCGCGCGGCGCCGTCTTCGGCGCGGCGTACGCGGACCTGCACGCCACGCTCCCGGCCCTCCGCCTCCTGATGGTGCTCGCGGCCGCGTCCGGCCTGCTGCTGCTGTCCTCGGCGTGGCTGCGGACCATGCGGGCGGCGATCGGATCGCTGGCCCTGACGATCGTCGTCTGGATCGCCGGCACCGGCCTCTACCCCTCCGCCGTTCAGCAGTTCGAGGTGACCCCCAACGAACTGGACCGGGAGGCTCCCTATATCCGCAACAGCATCGAGGCGACCCTGCACGCCTACAACCTCGATCAGGTGCAGGAGCAGCTGTTCCCCGCCACCGAGAGCCTGACCCCGGCGAGCGTCCAGGCCAACCGCGCGGTCCTCGACAACGTCCGGCTCTGGGACTACCGGCCGCTCCTGCGCACCTACCTGCAGCTGCAGGGGCTGCGGCTGTACTACACGTTTACGAGCGTGGGCATCGACCGGTACCAGATCGACGGGCGGGAGCAGCAGGTGATGCTCTCGGCGCGGGAGCTCGACATCTCGCGCCTCACCGCCGCGGCGCGGACGTGGGTCAACGACCACCTGGTGTTCACGCACGGCTACGGGCTGGTGATGACCCCGGTGAACCGGATCTCCGCGGAGGGCCTGCCCGACTTCTACATCAAGGACATCCCGCCGCAGAGCCCCATCGGGCTCCGCATCGACCGGCCGGAGCTGTACTACGGCCTGCTCGCCAACCAGTACGTGATCGTGAAGACGCGCACGAAGGAACTGGACTACGCCCGGGGCGACCAGAACGCGTACACGTCATACGCGGGGAGCGGCGGCGTGCCCCTCACCGCCCCGCTGGCGAAGCTCGCGTTTGCGACCCGGTTCGGGGCCTCGCAGCTGCTGCTGAGCAACGATGTCACGGCCGAGAGCCGGGTGATCTTTCACCGCGAGGTGACGGAGCGGGTCGCCCACCTGGCGCCGATGCTGACCCTGGACCACGATCCCTACCTGGTGCTCGCCGACGGCCGCCTGTACTGGATCGTGGACGCCTACACCACCAGCGGCGGGTATCCGTACTCGCGTCCGGTGGGCGGGGTCAACTACATCCGCAACTCCGTGAAGGCCGTGGTGGACGCCTACGACGGCGCGACCCGGCTCTACGTCGTGGATCCCGAGGACCCGCTCGTCCAGGTCTACGGCAGGATCTACCCCGGCCTCTTCCGGCCGATGGAGGCGCTGCCGCCGTCGCTCGCCTCCCATCTCCGGTATCCCGAAGACCTGTTCACGCTCCAGGCCGAGGTGTACTCCACGTTTCACATGAAGGATCCGCGGGTCTTCTACAACCGCGAGGATCTCTGGGTGTTCCCCAATGAGCTGTTCACCGGCGCCTCCCAGCCGCTGGAGCCCTATTACGTCACGCTGCGGCTGGACCCGGCCCAGGGCGAGGAGTTTGCGCTCATCCTCCCGTTCACCCCGGCGGGCAAGGACAACATGGTGGCCTGGATGGCCGGCCGGAGCGATATGCCGCACTACGGCCGGCTGCTCGTGTACCGGTTCCCGAAGGACCGCACGGTGTTCGGGCCGATGCAGATCGAAGCCCGGATCAACCAGGATCCGGTGATCTCCGCCCAGCTGTCGTTGTGGAACCAGCAGGGCTCCCAGGTCATCCGCGGCAACCTGCTCGTCATCCCGGTCGCCGACGCGCTCCTCTACGTCGAGCCGCTCTACCTCCAGGCCTCGGGCAGCGCGCTGCCGGAGTTGAAGCGGGTGATCGTCGCCTACGGCGCGCGGATCGCGATGGAGCCTACGCTGGAGGCCGCGCTGGCCCGCATCTTCGTCGGCCTGCCCTCCGAGGTCGCGGCAGGGGGAGCGGGGAGCGGACCCGCTGCCGCGCCGGCGCCGTCCGGGGGCACCACCGCGGTCCCACGCGAACGCGTCGCGGCGCTGGCCGCCGAGGCCAATGCCCATTACGAGCGCGCGCAGGCGGCCCTGCGGGCCGGAGATTTCGCCACCTACGGGCGGGAGATCGACGCGCTCGGACGCGTGCTCGCGGAGCTCAAACGCGCGGCGGGATCGCCGTAAGCGCTGCCATCTCCGCAAACGAGAGCGTCTCCGCCGCGGCCTCGCCCCGGCGCGATCGTCACCGCGATCCGGCCGGCCGGGGCGCGGGCTCCCGCAGGCGAGCGTAGTCCTCCGGGGTATTCACGTTCACGAAGGAGCGGAGGTCGGGGTCGAACCGGCGGATCTCCTCCACCTCGACCACCCGCACCCGGACATCGCTGAGGAATCGCGTGTTGCGGCCCTGACGCTGCGCGCACCGCCGGATGGCGTCCAGGCAGGCCGGAGTGTAGACGGCGTGCAGCGGCTCGTACTCCCCGCCGTGCCTGGGGATCACGACGTCGACGCCGCCGGCCAGCGAGCCCAGGTACGTGATGAGCGCGGGGTGGAGGAACGGCATGTCGCACGCGCAGACGAACGCCGGCCCACCCGTGTGGAGGATGCCCGTGTAGATCCCGACGAGCGACTGCCGTCCGGGCAGGGCGTCGGGCACCATCCGGACCCCAAGGTGACGGTAGAGTTCCGGTGTGTTGGTGACGATCAGGATTTCGGGACAGGCCTCGCGCAGGCGGGCGATCACCGCCTCGATCAGCGTCGTCCCCCCGACCGGCAGGAGCGCCTTCGTCCGGCCCATCCGGCGGCTCTCGCCGCCGGCCAGAATGACCCCGCCAAGTCTCATGGGCACGACGTTTCCCGCCTGGCCCCCGGAGTCCTCCCGAGGATCGATGCCGCGGCGAGGCCGGCGGGCACGCAGCCCCGGCCGTCTCGCGCCCAAGCCTCCTCGGAACCGGCGTGAATCCTCCGCTGTGCTTCCATCGCCGATCCTTCCCGCCGCCGAGGGGGACGGCGGGGCCCATGTCCTCTTCCTCCCGAAACACGGTATACACATCATAGTGACAGAGGACCTCTCGAAAAGGTAAACCCGGAGCGATCCGGGGGCGCAAAGCGACAGGGCCACACCTACAGTGGCTGGCTGCGCTGCCGAAGAGGGTGGCTCCACCTCGGACGGGGCGTACCCTCTTTTCGTTGTCGGACGGATGGGGAGGGGGGGTGGAGCGTATGGCGAAGCGCGCGATTCTCACGCTGCTTGTTGGAGCCTTGTTCTCCTCGATGGGAGTGCCCACCCCGTCCCTGGCCGTGATCAACGAAGCAGGCCCGTCCGGCGTGGACCAGCCGTCCGGCTGGATGGTGTGGTACGAGGACGAGACCTTCGAGGACTGTGGCGGCGCTCTTACGCCAGACCTCTGCACGGATACCTGGCAACCGGCGCTCCCGCGCTTTGCGGCCACGGAGGAGCAGTGCCGCTCGACCGCCTTCGACTACAACCGGAAGGCCAGGGAAGAGTTCCAGTGCGCCCGCGGGCGGCCGCCGGCTAAGGTCGACGACCTCACGACGCACCCCTAGCAACATCTATTTGCCGTTTTCTCTATTTTGGTAAGGAGTCCCCAAAGGGGGCAACATCTATTTGCCGTTTGCCCCAGTCTGGTCAGGAGCCCCCATGCTTCAAGGGTTTTGGAGCGGGGAGGGGGAATCCTCAGGTCGGGTCTTGCCTCACTTGGAGGGCCGCAAATGGACGACCTTGAGGCGCGCAAAGTGCTCAAGGTTTTCGGCATGCAGGTGACCGACTTCATGGGGCGGCGCCGCGAGCTGACCGAGCAGGCCGCCACCGCCATCCTGGGACAGGACCGGCAGACGCTGACCCAGTTGCTTGCCACCTTGATGACCGAGACCTCGGAGCTGCACCGCCGGTGGCTGGAGGTCACCAACCTGGTCCTCCAGGAGGAACGGGAAGCCTACAGCGAGATGGCCCGGCTGCTCGAACAGGCCGGTCAGACGGAGCGCACCCTCCCCGAGGTCTGAGCGGGTTTATCCCCAGCCCGCTGCTTTGCCAGGCTGGAGCGCGGTCTGCAGCTCTCCCGAGGTCGTGAAGGTCGCGAAGGGCATCCTCGCTCTTGCGATCCGGTCTGTTACCGCGCCGGCTCGCTCTTCTTCATCCGCGGCCCGGTGTACCGCTCCTCCACGGCCTTGACTTTGTCCAGGCGCACTTGGTGGCGGCCGCCCTCGAAGGATGCGTCCAGCCAGGTGCGCACCGCCTCGCGCGCGATATCCACGCCGATCACCCGGGCCCCAAGGGCGAGGACGTTGGCGTCGTTGTGCTCGCGGGCCACCCGCGCCGTGTAACTCTCCCAGCACAGCGTGCAGCGCACGCCGGGCACCTTGTTGGCGACGATCGCCTCGCCGTTGCCGCTGCCGCCGATCACGATCCCCCGGTCGCACTGCGCCGAGGCGACCGCTTCCGCCGCGGGGACGATAAAGTCGGGGTAATCGACCTGATCGCCCGAGTGGGTCCCGAAATCCCGAACCTCGTGCCCCAGGTCTCGCAGCATCCGCTTCAACTCTTCCTTGAGCGTATAGCCGGCATGGTCGCTCGCGATTGCGATCCGCATGCACGCTCATTTCGCTGAGGCACGGGAGCGCCCCTGCCTTCGGTGTGACCCTGCGCGGGCCGCGGCACGGGCGGCATCACGCGGGTACTGAGCGGATGGACCCCGCCGCGAGCACGTGGCGCAGCCCCGCGTCCAACTCCGGGTGGCGGAACGCATATCCCCCGGCGAGCAGTCTTCCGGGATGCGCGCGCTGGCTGCCGAGCAGCTCGCCGGCCGCCTCGCCGGCCACGGCCCGGAGCACGGCGCCGGGCACCGCAAGCACCGCGGGCCGCCTGAGGACTCGGGCCAGCGTGTTGGTGAACTCCCGGTTGGTGACCGGCTGGGGCGACACCAGATTGACCGGTCCGTGGATCGTGTCCCGGCCCAAGGCGTGCGCGATGGCTTCCACCTCGTCATCGAGGGTGATCCAGCTCATCCACTGCCGTCCGCTTCCGAACCGCCCCCCGAGGCCCAGTCGAAAGAGCGGCAGCAGCGCGCCCAGCGCCCCGCCGGTGGGGGAGAGCACGAGGCCGGTCCTCACGTGGACGACCCGGATGCCTGCCTGCCGCGCGGCCTCGGCGGCCGCCTCCCACTCCCGGCAGACCTCGGCGAGGAAGCCCTGTCCCGGCGCGCTCTCTTCCACGAGGATCTCATCCCCGCGGTGCCCGTAATACCCAATCGCGGAGGCGCAGATCAGGACCCGCGGCCTGCGGGTGAGGCCGGCGAGGGTGCGGGCCAGGAAGCGTGTGCTCTCGACACGGCTCTCCCGGATGCGGGCCTTCTTTGCCGCCGTCCACCGCCCGCGGGCGACGCTTTCCCCGGCCAGGTGGATGGCGGCATCCAACCCTTCCAGGGCGCGTCCGTCGATCGTTCGGGCCTGGGGATCCCAGCCGGCCTCCTGCGGACCTGGGGCCGGTAGACGCCGCACGAGCCGGATAATCCGGTGGCCCCGCCCGGCGAGCAGGGAGACGAGGGCGGATCCGATCAGCCCGTGGGATCCTGAAACGAGGATCTTCATTTTGACTGGACGGGTGCCTCTTCGAGCAGTATTAGCCGGCCAGCCTTCGCACCCCTATCGACCCGATGTCCTTCCGGAGCTCACCTGTATTTGACACAGGCAACTCCCGTTGGGCGTATCCCGTCAGTTGACTAAGGGAACAGCCTGCATCGTCCGCACAGCATAATGAATTTCCTTTCATGAATGCCATGCCATTACCTGATTCCGGCACGATGGGCTGTAGTGTGTCCTATGGTCATGAAAGTTTTTTAATGTGCAGACCCTGAGCCCAGGTTGGGGCGGGTCGACGCTCCGGCCGATGTCGCAACCGGCAGCGGGATCTCGAAATAGTGTAACTCGATTGGACGGAGATGATTCTCGATGATGCGGTGGATAGTCGGGTCGAGCCTGCACCTCCGGTTCCTGATGGCTGTGATCGCTGTGGCGGTGATGTTTCTCGGCATCGTCCAGCTGCGCAGCATGCCGGTGGATATCTTGCCGGAGTTCGCGCCGCCCTACGTCGAGATCCAGACCGAAGCCCTCGGGCTCTCCGCCCCCGAGGTCGAGAACCTGGTCTCCCTGAACATCGAGGAGCTGGAGGCCGGTGTGTCGTGGGTGAAGACAATCCGCTCGACATCGGTGCCCGGGATGTCGTCGGTCACCCTCTACTTCGAGCCCGGGACGGACTTCATGCGCGCGCGGCAGCTGACGTCGGAGCGCCTGACGTCGACGTTCATGCTGCCCAACGTGTCATCGGCGCCGACCATGCTCTCACCCAAGTCGGCCACGAGCCGGGTCCTGTTGATCGGGTTCTCTTCGAAAACGCTCTCCCCGATCGAAATGGGGGTGCTCACGCAGTGGACGATCAGGCCCGCGTTGCTGGCCGTGCCCGGCGTCTCCAACGTGTCCGTCTGGGGCCAGCGGGACCGGCAGCTGCAGGTGCAGGTCGATCAGGCGCGGTTGCGGGAGCACCGGGTGACGCTGGACGAGGTCGTCGAGAACACCGGGAACGCCATGTTCGTCTCGCCATTGTCGTTCCTGACCGCCTCGACACCGGGGACCGGCGGCTTTTTCGATACCCCCCAGCAGCGGTTCGAGGTGCGGCACGTGCTGCCGATCTCAACGGCGGCCGACCTGGCCAAAGTGCCGGTGTCCGACCGAAAGAAGAGCGATGGTTCGCCCCTGCGCCTGGGTGACCTGGGCGAGGTGGTGGAAAGCCATCAGCCGCTCATCGGGGACGCGATCCTCCGGGGCGGCCCCGGGTTCCTGATCGTCGTGGAGAAGCTTCCCTGGAGCAACACGCTGGACGTGACCCGGGCGGTGGAAGCCAAACTGGACACGCTGCGGGCCGGCCTCCCCGGGGCGACCCTGGATTCCTCCGTCTTCCGGCCGGCGACCTTCATTCAGACGGCGATCGATCGGCACGCCCGGGCGCTGCTCCTGGGCGCCCTGCTCTTGACGCTGGTCCTCCTGGTCTTTCTGGGGCACTGGCGTCCCACGCTGATCGGCATCGCGGCGATCCTGTCGTCCCTGGCGGCCGCCCTGTTCGTCCTGCACCTGCGCGGCGAGACCCTCAACGTGATGGTGCTGACGGGGCTGGCGATCGCCATCGGCGTGCTGGTGGACGACGCGGTCGTGGGCATCGAGAACATCCTGCGGCGCCTGCGGCAGGCGCGCGCGGAGGGGGACGGCGGGGGGCTCGCGGCCATCGTGCTCGACGCCGCGCTCGAGACCCACAGCATCGGTTTCTTCGCGGCGCTGATCCTGCTGCTGGCGATGGTTCCGGTGCTGTTCGTCGAGGACGTGCTCGGCTCGTTCATTCAGCCGCTCGCCGTTTCCTACATGCTGGCGGTGGCGGCGTCCATCGTGGTGGCGCTGACCGTGACGCCGGCCCTGAGCCTGCTGCTGCTCGGCGGCGCAGCCCTGCGGCGGCGCGAGCCCGCCCTCATCCCCTGGCTGCAGCGCGGGTACGACAGGATGCTGGAGGGGACCCTGCGCCGGTCGGGCGCGATCTTTGCCGCCGCGGTGGTGATCGCGCTGGCCGGCCTCGCGGCGCTGCCGCTGCTCAGGCTGTCGCTGCTGCCGTCGTTCAAAGAGCCGGACATCATGATCCGGCTGGAGGCCCCAACCGCCACGTCCCAACCGGAGATGGCGCGGATCACCGCCCGGATCGGCCGCGAGCTGCAGGCCATTCCCGGGGTCAGCAACTTCGGCGCCCATTTTGGACGCGCCGTGCTGGGGGATCAGGCGGTCGGGATCAACTCCGCCACCCTCTGGGCCGGCATCGATCCGTCGGCCGACTATGACGCGACGGTGGCCGCCATCCGGCGGACCCTCGACGGCTACCCGGGGCTCACGCACCGCGTGCAGACGTACACGGAGCAGTCGCTCAGACAGGTCCTGACGGGATCGAACGACGACATGGTGGTGCGCCTCTACGGGCCCGACTGGCCCACCCTCCGCCGCAAGGCGGAGGACGTGCGGCGGGCCATCTCCGGGATCAACGGCGTCGTGGGACTGCACACCGAGCGCCTGGTCGAGGCCCCCCAGCTGGAGGTCAAGGTCGACCTGGCCAGGGCGGCGCGCTATGGGCTCACCCCGGGCGATGTGCGCCGGCAGGCGGCCACGCTGGTGAACGGCATCCAAGCCGGCAGCCTGTACGAGGGGCAGAAGGTGTTCAACGTGGTCGTGTGGAGCAGGCCCGAGGACCGGCGGAGCGTGACCGGGATCCGCAATCTTCAGATCGACACGCCAAGCGGGGGGCACGTGCGTCTGGCGGATGTGGCCGACACCCGCATCGCGCCGGCGCTGACCGCGATCCACCGTGAATCCATCTCGGACCGCATCGACGTCGGGTTCAGCGTCCGCGGACGCGATCTCGGCTCCGTCGCGCGCGACGTCAGGCATGCGCTCCTCAGCGTCGAGTTCCCGCTGGAGCACCGCGCGGTGCTGCTCGGCGAGTTCGAGCAGCGGCAGGAGGCCCGGCAGCGCACGCTCATCGCCGCGGGGGTCGCGGTGATCGGGATCTTCCTCCTCCTCCAGGCGGCGTTCCGAAGCTGGCGGCTGGCGACGCTGTTCCTCCTCACCTGGCCGGCGGCCCTGGCGGGCGGCGCGCTGGCGGCGCTGGCCGGCGGGGGCATCCTCTCGCTCGGCTCGCTCGCCGGATTCCTCGCGGTCGGCGGCATCGCTGCGCGGAACGGCATGACGCTGATCGGCCACCTGCAGCGTCTCGAGGAAGCGGACGGCGAGCCCTTCGGGCCGGGGCTCATCCTGCGCGGGTCCCGCGAGCGGCTGGCCACGATCCTGATGACGGCGCTGGGGACGGGACTCTTGTTCGTGCCGTTCGCGCTCTCCGGCAATATTCCCGGCTTCGAGATCGTGTATCCGATGGCCCTCGTGGTCCTGGGCGGCCTCGTCACCTCGACGTGGGTTCACCTGTTCGTCGTTCCCTCCCTGTACGCGCGGTTCGGTGCGGGGAGCGCTGACCCCGTTCTCGATCTTCCCCCGGCCGCCGTCGCCGGGCCGGCAGGCAACGCGTGACGGCAATCCAGATCAGTCAGGACAAGGAGGTCTCTCGACATGATCCGTGATCCAAGGACGTTCAGCGGGCAATCGAACGGGAGGAAAGCGCTCACCATCCCCGCCTCGTTCATTGTCCTGTTCGTGGTCCTGGCGGCGGCCATCGCCATTCGCGCGCAGGTGGCCAGGCCGAATGCTGTTCCCGCGGCCGCGGCGGCCGGCGAGAGTGAGCCCGCCAAAGTCGAGCCGCTGGGGACAGGCAACCTCAATCGCGTGACCTTGACCTCGGAGGCGGTGGCGCGGCTCGGCATCCAGACGGTCTCGGTGCGTGAGGCCCAAGGCGCGGGGCATGAGACGGTCGTTCCCTACGGTGCGGTGTATTACGACGTGCACGGCCAAACGTGGGTGTATACCAACCTCCAGCCCCTGGTCTTCGTCCGGCACCGCGTCGCCATCGACCGCGTCGACGGCGACCGCGCGCTGCTGTCCGAGGGGCCACCCCCCGGCTCGAAGGTGGCGGCGGTCGGCGTGGCCGAGTTGGTGGGGACCGAGTTCGGCGGGTTGGTCGAGCAATAGCCCAAGCGCGACAAGCGTGATCACGGCGTGAGGTAAATCCATGCGCTGGATGGTGGGGGCGAGTCTCCAGTTTCGACACCTGGTGGTGTTTTTCGCCGCGATGCTGGTGCTCTTCGGCGTGGCCGAGGTGCCCCACATGCCGGTTGACGTCTTTCCCGAGTTCGCGCCGCCGATCGTCGAGGTGCAGACGGAAGGCCAGGGCATGTCCACGAGCGAAGTGGAAGAGCTGGTCACGAGCCAGCTCGAGGAGTCGTTCGCCGGAACCCCCGGGCTCGACGTCATGCGGTCCCAGTCGGTGCCCGGACTGGCGTCGGTCCGCCTGGTCTTCAAACTGGGGACCGACCCGCTGCTGGCGCGGCAGTGGGTGCAGGAGCGCCTGGCCCAGGTGATCCCGACGCTGCCGCTGTCGTCCGGGATCTCGTGGATGATGCCGCCCTTCTCGTCGACGAGCCGTGTCTTGAAGATCGGGATGTCCTCCAAGACGCGGTCCCTGATGGATCTCTCGATGATCGCCTACTGGACGATCCGGTTCCGCCTGATGCAGGTCCCCGGCGTGGCCAATGTGGCGCTCTGGGGCGAACGGGTCAAAGAGATGAATGTGTTGCTCGACCCGAAGCGGCTGCGCGCCTACGACGTGTCGGTGCAGGACGCCATGAACGCCGGTTCGGACGCCCTGGAAATCGGGCTCTTGAAATATACTCCCAACGGGAAGGTCCTGACGGGAGGGTTCTTCGATACCCCCAATCAACGGCTCGAGCTCCGCCACGCCCTGCCCGTCATCGGCCCCGAGGACCTGGCGCGGGTGACCATCGGGGGCCATCGGAAGCCCGACGGGGCTCCGCTGCGCCTGGGGGACGTCGGCAATGTGCAGTGGGATACGTGGCCGCTTATCGGCGACGCCGTGGTGAACGGCCATCCCGGCCTCCTGCTCGTCGTGGAAAAGTTCCCCTGGAGCAACACCCTGGACGTGACCCGGGGGGTGGAAGCCGCGCTCAACAATCTGAAGCCCGGCCTGCCCGGCATCGAATTCGACACCCACATCTTCCGGCCGGCGACGTTCATCGAGATGGCGGTCCACAACCTCACCACCTCGCTGCTGCTCGGGGCGCTGCTCGTGGCCCTGGTGATCCTGGCCTTCCTCTACGAGTGGCGGATGGCGCTGGTGAGCTGCACGATCATCCCGGTGTCTCTGGTGATCGCCGTGCTCGTGCTGCGGCTGCGCGGGGCGACCCTCAACGTGATGGTGCTGGCGGGCCTGGTGATCGCCATCGGCGCCGTCGTCGACGACGCGATCGTGGGCATCGAGAACATCCTCCGGCGGCTGCGGCAGTCGCACGCGGAGAGGAGCGGGAAATCGCTCGCGGCCATCGTGCTCGACGCCACCGTCGAGGTGCGGGGCGCCGTCGTCTACGCGTCGCTGATCGAGATCGCGGCGCTGCTGCCGGTGTTCTTCATGTACGGGCTGACGGGCTCGTTCTTCCGGCCGCTGGCGGTCTCCTACGCGCTGGCGGTGCTGGCGTCCACGGTGGTCGCGCTCACCCTCACGCCGGCCCTGAGCCTGATGGTGCTGTCCCGCGCGCCGCTGGAGCAGCGCGAGTCCCCGCTCATCCCCTGGCTGCACCGCGGCTACGACAGGATGCTGGCGTGGACCATCCGCAGCCCGCGGACGGTGTTCGCCGCCACCGGGGTCATCGTGCTGGCCGGCCTCGCGGCGCTGCCGTTCCTCGGGCAGTCGCTGTTCCCGGATTTCAAGGAACTGGACTTCCTGGTCCACTGGGTGACCAGGCCCGGCACGTCCCTTCCGGAGATGGTGCGGAGCACGACCGGTGTCGGCCGCGAATTGCTGGCCGTTCCCGGCGTTCACAGCGTCGGCGCCCATATCGGGCGCGCCGTCCTGGCGGATGAAATCGTCGGCGTCAACACCGCCGAGAACTGGGTCAGCGTCGATCCCGGGATCCACTACGGCAAGGCGCAGGACGCCATCCACGACGTGGTCGACCGCTACCCGGGGATCGTGCATGATGTGGAGACCTACCTCCACGAGCGCATCGATGAAGTGCTGACGGGATCGACCCATCCCATCCTCGTGAACATCTTCGGCCCCGACATCCAGGTCCTCCGCAGCAAGGCGGAGGAGGTCCGGGAGGCTCTGACGCCGATCCCCGGCCTCGTCGATGTGCACAAGGAGTTCCAGATCGACGTCCCCCATGTGCAGATCAAGGAGAACCTCGGCGCGGAGCAGCGGTATGGGCTCAAACCGGGCGATGTCCGCCGGATGGCCGCGACGTTCCTGGCCGGGATCGAGGTCAGCGACGTGCACCGGGACAACAAGGTCTACGATCTCTGGATGTGGAGCACTCCCGAATCGCGCCGGAATCCGCAAGATGTCCGCAACCTTCCGATGGACACGCCCCGCGGCGGCCGCGTGCCGCTGGCGGAGGTGGCCGACGTCAGCATCCAGCCGATGCCGAACATCATCAACCGCGAAAACCGCTCACGGCGCATCACCGTTGAGGCCGACGTGAGCGGGCGGGACCTCGGCGCCGTCGCGCGCGACGTCCAGCGCGCCCTCGGGCGCATCCAGTTCCCGCTCGAGTACCACGCGGAGCTGGCGGGAGAGTACGCGGAGCGGGAGGCGGCGCAGCAGGGTCTCCTCCTCCTGTCTGGGGTCGCGGTGATCGTGATCTTCGCCCTCCTGTTGACGTCCTTCGGCCACTGGCGGCTGGCGATGCTCACCTTCTGGACGCTGCCGTCCGCTCTGGTGGGCGGCGTGCTCGCGGCGTTCGCCACCGGCCGCATCCTTTCGCTGGGGTCGCTCGTGGGATTCCTCACAGTGCTGGGCATCGTGGCGCGCAACGGCATCATGCTGATGAGCCACTATCACCACCTCGAGCAGTACGAAGGGGAAGCCTTCGGTCCGGCGCTGGTCATTCGCGGGGCGCGGGAACGCCTCCGGCCGATCCTGATGACCATGGCGGCGACGGCGCTCGCGCTCGTCCCCCTGGTGGTCGCCGGCAATGTCCCCGGACACGAGATCGAGTACCCGATGGCCATCGTCATCCTGGGCGGCCTGGTCACGTCCACGCTGCTCAACCTGTTCGTTGTCCCCGCCACGTACCTGCGGCTTGGGCGAGGGGGGGCGGTGATTTCAGGCCCGGCGGCCGGCGCAGTGCATTAAGTCGCGCAGCGGCCCGGACGCGGGCGTAAGGGGGAGGGGGTATGCAACGGTATAAGTCGCCGGGTGGGCGGTGGGTCCCTCGCGGCGCCGTGGCCGTGTTGGCTCTCGCGCTGAGCGCCCTGGCGCGCGCTCCGGAGCCGGCTCTGGCGGCCGGTGAGGCGTTTGCCCGCGAGGTGGCGAAATGCGAGCAGGGGATCGGGTCCGTGCCCCTGCAGGTCTCAGGCGCCTTGACGTATACGTCTACCAACGCCGCGGTGGCGGCTCCGGCGGACAGCAACTACACCGGTCCCACCCCGGCCATGCCGCGGACCACGGAGCCCGGGCTGGAACTCTGCTTCACGCTGACACCGGGCCCAGGCGCCGCCCTCTTCGCCGACGTGTCGGCCAAGGCGCCATCCGATGTTCCATCGGCCATCGGTATCGACCGGCTGTACCTGGACCTGCCCAACACGCTCGGCGTGCAGGATCTCCGCTTCCGGATCGGACGGGACCGGGTCACCCTTGGGCCCTCGGGGCTGCTGCTGAACGAGGTCGACATCGAAGGCCAGCGTGACGGATTCCAGACGTGGCTGCCCTCCATCGGCCCGGTGCGCCTCTCCGGGTTCTTCCAGTATGCGCTCGACGATGACTCCACAACCCGCCGGGTGTGGGGCGGACGCGCGGAATCCCAGGTCTCCCCCGGGCTGACGCTCGGAGTCAATTACCGGGCCGACATCGCGGCGGCCGCCGATGTCGGTTCCTGCCCGGGCATCGACTGCGCCACCGGCAGCGGATACAGCCTGGACCTCGATGGGACCATTGGACCCGGCCTGGCGCTCACCTTGAGCTACGGCAGCTACACGCAAACCGGCGATGTGGTCAGGGAGTATTACAATGCCGAGGCCGCGTTCGACTTCAAGGCCCTGGCCGGGGCGCCGCTCCATCCGGTCCTGACCGTCTGGTACAAGAACCTCACGCCCTACACGATTCCCGGGTCGGACGGGACGGTCCCGCAGGGCGGGTTTCTGACGCCGGATGACTTCAAGCTCTTCAACGTCAACGATAACCTCGAGGCCTTTGGGGGGAGCCTCGAGCTCCACCTGGCCGATAACGTGGCGTTGTTTGCGCTGGGCGAGTGGGGGGCCTACAAGAGCGGCCCGCCTTACAGCGTGACCTCGGCCGGCCTGGACTTCATGTACCCGGACAGCAACATCGAAGTGAAGCTGACGTACAACGCCTACACGGTGGCCGGGGGCAGCGTGGTCACAAGCCCCGTGTCCGGGCTCGCGTTGAGCAACGCCACCGTGTATCAGATCGAACTGACGAAGAGCTGGTGATGGGAGACGCGCGGTCGGTAGCTCACGGAGGAGGGGTGACGATGGATCCACGCTGGAAGCGGACGGTCACGGTCATGCTCGTCGGTCTGCTCCTGGCCGTCCCTGTGGGGCTGATCCCTCACCCCGTCGCCGCCGATAGCCCCGACGTGCAGGCGGCGCGGGCGGCCTTGGACGCGGCCAGGAAGGCCCAGGAGCAGGCGGAGTCCGACTACAAGGCCCTCGCCGCGCATCTGGACGCGGTGAAGCGGATGCAGCTGGACGACATGGAAAAGGTCCTGGTGAAGGGCGCGGACCAGACGGGCGCCGTCGTCAAGACGCTGTTGGAGACGAACAGGCAGCTGATCGGTGCGCTCGATGCCGTCCTGAAGATGCAGTCGAAGTAACGTCAGGGCCCCACCCGGTAGACGAGGATCACCGTGCCGAACGGCGCGGTGGTCGTCCGCCGCGCCACTTCTTTGCCGGCGCGGAGGACGAAGACGGTCAGTTCGCCGTCCTCCCGCTCTTTCGTCACGCTCACGACGGCCGCCACCGCGGTGCGCACCGTGAACTCGGCGGGGACCTGGCCTTCGATCGACTTGTTGATGTTGCCCGTCCCCAGGGAGCCTTGGAACGTGACCCCGGGGGAGCCGGAGATCTCGATCACGAGGTCGATGCCGGACGGCGGCATCTCCTGGTGCTCCGGGACGAGCGCGACCGTGCAGCCGGTGAGGAGGAGGCCGGACAGGAGGACCGCCGCCGCGGATCGCCACATGGCGATGCGGACCTACGCGGCCGCTAGTGCCACCGAATGGAGAAGACCGTGGTCCAGGTGGAGACCACGAGCCACAACCCCAGTCCGAAACTCCCGGAGGCGATCTTGAGGAACCCGGGCGTTCTGCGCACGGGGGTGCGCTCCAACAGCATCCATCCCATCAGGCCCGCGGCGAGCGCGAGGACGAGGCCCAGCAGCGGGACCACCGGCGGGTGAAACCTCACGCCCACGCCGAGCAGCGACTGGGTGAACAGCGCTCCCGAGAGGAAGAACGCGGTGCCTGACCCGAACGATCCTGCCGGCGCCCCCTGGCGCCTGGTCTCCGCCCACCACGCCCAGGCCAGGCAGACCGCCAGCGTGGGGGCAAACAGCGGAGGCCACCCGAAGATGCTGTGCCACCGCTCCCACCGCGACATGAGCTCGTTCGCCAGGATGATCCCGACGGCCAGCAGGCTCGCGCCCCATGCCCACTGGGGTTCCCCGGCCCGGATGTGCCGCGAGGCGACCCTCCCACCGTCGAACAGGATGGCCGCATAGAACAGCGCGGCAACAATCGAGGCCGTGCTGACGAGGGTCTGCGAGATGTCCACGCTTTCTATTTTGCCCGATTCCGCGCCCGTCGAGACCTGGCCGGCTCCTCCCGCGCTGGGGGAGGAGTGCGGCGGCCGTGCCCGGGGCGGCCGTGCCCGGGGCGGCCGTACGGCCCGAGGGTCTGTTACCCGGCCAGGGTCGCGGCGATGCTGAGTCTGACGTTCCCCTTGAGCGCCTGGGAGACCGGGCACCCGTCTTTGGCGCTTTCGGCGGCCTTGCGGAAGCCCTCGGCGTCCAGCCCCGGCACCCAGCCGCGCACGGTGAGCGCGCTCGAGACGATCCGGAAGCCGGCCTCGACCTTGTCGAAGGTCACCGCCGCGCTGACCTCGAGTTTCTTCGGCGGCTTCCCGGCGTTGGCGAGCCCAAAGGACAGCGCCATCGCAAAGCAGCCGGCGTGGGCGGCCGCGATCAGTTCTTCGGGGCTCGTCTTCCCCACGGTCGCCTCGTTGCGCGCGGCCCACGAGATCGGCAGCGCGGTGAATGCCCGGCTGGTGGCGGCGCTGACCGCGCCCTTGCCCTTCAACAGATCGCCTTCCCAGGTGACATCGGCCCGGCTTGTGGCTGGCATCGCTGACCTCCTTGGGGGGTGTTGGGATGAAACCGATCGTCTTCTAGCGTACCATAATTAGGAAGGACAAGGCTGCGCCGCCGCGGCCCGCTCGACGGCCGGCGGCGTAAGCCGGGAGTCCGTCGACGAAAGGAGGCCCGGGATGTCAGTGGAGGTAGGTCAGCAGGCGCCGGATGCGACGTTGGTGAGCGGGGAGCGCAAGCCGGTGAAGATCAGCGAGCTCCGCGGCAAGACGACCGTGCTCGCCTTTTTCCCCGCGGCGTTTACGGGGACGTGCACGAAGGAGATGTGCCGGTTCCGGGACGACTACACGAGGCTCGATGCATTGAAGGCCCAGGTGATCGGGATCAGCGCCGACACCCCGTTCACCCTGGCCGAGTGGGGCAAGCAGCTCAATCTCAAGCAGCTGATGTGGAGCGACTTCAACCACGAGGCGATGAAGGCGTACGGGGTGCACGACGGCGCGTTCCTCGGCGGGCTGCTCAACGGCATCGCCAGGCGCTCGGTCTTCGTGATCGACCGGTCCGGCAACGTCGTCTACAAGTGGATCGCGGACAAGCCGGGCGTGGAGCCGCCGTATGAGGAGGTGGAGGCCGCGGTCCGGCGGGCGGGGTGATTTCAGGCGGCCCAGCCGCTCGCAGTGACTCCGCGGCGGGCCGTCGCCTCCCCCGCTGTGCTGCGCCTACGATCGCCCCCGCCGGAGGCGCTCCAGCGTCGTTCGCAGCACCAGCCGGTCCTCGCCGTTCGGCCCCCGTGCCAGGTCGAGCACGGACTCCCCAAGGAGGTCGCCGACCGCGGTCGCGAGCACGGACGGGGGCCATCCGAACAGCCCCGCCGCCTCCTCGGGGCGCGGAGCCCCGGTGATCCGCACATACTGTTCGAGCACCGCCGCGGCGGCGGCCCGGTGCGAGATCCCGGCGGCCCGCCCGGCCACGTCGGGGAGCCACCGCGCGAGCAGATCCCAGACATAGGCGTAGTTCCCCGGGTTGTCGCCCACTTCGCCGATCCGGGCGAGCAGGAAGAGATTCTGCAGTTCGGCGAGCGCCCGAAGGAGGCGCGCGCTGCTCCCCCTGCGGTCCGGCTCCACCGCCGCCCGGATCTGCCGGGTCGTCAGCGGCCCCCCGGCCGCGACGACCTCGTAGACCCGCTTTGCGAGCGCGGAGAGGCGCCCCGCTTCGTACAACCGCAGGTAGTCGTCCGGCTCACCCACGTTACCGGTGAGCGCAAAGAAGTGCGGCAGAAACTCGAGCGAGATGAACGTCGGCTTCCGCGCAAGGATCCGGCCGTAAAACACCCGCTTCTCCGTCGGCAGCGCGTCCTTCCAGTCCCAGGCCCATGCCCAGCGCCGGTCGTCGCTCCTGGTGTCGAGCACCTCAAAGAGGCTCGGCAGCCTTCCTGGGCCTGGAGTGAACGCATAGCAGTACCCCACCGTCCTGATAAACCGAAATGCCTTCGATTTTGACCTTACGCGGTGCTGGCGTAGAATCTGCTCTCTCAATCGCCTGATTACTCGTTCGGACATGCTAAGGGATGTCCTGATGGGGATCACTCGACCGGGAACAGATGCCCCTCCCCCCGCCGTTCTTGGTGGCAGGGGGGCATATCTATGGGGCCGAAAGGAAGGGCGATCCCCGGATGCCCCGCCGAGCCGTGCTTTGCTCTCCGGAAGACGGTGCGGACCGGCAGCGCCGCGGAGACTGGGAGGAGCCGCATGGAGCCCACAACTCGAAGCGTGCTGTCGAACGGCCTGGTCGTGCTGCTGCGCGAGGTCCACGCGGCTCCCGTCGCGACCTTCTGGGCCTGGTACCGGGTCGGGAGCCGCAACGAGGTTCCGGGAATCACCGGCATCTCTCACTGGGTTGAGCACATGCTCTTCAAGGGCACGCCCACGCTGGGGAAGGGAGAGTTTTCCCGTCTCGTCAACCGCCACGGCGGCAGCTGGAACGGGTTCACCTGGAAGGATTTTACAGCCTACTTCGAAACCCTCCCCGCCGAGCACATCGGCCTGGGAATCCAGATCGAGTCCGACCGGATGACCCACTCGCTGTTCGACCCCGAAGAAGTCGAGAGCGAGCGCACCGTGATCATCTCGGAGCGCGAAGGGGCCGAGAACAACCCCGAGTACGCGCTGTACGAAGAAGTCGAAGCGGCGGCGTACCGGGTGCACACCTACCGGCACGCGGTCATCGGGTACAAGAGCGACCTCCTGGCCATGACGCGCGACGACCTGATCCGGCACTACCGGACGTATTACACCCCCAACAACGCCGTCGTGGTGGCGGTGGGCGACTTCGACAGCCAGGCCCTGCTCGCCCGCGTGCGGGAGGCGTTCGAGTCCATTCCGGCCGGCCCGAAGCCGCCGGCGGTGAGGAGCGTGGAGCCGCCTCAGGAGGGCGAGCGCCGGGTGATGGTCCGGCGCCCGGGCGGAGCGGTGCCGCAGCTCCAGATGGCGTTTCACGCCCCCGCCGCGACGGATCCGGACTTCTTTTCCTGTCTGGTGCTGGACGGCGTGCTGTCGGGGTTCAAAGGGCCCGGGGTGTTCGGCGGCGAGGCGATGGGCGTGCGCAGCAGCCGGCTGTATCGCGCGCTGGTGGAGCAGCAGCTCACCGTCGACGCCGGCAGCTCCTTCCGGCCGACGCTGGACCCCACGCTCTTCGAGATCGGCGCCGCGCTGCGGCCCGGCGTGCCCCCGGAGCGGGTCGAAGCGGCGGTGCTCGCCGAGCTCCGGCGCCTGTGCGAGGAGCCGGTGGGCGCGGAAGAGCTCGACAAGGTGCGCAAGCAGGCCCGCGCCCAGTGGGTCTACGCCGCCGACGGCGTCTCGGGGCAGGCGGTGCTGCTCGGCAGCAGCGAGATCGTGGCGGACTGCGACTATCTCGCACGGTTCCTGGACCGGGTGACCGCGGTGACGCCCGAGGCGATCCGGCGGGCGGCCGCCAACGTGTTCGCCGAGGCGAACCGAACGGTCGGCTGGTACATCCCCGAGCCCGCGCGGGTCCCGGAGGCGGAGGCGGAGGCGATGGTGCATGCGTAACGTCAGCACACGGGGACCGGCCGTCCCGATCACGCCCGAGTCCGTGGTGCGCCGGCCGTTCGGGGATGGGTCCGTGGCGTTGATCCGGGAGAAGCGGGCCCATCCCGCCGTGACCGTTCTCGGCTACCTCCGCGCGGGGGCGGTGTACGATCCGCCCGGGCGCGAAGGGCTCGCGCTCTTCACCGCCTCCATGCTCACCCGCGGCACCGCCGCGTACACGTCCCAAGACCTCGCGCTCCTCCTGGATTCCCTCGGGGCGAGCCTGAACGTGCGGGCGGATCTCGAAGGCGTCACGGTGTCGGCGCGGTGCCTGGCGGAGGACACGGAGCGCGTCCTCGAACTGCTGGCGGAGGTGATGCAGCGGCCGACGTTCCCCGCCGAAGAGGTCGAGAAGCAGCGCGCCCGGATCATCACCGGCATTCGGGAGGGCCGCCTCGACACCCGGGTCGCCGCGGAGAAGGCGTTCCGGGCATTGGCCTTTCCGCCCGAGCATCCCCATCACCGGACTCCCGAAGGCGACGAGGAGACCGTCGCCGCCATCACCCGGGAGGATCTGATGGAGTACCACCGCCGCCTCTACCGGGCCAACGGGCTGATCCTGGCGGTTGTCGGAGAGGTGACGGCCCCGCGGATTCTGGACCGGCTCGAGGCGCTGTGGAACGGACGGCGCGCGGGCGGCCCGATCGCGGCGGCCGCGCCCCCCGCGGCCGGGCCCGCCTCGACCGTCCAGCGCCGGGTGGTGGAGATTCCCGGAAAGAGCCAGGCCGACATCGTCCTCGGGGTCCCGGGGTTCAGCCGGATGAGCGACGATTTCTACGCGGGCATGATGGCCGACCTCATTCTCGGACGGCTCGGCCTGATGGGGCGGCTCGGCGCGACGCTCCGGGACGAGGAAGGCCTGGCCTACTACGTCTACAGCCAGGCCCAGGGGGGATTCCTGCCCGGCCCGTGGGCGGTGCGCGCGGGCGTCAATCCGAAGAACGTCGACCGCACGGTGGAGGGGATCGTCCGCGAGATCCGCGGCCTGCAGCGCGAGCCGGTGCGGAACGGTGAACTGCCGGATGCGCAGAACTACGTCATCGGCTCGCTCGCCCTGCGCCTGGAGACCGACGCCGGGGTGGCGCAGGCGCTGCTGGAGATCGAGGTCTTCGGGCTGGGGCTGGACTACCTGCTGCGGTATCCGGGGTTGATCCGGAGCGTGACCCCGGAGGCGATCGGCGCGGCGGCGTCGCGCTATTGGGATCTCGGCGGCTACACGGTGGCGATGGCGGTTCCGGCGTGACGCGGGTCGCGCTGGGGCTGGGCGGCACCCTGCCGGTCCGCGCGGCGGTGGAGTTCGCCCGGTACGCGGAGGACCAGGGGTTCGAGTCCTGCTGGCTGCACGAGGCGTACTGGAACCGGGACGCCCCGACCTACCTCGCCGCGATGGGCATGGGCACGCGCCGGCTGGGGCTCGCGGCCGGATGCCTCAATCCGTTTACCCGGCACCCCGTCCTCGTGGCGTCGACGCTGGCGACGATCGATGAACTGAGCGGCGGCCGGGCGATCCTCGGGTTCGGGACGGGGTATCCCGCACGGCTCGATGAGCAGGGCATCCCGCACGATCGTCCCCTCGGCGCGATGCGCGAGAGCATCGGGCTGATCCGACGCCTCTGGCGGGGGGAGAAGATCACGTTCACCGGCCGGCGCTTCTCGCTCGAGAACGTCGCGCTCACCGTCCGTCCCGCGCACCCCATTCCCGTCTACCTCGCCGGGTGGAGGCCCGGGATGCTGCGCATCGCCGGCGAGGTCTGCGACGGCTACCTGGCGCGCGCGCTGGAATCGCCCGCCTCGTGCCGCCGGCTGATCGCCGGCGTGCGCGCCGCCGCCTCGCGCGCGGAGCGCGACCCGGACGGCGTGGACGTCGCGGCGTATCTGCTCTGCGCCGCGGACCCGGACCGGCGCGCCGCCCGCGACGCCATGCGCCGCGATCCGTTCGTCAGTTACCAGTTTGCGGTCATCGACGAGGCCGTGCTGCGCGAGAGCGGCGTGGATCCCGAGAGCAGGCGGCGTATCGCGGAACCCTTCTTCCGCGGGGACCTCGAGGGCGCGCGCCGGCAGATCGGCGACGCGCTCCTCGACGCGTTCACCCTGGCCGGCTCCCCGGACGATCTGCTGGGACGCCTCGGCGCCTATGCGGAGGCCGGGGTGCGGCTGCCGATCTTACAGCCCGTCGCGTCCGACGCGACCGGGGTGCGGCGGGTCATCGACGTGGGGCGCGAGCACGCCCGCGGCGCGATCGCCGCGCATTGACGGCCGCCGCGGCGCGCGCCGGCGGCACCACCCTGGGGAGACAGGATGCCTGAGTTCGCCTATTTCTGCGGCACCGAACAGTTCCAACCCGAGGTGCTCCTCGAGCAGGCCGTTCAGGCGGAGGCGGCGGGGTTTGATGTCCTGACGGTCTCCGACCACTTCCACCCCTGGGTCGACGATGTCTCCGCCGCGCCCTTCGCCTGGAGCCTGCTCGGGGCGCTGGCCCTCCGCACGCGGCGCGCGCGGATCGCGACCGCGGTGACCTGCCCCCTGTTCCGCTACCATCCGGGATTCGTCGCCCAGGCGGCGGCCACCGTGGACCGGCTGTCCGGCGGCCGCTTCGCGCTCGGCGTCGGGAGCGGCGAAGGGATCAACGAGCGTCCGCTCGGCTGGGAGTTCCCCGGGAACAAGGAACGGCGCGCCCGCATGGCGGAGGCCGTCGCGATCATGCGGCGCCTGCTGGACGGGGAGAAGCTCGACTTCGCCGGAGAGTTCTACCGGACGCGGGCGGCCAGGCTCTACAGCCCGCCGCTCGGCCGCGTCCCCATCTGGATGGCGGCCGGCGGGGAGCAGGCCGCCGCGCTGGCCGGCCGGATCGCCGACGGGCTGATCGTCAGCGTAAAGGCGCCGCGGGAGGCGCTCGACCAGGTCATCGACCCGTTCTCACGGGCCGCGCGGGAGGCGGACCGGCCGAAGCCCACGGTGGTCGCCCAGCGGTGGTCGATTCTGGCCCGGGACGAGGACGAGGCGTGGGCGGCCCTGGCGGCCTGGCGCGGGCTGCGGGTGGAAGGCCGGCTCGATGAGGTGGACCCATCGGTCCTGCGGGCCCGGGCCGACGCGATGGACCGGCGCGAGATCATCGGAAAGTACGCGTGGGCCCGCACCCCGGCGGAACTGGTCGAGGTGTACCGCCCGCTGGTCGAGGTGGGGGCGGATATCGTCTCGATCCAGGTGACGTCGGTCGACCAGGCAGCGACCATCAGGCTTCTCGGCAAGGACGTGCTCCCCGCGCTCCGGCGCCTTGGTCCTCCCGCGTGACTGATGCGGCCCTGATCGCCGTCCCGGGGATCCCCGACGTCCGGCCGGGCATGTCGCTGCCCGACCTGCTCGTGCGGGCGCTCGACGCCGCTTCGCTGCGGCCGGCCGCGGGCGACGTGCTGGTGGTGGCGCAGAAAGTCGTGAGCAAGGCCGAGGGCTGCGTCGTCGATCTCGCGGAGGTGACCCCCACGGAGGAGGCCCGCCGCCTGGCCCCCGAGGCGGGCAAGGATCCGCGGCTCGTCGAGGTCATCCTCCGGGAATCCACCAGGATCGTCCGCGTCCACGCGGGGGTGCTGATCACCGAGCACCGGCTTGGGTTCATCTGCGCCAACGCGGGCGTGGACCACAGCAACGTCGGGCTCGGCCCCGACGCGGTCTGCCTGCTGCCGCGCGATCCGGATGCGTCGGCCCGGGCCATCCGGGCGGCGGTGCGCGCCGCGTTCGGCGCCGCGATCGGGGTGATCATCAACGACAGCCACGGCCGGCCGCACCGGGAGGGCGCGGTCGGGGTGTGCATCGGCGCCGCCGGGCTGGAGCCGCTCCACAGCCTGGTGGGGCGCCCGGACCGTTACGGCTACACCATGCGCACCTCGATCGAAGCGGTGGCGGACGAACTGGCCGCCGCGGCGACGCTCCTCCAGGGGCAGTGCGACGAGGGCATGCCCGCGGTCCTGATCCGGGGCATCCCGATCGCCGAGGGGGAGGGCGAGGCGAGAAGGCTGCTGCGGGATCCGGCGCTCGACCTGTTTCGCTGATCATCTCCTCGGGCGGGATCAGTCGATCGGCACGACCCGCTTCGCCTTCAGGTCGAATCGCGGCAGCGCCCCCGCCGGGACCGCCGCGGCGTCGATGCGGATGCCGCAGGCCAGCCGCAGCTGATCGCGGAGCTGGGTCAGGGTCGCGGCCACGACCGCGGCCCCCCATTTCGGCTCGTCCACCTCGATCACCACCCGCAGATCGGTCATCTCCGCGCGCCGCCGCACCTCCAGGCGAAACTCGTCCACGCAGTCGAACCGGCGGACCACGTCCTCGATCACGCTGGGGAAGACGTTCATCCCGCGCACGACCAGCATGTCGTCGACCCGGCCCAGGATCCCGCCCGCCAGCCGCGCAAACGTCCGCCCGCAGGGGCACCGCGCATCGACGACGCGCACCCGGTCGCCGGTCCGGTAGCGGATCACCGGGGAGCCCTCCCGGCCGAGATTGGTCAGGACGAGCTCGCCTTCCCCCGCCGCCCCGGCGGTTCCGGTCGCGGGATCCAGCACCTCGACGATGAACTCGCTCTCGTTCAGGTGGACCTCTCCCGCGGCGCACGTGAACCCCGTGGCGCCGACCTCGGTCAGGCCGGTGTGGTCGATGCAGCGCGCCCCCCAGGCCGCCTCGATGCGCCGGCGCGTCGCCGCGATGCTGGCCCCCGGCTCGCCCGCGTGGATCGTGACGCGCAGGCCGAGCGAGGCGGTGTCCACCCCGGCCGCGCGGGCGGCTTCCGCCAGACGCAGCGCGTAGGAGGGCGTGCAGACCAGCGCCGTCGCCCGCGTCTCGACCAGCGTCTTGAGGCGCAGCGCGGTGTCCAGGCCCCCGCCCGGGATCGCGAGCGCGCCGATGCGCCGCGCGGCGTCGAATCCCGCCCAGAATCCGATGAACGGTCCAAAGGAGAACGCGACGAAGATGCGGTCGCCGGCGCCCACCCCGGCCGCGCGGTAGACGAACGTCCAGCAGCGGGTCCACCAGTCCCACGACTCGGCCGTGTCGAGCCACCGGATCGGCCGGCCGGTCGTTCCCGAGGTCTGATGGACGCGGACATAGCGGTCGAGGGGATAGGTCAGGTTGCTGCCGAACGGCGGATGCGCGTCCTGGTCCTGCGAGAGCTCCGCTTTCGTCGTGAACGGCAGGCCGCGAAACTGCGTCCAGTCCCGGACCGCCCTCGGATCGATTCGGGCGGCGTCCCACTTCCGGCGGTAGAAGGGGTTGCTCTCCCCGATCCGGACGAGCGCGGGCCAGAGACGCTGCCCCTGGTAGGCGACGAGGTCCTCCCGCGCCATGGATTCCAGGGTCCGGTCCACGAAGAGCGAGGGATCGTCGACGCGGAGCGACGGCGCGCTCCCGGGCCGGCCGCCCGGCGTGTCAGGATCCGGGGGCTGCGATCGCATAGCCTTTGCCGAGGTAGGCCGATTTGATCCCCGGATGGGCGACCAGCTCGCCCGGGGCGCCCCGGAGCACGATCCGGCCCCGCTCCATCACGCAGACGTCGTCGGCGATCGCCATCGCCGCTTTGACGTTCTGCTCGACCAGCACAACGGTGAGCCCTTCCGCCCGGCGCAGGCGCTCCAGGGCGTGGACGATCTCGCGGACCACGAGGGGGGCGAGCCCCAGCGAGGGCTCGTCCAGCAGGAGGACGCGGGGGCGGGACATCAGCCCGCGGCCGACCGCCAGCATCTGCTGCTCGCCGCCGCTCAGGGTGCCGCCCGCCTGCCGGTCGACGACGGTGAGCCTGGGGAAGATCGCCTGGGGACGGGCGACGTCGGCGTGCACGGCGGCGCGGTGGCGCCAGTACCGGTGGTAGCCGCCGAGGAGCAGGTTCTGGCGGACGGTCAGGGTGCTGAAGATCTGCCGGCGTTCCGGGACGAGGCTGATCCCCAGCCGCACGACCGCCTCCGCCGGGAGCCCGGTGATCGGTCGGCCGTCCAGCACGACCGCCCCGGCGGACGCCGGGTAGGCGCCGGCGATCGTCCCGAGCAGGGTGGACTTCCCCGCGCCGTTGGGGCCGATGATCGCCAGGATCGCGCCGGCCCGGACCTCCAGATCGATCCCGTGGAGGACCTCCACGCCGCCGCGCCGTGCGACGAGCCCTGACACCGAGAGGAGGGGGGCTGTCATGATGGGCGGGTCTCGGGGGGCGTCGCGGCGGCCGGCGCGGCGGCGGCCGCCGCCGTACCGTCCGGGGCGGCGTCCTCCTCCCCGAGGTACGCGGCGATCACCCGGGGGTCGCGCTGCACCGCCTGCGGCGGTCCCTCGGCGATCTTTTCCCCGTAGTCCAGGACGATCACGCGGTCGGCGGCGTCCATGACGACGTCCATGTTGTGCTCGATGACGACAAACGTGACCCCGCCGGCGCGGAGGCGCCGCATCAGGGCCACCAGGCCGCGGGCCTCGGACGCGCTCAGCCCCGCCGTCGGTTCATCCAGGAGGAGGACGGCGGGGCGCGCGGCGAGCGCGCGGGCAATCTCCAGCAGACGCTGCTGGCCGAAGGGGAGATCGCGCGCCGGGTCCTGTCCGCGGGCCTCCAGCCCGACCAGGGCGAGCGCTTCCCGCGCCGCGTCGTAGACCTGCCGATCTTCCCGGCGCGCGGCGGGAAGGGCGAGCGCGGCCTGGAGCAGGCCGGTGCGGGTCCAGCGGTGGCAGCCGGCCATCACGTTCTCCACCACGGTGGCCTCGCCGAAGAGGAGGAGATTTTGAAACGTGCGGATGACGCCGAGCGCCGCGACCCGAGAGGCGGACCACCCGGTGATCCGCCGCCCTTGATAGTAGACGTCCCCCGAGGTCGGCGGCAGGAACCCCGTGATCAGGTTGAACAGGGTCGTCTTCCCCGCGCCGTTGGGGCCGATGACGGCGACGATCTCCTGGGGGGCCACGTCGGCATCGACCTCGCGGACGGCGACGACCCCGCCGAACCGTCTGGACAGGGCCGCCACCCGGAGCGCCGCGGTCACGCGCGCCACTCCTCGGCCGGTTCCGCGTCCGCCGTTCCCCCGGGGACCGGCAGCGGGTGCGCCTGCGCGTGCCGGAGATCGATCGCTCCCCGGACGAGCCCGCGCGGGAAGAAGATCATGATCACCACCAGCAGGACGCCGTAGATCGCGGTCTGATACTCGCCGCCCACCCGCGGGAAGACCCGGGGCACCTGGGCGCGGATCACCTGATCGAGCACGGTCACCGCCGCCGCGCCGAAGAGCCCGCCCCAGATGTTCGTGAGGCCACCGACCACCGCCATGATCAGGAAGAACAGCGAGGCGTACAGCGCGAAGGGCGAGGGGCTGATGAACCGGATGTAGTGGGCGTAGACGGCGCCGGCGAGCGCGGCGTAGGCCGCGCTCGCGACGAAGACCTGCATCTTGTACCGCGAGACCTCGACCCCCAGCGCCGCCGCGGCGACCTCGCTGCCGAGGATCGCGCGGAGCGCGCGCCCGGTGCGGTGCGACGTGATGTTCCGGGCGAGGAGGAGGGCGCCCAGGGCGAGGGTCCAGATCAGATAGTAGAACTGGCGCTCGGTGGCCGGGCGGATCCCGGCGATCTGGAGCGGGGGGATGTCCCTGAGGCCGTTGCCGCCCCCGGTCACCGGCACCAGCTGCACCATCAGCACGTTCACGATGACGCCGAACCCGAGGGTCGCCAGGACGAAGAAGTGCCCGGCCAGGCGGAGCGCCGGCAGCCCGACGGCGTAGGCCACCCCCGCGACGGCGGCGGTGGCGGCCGGGATCGTGAGCCATGGGCTCCAGCCGAGCCCGCGGCTCAGCAGCGCGGACCCGTACGCCCCCAGACCGTAAAAGGCCGCCTGCCCGAGGGACACCTGCCCCGAGCAGCCGAGGAGGACCAGCCCCACGGTGACAATGGCGTAGAGCCCGATGATGTTCAGCAGCGCCAGCGCGTAGGCCGTCGAGACAAAGACGGGGAGCGCGGCGACCCCGGCGGCGAGCAGGGCGAAGCCGGCCCGCTCCCACGTCACGCCTGTGTCCGGTCTCCGCCGCGCGTGCCCATGTTACGCCGGCCTCCGCCGGGCGCCGTGGACCAGGCCTTCCCGTTGGAGGAAGAGGACGGCGAGCAGGACCAGGAACGTGATGGCCGTCCCATACCCGGGGGAGAGATATCCGGTGGTCAGGGCCTCGATGAGGCCGACGAGATACCCGCCCAGCACCGCCCCCGGCGCGTTCGCGAGTCCGCCGATGACCGCGGCGACAAACCCCTTGAGCCCCAACGCCAGGCCCATGTCGTAGGTCGCGCCGGTGATCGGGGTCATGACGATGCCCGCCACGGCCCCCAGCGCGGCGCTGAGGGTGAAGGCCAGGAGCGACATCCGTCTCGGGCTGATGCCCACGAGCCGCGAGGCGAAGGCGTTGTCCGCGCACGCCCGCACCGCCGCTCCCGGGACGGTGCGGGCGAAGAAGACGAACAGCGCCGCGACCACGGCCAGCGACAGCGCGATGGCCCAGATCGCCTGGCGGATGAGCACGCCGCCCAGGAGCACCAGCGCCGGCCCGGGGGTGAACTCCGGCAGCGCATACGGATCCGCGCCCCAGAGCATCAGAGCGATGCCGCGAAACGCCATGGAGACGCCGAAGGTGATGATGAGGAGGGTGAGCGGGTGCGCGCCGGACGCCGGCCGGATGGCCAGCCGCTCGGTCAGCGCGCCCACCGCGCAGACGGCCGCGGCCGCGATCAGCGCCGCCGCCCCCAGCGGGAGGTGCCAGGCCAGCAGCGTGGCGCAGACGAGCGCGCTCAGCATCGAAAACTCGCCCTGGGCGAAGTTCAGGATCCCGGTGACGCTGTAGATGAGGACGAAGCCGAGCGCGACGAGCGCGTAGATGCTCCCCGTCGTCAGGCCGGTGAGGAGGAGCTGGGGGAGGAGGGTGGACACGGCAACGAGGGCGGGCCGGGCGGGGCGCTGCGCCCCGGCTACCTCCAGATGTCCCAGGCGCCGTTCTTGATCACCACGAGCACCATGTCCTTGGTGGACAGCCCGTTGTGATTCTGCGGCGACATGGCGAACACGCCGCCGGTGCCGACGAATCCCCGGAGGTGCTCCAGATACTCCCGCACCCCGGCCTTGTCCGGTCCGACATGCCGGAATGCGTCGAGGAGCATCGTGATGCCGTCGTACGCGTGGCCGCCGAAGGTGTTCGCGGCGTATTTATTGGCCGCTTCGAAATCCCTGGCGTACCGCTCGAGCAGCGCCTTCTGGGGGTCGCCGGCCGGGAGTTTGCCGGCGACCAGCAGCTTGCCGGCGGGGAACACCACCCCTTCCGCCGCCGGACCGGCCAGCTGGATGAACGCCCGATTGGCGATCCCGTGGGACTCCAGGATGGGAACCGGCATCCCGAGCTGGCGGATGTTCTTGGCCGCGATCGCGGCCGTGGGCGGCGTGCTCCAGACCACCATGGCCTGGGGGTTCTTGATCCTGGCGCGGGCGACCTGGGCGCTCAGGTCGGTATCGGTCGCCGCGAACGGCTCGGTGTCCACGACCGTCATCCCGCGCTGGCGGGCGTACGTCCGGAACCCCACCAGACCGTCCTGGCCGAAGTCGTCGTTCCGGTAGAGGAACGCAAACGTCGTGACGCGCAGCGCGACGAGGTACTGCATGGCCGTCGCGGCGGCAACGTCGTTCCGCTGCGGCATCTGGAACACCCAGGCGCGGGCGGGGACGCTGAGCGTGGTGCTGGCCGCCACGGACATGAACGGGATCTCCGCCGACATCGCGTAGTCGGCCATGGGCTGCGACTCCGGGCTCGTCGTCCCGCCCACCACGGCGGCCACGCCGTCCTCGGTCACCGCCTTCTTCATTAAAAGCACCGCTTTCGTGGGATCCGTTTCGCTGTCGTAGGTGATGATCTGCACCGGGCGCCCGGCGACTCCGCCGGAGGCGGCGAGCTGCGCCGCCAGCATCGCCGCGGTGTCCTTCTCCGGTTTCCCGAGCGAACTGGCCGGGCCGGTGACGGCAAACACCGCGCCGATCCTGATCGCTCCGCCCTGTCCGAGCGCCGGCCGGCCGGATGCCGCCAGGCCGGCGGCGAGCGCCGCGGCCAGCGCGATGGTCGTGAGCCTTCGTGCCAGCGCCGCTTGCGTGATCATCACCCCCCCAGGTCTTCACAGAGACGGCCGGGCGCGGTGTTATACGGCCGGCGCTCAAAACCCTCCCGGGGTACGGCCGTCCTGCTATGATGAAGCCATGCGCCAGGTCCGGTTCGCCGCCGAAGGCACCGTGCACACCGGCACGCTCGAGGACGGCGTCCCCTTCGACCGGGCGGGCCGCGCCTACGATCCCGAGGCGGTGGTCTGGCTTCCCCCCGTGCTGCCGACCAAGGTCGTCGGGCTGGCCCTCAACTTCGCGGACCACGCGGAGGAACTGGGGATCCGCACCCCGGAGGAGCCCGCCCTGTTCCTGAAGCCCCTCTCGTCGCTGGTCGGGCACCGCGCCCCGGTCGTCTACCCGTCGGGCGTGGAGTACATGCACTACGAGGTGGAGCTCGCGGTCGTCATCGGGCGGACCTGCCGCGGCGTCCGCGCGGCGGACGCGAACGCGGTCATCCGCGGGTACACGATCTTCAACGACGTGACGGTGCGGGACTTCGTGAAGAATTTCTACCGGCCCCCGGTGCGCGCGAAGGGGTATGATTCCTTTGGACCGGTCGGCCCCTGCGTGGTCGAGGGGGAGATCCGCGACCCCCACGCGCTCGCGCTGCGCGCCTCCGTGAACGGCGAGCTGCGGCAGCAGGGGACCACGGCGCATCTGATCCATCGGATCCCTGCGCTCGTGGAGTTCATCTCCGCGATCATGACCCTGGAGCCCGACGACCTCATCCTGACCGGCACACCCAAGGGGATCTCGCACGTCCGCCCCGGCGACGTGATGCGGCTGGAGATCGACGGCATCGGCGTTCTCGAGAACGCCGTCGTCGCGGAGGAGGACGCGCGCGGGGGACGGGGGGCGTGAGGCCATGCCGGCGAGAACGGGCGCCCAGTTTCTAGAGGGACTGCGGGACCGCCCCCGGGATCTGTGGCTCGAGGGCGAGCGGGTGACCGACCCGACGGCGCACCCGGCGTTCCGCAACCTGGTGCGCAGCGTGGCCGCCCTGTACGACATGCAGCACGACCCCGCCCTCAGAGACGAGATGACCTACGTGTCGCCGGCGACCGGCCGGCGGGTCGGGCTGTCCTTCCTGATGCCCCAGACCCACGGGGATCTCGTGCGCGTCCGGACCATGATGAAGCGGTGGGCGGACTACTCCGGCGGGTTCATGGGCCGGACCCCGGACTACCTGAACCGCGCCCTGGTCGGGTTCGCCTCGGCGGCGCCCTACTGCGCGGAGAACGACCCGCGGTTCGGCGACAACATCCGCCGGTACTACGAGGAGGTGCGCGAGCGCGACCTGTGCCTCACCCACACGCTGGTCAACCCCCAGGCGAACCGGTCGGTGGGTCCATCGCAGCAGGCCGATCCGACTCTCGCGGCGCGCATCGTGGAGGAGACCAGCCGGGGCATCGTCCTCCGCGGCGCCCGCATGCTGGCGACCCTGCCCACGGCGGACGAGATCATGGTCTTCCCCTCGACGCTGTTGAAGACGGGCCCGGATGACGCGCCCTATGCCTTCGCGCTCGCCCTCCCCACCGAGACACCGGGGCTGCGCTTCCTCTGCCGGGAGTCGTTCGACTACGGGCGGTCGCGCCTGGACCACCCGCTGGGGTCCCGGTTCGAGGAGATGGACGCGGTCGTCATTTTCGACAACGTGCAGGTCCCCTGGGAGCGGGTGTTCCTGCTGCGGGACGTGGAGAAGTGCAACCGGGCCTTCGCGGCGACCGGCGCCGTCGCGCACATGGCGCATCAGGTCGTCACCAAGAACGTGGCGAAGATCGAGTTCATCCTGGGCGTGGCCTCGCTGATCGTCGACACCATCGCCATCGAGCAGTTCCAGCACGTGCACGAGAAGATGGCCGAGATCATCGTGAACCTGGAAACGATGCGGGCGTTCCTGCGCACGAGCGAGGTGGAGGCGCAGGTGAACCATTGGGGCGTGATGCAGCCGGCGTGGCCGCCGCTGGACGCGGCGCGGAACGTCCACACGCGGATGTACCCGCGCATGGTGGAAATCCTCCAGCAGCTCGGCGCCTCCGGGTTCATGGCGATCCCCACCGAGAAGGACCTGCGGGGCCCCCAGGCCGAGACGATCCGCACGTACTATCAGGCGGCGCGGGCGGATGCCGCCTCGCGCATCAAGCTGTTCCGGCTGGCCTGGGATATCGCCCTGAGCGCCTTCGGGTCGCGGCAGGTGCTCTACGAGCGCTACTTCTTCGGCGACCCGGTGCGCATGGCCGGCGCGATGTTCAACGCCTACGACCGCAGGCCGTACATGGAGCGCGTGAAAGAGTTTCTCGAGCGCGCGGAGCGGGCCGCCCCGGCGCTGGGGCCGGCGCCGGGCGAGTAGGAGCGGAGGCTGCCGTGAACGTCCCAGGCGCGCCCGATCCCACCGAGTTCCGCCGCGTCATGGGCCTGTTCGCCACCGGGGTCACGGTCCTCACGGCCGAGGCCGGGGCGGAGATGCAGGGGATGACGGCCAACGCCGTGATGTCCCTGTCGCTGGACCCGCTGCTCGTCTGCGTCTCCGTGAACCGGCGCGCCCGGATGGACGCCTTCCTGGCCCGCGCCGGCGGGTACGCGCTCAACATCCTCTCCGAAGACCAGCAGGCCCTCTCGCAGTTCTTCGCCGGGGTCTGGCCGCACCCCTCACCGCCCGAGTACCGGCTGGAACCGTGGGTGGGCGGCCCGCGCCTGGTCGGGTGCGTGGCGGCGGTGGGCTGCCGGGTCGACCGCGTGCTGGACGGCGGCGACCACCGCCTCTTTCTGGGGCGTGTGCTCGCCGTGCACAGGATGGACGGCCCCCTCAACCCCCTGCTGTTCTTCGGCGGCCGCTACCACCGGCTGCGGGAGCCGGTGCGGGAGCCGCAAGACCCCCTCGAGGCCTGGAATCCCGAGGACGTCCGGATCTTCTATGAGACCTGAGATCGACCTGACCGCGGGCCATCCGGCGTTCAACATCCTGCGCGCCGCGCACATCGAGTTCCGGGTCACGGACCTGGAGCGCGCGCGCGCCTTCTACGTCGATCTGCTGGGGTTCGTCGAGAGCGAGCGGCGCGGGGACCGCCTCTACCTGCGCGGGTACGAGGAGCGCGATCACCACAGCCTGGTGCTGCGGCGCGCCGCCTCCCCGGGCGTCGGCCACCTCGCCTTTCGGGTGGCCTCCGAGGAGGACCTCGAGCGGCTGGAGCGCGGGTGCCGGCGCCGCGACCTGCCGGCGCGCTGGCTCCCGGAGGAGACCGGCCACGGCCGGGCGCTCCGCGTGCAGGATCCGGCGGGCCTGCCGCTCGAGTTCTTCCACCGGGTCGAGCGGATGGAACGGCTGCTGCAGCGGTACGACCTGTACCGGGGCGCCTGCGTGATGCGGCTCGACCACTTCAACTGCCAGGTCTCCGACGTCGCCCCCGCGGCGCGCTGGTATCAGCAGGACCTCGGATTTGGCTGTTCGGAGTACACCGAGAGCGCCGGCGACCCGCCGCAGCTGTGGGCGATCTGGCTGCGCCGCAAGCAGAACGTGCACGATATCGCGCTGATGACCGGGATCGGCCCGCGCCTCCACCACGCGGCCTTCTGGGTGCAGGATCAGCTCAGCGTGCTGCGCGCCTGCGACATCCTCGCCGCCGCCCGGATGACCGACCGGATCGAGCGCGGGCCCGGCCGGCACGGGCTGTCCAACGCCTTTTTCCTCTACCTCCGCGATCCCGACAACAACCGCATCGAGCTGTACACGGGCGACTACCTCATCGCCGATCCGGACTGGCAGCCGATCCGCTGGCGGCTCGACGATCCGCAGCGGGCGACGCTGTGGGGGCACGCCGCCCCCGCCTCGTGGTTCGAGGACGCGTCCCGCGTGGAATCCATTGTCGACGGCGCCTTCGTGGAGACCCGGCCGCCCCGGCTGGCCGACCGGCCGAGCTTCGTCGGGTAGTCGCATCTCCGCAAGCACGATCGAGTGTGCGCCAAAAGTGCGCTCTCTATAGACCGGCCTGCGCCGCGCGCGTACAGTGGAATTGATAGTCCGCAATGTTCACCGCAGTTTCCCCAAGACAGTACCGCTACCCGAGAGAGGGAGCGGATCCTGCTCGAAAGGAAGAGGTGAGTACGTGACGCATCCAGCAGGGCATTCCGATTCCCGCCCGGCCCCGCCGCGCCTCGTCAGGCGAGCCGTGCGCTGGTTTGCGATGGCGCTGTTCCTGGCATTACCGCTGGGTCAGGTGCAGGCGACGGTGCCGAGCGGACCGCCGACCTTCAACACGAACCCCCTGACCTTCACGAATCGCTATGAGCCATTCGTGCCGCGCGCCACAAAGGTGTACTCGGGCGCCAAGTCGGGCGGCGTGAAGGTTATCATCTTGGAAAACTACCTTTCCGAGACGCGCACGTTTCAGCTCGCCGGCGCCAACAAGAAGGATGCCGTCGTGTGCAGCATCCTCCGGGAGATGGAGTTCGATAATAACCAGCTGGTCGAGGATTCTCTCAACAACTTCGCTGAGGCGGATGATGGCACTGTCTACTACTTCGGTGAGATCGTGGACATTTACCAGAACGGGTCCGTGACGAGCCATGAGGGCAGCTGGCTCGTCGGCGGGCCGACACGGGACTCGGACCCGCCGGAGACAGCGAACGCGCCGCACCCATTTGTCTTCATGCCCGCCAACCCGCAGCAGGGCGACGTGTTCAAGCAAGAAGACCTGTTCCCCATCGTGGATGAGACAGACCAGGTTGTTGCAGTGAACCAGACCGTTACTGTCCCTGCGGGCACGTTCACGAAAGTGATCCAGGTGCTTGAGAGTTCCCGGCTCGATCCGACGACTGAAGAAAAGTGGTACGCACCCGGGGTCGGCGTGATCCAGGCCCAGGCGAAAGGCGAAACGTCCCAGCTGATCGCATCGACGCTGCCATTGATGTTACGCTCGCCATAGGCGTGGTGGGCTGACGGCATACTGGTAGCATCCGCGTGTGGCCGGGGCCGGAGACTCGGCGGCCTCTGCGTCGTTTGCGGTCCCCGGCCACATTGTTTCACGAGACCACGTTTCACGAGACCACCTCCTACTTCAGGTTCCAGGTTTTTTGGGATTATGAAAAAATTTGCAGTTTATGCCCACCTCGCGCAGGGTAAAGTGACAGCAACGTTCCGGAGACGTTCGCCGCATTTCCGGAGGCAGCACCGCGCCCCGAGGGGAGCGCGGATCCCCATCGCGAGGGAAGGAGTGGGCATATGACGCATCCGAGCGAGGCTTCCGAGCCCCGGCTGGTTCTGCCGCGTCCCGTCATGCGGGCCGCGCGCTGGTGTGTGTCCGCGCTTCTCGTCGCCTTGCCGCTGAGCCAGGTGCAGGCAGCGGTGCCGGCGCCGGACCGTCAGCCGGATTTCGAGTCAAACCCGCGAACCTTCACGAACCGCTATGCGCCATTCCAGGAAGGCGCCGTCAAAGTGTACGCGGGGACTGCGGGGAGCGCGCAGGAGGTCGTCGTCGACGACTACCTCCCCAAGCGGCGTATCTTTCAGGTCGAGGGCGTCAACGACGGCAAACCCGTCCACTGCAGCATTCTCCGGGAGATGTCGTTCGAGGACGGGCAGCTGGTCGAGAGTACGCTCAACTACTTTGCGCAGGCTGATGACGGCACGGTCTACTACTTCGGCGAGCTCGTGGACATGTACCAGAATGGGGTCGTCACGAGCCACGAGGGCAGCTGGCTCGTCGGCGGCCCGGAGGACTCGGACCCCAGCACGACGGCGACGTCGGCCCGGCCATTTGTTTTCATGCCCGCCACCCCGGAGAAAGCCGACGTGTTCAAGCCGGAAGACCTGCTGCCCGTGGTGGATGAAACCGCCCAGGTGGTCGATACCCACCAGACCCGCGCCGTCCCCGCGGGCCAGTATCAGGATGTGATCCAGGTCCTTGAGAGTTCCGAGCTCGATACAGCAACCGAGAACAAGTGGTACGCACCCGGGGTCGGCGCGATCTCGATCGCGGCGCAGGACGAACAGCTCGATCTGATCGCGTCGACGCTGCGCTCGCCGTAGTGTGGACGATGCCGGCCCTCAGACGTCCTCCGGCTGCCGTCCGTAGATCAGGAGCGCCGCCAGGATGGCGAGGCCGTACAGGATGCTCCGCCCGGCCTCCGGGATGCTCATGAGCGTGAGCACGTCGGTGAGCACGGTGAGGATCATCGCGCCCGCGATCGTCCCGAAGTAGTGGCCGCGGCCGCCCAGGATGGACGTGCCGCCGATGACGACGGCGGCGATGCTGGCGAACAGATAGGGGTCTCCCGCCCCCAGCGTGGCCTGGCCGGCGTAGCCGGCCAGGATGATCCCGGTGAAGGCGCTGAACCCGCCGGCGAGCATGTACACGAGGACCGTGATCCGGCGGGTGTGGCCCCCGGCGAGATACGCGGCCACCGGGTTGTTGCCCAGCGCGTAGATCCAGCGGCCAAACGTCAGCCGGCTGAGCACCACCCAGAGCGCCGCCGCGACGGCCGTCCACAGCAGAAGATCGACGGGAACGCCTCCCGGGAGAACCCCGTTGACCGCCTGGCTGACGACCCGGGGAGCGTAGGCCTTCGCGCTGCTGCTGGTGAACCCGTTGGTGAGCCCCAGCACCAGCCCCTGCATGATCCCGTTCATCCCCAGGGTCATCACGACGGGGGGCACCTCGAGGAAGACGATGCCGAGGCTGTTCGCCAGTCCGACCCCCAGCCCCATGCAGAGGGTCGCCGGCACCACCCAGGCCGCGCTGAGGTCGCTCCCCGCCGCGAGCGACGTCAGCATCACGCCGCCGGCGTTGATGACCCAGGCCACTGAGAGATCGATCCCGCCCGTGAGGATCACGAGCGACTGGCCCGCGGCCACGAACCCGATGAACGAGGCGACGACGAGCACCGAGAACACGTTGGTCGGGCGGAGGAAGCCCGGCTGGATCACCCCGCCGATCAGGAAGAGCAGGAGCGCGGCGCCGAACGTGAGCGCGATGCTCCGGCGGACCGGGTCGATGGACCGCGGAGGGCGCCCCGCCGCCGCCTGCGGCTGGTCAGCCACGGCGCCCGCTCATCCGGTCCGTCCCAGGACGACATTGACCAGGACGCTCGCGGCCATGGCCAGGATGAGCACGAGCCCCTGGAAAAACTCCTGCAGCAGGGGATTGATGTTGGCGAAAAACAGGATGTTGACGATGAGCGTGAGCACGAACGCCCCGGCCATGCTCCCCGTCGCGCTCCCGCGTCCCCCGAAGAGGCTGACGCCGCCGAGGACCACCGCGGCGATCGAGGTGAGCGTGTAGACGGCCCCGGTCGTGGCGTCCCCCGAGGTCGTCACGGCGGACAAGTAGAGGCCCGCCAGCGCGGCAAACAGCCCGGAGAGCGTGTAGGCGGCGATCTTCGCGGCGGCGACCGGCACCCCGTTCGCCCGCGCGCTGCGCTCGTCGTTGCCGACCGCGTAGAGGGCGACGGCCAGCCCGGTCCGGCGGAACACGATCCAGAAGACGATGAGCGCCCCCAGCACGACGGCGGACGCGGGAACGATCTGCCAGGCGTTCCCGGCCAGCAGCGCGGTGAACCCCGGCGGGATCGCGCCCCCGGGCTGCGGGAGGACGAAGAGGGCGACCCCGGCCCACACGGACAGGCTCGCCAGCGTCACCAGGATCGGCTGGATCCGTCCCACGGCGACGAGCGCGCCGTTCGCCGCGCCGGTGGCCGCGCCGATCAGCAGGATGAGCCCCGACCACGCGAGGACGCTGCCCGCGGAATCCTGCATGTGCACGGCGGCCAGGCTGTTGCTGAGGCTGATGATCGAGCCGACCGAGAGGTCGATGCCGCCGGTGAGGACGACCATGGTCTGGCCGATCGCCGCGACCAGCAGCGGCATCGTATTATTGAAGACCGAGGTGACGGAGAACACCGACAGCTGGCCGTGCCCGGCGGCGTACCCCACGTAGTACAGCCCCATCACGGTCAGCACCAGGTAGCTGAGGAGCAGCGAGGCGTTCCGCAGGGCGTACCGCCTGAACCGATCTCCCGCGGAGGGCCGCGCCGCCGGCGCGCTCACGCCGGGACCTCCCCGCCCAGCCGCAGCGAGGCGCGCACGAGCGCGTCCGCGGTGATCTCGCGGCCGCGGAGCTCGGTGGCCGCGCGCCCCTCGCGCATGACGAGGACGCGGTGGCAGAGGTGGGCCATCTCCGCCGTATCGCTCGAATAGTAGAGGATGGCCCGCCCGTCCGCGCTCAGCGCGGTGACGAGGTCATAGATGTCGTGCTTGGTCGCCACGTCGACGCCGCGGGTGACGTCATAGAGCAGGAGGATCCGGGCGTTGGTGACGAGCCAGCGGCCGATCAGGACTTTTTGCTGGTTCCCGCCGGAGAGGGCGCCGACGATCTGATCGGGACCCGTCGTCCGGATCGCGAGTTGATCGATCATCCGGCCGACGGTGTCCGTCTCCCGCCGCAGATCCACATACCCCAGCCGGCTGAGCGCGCCCAGCACGGGCAGCGTCATGTTCTGCCGGACCGACATCGGGAGGAACAAGCCTTCCACCTTGCGGTCCTCCGGCACGAGGGCGATGCCGATGCCCGCGCTGATCGCCTCGCGGGGATGCCGGATCGCCACACGGCGCCCCTGGATGGCGATCGTACCGGCCCGGAGACGCTGGGCGCCGAAGAGCGACAGGAAGAGGTCGCGCTGCCCCTGTCCCTGCAGGCCGCCGATGCCGAGGATCTCTCCCCGGTGGAGCGTCAGGTCGACGCCCTGCACCCGGCCCGCCGCGAGGCCCCGGACCTCCAGGATCGCCTCGGGGGCCCCCAGCGGAGGAAGGGGCGGGAACACCGCGCTCATGTGGCGGCCGGTCATCAACTCCACCGCGCGGTTCTCGTCGATGTCGGCCGCCGCAAACGTGCCGACGCGCTGGCCGTTGCGGAAGATCGTGATCCGGTCGGAGATGTCGTGGACTTCGTTCCACCGGTGCGAGGTGAACACGATGGTCCGCCCGCCGTCCCGCAGCCGCCGGATCACGTCCATGAGCCACGTCACCTCGCGCTCGGCCAGGGCGGAGGTCGGCTCATCGAACAGCAGGATCCGCGGCGCGCGGGAGACGACCTTGGCGATCTCCAGCAGCTGGCGCTGGGCGAGCGGGAGGCCGCTCATGACACTGTCGACGTCGAACTCGCGGAGTCCGAGCCCGGAGAGCAGCTCCGCCGCCTGGCGCGAGAGCTCCCGCGGCCGGATGAGGCCGAACCGATCCCGCGGCTCCCGCCGGAGCAGCAGGTTTTCGGCGACCGTCATGTGCGGGAGCAGCGTGAGCTCCTGGAAGACGGTGCCGATCCCCAGGCGCTGCGCCGCCGCCGGGCGGTCGATCCGCACCTCCTGCCCGTCGACCCGCAGCTGCCCTCCATCCGGCCGCAGCAGCCCGCTCAGGATCTTGATCAGCGTGCTCTTGCCGGCGCCGTTCTCCCCGACGAGCGCGTGGACCTCGCCGCCGTCCGCTTCAAACGACGCTCCCTGGAGCGCGTGCACGCCCCCGAACGACTTCGAAACGTCGATCGCCTCAATGCGGGGCATCGGCCCTCACCGGACGGAGAGCGTTGCCGGCCCGCGGCAGCCCGCCGCGGGCCGGCCTGGATCACTGCTCTCGGTCGAGGCGGCTACGGGAGATGCACACTCAGCGTCCCGGGACACGGGGTCCCGTTCTGGGCCGCCTCCACGCAGATGGGGACATCCGCTCCTGCGAAATCGTCGAAGAAACTGCTCGGGAGCTTCGGGAACGCGTTCTTCCCGTACGCGACATCATCGGAGGTCACGACCGGGAACGGGATCGTGATGTCCTCCGCCTTCCGCGCGCCCTTCAGGACGTCCACGGCGAGAGCCAGCGATACCAGCACCAGGTAGGGCGGCTGGCCGATCGACATGCCCCGGAACCCCGCCGACTTGTACTTCACCATCGCGACCCGGAACCCGTTCTCCGCCTCGCCGGCGATCACCGGGAGCTTCCGGCCCGCCTTGATGAAGGCGTTGATGATCCCGTCCGTGCCCCCCTGGGCCCAGACGCCGTCGATCTTCGGGAAGGTGGACAGGAGCGGGGCGAACCGCTGCTCCGTGGTGGCCGAATCCCACATGCCGCTGAACCGTGTGAGAACCTTGATCCCGGGGTTCTCCTTCCAGACGCTGTCGGCGCCGGCGTTCCGCTGCTCATCGACGTGGGTCCCCGGCACGCCGGTGTCCATGATCACGTTGCCCCGGCCGTGAAGCTCCTTCACGATGAACCCGGCCAGCTGCCTGCCGAACTGGAACTGGTCGGTGTTCACCTTGACGGCGCACGGGGCCGTGACCACGTTGTCGTACGAGACAACCAGAATCCCGGCCGCGCACGCCTGCGCGATGACGCCGTTGAGACCCGTGGGAGACGCCGCGTTGATCACGATCGCGTCGACTTTGGAGGAGATGAGGTTGTCCATCTGCTGGATCTGGGCCGGGACGTTATTGCCGGAGTTGAAGACTTCGGCCTTCACCAGGGTCTTGTAGGGCGGCATCTGGACCCCGGCCTTCCACAAGTTCTCCATCTCGATGCGCCAGGTGTTGCCGATGTACGAGTTCGCCAGCGCGATGCGGAACGGCGGATTCTTGGGCTTGATCATGGGCGGCCCCGCCGCGATCCCCGGTGTGGCCACGCCGCCGATGAGCAGACTGGCGGATACGACCACGGCGAGAAGCATGACCGATCCAGACCGTACGCTACGTCTCACACCCCGTCCCCCTTTTGTCTCTGGTGCCTTCGCCGATTGGCTCCGACGCAGTGGTCAGGAGTCACGAAGGACCAGGTTTTTGCATGTTGCAGGAGGTGCTTCTGCTCCTCCTCGGGCGTCCCCTCCAGCGGGCTGTCTACACCTCGGCGTCCTCGAGAATGTCGTAGCCGGACCAGCTGATCTGCTGCGCCACCGCCTCGACTCGAGGCCACGCCGCGCCGTGATCGGCGGAGGCGACCCACCGCAGGCGATCGGCTTCCGTCTCGAAGTAGATGTCGATCCCAAATCGGTCGGATCGCTCGTGCTCCCGCAGAAGCATCGCCCGCCGGAAGCCCCGCTGGCGGCGAATCGCCGGAACGTACGCTTCGGTGAAGACGCGGAGCACCTCCGCCGCCCGCCCCGGCTTGGCCTGGAGGGTGATGTGCAGGGTGATCATCGGTGTCTCCTCCCTGACCCGGCGTCGCAGACGAGGGACACGGCGAAACGGTTCAGAACACCGGCCGTCCGGGGACCTTGACCCGGACGCGGTAGAGCGACGTCGACGCCGCGATGAACAGGCTCCGCAGGTCGTCGTCTCCCCACGTAAAGTTCGCCGCGTTCTCGGGAACGCGAATCACCCCGAGGCACGTCGCCTCGGGGTCGAAGACGTGAATCCCGCCGGGACCGGTGCAGTAGAGATGGTCTTCGCTGTCGATCTTCATGCCGTCGGGGACCCCCTTGCCTGCCCCCTGAGTTTCGGCCCACACCCGCCCGTTCGTCAGAGTCCCGTTTGGGCGGACATCGAAGACGCGGATGTGGCCGCGGTTCGAGTCGTTGACGAACAGGCGGCGCTCATCGAGGGAGAAACACAACCCATTCGGCCGGTCGAAATCGTCGACCAGCAGGGTGAGGGTTCCCCCGTCGGGCTCGATGCGATACACTCCCTGGAAGGTCATCTCCTGGGGCCGCGGCACCCCGTAGAACTCGACCCGCCCGTACGGTGGATCCGTGAAATAGATCGCCCCATCGCGCTTCACCACCACGTCATTCGGGCTGTTGAGTTCCTTGCGATCGAAGTGGCTGGCGAGTACGGCGATGGCGCCGCCGGGTTCGGCGCGGGTCACGCGGCTGGTCGCGTGCTCGCACGCGATGAGCCGTCCCTCGCGGTCGTAGGTGAGGCCGTTGGCCATGTGGCTCGGCCGGCGGAAGGTCGCGATGCCCTGCTCCCGGCTCCACCGGCGGATGTGGTTGCCGGGGATATCGGTGAACAGCAGGAATTGCCCGCGGGGGTGCCAGAGCGGGCCTTCCGTAAAGAGAAAGCCCGTCCCCACTTGCTCGAACTCGAGATCGGCGCCGGCCACGGAGGCGAAGCGCCTGTGGCGAATCTCGACGTTCATGGTCGCTCCCTCATTGCGCAACGTCCCGTCGATCACCTTTCGCCTCTGCCGGCCGCATTTCCGCCTGCGGGTAGCGCACAGAGGGTCGATGCCCGCGCCCATCGTCGATCGCCCTATTGACGCGGCGGGAGCGGCGGGATATCCTTGACCTATCGCTGTTCTGTCTGGAGAACCACCGTTCACTAAGGAGAACAGATGGCTGATGCCGCCGCGCTCGCGCGCCGTCCGGGACCGGTGCCTGCCGTCGATCGGGCGGCCGGGATCCTCCTGGCGTTGGGGAACGGCCAGGGGGACGCGAGCCTCTCCGACCTCGCCCGCCGCCTCCGCATCCACAAGAGCACCGCGCACGGCATTCTCGCGACGCTGGCCCGCCACCGATTCGTCGACCGCGACCCGGAAACCCGTCGGTACCGGCTCGGGCCGGCGCTCGCGGCGCTGGGCCGGGCGGCGGTGGATCGCCAGGATCTCGGGGCGCTCGCGCGGCCCCACCTGATCCGGCTGCGGCGGCTGTCGGGTGAGACGGCGACGCTCCATCTGCGCGACGGGTCGGGGAGCGTCATCCTGGCCAGCGAGGAATCCGCCAACCAGTTGAAGGTCGTCGCACCGCCGGGGTACCGCCTGCCGCCC
>Ga0209577_10000425_pt1 | contig 42898 bp, 30 predicted proteins | sample GraSoiAngelo_109_FD_185874 | JGI IMG/M metagenome (GOLD analysis project Ga0209577, IMG submission 185874) | Grasslands soil microbial communities from the Angelo Coastal Reserve, California, USA - 14_0903_12_20cm (SPAdes) (version 2) | ecosystem: Environmental > Terrestrial > Soil > Grasslands... | reverse complement strand
AGCAGCGGGCCTTGAGAGCTGCCATTCGAAGCAATGAAATGGACGCGACGGCACACTACCTTCTTGGAACCTGGTATTTTGCGCGCGGACAGACGGACGCGGCTCTCGCGGAATGGCAACGCGCGCGTGAGATCAATCCGAAGATACCAGTGTTGCAGGCCAGCACCGGCTTGGCATTGCTTCATGTAAGACACGAATTCGCGGCGGCCTTAAATGTTTTTGACGAAGGGATTGGGAATGATCCATTAAACACGGTGAATTATGCGGGAGCACTAACTGCGCTGACGCTGCTCGGAAAGTCTGCAGCGGAACGCGTGAAGGTGCTGGAGCGCTATCCACACCTGTCGCGCATGCCTACGCCATTGGTGTACGAACTGGCCCTGAACCGCGCGGAGGAAGGAAACTACGCTGCCGCCATGGATCTATTTCGGAATCGCTTTTTTGGCCGAGAAGAGGGCGGCACGAATGTTCGTCAAGTGTGGATCGAGGTCAACTTGCAACGAGCGCTGGGACTCGCGCGAACGGGCCATTGCCCGGACGCTCTTGCCGCTGCAAAGTCGCTTGGTTCTCCCCTGAGCGACTTGGTGTTCACACAGGACGGGCTGGCGCCATTCCTGAATTCGGCGAGAAGTGACTTTCTGCTCGGTGAAGTGTCAGAGGCGTGCGGCCGGAAGAAGGACGCCGAGGAATCGTACCGGCGTGCGGCTCAGGCCCGCGGAGCTTCGGACGTCGTTTGGGCGTGGGCCGCGGCCCAGAAGTTGAATTCTTATCAGAAAGCGGAATGGCGCGGGCGTCTTGGCGCGGCTTTGTCGCAAGCCGAATTTAACGCGCACGCTGGCGGCTCCGCAGGTTGGTGGTTTTATACGGCGGGAGCTCTGCAGCTGGCCCTCGGAAATACGGAGAAGGGCAAGGCTTCGCTCCGGGAAGCGCTGCTTGCGCCGGAAAACCGCATGTCTTATCACCTCACTCGGCTGGCTCTCGCGGGAGGCACACCTCAAGCTAGACCTCAATGACTTCCATGCCCCGGTTGCGAAGTCCTTCCGTGAACTCCTGAGGAGCACGGTTGATCGGTGATTAGACGCCGGATTCTTTCGAAGGGCCCGATCGTCGAAACGCTCCGGCGGCCCAGTTTTCTGAATCCGTGACCACGTTCACTTCCCTTGCGGAACGAATCGTTACATTGTTGAGCTGCGCTTCAAGTACGTCCCACGCAGGAGTGACTGCCGAAATCGAAAAACTCTTGACCATCTCGCCCACTGTGACTTGGCCTTGTTGGTCGACAAGATCCCGCAGGTTTCTCCGCCGCTGCTCGGTCAAAAGGCGAGCTTTAGGGTTCATGCGGCTTTTCCATTGGAGTCAGAATAAGTTTCCAGTATCTGCCAGCCAAAGTAAACAAAAGCATGGGCCGAGCGAATGCTTTCATTTACTTTCTTTTGCCATTTTATTGTTTGTTGGTGGTTGTGTTTGCTTTCCTATTGTGCTACATCCTTGCGGGAGTTTTGGAGGTGTCCTTTGAAGCGTAGCGCTGTGTCGATTCGTGTTGTCCTCGTAGCCGCTTTCTTCCTTTTCGCGACGCGGACTGTTTTCGGGCAGGGGAATCTTGGAGCCATCACCGGTACCGTACAGGACTCGAGCGGTGCTGCGGTACCCGAACTCGCACTTACCATGACCAACGTTGAGACCGGGGTGAAATGGACAGCCACAACCAGCAGTGCTGGTTATTACAGGGTGGCAGTGCCTCCCGGAACCTACCGCTTGGATGTGCAAAAGCAGGGCTTCAAGACAGAAGTAGTTGAGAAGATTCTTGTGCCGGTCGCGCAAGTAGTTACGGTCGACGTCACACTCCAGCCGGGCAGCCAAACCGAAAAGGTGGAGGTCACATCGCTTTCGCCGCTACTCACTCCCTCCACGGCGGAGGTTGGCTCTTCCGTGAGCCCGCAGGAATTTGAGACGCTGCCTATTGAGGTAGGTGATGGAGGGCGGCAGCTTCAAACTTTCATCTTTACCAGTCTTCCTGGCGCCGTCGGAGATACCTTCTCTGGTTCAATTAATGGTGGCCAGCTTTTCAGCCATGAAATCCTCATTGATGGCGTGACGATTGGCCGCTACGACCTTAGTGGCGGCAGCCTTGATGAATTCAGTCCAGGGACCGACTCGATTGCCGAATTCAAGGTGCAAACGTCCAATTACTCGGCAGAGTACGGCGAGACGGGCGGCGGCATCGCCAATTTCAGTTACAAATCGGGAACGAATGACTTTCATGGAACGCTTTTTGAGTACAATAAAAACCCCGTGTTTAACGCCACTGGCGTGTTTGGCCCTCCGAAGGATAATCAGAAAGAGAACAATTTTGGCGGCACATTAGGCGGCCCTATCAGAAGAGATCACACTTTTTTCTTTTTCAACTACGAGGGCGACCGGTTCCGAAGCTTTCAGTTTGCAGGCAAAATGACTTTGCCGACGGCTGCAATGAAGGCAGGCGATTTCAGTTCCTGGTTGGGGGCGCAACTCCAAACCTGTGGAAGCACTGGCGATCAACCCTGCACAGACGCCCTAGGACGGCCGGTGTTCCTAAACGAGATTTACGACCCAACAACCACCCGCAGGGTAACAGCCGGGCAGGTCGATCCAAAGACCGGCTTGGTAGCGAACGCCAACGCGATTATGCGTGATCCTTTCTCTTCTGGCAGTACCTTGAATGTTATTCCAGCGAGTGAGTTCAGCAACGCCACTTCCGTTCTTCTCCCCCTAATTCCTGACCCCTCGCTGCCGGGAAACATAAATAACAACTTCCGGCTCAGTGGCTGCTGCCCAATACTCTCGCGCAATGCGTACACCGCAAAAATTGACCACGTCTTGACCAGCAAGCAAAAACTGTGGGGGTCTTTTACCTGGAATCACAGGGACCGATATAACCGGAACAGCAGCAGAACGTTCTTGCCCTTCCCCGGACAGCCGATTAATCCCGTGAAGAGGCAGATTGTAGGCGGCCCACAGGTTCGCATCGCCCATGCGTGGACGATCAGCAGCCGCAGCGTTAATGAATTCTCGGTGGGATACAACCGTTTTCAAAACAGGAACAACATCACGGATAATGCCCAATTCACTCCGAAGCTGGGAATTCCTGGTATTCCCAACGATTGCTTCCCGCCCATGCGTTTCAGCGGCCATGTTCAGGTTACTCCGCTGTTCGGCGTGGGATGCAAGAACGTTGACCCTTCGGAGAGTTATGTTTACCAAGATACTTTCAGCTATTTGCGCGGCAAGCACAGCCTGAAGTTCGGCGGAGAGTTTCGCCGCTATCGTTACAACACTTATGAACCGGGCCAGCTCTCAGGCAGTTTCTCTTTCACCGATCGCGAGACGTCGCTTCCGGGCTTTACTTCATCAACTGGCCATCCTTTTGCCAGCTTCATCCTCGGGGCCGTCCAGAGCGGCAGCCGCTCCATATATACGACCGAGCCAGGCTACCGCGCTGGCGTGTATGCTTTTTTTGCTCAAGACGATTTCAAGGCCACTCCCAAACTGACCCTCAATCTGGGGCTCCGCTGGGAGATTCCAGTGCCTCAGAGAGAAGTTCTGAACCGCGAGTCTGGATTCGACCCCACTGTGCCAAATCCTGGCGCCGACAACATTCCCGGGGCCTTGGTGTTCCTGGGCGGTTGCCAGACCTGCATTCACCGCAATTCTTTTCAAGATTGGTATTTCAAAGAGGTGGGACCACGTGTCGGCTTGGCTTACCAGATCAACAGAAATCTAGTCTTTCGTGGCGGTTACGGAATCTCCTACGGTCCTCCCATCGAAAACAATTTTGGCAGCCAGAACCTTTTCGGGTTCAACAGTGCTGTGAATTTGAACAAAGGATCCTCTCCAACCGGGTTTTCTCAAGATCCGGCTACCTACCTATCGACGCTGAAGTCTGCTTCTTTGCCAGCGCTGGCACAGATAGGTGTTCCTCCGTATACGGGACCAACGCTTCCCAATCGTGACCCGGCGTCGGCCAACGGGCAGTTTCTCGACTTTATGCCCAGGAATGCTGCAGCACAGCCGTATGTTCAGAACTGGAGTGCTGGGTTACAGTACTTGCTGCCGCACGAAGTACTGCTCCAGGCCGACTATGTGGCCTCGAAAGGCACGCGTCTTTTGAACGGCTACTTCGGCTCCTCCTTCAACCAGGCGCCCGCGAAGTTTCTGGGTCTGGGCGACTACTTGACGGAGGACTTGGCCTGCGCATTATCTAATTGCGACACAGCCGACTTCCCCAATTCAGCAGCCACGCTTGCTCAGTTTGGGATCACGGGCCTCCCGTATCCCGATTTCGAGAACAACAACTACGACACGACGGTGGCCGCCGCGATCCAGCCTTTTCCGCAGTTTCAGGGCTTAGTCAACAATTATCCAACCATGGGAAGTTCCACTTACCACTCTCTTCAACTCATGGGTCGAAAGACTACCGCGCACGGGCTGAGCTTCATCGCAGCTTATACATTCTCCAAGACTCTGACGGACACAGATAGCGCACTCTCTGCGTCCGGCAACCAAGTGGTTCAAGATTTTTATAACCGTAGGGCCGAAAAGGCGATCGCTAGCTTTGACTTTCCACAAGTTTTGAAGCTGACGTGGATTTATGAGTTGCCTTTTGGACATGGGAAACGTTGGCTGACCAGCGGCGGCGCGCTGGATCGTTTGGTCTCCGGTTGGCAGGTCACCGCGATCCAGAACTACTCTTCCGGCGACCCGCTGGTCATAACCTCGCAGTTTTCCCCGGGCTTCTTCTCCTTTGCCGGACTGCGCGCGGATGTCATTCCAGGAGTTCCTCAGAAGGTGCCTCATAATGGTCTAGACATCGTCAACGGAACACAGTACCTGAATCCCGCTGCATTTGCGACTCCACCGCGTTCACGCGTCAACTCCTTTGCGCTTCGTTTTGGTAATTCTCCCGGTTTTCTGCCGCGCACCCGCGGCCCAGGTCACCGTAGTGAGGACTTTGGCATTGTAAAAGATACGCGCATTACCGAGCGAGTGGCAGCCCAGTTCCGGGCTGACATGTTCAATGTCTTTAACCGCACGGGGCTTGGCGATCCGGATACATGTGTGGATTGCAGTACATTCGGCCTTATTTTCGACCCGGCTCATGATCCGCGCGTCATTCAACTTGCTTTGCGGCTTACGTTCTAAAGCGTGCAGCTGTCGCAGAGGATTACGCTGTAGTTTTGAGAATTAATCAGCATCAGCAAGAGGGGCGGACGCGGGTTCGCCCCTTTTTGCTGGCAAAATAGGGCACGCATGACGCGAACGACGCTCTGACGGAGAATCAGGAAGAATGAAGCTTTCGCCAGGCAAACGCAAAAGGCTCGAATCCGTCTCGGATTCCCGTGGAGTCATTGCGGCGCTTGCCATCGACCAGCGCGACGCGCTTCGGAAGCTCTTCTCGGCCGAATTAAAGATGGAGAAGCACGCCGTCCCGCGCGAACTTCTCGAGGAATTCAAGTCCACTGTTGTGCGCGCCCTTTCCCCGCACTCGAGTGCGGTGCTTCTCGAACCGGAATATGGTTTGCGCGCAGCAAGCCAACGTTCCCCATCGTCAGGTCTCCTGATGGCCTACGAAGTCAGCGGGTACGATCCCAATGTTCCGGGCCGCGCCCCTCGGCTGCTCGAAGGCTGGTCGGTGCGCCGTTTGGCCGACGCCGGCGCGCACTGCATTAAAGTCTTGCTGTACTATGCTCTATTGGATGCACCTGAAATCATGGAGCGCAAACGCGCTTGGGTCGAACGTGTCGGTTGGGAATGTGCGGGTTGCGATGTTCCTTTCTTCCTTGAAATTGTCCCGTACCAGGATGGCGTGAATGAGCAAAGTCCGGAATTTGCCCGCTGCAAGCCAGATATTCTGACGAATGCAATGAAGCAATTCTCGCAGCCCCGCTATTGCGTTGATGTTCTAAAGGTAGGTGTGCCGGTAACCATGGCCTACGTGCAAGGTTCGTCGGCTTGTAAAGGAACGTTCATCCACAGCCGCCCGGATGCCCTGGCGCTTTTCCGCCGCGCTGCGGAAGCTGCCGCAAAGCCCTTTCTGTTTCTTTCCGCGGGAGTCAGCAATCGTGTCTTCAATGAAGCCCTCGAGCTTGCTTCGGAAGCGGGCATCCACTTTTGCGGCGTACTATGCGGGCGCGCGACTTGGAAGGACGGCGTCAGTGTCTTCGTGCGTGGTGGACCGGAGGCGCTGCAAAAATGGCTGGAAACCGATGGCATGAAAAACATCCAAGCCGTTAACGCGAGCCTTCGGAACGCCACGCCCTGGTCGAAACAATATCCTGCCAATGAATAAGCCAGAAGCCCACCCGCGTAGCCAAACCACCGCCTTATTTTGCATAAGCTTGAATCCTGCCATCGACACGCGGTTGGTATTAAATGAATTCCACGTCGGGCGGGTCAATCGGGTAGCAGAGGTGCACCGAACGCCAGGAGGCAAGGCCGCGCATGTAGCCATGGCCCTCCAAGCCTTGGGTGCAAATCCTAGATGGATCGGTTTCTTGGGGGGCGCAACGGGGGATGAACTACTTGCTGGACTGCACCGCTTGCAAATCGAAGCTGTCGCTGTACCGACCGTTCAGGAATCCCGCGTTAATCTCGAAATCGTGGATGCGCGTGGGGGAGTAACCGAAATTCTTGAGCCCGGAGGCACGATTGCGCAGCAGGAATGGTGCGAATTTCAAAGAATTTGTACCGCTAATTTCCAACGCACGGCCAGCAAGAAAATTGTGCTAATTTCCGGGAGCCAGCCTCCAGGCGTTCCAGCAGAAGCATGCGCCGTGTTGCTGAAATTGGCACACTCCGCGGGCTGCCTTGCGTTCATTGACTCTGGCGGCCTGCCTTTGGAGAAAGCGCTGGCTGCTGAGCCTGATTCAGTGAAAATCAATCGCGAAGAGGCAGAAAGCGTCACCGAGATTGTCGTAAACGATCCCATCTCTGCCAGCGCGGCAGGCCGGAAGCTTTTGGAACGCGGTGCAAAATCCGCAGCCATCAGCCTCGGTGATCTTGGAGTCGTCGGCATTCGCCAGCACGACGAATGTGCGCTTCATGCCTGGACCGCTCCGCTGCATCCTAAATCGACGGTTGGCTGCGGGGACTCAGCTCTTGCCGGTTTAGCACTCGCCGCTGCAACAGAGCTTTCCTTCGAACGCAGCCTGGCGCTGGCCGTTGCTTGCGGTGCGGCCAATTGCCTCGCACCACTTCCCGCTCGCATTAAACGAGAAGACGTTTCGCGTTTTGAGCCAAGCGTACGCGTCGAACGCGTCACAAAAAAGGAGACTGCGTGGTGAAGCGCTTTGACATTAGCGTTGTCGGTGAGCTGAATGCCGACTTGATTCTGTACGGTCTGCCTTCAACGCTGGAGCCCGAACGGGAGCACCTGGCAACCGACTCCGTCATAACCCTCGGTAGCTCTTCGGCCATCTTCGCCCACAACCTTTCTTTCCTGGGCAGCCGTGTCGGTTTCAGCTCCTGTATTGGTAGTGACCCGCTGGGCAAATTTTGTGTCGATCGTCTCCGGGAAAGCGGTGTGGACGTTTCCGGAGTAAGAACCCTCCCCGATGAAACTACTGGCGTCACGGTAATCCTTCCTCTTGCCAGGCAGCGCCAGATCCTCACTTATCTCGGCACGACCTCGCAATTGCAATTTGCTCATCTCGACCTGAACTATCTTCGTAACGCTTCGCACTTTCATCTTTCCTCTTTTTTCCTTCTGCGGGCGCTGCGCCCGGCGATCCCCGAACTGTTTGCGCAAATGAAGCAATTCGGTCTCACCACTTCATTCGACACAAATGACGACCCCGAAGATCTTTGGGCCGACGATCTTAAGTCTGTTCTAAAGCATGTCGACATTTTTTTGCCCAATGAGCGGGAAGCTTGCAAACTCACCGGCAAGGACAATGTGCAAGCTGCTCTTGATGACCTGTCGCTGCTGGTTCCTATCGTCGTAATCAAATGCGGCCCGAAGGGCGCAATGGCAAGGCGGGGCAAAGATCGATTTCATTTGCCCTCTCTGTCGGTTCAGCCGGTGGACACCGTGGGCGCCGGAGACAGCTTCAATGCCGGCTTCCTCCACAAATTCCTTCTCCGCGCCAATCTCGAGGACTGCCTTGGATACGGCAATCTAGTAGCCGCGCTCTCGACGACATGTGCCGGCGGCACCGAGGCATTCCGCGACCGGCAACATCGCGAGTCTTTCTTGCAAGCAGCCAGCTCTAGAACCAGAGGCACGCCATGAGCAATCTGCTCTCGCGCAGGAAGTTTCTCAGCCACGCGAGGCACGGCAGCCTCGCTCCCTGGTTGGCCTGCCTTGCTTCGGGGAACAACTTTCTCTGACCACGGGACTGACGCACTGCTCACTAATCGATGGTGAGCGTCAGAGAGGTGGACGCCGTAATAGACGCCGTGGTGGTATCGGTTCCCACAACGTTTATTGTATAGGCGCCCTTCGCAGCCGTAGGAGAGCTTGGCGGCGGTGTGGAGGAGCCCACACCGGCGCAACCCGAAGCCGCCAAACCAATCGTGGCAAGAATGCACAGTGTTGCAAGAGTGGAAAGCCTGCGGCAACGACGCCCCAGCAAGCCGACGAAAAGCAGCCCAAACATCGCTATGCTAGCTTGGTTTGCCTGGAGAGCCACAAGCGGAGACGGGTCGGTCCTGTAAGCAGGAGGGGCGCCGTCACGGATGTTCCGCGGGGCAACTCCTGCTCCAACCAGTGCGGGAGCGGGACAAGCCGAGGCGATCGTGTTGACCGTCAAGGTGGCCGAAACCGCAGTTGTTCCGGAGACCGTTGTGTTGGCAATGGAGAAGCAACCGTTCGTCAGCGCAGGACTGCTAGAGACGGTCCAAGCTACAGTGCCCGCGTAGCCGTTCTGGGGAGTGATGGTAATTGTCGAGACCGCCGGATTCCCAGCCGTGACCGTCACATTGCTGGCCGCCAGCTTGAAAGACTTCGCAAGTACAGTCAAGCCAAGTGAGCCGCTAGAAGGCGCATAGGTCGTATCGCCGGAATAGCTAGCGACAATGGTGTGAGAACCGGTGGCGGCCGAGGAAAAGGTGTAGGTGGCCGAGCCATTCGTCAGTGTGAGCGGTGGAGTTTGCGGCGTTCCATCTACTGAGACGATCACGGTGCCGGTCGGCGTAGTTGTGCTCGAGGCGGATCCGGAAGCGACGGTAATGCTGATCGCGTCGCTCACTCCGGCGGCAGGCGTGCTGTTTGCCGCAGAAAGTGTCGTCTTCGAGGCCACCGGCGCGGTCACCGTCACCACCACCGAGCCGCTAGAAGCCGCATAGGTCGTATCGCCAGAATAGCTAGCGACAATGGTGTGAGAGCCGGCGGCGGTCGAGGAAAAGGTGTAGGTGGCCGATCCATTCGTCAGCGTAAGCGGTGGCGTTTGCTGCGTTCCGTCTACTGAGACGGTCACGGTGCCCGTCGGCGTAGTTGTGCTCGAGGCGGATCCGGAAGCGACAGTAATGCTGATGGCGTCGCTCGCTCCAGCGGCGGGCGTGCTGCTTGCCGCGGAAACTGTGGTCTTCGAGGCCACCGGCGCGGGCTGGACCACATTGATAGAAACGGTGCCCGGAGTTGTGGAGGCAGCTCCATTACTTTCCGTGGCATTGAATGTGAAGCTGTCCGGCCCCACATAACCTGTCGTTGGAGTATACGTCACGTTGGGAGGAGGGCCGGTCAATGCGCCATGCACCGGATTAGTCGCAATGGCGAAGGTCAAGGCATCACCAGAAGTGCCTGGAGTCCCGGTCAGGGTGATAGTGATGGCTGTGTTCTTGTTGGTGCTCACGCTTTGGTTGTTGGCGACTGGAGGTGGGGGGCCGGCGGAAACGGTGATACCAACCGTGGCGGGGCTAGAAACAACGCCATTCTCAGCACCATTCTCCGTGGCGTCAAAAGTGAAACTGTCCGGGCCGACGTAACCAGTGGCGGGAGTATAAGTCACGTTTGGCGCCGTTCCCGTGAGTGTGCCGTGCGCGGGGTTGGTGACGATGGCGTAGGTCAGCGTGTCGCCGGAAGTTCCAGGCGTGGCAGTCAACATAATAGCTTTGGGAGTGTTCGCCGTCGTAGTTACGCTCTGGGCGATTGCCATCGGTGGAGAAGGCACCGTCACTGTCAGCGAGCCGGTAGAAGAAGCATAGGTCGAATCACCGGAGTAAGTTGCCGCAATGACATGAGCGCCAGGAGTCGTGGAACGGAAAGTGTAGGTCGCAGAACCATTCGTCAACGGAAGAGAAGAGGGCTGCAATGTTCCGTCGACAGCGACACTTAGTGTACCTGTCGGCGTGGCGGTGCTGGAGGTCGACCCGGAGGCCACTGTAATTGTGATGGCGTCGCTCGCACCCGGAGCGGGCGTCGTGGTTGCTGCCGAAAGTGTCGTCTTTGAAGGCGCCAATGACGAAGAAGACCCTGGCCAAGCCGTCATCAAGTTGAACAAGTCCACCGAACCCAAGCCCGACGCCTCGTCATAGCCGGTCGTGGCGGGATACTGCGACGTGCCCGCCGACGAGCAAATGGTTGACCCTGCGGTGCATTGATTGCCGCCACTGGTGATGTCGTGGAACGCGGAGGCGTAGGTAGCGGAGTTTGCTGCAAGGGTGTAGAGGGTGGAGTTGATAACGCCCTGTCCAGTGGAGTTCAGCTTGTCATTGATAACCGCCAACATTCCGGCAAAAATCGGCGCGGCAAAACTCGTACCCCCTGCGACCGTCAGGGTTACATTGCTGCTGTCTCGAAACCCGTTCGTGCAACTTCCCTTCACCTTGGTCGCAGTGTCGCTCGAGCAAAAAAGATAACCTGCGTTGTTGGGCGACGAGCTCAGTGAAATATCCGGCACGAAGCGGAGCGTTCCCGACGGAATCCCCGGTACCCCGGTCTGCCAACTGGGTTTCGATGTCAACGTGCTGACACCTCCGCCGCCTGAAGAGAGCCCTAGGCTGGAATCGTCGTTCCACACCTGCTCGGGAATATAGGAGAGCGCCGAGCTGACAAGATCGCTGCCGCTGGCGGCCTGCCAGTACGTCGTATTCGAGGAGGCCACATCGGCGGCCGGAAACTCGGTTCCACCCATGGCCGTTACGTACTGACTACTCGCCGGAAAGTCCACCGCCAGGGCCTGTTGCTGGGCGGGGGTTAGGCTCGTGTCTCTATAGCAGTCGGTCGAACCGCTGTCGCCCGACGCAACAATCACGGACTGGCCTTGGGCAGCCGCTTGCGCGAGGATACCGTTGAGGCTCGTGTAATCGGTTTGCGTGAGTCCGGTTTCGCAAAGGCCATAACTGACGCTAATAATGGGCGCACTCTTGTTGTTCACCACATAGGTGAGGGCATCAAACACCCCGGCGCTGCTAAAGACAAAATAGATAGTCGCGCCATTCGCGATCGTGCTCGTGTACTCCAGATCAAGATCCGATTCCACTTCATCACCAGACCGAATGCCTGGGTTCGTGCTAGACGCTAAAACCTTCACCGGGTCCTTTACGGTGAACCCCGCCGCAGTCTGAAAATTCTCGATGTCCGTCATCACAATATCGGACTGGCCAACCACCGCAATCGACTGTCCAGTGCCGTTATAACCGGCCTTATAGGCTGGATTGATGTCGTAGATCGTGGCCACGTCCTTTGGCGTCAGAAAATGGTTGCCCGACTGACTGGAGGTGAAGTCTGGGCTAAGGGCGGACGTTGGACCCGGAAAGCGGATGTGGGGTTTGGGACGAAAGGTCGAAAGGTTCGCGACCGTTAACACCACGGGGGAAAGCGCCCGAGGCACGCTGACATCTCGCGATGGCGCAAAATGGGTCTCGCCATTCACGTGGTAGTAGTGCATCTCCGTGCCGAAGGCCGCTTCCACCTGTGCGACCGTTCCAGAAAAGCTGATGCGGTTCTTGCTGCGCGAAACACTCTCTACCGTCAAGCCGTGCTGCTCCAGCCAGGACTGCACCTTGGCGATGTCGGCGTCCGCCAGCCCAAAGCGCGCCCCAAATTCGTCCGGGGTCAGCCACTTGTGGTACAGGGTCGAGGTTGGATCCTGTTGTGCCGTGAGCAGTGCTTGTAAATCGGCCTCTTGCGCCGGGGTTCGGCTGAAGGCAATGCCGACGCCGTGCAACTGGTTTCCCGGCGGCAGACGACCCGCATCGTCTTCGATCCTGGCCATCACGGGATGCGTGCCAGAAACGGTTGTACGTTGCGTGTCGTCAACCACTGCCGTTATGCGCGCAACAGGCTGCTGCGCCGCCGAAGAAATTGCAAAAAGGGAAAAAGCTAGCAACCGACCCGCAAATTCGAGCCACTTGCGTACACCAACTCGGAGCAGAATCTGCATGTGTGTGTCCCCGTCAAAACGACTGATACTCTGCCGGGCGGCATGCACTTTTGCTAGATCGAGGCCGCCCGGGGCTCACCTCGACCATAGGGGCGGGCAGAACGGCTTTGGGTCCTACGCGTACGAACAACCGGACTTCCCAATCGCAAGGTACAAGAAATGGCCCAAATCCGTATTGTCGACAGACAATTGGTACAGTGTACCTGAAAATTAACGCAAGCACCGGGTAGACTTTCAGGAACTAGACAAGGTAGGTCACTGGCGACGGCTACTCAGGTTTGTCCTAAGATTGTGGAGTGATCCTCAAAACCGCAATCTTGTCGATGGCCGCGGAGTCGATCTTTCAGGGATACGGGCAAATAAAGAGCAAACCGTGAGAACCTGGGCCTCATTTCTTTTGCTGCTCCTTGCCGACCCCTCTGTTCTGCCTGCCGAAGAGGTCCAAGTTCGAATCTATTCGGCGCATCCTCCCACTTCTCTGACGGTCTCAGCCATTGAAGGACATTTGCATTGGAAATCCTGCCCCACGTGCCCGGAGCAAACGGGCGAAAGTTTGACGGTTGAGTCCGCAAAGGGAAGCACACCCGGCGCAACGAAAGAGGCGCAGAAAGAGTTCTTGGTCACCGGCATTTACAGGTTGGAACCTCCCGATGGCCCAACCTTCTCGTCCTCGTTTCCCCTGCGCATCCAGGCGCCCGCTCGTGGGCTGGTCATCCTCGTCAGCATGCCCATCGAGCAGTACGTGCAGCACGTGGTGATGGCTGAGACCGGCGGCTTCCAGGATTCCGAAGCGCTCAAGGCCATGGCCGTGGCCGCCAGGAGTTACGCCAAGCGGTTCAACGGCCAGCATGCAAAGGAAGGATTTGATTTTTGCGACACGACGCACTGCCAGGCCTTTTACTGGAGGAGCGTTACAGACCGGATTCGAATTGCCACCGAAGCGACGCGCGGGGAGTACGTGTCCTACCAGGGCAAAGCGGCCGCGACCTTTTACCACCAGAATTGCGGAGGCACTACAGCCGCCGCGGGCGAAACCTGGGCGCAGGTTTCGGAACCTTACCTTCCGGTCCATCCCGACCCTTATTGTATGACCAGCGGTGGCCTCCGGTGGCAAACGACGATGATGCACGAGCAAATCAATAAAGCTCTGCTGGCCTGGGGTTTACAACCTCCGCAGGACTGGCAAAAGCTCGAAATCAGTTCCCGCACGAGCGGCGGACGCGTGCGCACTCTGAGCCTGGCTGGCGGAACTCCCGCGAGCTTTCCACTTTCCGGACCTTCCCTGCGCTTCGCGGTGAATCGCGTGTTCGGATGGAGCAAGATTCGAAGCGACCTGTACGACCTGCGCAACTCCGGCGGCAGAATCTTGTTCTCCGGCCGCGGCGCGGGACACGGCGTTGGTCTTTGCCAAACGGGCGCTGAAGAAATGGCACGGCAAGGCAAAACCTATAAGGAAATCCTCGTCTTTTACTATCCGGGAACGCAAGTGAACTCGACCGAGAACGAAATTTGGCAGAAACGCTCGGACGAGCGTTTTGATCTGATCAGCAGCGATCCCGAGGAGGATTCCAGCATTTTCCCTGTGGCAGAGCACCTTTTGCGCGACGCCGAGAACGACGTGGGCTGGCGCCTTCCGTTTCACGTAAGGCTGCAGGTTTTCTCCACGCTGGACAGCTATCGCGATACCACAGGCCAGCCAGGATGGGTGGCCGCTTCCACACGCGGCCAGACCATTCGATTGCAGCCGCTTGCGGACTTGCGCCGCCGCTCGATCCTCGAGTCCACGCTGCGGCAGGAGCTCTATCATCTTTTGATAGAAACGCGGGCGTTGCGAGGCGTACCGCATTGGTTCCGCGAGGGACTCACACTCTACCTATCGAATCCCGCGGTTCCCAAGGCTACTCCGTCGCCGATGACTGTCGAACAGATCGAGCAGATTCTGAAGCACGGAGATACCCGCGAGAATACGGAGAAAGCGTACGCCTCGGCCCACCGAATCGTAGCTGCTTTCGTCAGGGAGCATGGAAAGGCAGCCGTGCTCGCGTGGCTCGGCGGAGGCTTGCCCGCCAATGTCCTCCAGAACCTCGCTTCAGTCCCCGTCCCCTCGCCCCGCAACGGAACAAACGAGCTGCCAAGCAAGCAACCCCAATAGGTACGAAACCAAGCGCATTCGCTTCCCTTTACTCCGGCGGACTCGCGAAACGCCAATTTGGCGTCCTCCGGCGTCCCTTGTTGACAACAAAGGGATAAAGATTTACCAACAAAAATGGAAAACTGTTAGGCTAGCATGGTTGCATCCCACCCGCTCCGCCATCCTCCCGAAAGGCTGCAGGTCGCGAGCTCAAAAACCTCTTTCCTGAACATTGATGATCCTCCATACAGTTAAACAAGTCCGCCGCATCTTTCTAATCCTTGCCGGATTCACGCTCCTGCTGCTCGGGACGATCATGATTTTTACGCCCGGCCCTGGCACGCCGGTCATTTTGCTGGGCTTAGGATTGCTTGCAGTGGAGTTTGTTTGGGCACGGCGCCTCATGGAACGCATCAAGCGCCAAGGCGCGCGCTTCAAAGACGCTTTTCTACGGCTTGAAAAGTAAGGAGCTAAGCCCCTGTTCCCTTCTCACTGAAGAAGGTCGCGAAGGATGAATGACGGGGGGACGGAGAGGTTGAATGGTGAATGAATGGCAGGGCAAATGGGCGCTCGTCACGGGCGCGAGCGCGGGGATTGGCGTGGCGCTTGCTGAAGAACTCGCTAGTGGCGGAACAAACCTTGTGCTCACGGCGCGCCGTAAGGATCGTCTTGATGCGCTGGCCCACCGGCTCACTTCAACGCACAAAATACGAACGGAAGTTTTTCCTGCGGATCTAGTGGATCCAGCCGCCGCGGAAAAGATATTTGCTTTCACGCGGGATAAAGGAATTGAAGTCGATCTGCTTATCAACAACGCGGGCTTTGGCAAATATGGCGAATTCCACGCTGTAGAGAGGCAGCGGCTGCTCGACATGGTTCAGGTGAACTGCGCCGCGGTGGTTCATCTGACTCATCTTTTCTTGCAGCCGATGGTTGCGCGGCGTCGCGGCGATATCTTGATCCTCGCCTCGACGGCTTCTTTTCAAGCGGTTCCCTACATTTCCACCTATGCCGCGACGAAAGCCTTTGATCTGCTCTTTGCCGAGGGTCTCGCCGAGGAAATGAAGCCTTACGGAATCAGGGTTTGCGCTCTCTGCCCCGGTTCGACGGAATCCGAGTTTCATGTCGTTGCAGGGCAAGAAAAATTCCGACACCGGGCGGAAACGGCGCAAAAAGTAGCACGAACCGGACTGAAAGCTCTTGCTGCTGGAAAGAGCTGTGTCATTTCCGGTCTGGCGAATTATCTTGGCACGCATGGGGAACGCCTGGTTCCGCGCCGCTTTGTCACGCGGACCGCTGCACGCATGTTCAGGCCGAAACCAAAATAGTCACCTTTGTGCATGACCCCATGCCCAGGCCAGCGAAGGTGATAGACCCAATCAGAGTGGTTTACAGGAACGGAGCAGCCAGGAAGATTTCCGGATCTGTGCCCAGAGCCGTGTTCACCGGCGTACCCGAAAACGAAACAAAAAGGCCGGCACCGTCGATCGCCGGATTTATTCCACTTGCGGGGCTGCCATTAGCTCCGTTGGAGACTACTACGGGGACCGACAACGTCGTGCAGGTCGCATACGGCACGAAGCAAACATCGGCTGCGGCGACAACCAACGCATCCGCTGCATTCGACGGCGGTCCAAGCACCGCGCCAAAGGCCACGCGATTACCGTAAGAAATTGCCGGATTTGAGCTCGGGACGAGTTGTGTGGGCGTGCCCGGATTGGCAACCGGGATGACGGCCGTTTGCACCGTGCAGTTCGTTTGCTGCAAGTAGCCAAAGCACGTATTGCGCACAAAAATCTGCGAGCCGGAAGTGCCTCGAGCCACGAGGTTTGTCGCGGTCGACGCAAAGGCAACCACTCCGCCGAGGGCTCCGGTCGAAGGCGTGATGCTGTCGCCCCCTGTACCCAAGTTGCCCTGGGCGTCCACGGAAATAGCCTGGGTCGAAGCTGCGGGACAAGGCGGCGTTCCGCCAGGTGGGATTGGTATTGGCAGGTTCATGCACAGGCTGCGGAGATAGACCTGATGAAAGCCGTTGCCCGGCGTATTGGCCACCATATTATCTGCGAGGGACTCGAAGGAAAGACTCAAGCCGATAAGATCGAGCGACGGATTCATGGAATCCTTGTCTCCCGGGTTGCCGGTGGCATCCAGTGAAACCACGCTCGTTATCGACATGCAGCCAGGGAGCGTACCACCAGGCATACCTGGGCCCGGCAATGCGATCGCCGGGCAACTCTGGTAGAGATAGACCTGCTCGACTCCTGTTGGGACGGTTGTGCCTGTCAGATTTGTCGCAGCGGATTGGTAGGCGACGAATAAGCCAAATCCTGAAATCGCAGGGTTGGCGCTGGGAGCATTTCCGGGCTTCCCATCTACTCCAAGCGTAACCAGAGTGGTTTGCGGCGTACAACTCGGTACCGGCCCGTAGATGCTGTTGCAGGAGTCGCGCAGATAAATCTGGCGCATCGGCTGAGTTGCGCTTGCCACAAGATTCGTGTCGTCCGATTCAAAAGCCACCATACGGCCGTCCGGCGAAATGACTGGACGCTTGCTGCCCTCTGTTCCTCCTGTCCCGGCGCTGCCGTCGGGAGCGACAGAAATCAGCGTGGTCTGAGGGGTGCAGTTCGGAATGATTCCGAAGCAATTGGTCCTTTCATAGATCTGCGAATGGCCGCTCGTCGCCTTTGCATCCAGATTCGTGGCCACCGAATCAAACACCACCAACTCGCCGCCAGCAGAAACCGAAGAGTAGGTACTCGCGCCGTTTCCCGGCACGGCGGGGCTAGCATTGTTCACCGAGTCTTCGACCGGGAATTGGCTCATGTTCATGACCAGAAAGTTCTGCGGCGCCGATGTGCCTCCCGATGTGCCTGGGTTTGTAATTGACAGCGGCACGGTCTGGGAGGTAGCGATGGCCGTTACCGGAACCTGCACTTGCAACACACACGCGGAAGCGGCAAAGCAAGGAGTCGGCTCAGCAGGTGTGAGTGCTTGAGAGCCGAAATTGACTGTGGCGCCTGAAGCCACGTTGAGCGCGGCAATTGTCAGGGGGAACGACGGGCCCCCTGCGGGAGCCGCCATCGGAGAGAAACTAATGATGCTTGGCACGCCGCCTCCAGCCGGCGGCGCCATAACGGTAAAGGACATGGTATTCGAGACGAGGGAGGCATTTGCCACAGAGACGTTAATCGTTCCTGAAGCCGAGACATCTTTGGATGGTATCGCGACGGTCAAGGCCTCACATTTGCCCCCGCCCGCAAGCTGGCAAGTCACAACCGAGGAAGGCGAAAGCGCGTCGCCCCCAAAATGCACGACCGAGGTGTTGATAAAACCTGATCCCGTAAGCGTTAGTGCGAAATTTCCGCTGCCCGCGGCCACGCTTGTCGGCGAGATCGAGGCGATCGTCGGCATGGTATTCGAAAACGAAACCGTGTTGCCGCCACCACATCCCACGAAGAGGATTACAATTCCAGTCAGAGTCCCAAGGAGAACCAGGTTCCGCCTCATGTTCACCACCCACCGGGCTTGGCTGGTGGGACGCAGCTCGCGCCGGTTCACTCGATGAGAATACATATGCGATAAACGTACGATGGCTCCAGAGAGCAACGGCGATAATGCGATGCGCGGCGCTTAGCCATGGTTGCCGGCCGTTTTCCTGTGGTTTCTGTACCTCGCAGAATGAATCGGCACGACCTGAAGTCTCTCGGCGCGGCTAAGCTATTCTTTTGCAAGCACTTCTAAGCGACCGAACCAGACTCTCAGCACGGGAACTTATACTACGCCCGACGGGAATGCTTATACAGAGCCGGGCAGAACCTCTGATCAGGAGAGATGAGCATCGCGGACCAGGAAAGAGACGACGTGCTGCTCCGGCGCGCCGGCAAGGGCGATGAGGAGGCTTTTACGCTCCTCTATCGGCGCCATCAGGCGGCGCTTTATCGCTTTGCGCTGCGTATGAGCGGGAACCCCTGGGCAGCCGAGGAGATTGTGCAGGACGTGTTCATGACGCTAATGCGAGACCCGAGGAAATACGACGCTGCTCGCGGCACTCTGGGCGGCTTCCTTTACGGCGTGACTCGGAACCGCGTGCGGAAGCACCTTGAACGCCTGCCACGCGAAGTGCCGCTCGAAGAAAAGAACGCGGACGGGACAGGCTCAGGAATTGTTCTGCAGGACGACGCGACGCCCGGGATCCAGGCGGAAAAACGCGAGCGTATCGAACAAGTTTGGGCAGCAGTGCTGGACTTGCCGGCGGAGTTTCGGGAAGCCGTACGTCTGTTGGAGTAAGAACGGAGTTTGCAGTTCGGGAGAGAAGAGGAGAAGAAAGCATGAGTCGCAAGTTAATTCTGACCCTGTCCCTCGCGGGCGTGTCTGCGCTTTACGCAGGGACCGCCGGAGCGCAGCAAGCGCCTCCTCCACCTCCGCCACACGAAGGAATGATCGTGCAGGCGGGGCCGGAAGGCGATTTTGTGCCGCCACCCTTCGGAGAACGCATGGAGTTGCTCGGCTTCGGAGGAATGCATGGCGGAAAAGTAGTCACGGGCGCGCCGTTCAGCGCCGTGGCTGTCTCCGAAACCAATCAGACGATGGCCGATGGCAACCATATTTCGCGAAAAACGCAGAGCAACATTTTCCGCGACAGCCAGGGCCGTGTTCGCCGGGAGCTAACGCTTGTAGGCTTTGATCCGCTGGCTGCCTCCGGACAGCCAAAATCGTTCGTGGTCATCAACGATCCCGTTGCGGGCGTCACTTACCTGCTTCATCCTGACCAGAAAAGCGCAGAGAAAATGGGAAAGCCTTTCGCCAAGATGGGAGGGGCTATGCGGGAAGAGATGCGGAACAAGATGGCTTCCCGCGCAGAGCGGGAAATTGCTAATGGGAATTTGAAGAAAGAAGACCTGGGCACGCAAACCATTGCGGGAGTGGTCGTGCAGGGGACACGCATCACGCGCACTATTCCTGCAGGCCAAATCGGAAATGAAAAACCGATTACCATCACTCACGAACGCTGGTATTCGAATGACTTGCAAACCGTGGTGATGAGCAAGCGGAGCGATCCCTGGTCCGGGGAAACTACTTACACACTCACCAATATTCAGCGCTCCGAGCCAGATGCATCGCTCTTCTCCGTGCCTTCCGACTACACCGTAACGCAGGGTCGCGCAGGGCTACGGAGGATGGGCCCCAGTCAGGCACCGCCGCCGCCCGAACTTTGATTCTTACAGCGTTTTTTCCGCCAGCACGATCTTCTCTCCTGAAGACGGCACGCCCTTTTCGCGGCAACCCCCATCGGTGCGGAAAGGGCGTCGCCGTTTTGCGAGGCCATGAAGTGAGGAAGTAAGCAGGCAAGGGAAAACCAGAGGCAGGTACAATGAGCGAATGGATGAAAGAAAATTGGCACAACAATTGAAGTTCGAAGGATTTTCGCAGACCTACGTTTGGCAGGACGGGCCAGGCACATTTTATCCGGATCACACACACGCCGTCGGGACCGCGCACATCATCTTGAGCGGCGAAATGACGCTGACGATGAACGGGCGCACGGAAACGTATCAAGCCGGGGACCGCTGCGATGTTCCCGCCGGAACGGTGCACTCCGCTAAGATGGGACCGAAGGGCTGCCGGTATTTAATTGGGGAGAGATGACGCAAGGCGGATTCTATTGCCTCATCACCGGATGGGATTTTCATATTGCATGAAATGCGCGGTCTAGCAATTCAATCACGTGCAAAACGCTTTGGTTTGTTTGGTGCAGCGCAACACCGGCGCGAAGTTGCAGCATGCAGCCCGGGTTTGTGGTGACAATGGTTTGCGCCCCGGTGGATTGAACATGGCGCATCTTTTCAGCGAGCAACGCCAACGACGTTTCCGTCTGTGTGACGTTGTAGGTTCCCGCCGACCCGCAGCAAATTTCCGAGTATGGCAGTTCTACAAAATCAAGTTGCGGAATCGCGCCGAGCAAAGCGCGCGGAGCCTCACGGACCTTCTGCCCGTGAAGCAAGTGGCAAGAATCCTGATACGTGACACGCTGGCGCAGCGGATAGAGTTTAGCCCTGAGCCCCAGTTCTGCGAGAAACTCGGTGACATCGCGCATCTTGGCCACGAAGGCACGAGCCTGTGTGTATTCAGGTTCTCTGGGCGAGAAAAGATGATTATATTCTTTGAGCGTCGACCCACAACCCGCCGCGTTCGTAACGATTGCGTCGAAATCTTCAAGCCGAAACGCGGCGAGATTTTTTCGCGCTAATTCGCGCGCGGCTTCGCGGAACCCGGCATGCACGGAAAGCGCCCCACAGCAGAGTTGCTCCGCGGGCACGACGACTTCACAGCCGTTGGCCGTGAGCACGCGAACGGTGGCTTCCTGCAGCCCGGAAAAAGTGACATTGGCGATGCAGCCGGCGAAAAAAGCGACGCGGGCCCGGCGCCGCCCCACCGGCGTGAAAGTCGACCCGATGCGACTGAAAAAAAACTCGTCATCGATATGAGGCAGAAGGCGGTCGCGCTCGGCAAGCCCAAGTAGCTTGAGGATGCCTATGCCCCTGGCGACGGCCTGCAAGCCGGAACGTTGATAGATGCGGAAAAGGCGGGCCGCGTCTTCGATGAAATGGTGAGCGGAGAAAAACTCCTCAAAGAAGAAGTCACGCGCGGCGCGGGCAATCCAGGAGCGCTCGTAACTTCGCTCGATGCGAGCGCGGGCATGTTCAACCAGCTTCCCGTACTCGACGCCGGAAGGGCAGGCGGTTTCGCAAGCGCGGCAGTCGAGGCATTTGTCGATGTGTTCGACAAAGGAATTGCTGAGACGCGCTTCCGGCTGCGCTTGGCCGCTGAGTTCGCTTTGAAAGACATGGAACATCTGGTGGATGCGACCGCGGGGCGAGTCCGCCTCGAGATTCCACAGCCGGTACGTTGGGCACGCGTTAAGGCACAGCCCGCAGTGGATGCAGCGCGCGTAGTCCTCGTAGACCGGCGATGGGCCGGGGATGAAGTTTGCTGGCATGACGTCCTTTGCTCGAGCAACATGATTCTACGGAAGTTCTGCAAATGTGACGAGGGGCAGTCTTTATTTCATTTGCGCCAAGCAAAACCTCAAGCCTGAAGCTAGGGTTCCGATTCGTGATGCCGGCTACTGTTGCTGCGGATTCTGTTGAGGTTGCGGCGGATTCTGAGGATTCTGCGGATTGGATGGACTCTGCCCTGCTGGCTGGCCGATTGGCTGTCCAATCGGCTGCCCTAGCCCCGTTCCCGTTTGCATGCCGGGTTGGCCTATGCCGAATGTGTCTTTTGATGGGTCCCAGATAAACTCGAAGAGCCGGTAGTTTTTCGCGTGATCGTAAACTATTACCGATTTCTTGTCGACCTTGCTTCCAACCCCAATAATGTTTCCCCCAATAATGGGGGAAGTGTCGTCAGTAGGAATCGGTGCATCGGCGTCCGTCCCCTCCGCTGTTCCTGTTGCCGCTCCTGTCCCCTGGTCTGCGGACACAGGATTTCCGGTTGCCGCCGGACCATTGGTTGAAGTGGTCCCAGGGCTCGAGGAACTGGCCGACTGTGACCCTGGTCCCTGTGGATTGAGGCCGCCCACTTGTCCCATAGCCTGCCCGAGTACGGATCCAAAGCCGCTGTTTGGGGCCCCGGGCGCTGCCATGCCCGCCACCGGCGTGCCCATTCCCGCTGGAACCTGCCCAAATCGAACAGTCGCCGGGTGGGGCTTCAAGCTGCCTATCAGCTGCCCTGACGGGCCGACGTAGAGCAATCTCCACGAACCATCTTGCGTGTTCATCGGATCTTTGTACGCCTGGCGCAGGAAACGCAAAGAGCCGATTTTTGGTTTGGTGAGGTCATCCAGGCTGGTGGGGAAACGTCCCATTTTGCGGTAATACAGCTTTATGGCCCGCGCATACTGCCGGCCGCGCCAAATCATTTCCTTTTCCTTTTCGCGCTGGCCCTCTGTCTTAATGTCTGGCGCCGCTTTCGTGGCCAGGATGAGCAGCAGCGTGGCCATAAAAATCACCAGCAATAACGCATATCCCTGCTGACCGCGCTTTCCTGCTTTTGAACTTGGCTGGCGCCGAGCGATCATCACTGTACCCCTCCACACGCCTGTTCCTCCACGAGAGGTGCCGTGCCAACACGCCCGGTGGAAACTTCTTCAAATTCGAGACTTGCGTTGCCAATTCTGAGAATGCGGAAGCGCTTCAACAGGACTTCCCCTTCGGCCTCGACATACACTTCGTTACAGTCAGTGAGAAAAGCGACTCGCGAGGACCCATTGGGCACGGTCCCAAAGCCATAGAATTTCAGGTTACCCAAAGTCAGTGGGGGCGGCGGAGGGGGAGGAGGGGGCTGCTGGGGACCGGGGTTCTCATGCTTGATGTCCAGATGCGGGTGCGCCGCGGGCGCCGGGATCGGGCTGAACGGATTCCGCCCCGAACTCTTGTACTCCGTCTTGCGAGCGCGTGCGATCTCATCCATTCGAATCTGGGGATTATCCACATCGATGAGCGGGTCGTCCTTGAAATTGGGGGGCGTGTCTGCGACAACTGGTCTGCCGCGAAAATTCCCTAGCCACACGACTCCCGCAACGAGCATCAATGCGAGGAGAATGCCGATTTGTCGCTTTTGCTTCACGCCGACGTCCGAAAATAGGTTTTAAGGTTTAATGCCACCTTTATGACGTTGGCAGGTCCTTTGTTCTCCTTTTGGGGAGCCAGCCTCAAGGACTCTACCTCATAAATATTGGCGGAACGCTGAAGACCGTTCAAGAAGAGAATTACGTTTTTGTAGTCCCCCTCAATCCTCGACTCCATGGACACTTCCGTTAGTCCACGATCAGGTATCGCGGTCGGTTTGAAGCTAGTGCCTTCCAGGCTGACCCCGCTTTTCCTGGCAATCTCGCCAAGTTCGGAGGTGACCGAGGAATACCCGGAACTAGCCGGCAGCAGCAGGTCTTCGAATTTCTCGCATTCCCGCTTGGTGTCCGGCATCTCTTCCCGGATCTTCTGCGCCCTTGTGATGGGCGCCTCGAGCATCTTCAGCTGTTTTTCCTCCCTGGAGAGTTGCTGTTCCTTGGTCCATGGTTGGGAAGCCAACTGCCAGCTATAAGCAGCTAGCGCCAAATCGGCGGCCACCAGGCAAAACACGGCGCCCAAAATAACCTGTTTGCGCGTTTTGAAATTGCGTGACATCAGGCTCCCGAATAAAAGGTGGATAAGTGAACGATTCTTTTGTCGGTGCTGGGACCGCTTGTCTGAGCAGACTGATCATCGCTATGAACCTGTACCTCGGAGAATTTCTTTGAGGTTTCCAGAGCCCGCAAGAACTTCAGCTTGACCTCGTCATCGGCAGCGCCAAACGTCAGGTTCAGTTCCACGTGCCCGGAGACTTGCTTGGGCTCGATACTGATAATCCGTACGCCCCCTGGCAGAATGTGCTCCAGATCCATAAACATCTGCGTCCAGTTAAAGCTGCGCACGGCAATAACGCCGTTAATGAAAGCGGCGCGCTCGTCAAGGCCCTTAATGTCTCTCTGATCGAAAAAACGCTTCAAATCGTTGCGTTGCTCCTCGTACCGGGCATACTCCTCGCGTATCTTTTCCGTCCTCGCGCGCACTTCGGCCGCGGCCTCACGGACGGCGTAAACGTGCCATCCCAACGCGATAAAGACGACGGCAGCGACAAATGCCGTGAAGCCGGCTCCTACGAGAAAACGCCGGTGGGACTCCATGGGTTTGGTCGCCAGGTTCAGCCGGACTCTCATTCCTTCGCGCTCCTCAATCCCACCCAACCCTACTCAGCTTCGATGCAACATCCAACCCACCAGCCCATCCAAGTCGCGGTCGGCCAGCTGGCGCGCATCCTCTTTGATGCGTCCCTCCGACTGCGCCGAAGTCAGCAAGGAACTTACCCTGCATTGGAATTCCTGCTCCAGCGGAGCAGAAAACTCGCCCAGGCGGACGCCCAATCCGGCGATGCGGACCGCAGAAATCCCTTCCTGCCACGTATCTTGATAGTAGGCTGCCACAGGAAAAATCTCTTCCAACAGCATCTGGGGCGTAAGGCTCACCCCGGCGGTGGGAAGCTCGGTGCAGCGGTAACCGCAAAGCAAGCCCGACCGCACAATGGCCGTCGTCAGGGATGAACCCGAGATACGGGCGAACAAAATAGGCTTTTCGCCATCCAGCAAGGAAATAGCCGCCAGTGATGAGCTCAGGACCACGCCTGGTTCTAGCCCAACTCCTTCCGCCAAGGACTCGTATTCCCGCATAACGCGGAGCCTCGCCAGGGCAGTAACGATATCTACGCCCGTCTCGCGGGGCGCCTGCCGAAAGTAGGAAATGATGGCTTCATCCGCTTCAAAAGGCACGCTCTTTTTTAGTCTCCAGCGCAGTAGCGGAAGCGCTTCTTCCGAGGACCTTGGAAAGTCCTCGAAGTGCTGAACAAAGACGCGAATCACAGGGTCAGGAAGAATCAAGGCCGCATCTTCCGCACGCGTGCCTATCCGTTCGCAGGCTTTGGCCACCGCGGCTTTGGCCACCGCCGAATTCGCTAGATTGGTTTCTACGGCGGATGGAATGACCGTTCCCGGCCGCAGCATCTCAACAGCAAATGCCTCGAGCGAGCCCGAGCGGCCCCACCTGGCAACCGCAACGCGATCGGAAGCGATTTCCATCGCCACAGGAGGGTGAGGGATGGCATCGAGCCAGCGCGCCACGCGGCGCGCGACGCTGCTCTTGTAAATGCCTTGATGGACAAATGTGGCGCTACTCAACGAAAGTCACCTTGTTAATTTCTTTGACGCTTGTGATGCCGGCACGAATCTTGCCAAGTCCGCTCTCGCGCAATGTGGCCATTCCTTCTTCCCGCGCAGCCCTTTTGATTTCCGAGGTCGGACGACGGTCCACAATCATTTCACGGATGCGGTCGGTCAGATCCATCAGCTCGCAAATTGCGGTTCGGCCGTGATACCCGGTGCCTGAGCACTCCAAACATCCAACGCCTTCGGCCAGAGTGACATTCCCCCACACTTCAGGATCCAAGCCTAACTCCTTCAACTCCTCTGGGGCGTACTTCTTGGGGCGCTTGCAATTGGGGCAGATGATGCGGACTAGACGTTGCGCCAGGATGCAATTCAGCGCGGAGACAAAGTTGTACGGCTCAACGCCCATGTTTACGAAGCGGCCAATTACATCGGTCACGTTGTTGGCGTGAACGGTAGTAAAAACCAGGTGGCCGGTGAGCGCCGACTGTATGGCGATTTGCGCCGTTTCCTGGTCACGAATTTCCCCAACCATGATCTTATCCGGGTCGTGGCGCAAGATGGATCGCAGACCGCGGGCAAAAGTGAGACCCTTCTTCTCATTGACTGGGATCTGGGTGATCCCGCGCACTTGATATTCGACGGGGTCTTCGATGGTGATGAACTTGTCCTCGTCGCTTTTGATTTCATTGATCGCGGCATACAGAGTCGTGGTCTTGCCGGAACCCGTGGGGCCGGTCACCAGGACCATGCCGTAAGGCTCGCGAATGTAGCGGCGGAAACGATAGAGTTCTTGGGCAGAAAAACCAACGACGTCCAGAGTCAAGTTCGCAAATTTCTCGGAAAGCGTTTCTTTGTCTAGTACGCGAAGGACCGCATCTTCACCGTGGCTTGCAGGCATGATCGATACACGCAAGTCGATGTAGCGGCCTTTGTACTTCACGCGGAAGCGGCCATCCTGGGGGATGCGGCGCTCCGCAATATCCAATTCGCTCAAAACCTTGATGCGCGAAAGCACCGAGGAATGGTGTTCCTTGGCGATAGGCTGCATGGCGTGCTGGAGAACGCCGTCAATGCGGTACTTCACGGCAACTTCTGAGTCGCGAGCCTCAATGTGAATGTCGCTGGCGCGCCTCTCAAGGGCCGTGAAAATGATGGTCTCAACCAAGCGCACCACGGGACTGGCGGTGCTATCGCGCGTCAGGCGATCCCCGGAAATGGTCTCTTCGCTCTCTTCTTCTTCCTTGGAGGCCTGCAGGGCAAACGCTTCGGTGGCTTGCTCGAGGACGCGCTGCGATTGTTCGGTACGCTTCAATACATCGGCAATCTGGCGCGCGGTCGCGACACGAATCAGCAGCTTCTTTCCTAGCAACAGCGGCAACTCGTCGCTGCTTTGGACCAAGCCGGGATCCGCAGCGGCAATGGCCAAAACGTTGTCATGCGCCTCGAGTGGCACGAAATTGTAGCGGAACATCAGATCCGCGGAGATGCTGCGAATCAACTCCGGATTAATGCGTTGTTCACGCAGATCGATAAATGCGTACCGGTATCTCTCGGCAAGCTTGCGGGCAAACTCGCGCTCCTGCCCCTCATCGCCGCCGGGGGCGCCCGGCGCTGGAGGAAGATGTTCTATGGTAGCCATAACTCCTACTTTGCTCCGTTGACCGAGAATGAGAAAATCGGCAAATAGAGTGAAATCAGAATAAAGGCAACAAATAAGCCCATAATGACAAGCAAGAGCGGTTCGATCACTGCCACCATCGTAGCGAGGCGCAAATTCACTTCTTCCTCGTAAAACTCAGCCACGCTATTCAGCATCGGGGAAATCGCGCCGCTCGATTCGCCGACTTCAATCATATCCACGGCCATCCTCGGCATGACGCCCTTGGAGGCAAGCGCCGCGTGGAGCGATTCCCCTTCGCGGACCATTTGCGTGGCTTGAGCCACCGTTGATCGCAGTAGCTTACTGCCAATGGCCTCGGTGGCGGTTTGCAGCCCTGCCACCAGGGGCGTGCCACCGGTCAAAAGAGTTGCCAGCGTGCGCGAAAACTGTGCGACCTGAAACTTCAGCAGAGTTTCCCCGATCGCAGGCAGGCGAAACTTGAAGCGGTCGAAAGCGGCTCCCCCTTCTTCGGTGCGAGACCACAGAAAGACTCCCACCGCGGCCAAAGCCATCAAGCCGACGAATCCCAAGAAGACGAAACGATAGTCCACCGTCAAGGCGATCAAGACGCGCGTGGGCGTCGGAAGCTCGACATTCATATCCCGGTAAAGAAGCGCAAACTTGGGGACTACGCCCGTAACCAAATAACTCACAATGATGATGGCTACCGTAATCAGCAGCGTGGGATACACCAGGCTAGCAGCGATTTTCTTTTTTACGCCCGTGCTTACGCGCTGATAGGCGATGTAATAGTCCAATACGCCCGGCAGATTGCCGCTTTTTTCGCCGGCGAGAATGGCTGTGGAATAAACTTTGGAAAACACACCGGCTTCCTCAACCGCTTCGGAGAGTGACTTGCCCTCCCGGACCTGGTCGCGGATCTGCGAAATCACCGGGCGAAGCCTTGTAGAACTAGCCCGTGTGGCCAAAAGATCTAGGGCCCGCAAAATGGGCAGACCCGCTTTGATCAGCGTATTAAACTGCTGATTTAGGATTAGAAAATCGGAACCGCCTATTTGCCGGCCGGTCCTACGGCGAATCAAGCTAGCGAGCTGCCCGCCCCGCTTTTCGACGGAGTAGACAAACAGACCTCGATCCGCCAGCCTCTGGCGGGCCTCCTCCAATGTGCTCGCAGCCTCGACGTGAGAAAACACACGCCCGTCCGCATCCGCCACGCGACAGACAAATTCACCCATGGGCTTTCAGTTTACCTCATCTACTTGATATGCGTAGGGGGTCCTGGGGATTGGTTCCTGGCTGGAAAGGGAGCCGTTCCTACGGGGGAGTTTATGGACTTGCCAATTTCTGGGCTGCCGCCAGTTCCCCATTCACGATGGCAACACCTGGAGGAACCTGGAAGCGAAAAAGCGAATCGTCAAGTTGTGGATTCAGTTGCCAATCAGCGAAACGGAACTCAATCGCTATGCCGCCAGGATCGTTCACCAAAACGCGGACCAGTTCTCCGGAACTTTCGACCACTTCCAAATAAACTTTGTCCGACGCCTCAGCCGAAGCTCTCTTCCCGGAATCCCCTCCTTCCATAGACTTAGACGCACCACGCAGCTCACAGTAGAGCATGACATCCGTAGAATATTTCGGAGCCTGATCTTCCGCGTACTCTATTTTATTACAAATCCGTGAAAGCTTCACTCCCCCCGCCAGTAAAGCTAGCGGCGTACGCCAGTCGGTGCTTTTCTTTGCTGGGACGCGAGTTACCGTGTGGTCTGCAGGAACATAAAACCAGGCATTTTTCCCATCAACCAGGAAGGTGTTCTTTTCCGGCGTTTCGTAGTCCCAGCGCATCTTGCCGGGGCGCTCAAAGTAGACCTTGCCAGCCTCCAATCTGGTCAACCTACCGTTCTCGGTATAGCGCTCGAGAAAGGTAGCCTCGAGGCGAGCGGCACTCCGGTACCTCGCCTCCAGGCGGCCGACGACCGCCTGAACGTCAACCTTGGAGGAGCTGGCTGGCGGCGCCGGGACCGTGTTCCGGTCCAACAAAACCAGCCAAGAAGAGGGCACCAGGATGCCGCAAATGGCGAATTGGAGGTGTGCCCGCAACCATAGCAGTATAACAAGGGCCGTGTTCCGCGACCGAGGCGGGCACACCATCACTTGGGCTACCGTGACGGGCGGCCAGGTGCTTGGAGGACAGGGCTAGTTGCCCACGATCTGCGTTATGACGGCAGCGCAGGCCCCGGCAGCCGTTCCTATCGGCACGCCCGTCGTGTTTGCGCGAAGCACGCCCGTCTGATCCGAGCAGAAAGCGCGTTTGCCGGTCACGTCCACAACGGTCGGCGTGGCGTTGGACTCAAATGCGTTGTTGACACCGGCCACCGCGATATTTCCCTTGGCCACGAACGAATAGCCGCTCTTGGTGTAAGGAGCCACACTCAGCGCTGGATCGATGATGCATGCCGCTGCCGCAGTCGCAGGCGCGCAGGGGTCCGCTCCGCCCAAATTGTCCACCGTGGCCGCGTAACCGAGGCCCCAACTCGAGGAATAGGTGACCTCCGCGGTATTGATGGTTCGGAGAGAGGAGACTGCAGAAGACTCGTTTGCCGAGATTCTCGCGCGCAGTAAATTGGGAATGGCGATGGCAGCGATGATCAGAATGATCGCCACGACGATCAGCAATTCTATAAGGGAGAAGCCTCGTTGCTTGTTCATTGTCTTTGGCACGAGAGAATCCACCTCCATAAGCGTCCTCACCGCAGATACACAAGAGACAGAGCGCGCACGATGCCAACTACCGGTTTCCAACGTTCCGGTTCTGCTACAATCGCGAGCACTTGGGGCGCCAATCGGAGACCGTTTGATCGCTAGGTGTAGTCCATTCTGGGACGCAAGTCGATAAAAAAGGGGGGAAGCCGGGCTTCCCCCCTTTGAAAGAACCGACCAAACCGTTAGTTGCCAACTGGGCCGGACTGGCCAGCCACGGTCGGAACCTTAGCGCAGGAGTCCTGGGCCACGCCGATAGCCGCACCAGTAACGTTGAACCTGATCACGCCCGTCTGGTCGTCGCAGAAGGCACGCTGACCGGTCGTACCCACGGCCGATGGTGTGGCGTTCACCTCAAAGCCATTGTTCACGCCGTTCGAGGCATACGTGCCTGCAGCGTTGAACACATAGCCGCTCTTCGTGAACGGAGCCACACTCAAAAGCGAATCGATTAAGCACGCATTCGCTGCCGCTGCAACGCACGGAGTCGCAGCGCCGCCGAGGCTAGCGAGGTCTGCAGCATAACCGGTGCCCCAACTCGAAGAATAAGTCACTTCCGCAGTGCCGATGGTACGAACCGAACCTACCGCGGACGATTCGTTGGCTGCGATCTTCGAGCGCAGCAAGTTCGGAATGGCGATGGCCGCGATGATCAGAATGATGGCCACGACGATCAAGAGCTCGATAAGAGAGAAACCCTTTTGCTTCTTCATGAAGTCTCCTTGAGAGGTTGTGATGTGCCAGAGCACGCCAGTAAGGAAGCACGGGGGATTCCAACGGGTGGAAAGTGCCTAATGGGGATTTCAAGACGAATAACCGCTTTACTTTCTTACCGATAAGCTCTCTCCTAAAAGCACTAGGCCCCATGTATTCTGCTTTTGCGTCAACAACGGCGGCAAAGCATGACACTTTGTGGCAGTAAAAAAAGACGAAAATAGTCACTGGCCTGAGAGTTGCGAGTATATAGCAAGGGAGGAGGCTGAAGAAAGTCAAAAGAAAAAGGGAGGAAGCGAACTCCCTCCCTTCTCCAAAAAGCTAAGCAGCCCTTAGTTGCCGACTGGGCCGGACTGGCCAGCCACGGTCGCAATCTTAGCGCAGGAGTCCTGGGCCACGCCGATAGCCCCACCATTAACGTTGAACCTGATCACGCCCGTCTGGTCATCGCAGAAGGCACGCTGACCGGTCGTACCCACGGCCGATGGTGTGGCGTTCACCTCAAAGCCATTGTTCACGCCGTTCGAGGCATACGTGCCTGCAGCATTGAACACATAGCCGCTCTTCGTGAACGGAGCCACACTCAAAAGCGAATCGATTAAGCACGCATTCGCTGCCGCTGCAACGCACGGAGTCGCAGCGCCGCCGAGGCTAGCGAGGTTTGCAGCATAACCGGTGCCCCAACTCGAAGAATAAGTCACTTCCGCAGTGCCGATGGTACGAATCGAACCTACCGCGGACGATTCGTTCGCTGCGATCTTCGAGCGCAGCAAGTTCGGAATGGCGATGGCCGCGATGATCAGAATGATCGCCACGACGATCAAAAGCTCGATCAGGGAGAATCCCTTTTGTTTCTTCATGCTATCTCCTTAGGAATGTGAGGTGCCAGAAGCACTGGCTCCGGTAGGGCATGTGGGTGGCCAATCTCGCCTTGCCTGCCCCAAGGGGTTTGTACTGGCATATCATACACAAAATAAAAGACTTACTGAAATAGGTGACGAGCCGAGGGAATCTAGGGGCCAGACAGGCGCTTTTGGTCGACGATTTTTGTCCATGTAAAAGGCCATAATACGTCAATGGGCGCGGTGACACTCTTCACCTCGGATTTTGAAGCACAAAAAGATCTTGAGCGCCGCGATCACCGTTCTACAAGCTGTGCTTCTTGGCGTAGTGGCGGAAGGAGCGGTAGGTGATTTTGAGAAACTCGGAGGCGCGGGTGCGCACGCCGCCAGCCTTCTCTAAGGCGGCTTGCAGATAAAGACGTTCGGTGGCGGCAACCACCCTTTCAAAATCCACGCCCTCATCCGGTATTGCGATTCCCTGGCTCGCGCCGGGGACCGCGGATGAAGCGCTCCCATAACCTAGGATTCTATCGGGCAGCACGCGGGCGGAAATCTCCTTGCCTGCTTCCAGGGCCACGGCGCGCTCCATGGTGTTTTCCAGTTCTCGAACATTCCCCGGCCAGTCGTAGGCTTCGAGCTTGCTCATGGCTTCAGGCGAAACTCCGTCTATGGGTTTCTCCATCGTTTTGCGGAAGCGCTCGAGGAAGTGGCGCGCTAACAGCGGAATATCCTCGCGACGCTCCCGCAAAGCAGGCACTTGAATCGGTATCACGTTAAGGCGGTAATACAGGTCTTCACGAAAGCGGCCCTCGGCGATTTCCTTTTCGAAGTCTTTGTTTGTCGCGGCGATAATGCGCACATTCACGTGGGACTCTTGCGTGCTGCCGATGGGCCGGACCTTGCCTTCTTGAAGAACGCGGTAAAGCTTTACTTGCATCGTCAGGCTCATGTTCCCAATCTCGTCCATAAATAGCGTGCCGCCATGAGCCGCCTGGAACAGGCCTTGCCGATTCTCGTTTGCGCCCGTAAAAGAGCCTTTCATGTACCCGAAAAGCTCGGACTCCAAAAGAGTTTCGGGAAAAGCACCGCAATTAATGGTAATGAAGGGGTTTTGGGAACGGCTGCTGTTTTCATGAATGGCGCGGGCAACTAACTCCTTCCCCGTACCGCTCTCCCCGGTAATAAGTACGCGGCTCGATTGCGGCGCCACGGTTTGAATCAAATCGAAAATGGCGCGCATCTTGGCGCTTTGTCCAATGATATTGTCGAGCCCAGTGAGCCGGCGCAACTCCCGCCTCAGGTAACCGGCCTCTTTCTTCCATTTCAGACTTTCGCTGACTTCTCGGACCGCGAGACGCAACTGATCAATGTGGTTGTGGTCCTTGATGACGTAACGATCGGCGCCGGAGTTAAGCGCAGCAATTGCCGTGTCCAGGGCCGGGAGAGCGGTCATCAAAACAAAGAAGGAATCCGGCGCAATTTCCTTCGCGAATTTCAGGAGATCAACGCCATCCTCACCCGGCATGCGAATATCGGAAATGATGATGTCGAAGATCTGGGATTCCAGTTTGCGCTTGGCGGCCTCCACGCTGTTCGCAACTTCTACGCGGTGCCCCTCTTTGCGAAAGGTGATCTCCAGCAACTCGCAGATTGATTTCTCGTCATCCACGACGAGAATGTGCGGCAATTCCCGCCCCGCTTCTTTAATCGCAGTTTTTGTCCCTTGCATAATGCCTCACGCAACTCGCGGCAATTCCACGATGAATTCTGCGCCGCGGTCTTTCTCCGAGATCACGCTAATCTTTCCACTGTGCGCTTGCACAATTTGATAAACAATCGACAATCCCAAACCAGTACCCCCTTCAAACCCGGATTGAAGAGGCTCAAAAATTTTAGCTTTTTGTTTGGGATCCAGGCCAACGCCTGTATCGCGAAAGGCAATGCGCAACCAGAAGGGGTGGGGCTCCAGCTTCACCGTGAGCGTGCCACCAGTAGGCATGGCCCGAAGAGCGTTATCGCAGAGATTCCAAAACACCTGCTTGATTTTGTTCGTGTCCACACGGGCGCGCAATTCTTGACCGTTGAAGGCTCGAACGATCTGGTACTTTGAGCCAACCTCGGGCTTTTTCTCCATCAACATCAGCGTCTCGTCGAGAAGGCCCCGGACATCGGCTTCCTGAAACTCGTAAGTCTTCTCTCGGGAATAGTGCAGAAAATCCGTGATGATATTGTTGAGCCGTTCGGACTCCCGGCTGACAATATGGACCAATTGTTTTTCATCGTCTTCGAGCGGCACCAGGCGGGCCAGTTCCTTTACCGCTCCGGCCATGGCCGTTAAGGGTTGCCGGATTTCGTGAGCGATGGCTGCGGAAAGCCTCCCGAGCGCAGCCATGCGCTCCTTTGTAGCGACTTCCTGCTCGAGCCTGCGCAAGTCCGTAAGATCTTGAAAGTTGAATACAAACCCGCCTCGTTCTTCCGTCCCCAAGCGAAGTGGAGAAACACTGATTCCTAAATACCGTACCTCACCCTGCGGCGTGTGAAAGTTGATCTCCTTTCTTAGCGAAAGCTTCTCGACGTTAGGGTATTGTCCGGGCAACCAAAAATCCGGGTTGAGTTCCTGCAACTTCTTTCCGCGCACATCCGCGAATCGATATCCGAGGATGTCCTCCCCGGTGCGATTGAGGAGCAGAATAACTCCCCCAAGGTCCGTGGTAATCAAACCCCCTCGCATGGAGTGAATGATGTCTTGGGTGAAATCCTGGAGGCTGAGAAGTTCCTCGCGCTTTTCCTCGAGTTCCCTTCCCTTACTTCGAAGCGAGTGCACCAGTAAGCTGGTCAGATATGCAACCGCCAAAAACCCCAGGAGATTCATGACCAACCAGGTACGCAAGCTCTCGATCGATGGCAGCGCTGTGGAGGTCCGGGGCACCGTCCCGGTATACGCCAGAAGAGTCAGTGCGGCGAGGAGAGAAAAGCAGATCGCAGCGTTAAGAAACGCCACGCGGCGCGAAAAGACGATACTGCCAACGATGATCACCAGCAGATAGAGCGAAATGAAATAGCTCTCCTGCGAACCCGTCAAGTAGACCAGGAGCGTGACCATCACCACGTCGGTGGCCACTTGCGCGCCGCCATGCCAGCTGCCCTGAGGGATCCAACGAAGCAAAATGAGATGCAGGATTCCCAGGGTCAGCCAGAAGATGATCAGCGTGAGGAAGAACCGGTTCGTGCTCAGACCTGGCACATACTGCGGCCACACCACCCCGACGGTCAGTATGAGTGTAATGGTGAGAAGGCGGACACGGGCCAGCCAATCCAGCCATGCTTTCGTCGCAAAACTCTGGTCCATGGTTTCCCGGCGCCCTCATCGCACCATCCGGGCATTCCCGAATCCAGGCGGGAAAAACTGAGGGCGGAAAGTTCTTCCCCACCCTCTCGAGAGGTTTTCGACGTTCAGGCGCAGCCCGACTAGTGGTTGGCCAGTTTCCCAATAAGTGAAAACAACGGCAAATACATGGAAACGACCACGCCGCCGACCACCAAGCCGAGAAATACAATCATGATGGGTTCAAGGGCCGTTAGCAAGTCTTTCACTGCCGCATCCACTTCTTCTTCATAAAAATCAGCGATCTTCTGCAACATGGCATCCATCGCGCCGGTCTGTTCACCAACCGCAATCATCTGCGTGACCATGCCCGGGAATACATCGCATTCCTTCAAGGGCTCGGTCAACGACCTGCCTTCTTCGAGCGATTTTCTCACCTTGAATAGGGCTTTCTCGACCACCGCGTTTCCAGCGGTTCTGGCCGTGATATCCAGACCTTCGAGGATGGGCACGCCGCTCGAGATCAAGGTTCCCAGCGTTCGCGTAAAGCGCGCTACGGCGATTTTTCTCATCAACATGCCCAAGACGGGCATCTTGAGAATAATCGTATCCAGAACAAAGCGGCCCTGAGGCGTGCCATACCATACTTTCAACCCGAAAATGCTGGCGCAAATTCCGACAAGAATAAGGAAGCCGAAAATGCTGCCGATGAAGTGGCTCATGGCGATGACGATTCGCGTGGGAAGCGGAAGGTCCACGCCGAGGCCTGCAAACAACGTGGCGAAAATCGGAACGACTTTCCAGAGCAACAAGGTGATAACGCTCCCAGCGACGGTCAAGACGCCGACCGGGTAGACCATGGCCGATTTCACCGCTCGCTGCAGCTTGACGTTCTTTTCGATGTAGGCCGAAAGCCGCTGGAGGATGGTATCGAGAATACCGCCCGTCTCGCCCGCCTCGACCATGTTCACGTACAGCGCATCAAAAACCTTGGGCGAGCTGCGCATGGCGGTAGAGAGCGTAGCGCCACCTTCCACTTGGGCGCGCGTGCCGGTCAACACTTTTTGAAAGATCTTGTTTTCCTGCTGGCTAGCAAGAATCTCAAGACACTGGACGAGCGGCAAACCAGCGTCAATCATGACGGAGAACTGGCGCGTGAAAATAGCCAACTCCTTGGAGTTGACGCTCCCGCCAAATGTGGGGATGTTGAACTCCTTCCCCTTCTCGGTCATTTTTGTGGCCGTGATCTGCTGACGCTTCAAGATGTTCGCCAGTTCCGCTTTGTTCGCCGCGGTCATCACACCGCTAACGCTCGAGCCGCTCCGGCTCGTTCCTTGATATTTGTAATCCGGCATGAAAGGCCTCCTAAGGTTCCTCGATCTCTTTGTCCGCTTGTTCAGTCAATTCTTAACGTCTGGTGGTCAAGGGCGTTTTCACACCGTTGCCCGAAGTTGTTGCCACACCCCGATTAATCATGTCCTGCAGTTCATCGGGATTCGATGAACGAGACAGCGCCATGTCCAGCGTAACCAGCTTGGCAAAATATGAATTGGCAAGCCCCTGGTTGAACGTCTGCATCCCGGTCTGACCTGTGCCGGTCTGCATTGCGGAATAGATTTGATGGATCTTATCCTCGCGAACTAGGTTGCGGATGGCTGGCGTAGGTATGAGGATTTCCATTATCATGACGCGGCCACCTCCGTCGGCACGAGGCAAAAGTGCCTGACAGAGAATCCCCTCCAGTACCATAGAAAGCTGCGCGCGAATCTGCGGCTGTTGGTGGGCGGGAAAAACGTCAATAATGCGGTTGATGGTTGAAGCCGCCGAATTAGTGTGCAGGGTCGCAAAAGTCAGGTGGCCCGTTTCAGCAATGCGTAGCGCCGACTCAATGGTTTCCAGGTCGCGCATTTCGCCGATCAGCACGACGTCTGGGTCTTCGCGCAACGCCGCGCGGAGCGAGTTTGCGAAAGAATGCGTATCGGCGTGGACCTCGCGCTGGTTCACCAGGCAGCGCTTGTGGTTGTGCAGGAATTCGATCGGGTCTTCGATCGTGATCATGTGTTCTTCGCGCTCGCTGTTGATCTTGTCCAGCATGGCGGCGAGCGTGGTGGACTTTCCGGAACCGGTTGGTCCGGTGACCAGGACGAGTCCACGAGGTTTATCGCACAGGCCCCTCACGACGGCAGGCAGGCCGAGGGCGTCGAATCCCTTGATATCCCAGGGAATGGTGCGGAACACCGCGCCGACCGCGCCGCGCTGATTGAAGCAGTTTCCGCGGAAGCGCGCCAGGTTTTTCAAACCAAAGGAAAAGTCCAGTTCCAGATTTTCCTCAAAGCGGTGCTTCTGGGCATCGGTCAGTACGCTGTAGGCCAAGGACTTGGTATCTGCAGCAGTGAGCGGCGGCATGTCCAGCGGACGAAGTTTTCCATGCACTCGAACACGCGGAGGGCTATTCGTGGTGATATGGAGGTCGCTTCCCCCCATCTCAATCATCTTTTTCAAGAGCTCACTGAGCGTAATCCCAGCCATTAGTTATCCTCAATTCTATAGAACCGTCTCGCGCAGGACTTCTTCCATGGTCGTCTGCCCTTGGGAAACCTTGATCAGACCGCTGCGCCGCAGCGTGATCATTCCTTGCTCGATCGCCTTCTTCTTCAATTCCAATGCGGAAGCGCCGACAAGAATGAGCTCGCGCAACTCATCGTTAATTTCCATCACTTCGTACAACCCGGTGCGGCCTTTGTAGCCGCGCTTGCCACAGGTGGTGCAGCCTTTGCCGTGATAAATCTTTGCGGTCTTTGCTTCTTCAGGCGTGAAGCCCGCGTCAATCAGTGCTTGCTCCGGAACCTGCAGCTCCTCTTTGCAATTACCGCAAATGCGGCGCACCAAACGCTGCGCACAAATCAAATTCACGGAAGTGGCCACCAGAAACGGCTCGATGCCCATGTTCATCAAACGGCTGATGGTCGAAGGTGCGTCGTTGGTATGCAGCGTGGAGAGCACCAAGTGGCCGGTTAGGGCTGCTTTCACCCCGATTTCCGCCGTTTCAAAGTCGCGGATCTCGCCGACGAGAATGATATTCGGGTCCTGGCGGAGGAAGGCGCGCAGCGCCGCGGCAAAGTTCAAGCCGATCTGCTCTTTCATCTGCACCTGGTTGATTCCGGCCAGCTGAAACTCGACGGGATCTTCCGCAGTCATGATGTTGGTATCGACGGTGTTCAGCGTGGCTACGGAGGAATACAACGTGTTCGTTTTCCCCGAGCCCGTAGGACCGGTCACTAACACCATGCCGTAAGGTTTCATGATGTTGCGCTGGAATCTTTCCAGGGATGCTGGTTCGAAGCCGAGCTTGGTCATGTCCAACCGCAGGTTTTCCTTGTCCAGCAACCGCAAAACAATCTTTTCGCCATAGAGCGTGGGAACGGTGGACACGCGGAAGTCCAGTTCCTTTTTCTTGCCTTCGGCCTTGTACTTGATCATGATGCGGCCGTCTTGCGGCAAGCGCTTTTCCGCGATGTCCAGCTTGGCCATAATCTTCATGCGGCTGGTTATGGCATCCTTCAGACGCAGCGGCGGAGACATGACCGTCTGCAGTTGTCCGTCAACACGGAAACGCACGCGCAATTCTGTCTCATAGGGCTCGACGTGAATATCGCTGGCGCCGCGCTTCACGGAATCCGTCAAAATCAAGTTGACGAGCTTGATGATGGGAGCTTCTTCGGCCGCTTTTTCCAGCGTCGCGGCGTCTAGTTCAGATTCTTCCGCCGCCAGTTCCAGTTCCTGATCTTCTTCCACCAGGTCCTTCATCAAGTTCGTGAGTTCTTCCGTGTTGGAGGACGTGCTGCCATAGAAGCGCGTAATTGCATCGCCAATGGCCGCCTCGGAAGCCACCACCGGTTCCACATTGAAACCGGTCATAAACTTGATGTCGTCCATGGCGAACACGTTCGTGGGGTCCGTCATGGCAATGGTGAGAACGGAACCAACGCGCGAAAGAGGGATGACCTGGTAACGCGTGGCGGTGTCCTGCGGAATCAACTTGATGACGTTGGGATCAATTTCGTAATACTTCAGATTGATGGAAGGCACTCCGTACTGCCGGGACAGCACCCCAGTGATGTCGTCGTCGGTGATGAAACCCATTCTTGTGAGGCAACTTCCCAGTTTGCCCCCATTGGCGCGCTGGAACTCCAAGGCCTTCTGGAGCTGGTCCTGCGTGATTAGGCTTTCTTTAACCAGTATTTCGCCAAGACGGACGGACATCCGCAGCACTCCCTTGCGGGCTTGCACCCAACGCCCACCTTAACAAAGGATGACAGAGAGCGAAGCCAGAATTTCGCGCGCCGTTTTGAAATGGCTAATACCTGTCCACGCGGGCAGGTTTTCTCGCGCACGGACAGGTGGAAATCTTGACTTGCCTCCTCAGGATGCTATCTTGCCAGTAAGATGAACCAGCGTACTCCGAGAAGATATTTTCTTCAACGGCGGGCTCAACGGGCCAAGACTGTCCGCCTCGACAGCCCAGACGCACCTGCCGATTTTCCTTTTTCTGTCCTTGTTTGCTTCGTGAGGCTAATTCGTCCATGAGCCGTTTGGAATCTAAGCAGCGTTGGACTCTGGGCATCGGTGGAATTCTCCTTACCTTGCTGCTCGCCGCCGTATTTACGTTTGGTTCGCTCGACGTGCCCTTCCATCCCAGAAGCTGGCGCGAAGTGATGGCGCTCTACGCGGTATCCAGTTTCGTCACCGCCGCTCTTTTGGTCTTTCTGCTCGTTCTCGGTCGTACCACTTTGCGGCTGTGGGCCGAGCGCCGGCGGGCACAGCTAGGAGCCCGTTTCAAAACCAAGATGGTTGTGGGCGCGATGGCGCTGTCTCTCCTCCCCATCGTGTTCATGTTCATCGTCAGCTATTCGCTCATCAATCGCAGTTTGCTCTTGTGGTTCCCCAAGCCGCTCGAGACCGCGTCCCAGGAGACTCAAAAACTGCTCAATGATCTCGGCCGCGCGCAATTGCCTCGGCTTCGCAGCCTGGCTCTACAGGTGCAAAGCGAAGTACAACACCCCGGCGATGAGTATCTACAATATGCCTTTGCGAGGGGAGCGGACGCCGTTTGGATTCTGGATCCGGCCGGAAAGCCAATTCGCGGCGGGGTTGTCTGCGACACTCAGGCAGAAGATCGCCGAGGCACGATCTGCACCGAGCCAAATGCCTCGGCGGAATATCTTCGTCCTCTCCAGAGCGGAGTGGAAGTTTGGCAAGACGGAGGAAGAAACTACTTCGGTGCGCGTGTGCCAAACGTAGAGAACGGAAAGCCGTCGGGCTCCATTGTCGCTGCTTTTCGCACAACCCCGGATGTCCTGTCACGCCTCGCGGTCATCCAATCCCAAACAAGCGAATACTACCAGGCGAAGCGGGATCTCCGCGCCCTCAAGCGCCAGATGCTGCTTATCCTTCTCTTTTTTACCGTTCTCCTCTTTACTTCCGTGATGTGGGTGGCGCTATTTCTCGCCAAACAAGTGACCGTCCCAATTCAAGCGCTCGCAGAAGGAACTCGCGAAGTTTCTTCCGGCAACTTCGATTACCAGGTTGCCGAGCAGGCTCAGGACGAACTTGGCGTCCTGGTGCGCTCCTTCAATATCATGACCACGCAGTTGCGTGACAGCCGCCGGCAGATCGACGAGTTTACACGCAGCCTCCAGCAAGCGGTTCAAGAGCTGGAGCGGCGCCGGCAATTAATGGAAACCGTGCTCGAAAATATTCCCACTGGAGTCATCTCCCTGGACAGCTCGGGAACTATTCTGCGGATAAACACTTCCGTTTCTCGAATGTTCGGAATTGATGGAGCGGGGATCAAATCCCTCGAGGAATTGCTGGGCAATGACTCCGCACGCACGGTCCAGCACTTGATGCGCAGGTCCCTCCGCACGGGCGTAGTGTCCCGCGAAATGGAAGCGGTCGTGGGCGGGCGCGTGCTGCATCTGGCCGTTACTGTAAGTTCTCTTGGTCCGCGCCGCGCGAATACCGGTTACGTCCTCGTTTTCGATGATCTCTCTGAGCTGCTTCGTTCCCAAAAAACCGAGGCATGGCAGGAAGTGGCCCGACGCATCGCGCACGAGATTAAAAATCCGCTGACCCCCATTCAGCTTTCGGCGCAGCGGCTTTCACGATTCCTGGGAAAGCGCCAGTCCTCGCAACCGGGAACCCCCTCCGATCCGGAATTGACGAACCTTGTACAGGAGTGCTCCCGCTTGATTGAGCGGGAGGTCGCCACCCTCGCCTCGCTGGTAAACGAGTTTTCTCAATTTGTGCGTTTCCCCGCGGCGAAACTTGTTTCTGCAAGCGCGAATACCATCGTTCAAGAAGCCCTAGAAGTTTTCTCGGGTAGGCTCGACGGCATCACCCTGAAAACAAATTTGACGGAGAATCTACCCATGGTGCGCGCGGACGCGGGCCTGATGCGCGGCGTCGTCGTAAATCTCATCGACAATGCGGCCGAGGCCCTGGAGAACTGTTCCTTCCGCGAAATCACGGTCTCCACAAGGTCTCTCGCTGATGCGGAAGCGGTAGAAATTTCCGTTGCCGATACTGGTCACGGCATCTCCCCGGAAGACAAAGACAAACTTTTTTTACCGTATTTTTCAACCAAGGGGCGCGGCACGGGCCTCGGCCTGGCCATCGCCGCGCGCATCATCGCTGAGCATGGCGGCAGCATCCATGTTGAAGATAATTTCCCGGTAGGCTCGCGATTCGTCATTGAACTGCCCGTCGCGGAATTGCTGCCCGCCTCCGTCGCTGACCACAACGGGTCTGCTACCTCCTTATGACGCCTCGGCCACACATCCTCATTGTTGACGACGAAGCTGGCATTCGAGAATCTCTCTCTTCGATCCTCAAAGACGAAGGCTACCAAGTGGACACCGTGGGATCCGCAGAAGAAGCGCTGGAGCGCTCCGCGGTTGGCGATTTAGAAGTAGTGCTTCTAGACGTCTGGCTTCCTGGAATCGACGGCCTCGAAGCCCTTAGCCGCATTCAAGCGCTTCCCCACCCGCCCGCGGTCATCATGATCTCCGGCCACGGCACCATCGAGACGGCCGTGCGCGCCACCAAACTTGGCGCTTTCGATTTCATCGAAAAGCCGCTTTCGCTCGACAAGATCATCGTCCTCGTGCGCAACGCTATCCAGCAGCGCCGACTGGAAGAAGAAAATCTGCTTTTGCGCAACGCGTTGGGCCACCGCAACCAGGTCATTGGAAACAGCGTGCCCATGAAAGCCCTACGCCAGCAGATAGCCGTTACTGCACCCACCAACGGTCGCGTTTTAATCTACGGGGAGAGTGGAACCGGTAAAGAATTAGTGGCCCGCGCATTGCACGCCGCGAGCACGCGAGCCAGGGGCCCGTTCGTCGAAGTCAATTGCGCGGCAATCCCCGAGGAACTCATCGAGTCCGAACTTTTCGGCCACATCAAAGGCAGCTTTACCGGAGCCACGGAGGATAAGATTGGGAAATTTCAGAAAGCCGACGGCGGCACTCTCTTTCTGGACGAAATTGGCGACATGAGCTTGCGCACGCAGTCGAAAGTCCTGCGCGTCCTCGAACAACAGCGCTTCGAACGCGTGGGCTCCAATGTCACTTCGAACGTGGACGTGCGCGTCATCGCCGCAACCAACAAGAATCTCCAGCAGGAAATCGCTCGCGGCGCTTTCCGCCAGGATTTGTTTTACCGCTTGAACGTCATTCCCTTTTTTGTTCCACCCCTCCGCGACCGCAGGGAAGACATTCCCACCCTGGCCAACTATTTTCTCAGCGAGTTTAGCTCTGCCTACGGCAAGAAAACCCGCGAACTCAGCGATGCTGCCATAGAAATCCTGTTGCGCTATCCCTGGCCCGGAAATGTTCGTGAGTTGCGGAATCTCGTGGAGCGCCTGGTCATTATATGTCCCCAAGCGCGCATCGAGCCGCATCATCTTCCGCCTGAGCTTTTTCGCGGGGTTGCCGAAAGTCCGCACCATCCCTATTCCACGCTCCACGAAGCGCGCAGCGCCTATGAGCGAGAGTTCATCCTTCGCAAATTACAGGAAAACCGGTGGAACATGACGCAAACGGCTACCGCCCTCGGCCTTGAGCGCAGCCACCTCTACCGCAAAATGAAATCTCTGGGAATCGCCGCACCAGATTAGACCAATTTACTCGTTTAGAAATACCTTGACGGAATCGCAGCCGGCCTTTGTTCTTCCTCCCCCGCATCATCACAACTCGTGTAGAATGGCCACACTTGGGATGCCTCTTGAGGCGCGGAACGGAAGACGGGATGGTCCTAGGGGTACTCCTCTGTATTCCCGCTCTTCTTGAGGTCTCTTGGTTTTCACCGCCTGAATCCGAATCGGTTTC
>Ga0209577_10000424_pt1 | contig 42961 bp, 35 predicted proteins | sample GraSoiAngelo_109_FD_185874 | JGI IMG/M metagenome (GOLD analysis project Ga0209577, IMG submission 185874) | Grasslands soil microbial communities from the Angelo Coastal Reserve, California, USA - 14_0903_12_20cm (SPAdes) (version 2) | ecosystem: Environmental > Terrestrial > Soil > Grasslands... | reverse complement strand
TCTCCGGTTACGTCCGTGGTGCGGAAATAAAACTGTGGCCGGTAGCCGGTGAAGAACGGGGTGTGGCGCCCGCCTTCTTCCTTCGTCAACACGTACGCTTCCGCCTTGAACTTCGTGTGCGGGGTGATGGACCCCGGTTTGCACACCACCTGACCGCGCTCCACGTCTTCCTTTTCCGTGCCGCGCAAGAGCAAGCCAACGTTGTCGCCCGCAAGCCCTTCATCCAAGAGCTTTCGGAACATCTCCACGCCCGTTACCACTTTCTTCTGCGTCGGACGGAACCCCACGATCTCGATTTCTTCGCCAACTTTCACTTTCCCGCGTTCCACGCGCCCCGTAACCACCGTGCCGCGGCCGGAAATCGAGAAAATATCCTCAATCGGCATTGCGAACGGCTTGTCGATGTCGCGCACCGGTAGCGGCACGTTCTTGTCCACCGCTTCCATCAAATCGTCGATGGTCTTTTCCCACTTCGCGTCGCCGTTCAGCGCCTGCAGCGCAGAACCCTTCACCACAGCAATCGAATCGCCCGGAAACTGATAGCTCTTCAAGAGTTCGCGAACTTCCAGCTCTACCAACTCCAGCAGCTCCGCGTCTTCCACCATGTCGCACTTGTTTAAGAAAACCACGATGGCCGGCACTCCCACCTGGCGCGCCAGCAAAATGTGCTCGCGCGTCTGCGGCATTGGCCCATCGGTGGCGGCCACCACCAGAATCGCCCCATCCATCTGCGCCGCGCCGGTGATCATGTTCTTGATGTAGTCCGCGTGCCCCGGGCAGTCCATATGCGCGTAGTGCCGGTTCGCCGTTTCGTACTCTACGTGCGATACCGCAATGGTGATCCCGCGCTCGCGCTCTTCCGGGGCGTTGTCGATCGAATCGAACGCGCGGAACTGCACCTTGGGGTTGTGCTTTGAGAGCACCTTGGTGATCGCCGCCGTCAACGTCGTCTTGCCGTGGTCAATGTGACCGATGGTCCCGATGTTTACATGCGGCTTGTTGCGCTCGAATTTCTCCTTGGCCATGTTCCTTTAACCTCTCATCGTGGTGACTCCGACCGGATCGGGGTCAACTGCGCCTGGCGGCAACATACAACCGCGCCGCAGTTCAAAATCTGGAGCGGGGGACGGGATTTGAACCCGCAACCATCACCTTGGAAGAGTGAGACTCTACCGTTGAGTTACCCCCGCCCGGTATTGCTCCAATCTTTCCCCGCCGCGGCTCGCGCCGCGCCCCCTAAATTCCTGGAGCCTGGGACCGGGATTGAACCGGTGACCTCGTCCTTACCAAGGACGCGCTCTACCAACTGAGCTACCCAGGCCGAACCCGCGTCTCCATCAAAATTCATCCTTCGCGGCGCACTTTTCCTGAGCGGCGCTAGTGCCCCGAATCGGACCGCGTTTGAACATCGCTTGATGCGATTGCCCTGCAGTTTTTTCTAAACCCCACAACGAGAGCCTGGTGGACGGGGAAGGATTCGAACCTTCGTAGCCCGCAAGGAGCGGCAGATTTACAGTCTGCTGGTTTTAGCCACTCACCCACCCGTCCCGTGAAAACTTTTTGGGACGCAACTACGAGTCCCGATCTTGTTCTTCAACAACTTGCAGGCATCCCGTGCAAAAACACAAAATGGACTCGTGTCAAGAGACACCAGCCCATTCGTTTTTTCCTTCAGAATTCGCTCCGCCCTCGCTCCCCTGCAAAATTCCTGGTGGAGCTGGCGGAGGGAATTGAACCCCCGACCCTCTGATTACAAATCAGATGCTCTACCAGCTGAGCTACGCCAGCGCCGCTCAAACCGGGTAAGAATAGCAGAAGAGGTATGAGAATTGCAAGGGGTCGCTTTCAAATATAAAGCACGTGGATGGCCAGCTCTGTGGGAAACGGCGCGCACTCATGACCACCTGGACAACCGTTATCTTGTCTGTCATCTATAGGTTAACTCGGAGTACTGCCGGGAGAAAGGACGCAAATTCAACAAGCAAGATGGTACAGCCCGAAGTGCATTTTCGGCGTCGGATTTTGATGCCGGGAACCCCTTTCCGATGGGACAATCCCAAACACAGCACCACGGCTCGGAATGGGACGGAGGGCATGAAGAAACGGACTTGGATCGGCTGGGCGGCAGTTGTCGTCGCTCTGGGCGCGGCTACGTTTTTCCTGTATTGCAAATGGGGCGTAAAGAAAGGCGCTCGACGCGAGGAGGCGCTGGCGCTGATGCCCACGGACGCGAGCGCGGTTCTTTTTGCGGATTTCGACGAACTCCGGCAAGCCCCCTTCATCCGGAAACTCTACGCCTGGACGCCAAAACCGCAAGCGGAGGCGGATTACGCGCAGTTTGTCAAAGAAACCGGATTCGATTACGAGCGGGACCTTGATCGCATCGCCATCGCGATGGGGAAACGCGGGCAAGACTCAACTTTATTTTCAATTCTGGATGGAAAATTCGACCGGCAAAAAATCTCCGCCTATGCATGGAAAACCAGTTCGGCCATAGAAACGGGTGGACGCGAGATTTTTTCCGTGCCGGTCAGTGGAACAGCAAAAAAAATTTCTCTTACGTTCCTGAGGAATGATCGAATCGCGGTGACCGATGATGCGAATCTTGCTTTTTTACTGGACGCGAAAAAACGGGCTGAGGACGCTGCGGACTGGCGCGCGCGATTCGAACGTCTGGCAGGCTCGCCGGTATTTGCCGTGATCCGGCAAGACGCCCGAGTTGGCACCGCGCTGGCGGCACAGGCTCCCAGCGGTCTTCGCTCCCCGCAGCTCTCCACGTTGCTCGATCAATTGCAGTGGATCACCCTGGCTGGAAAACCGGAGAACGACCGGCTGCGCGTGGTCGCCGAAGGAGAATGCACGGCGGAGGCGCGGGCGCAGCAACTCGTGGACCTGATGAATGGCGTGGTCATTCTGGCACAGTTGGGACTCAATGATGCCAAGACCAGGCAGCAATTGGACCCGGCGGCGCGCCAGGCTTACCTGGAACTTTTGAAGAGCGCGGATGTCTCCAAAATCGACCGCGGAGACAGCCAATCGGTCCGGCTGGTATTCGAAATCACGCCGCAATTTCTGGAGACCGCACCCAGGGCGCCACCAGTCATGCCGGACTCCGTACCAAGCAAACCGCGCCCAGGCAAAGCGGCGACACCCAGGAAAGGCCGCACGTAATGAGACAGTTGAGAGAATCCGCGCTTGACATGCCCTCAAACAAGAAGCGCACGCTCAAAAAGAATTGCCGGGCCGCGGCCCGCCGCTAGGGGATCCGCGAAATTTCAATAAAGGATTAGTCGCCCGCAGGAGTGGACTTCATATAGCGCCAGGGATTGATGGGCGCGTTGTTCATCCGGACCTCGTAGTGAACGTGCGGACCAGTTGAGCGGCCGCTGATGCCCGTATAGCCAAGCACCTCGCCACGTTTGACGCGTGCCCCGGCGACGGCCGAGAACGCGGAAAGGTGTGCGTACCAGGTGGTGATTCCAAAACCATGATCGATGACCACCAGGCGGCCGTAGCCTGCATGATTCTCGGAGATGGTGATGATTCCATCCGCAGTGGCGTGAACCGGAGCGCCATAGTCAGAAGCCACATCCACACCGGTGTGGAATGCGCCTTCGCCGCTGAAGGGATCCAAGCGCTCGCCGAAGCTATCGGTAATGTGCCCCATAACCGGCCAGATCGACGGAGTGTAGGTGGTGCCGGCAAAACTCATCGGGGAGAGCAAATGGAGCCCGCTGCTGGAGATGGCGATCACCGCGGCATTGCGCTTTAAGAAAGTGTACTGCTCGATGGAGCGGTCGAAAGCATCCTGGGCATCCACGGGATTGTCGCTCTGATCAAAAGCCGCCGGATGATAGCGGAGCACCCCGTAAGTCATGGCTACTTCCGTCGCCAGGGACTGTAGAGAATCAAGGCGCTGATTGGTGTCGTTGACGGTGCTTTGGAGTTGCTGATACTGCTTCTTGAGGGTTTCCTGATCGTGGCGCAGGGCGTTGTAGTTGCCAACTTTCCAAAGCAGTCGCGAATAGGAGCCCACCGCTACCGTCACGCTGATAGCGCCAATCAACGCCAGCACGGCGATACCGTGCAACACATAAGCGGGCACGATGACCTTCCGGAGCTTGCCCGGAGTTGACGCGATAAAGAATGTGTAGCTCTTACCCCTCATGAATACCGGGCCCCTCAGGCCTTTGCTTTTGACGTTTGCGGGCGATTTACCCAGGTACCCGCTGGAACCTGAACCAGAATCTGAACCGTGAGCCTTGGTCCGCGACCTTCGACATACTAAATTCTGTAAAGTTGGACGTCAACCCTGTATTTAGGGCTCTGAAGGACAGGCTGTTGAAACCTGCTCCCTGCACTAAAGGACAGGGGTGTAGGAGAGGGTGCGGAAATCCGCCCGAGTTCGAACGCCGAAGTTGCAAAAGACCGGGGTGGAGGATCAAGGGCTATACTACCGCCCGCAAATAGATTGGAGTCTTCTGGAGAACCCGATGCCGCGGAAACACCAGAACGAAGATTCTATCTTGAGGAAGATTAGGGACAGCTCTCGATCATCGGGGGGCCGTGGAGCCGGACAATCCGTCTCCCTGGGAATCGGCGATGACGCGGCGCTCTTCGGTCCGAAGCCCGGCCACGAGATCATCCTAACATGCGACTGGTTCCTGGAAGGGACACACTTCCTGCGGAAGGAGCACCCGCCGGATGCGGTGGGTTGGAAGTGCCTGGCCAGAGCGGTAAGTGATGTAGCGGCGATGGGGGGTACGCCCCGCTGCTTCCTGTTGAGCCTCGCTCTGCCCGAAACGCTCACCGGCCGGTGGCTGGATCTGTTTCTCGGGGGCTTGCGGCGCGCTTCTCGTAAGTTTCAGTGTGCGCTAGCAGGGGGAGACACGACACGGCGAAGGGACATTCTTATCAATATAACCGTCTTGGGCGAAGTGCGAGTCGGGCGTGCGGTCCGGCGGTCGGGTGCGCGTGAAGGTGATGTTTTATACGTCAGCGGGCGTTTGGGCGAAGCGGAGCTGGGACTCCGAGCACTAAAACAGACGGCAGCTTCAAGAAATCCGGCGGTGAAAAAGCACCTTTACCCGGAACCGCGTCTCGCGCTCGGCCAGTGGCTGGCCAAAAAGGGTTTGGCCACCGCAATGATGGACCTCTCCGATGGACTTTCGAGCGATCTGCCACGGCTGTGCTCTGCGAGCGCGGTCGGTGCGCGACTGGAAAAGGTAAAGGTTCGGCAGGTCGCAACCCCGGATCTGGCTCTCGGGCACGGACGCGATCCCATGCAACTTGCGTTCAATGGCGGGGATGACTACGAATTGTTGTTCACCGTGTCTGCGCGCAAAACCAAGCTTCTGCCGAAGGCCTTTCAAGGTGTGCGTCTCACCGCGATTGGAAAAATCACCCAAGAGCGAGATTTGCTGGTGCTTGAAGAGGACGGCCAAAAGAGTCAATTCACTCGCGGTGGATGGGATCCTTTCCGGGAAAAACTGTAAAAGCGGGCAAATGTGAACCCGGTGGGAAATGCGGCCGTTCGAATTGGTACACGCCCCCGTACCGCGGAACCGGTACTTTAGCTATGGAAAGCTCGAGCAGGAACCCCTCCTTTTAGCCCTCCCCGCTTGACCTCGTAACACTGGGGTTTGAGAACTGATCCCCGGGAGGGTTTGTGAGAAAAATTTTCTGTGTGTTGGCATTCTTGTTGGCGACATGCTTTCCAAAAGCAGTGCTGGCGCAACAACCTATCCGCGTGAATTTCTCGGCGGTGCCAAGTTCCGCGCTAAGCGTCGTTGTCCAAAAAATGTATCGCCGAGCAGAGTAGCGCGCCGTGATTCGAAAAACTTCAAAGGTGCGAAGAAACGCCGGTCGTATCCGCCGCCGCAGTTTTTGCTGGCGGTGAAGGCCCCGGCGGTTTTTCTTTGGGGGCGGCCGGCTCGTCTTCGGTGGGCGCGGTATCGGGGGTGTCCACGTTGACGTGATGCTCGCCGACCTGCTGTTCGAGCGGAACGACGTTTGTGAAATCCATCGCGGGGGTACCGGCCGTTGCGCCTTGCATGAATTCGAGCCAGATGGGAAGAGCGGCGCGCGCACCGGTTTCTTTTTTCCCCAGTGAAATCTGTTTGTCGTCGAAGCCCACCCACACGCCAGCGGTGAGCTGCGGTGTGTAGCCCACGAACCAGGCATCGGTGTAATCCTGTGTCGTTCCCGTTTTCCCGGCGGCGGGGCGGCCCAGTGCTTTGGCCTGAATGCCAGTGCCGAATTGAATGACTTCTTCGAGCATTGCGGTCATGGTGCGCGCGACATCGGAGGAGAGCACGTCATGCACCTCGGGATGCGCTTCTTCGAGGAGCGCGCCGTCGTAACTGGTGACGTGGCGAATCATGTGTGGATCGATGCGGATGCCGTCGTTGGGGAAAACGGTGAAGGCGGAGACGTGCTCGAGAAGTTTCATGTCCGCGGCGCCGAGGGCCAGCGGCAGATACGGCGGCAGCGGCGTGGTGATGCCGAAACGCTTGGCCATGTCCACGACCGTGGTGATGCCGACTTTCTCCGCGAGCTTGACGGCGGGAACATTGCGTGAGCCCGCAAGGGCACGGCGGAGAGTGATGGTCCCTTCAAATTTTTCATCGTAGTTGTGCGGCGAGTAGGACTGGCCGCCGCTGATAGTGGTAAACGGTAAATCGACGATGGTGTCAAAGGGCGTCGAACCTCTTTCCAGCGCGTCGGCGTATACATAAACCTTGAAAGAGCTGCCAACCTGGCGGAGGGCCTGCGTCGCGCGATTGAATTTGGAATCTTCAAAACTATAACCGCCAATCATGGCTTTGATTTCCCCGGTGGAATTGTCTATGGCAAGTAGCGCGCCCTGCGGTCCAGACTGCTGTTCAAGCTGAAGGCGCACGGTATTGTCGCGCAGCTCCTGGATGGAGAATTGGGCGAGGTCACCCACTTTCAGGAGGTCGCCAGGTTTCTTGCGGCCGGTCCAGGCAAAATCGCCGGAGGAGAGTATTGCCCGGTAAAGTCCGATTTTGATGACCGCGTCTCGCTCGCTCAGGGAGAGGACCAGTCCGGTGACGTAGCTTCCCTTCTCGATCGCGTGGCGCCAATCGTCGTCTTCGTAGGTCTCGAGTTTGCCGAGATTATCGCGCAGGACGTTGGGAAGATTGCCCTTCCAGCCGTGGCGGCGCTCGTAGCTGTGCAAGCCATCGCGGAGGGACTGGTTGGCGATGCGCTGCATGTGGGTGTTCAGTGTGGTGTAGACGCGCAGCCCACGCTCGTGGACCGCTTCGGTGCCGTACGTGGATTCAAGATACTTGCGAATCTCTTCGAAGAAGTACGGCGCGAGGTCGTTGCGCGGATACTGAATGTACAGGCCGAGCGGCGATTTCTTGGCGGTGGCTTCTTCCGTCGGGGTGATCTTCCCTACTTCTTCCATGCGATGGAGCACCAGGTTGCGACGGTTGAGCGCGAGCTCCGGATTCGTGAGCGGTGAAAATTTCGGGCCGTTGACCATGCCGGCGAGCAGTGCGGCTTCCTGAAGTTTCAGGTCCGTGACAGGTTTGCCGAAATAAAATTGCGCAGCAGCAGCGAAACCATAATTGCCGTGCGCCAAATATACTTGATTGGCATACATCGTAAAGATTTGTGGCTTGGTGTAGCGGCGCTCGATCTGCAGCGCCAGGAGAATTTCCTGCATTTTGCGGCGGAAGCTGCGGTCGCTGCGATCGAGGAAAAGATTTCCGGCGAGTTGCATGGTGATGGTACTGGCCCCACCGGTGATACGCCGCTTGACAAGATTGCGGAAGGCGGCGCTGGCCATGCGCGGGAAGTCGATGCCCCAGTGCTCTTCAAAGTGCTGGTCTTCGATGGCAGTGACCGCGCTGTATAGCACTTTGGGACACTGCTCGTAGGTCATCAGGATGCGGCGCTGCAGTGCGAAGCTGCCGGCGAGCTGGCCCTCATCGGAGTAAACTTCGGTGATCACGTCGGGGCGGTAGGTTTCCAGTGCGCGAATTTCCGGCAGGTCGCTGGCGTAAACAAAGAGCAAACCACACCCCGCGCCGAGCGCAATCGAGCAAAGTAACAGAAATGCCAGCGCGACGCGGTCAATCAGTTTCCAGCCGCGCAAGCGCAGCGTGATCGGTGGCAGGCTCAGCATCGAAGAACACTTTATCGCAGAAGTCGAATACTCGACGGAGAAGTGTCAGGACCGTGTTTCGTAATATTTTTCTCCCGAGCAGGAACGGCAGAGGGTGCGGCCCTCCACAACCACTTCGCGTTTGAAGTTGATGCCTTCGCCGCATCGCGCGCAGACAACGCGCGGACCTTTGAAGCCGGGCAGATCTTCGGGCTGGACTTCGACTTTGACCCATTGCTTGTCGAAAAGAATTTCGTCGGAGAGTTGCGCATAGGCTTTTTGCTGGCCAGCGTCTTTGGCGAGTGCCGGGAACATTTCGCGGGCGGCTTGCTTGGAGGATTCCCTGGCGGCGATGCGGACGGCGCGGCCGGTCTGCAGGTCGACGAAGGTGGCGGCGACTTTGCCCCAGTCGCGAAATTTCAGGGCGCGCTTGCCGAGGCGGCAATTGGCCACGAGCGCGACAGCGTCGGTGACGCAGCGATCGATTTCAACGTAGGTGATGAGGCGCTTGCGCTCGGCGATGGGGTCGCCGATGCCGAGTTCGCGGAGGCCGAGCATGGCGAGGCGGACGCCGAGGACTTGGCCAGCGCAAAGGTGGCCGTGGGCGACGGCGGCGAGGTCAAGGTATTCAGTAAGAGTCTTCATTTTGGAGTGATCCGTAGTCAGCGATCAGTTCTCAGAAAAAAAGCCGAAGATGTAGCGGCAAATACTCCAAGAAAAGTAAATCCTGGATGCGCTGAAGTTGAGATCTTTCGCTGCGCTCAGGATGACAACGCCTTCCCTTGCGCTCGGGCTCGCCCTCTCGTTCTCGAGGATTTTGCAAGCGACCATAAGAACTCTACGTTGATGCTTTTTCCGGGGCGGACCAGGGGTGCGGCTGGCGCGCTTCGATGAAGGCGAAGATGGTCATGAGGAGTGCAAGAGCCACCAGCGCGCCGTCACGGATGACCGTCTTGATAGTGAGCGGCTCGGGAGTGGCGAAGCAACCGCAGTTAATCTGCAAGCCGAGAGCATAAGAGCGCACGACGGCAACGAAGAATCCCAGCATGATCAAGGTGACGAGCGTGGCCCAGATGCGGAATCGCCAGCCGATGAGCAGCAGAAGACCGAGGCCGATTTCCGCGAAGGGCAGCGTGTTCGCGACAAACATGACGCTCCAGGATGGGAGAATCTGATAAGAATCCACCTGCAATGCAAAAAACGAAAGGGCGACTCCCATCGGCGGACGCGGATGCATGTCCATCGTCAGTTTGGCGTAGCCGGCATAGATGAAGATGCCGGCAAGGACGAGGCGGCCGATCCAGATGATCGCACGGCGGACATTGAGTGGGCTGGATTGCATCATTTTTCGGAGTTTTCCGCTCTCCGTTTCGGTTCAAAGGCAACGAGCTTTGCTTCTTGCCTACTTGCCGCTTTCATCCGCCGCTTTCTGCTTCGATGCCGAACCCCTCTTCACTCTTGCTTCGATGGAGTTGCCACTTAATGAAAATGATTCCTTCATTTCTGTGACAGAAGCTGGTCGAGAAACTGCTTGAGAATGTCGTAGGTCATGACCCCGGAGTAGGGATAGGTTCGGCCCTTGCAATGAAAAACGGTGGTGGGCGTCTGGTTGACGCGATAGGTCTGGCCGAGCGCGTAGTCTTTGTCGATAGCGGCGTCGAGCGCGCCGCCCTTGACGAGCGCGCGAACCTTGGTCATTTCGGGAGCGGAGAGAACGGCGGCGACAGTGCCGTCCACGTCGCCGCTCTGTTCCCACTTTTCCTGATTCTGGAAGAGCGCTTGTTCCACGGGCTCAACCTTACCGAGCTGCGCGGCTGCGCGAGCGTAGCGCGCGGCTACACGCGAGTGCGCGTGCGTGGGGAGTGGGAAATCGCGGTGAATCAGGTAGACCTTGCCCATGCTGACATAATCGTCCATCAGCCGGCGATTGGTGGTGGTGAAGAGGGTCTTACAGGCTGGGCATTGAAAATCGCTGAAGACCTCCATGGTCACGGGTGCGTTCTTCGAGCCGAAGGCCTTGTGCGGATCCACGTCGGGAATATCCGGAGAGTATTGCGGGGCGGCTCGGGCCACGAGCACCGCGAAAGCCACAAATAAGCTGAGAAGAAGCGATCCTGCCAGAATGCGCCGATGGTTCACGCGATCCTCCGAAATGGTTCGAGCGAATGGCCCCTGCCGGTGACTAAAAAGAATTCTACCGCGAAACCGCGGGGATGTAAGAGTTGTCGTCGCCCGAAGTTCATGTGCGCACCGAAACAGACATACCGCCCCCGAAGCCCTTGAAGGTTGGTTGCGCTCGACACCGCGAGCGTTGTGCGACCGATCGGCGAGTTGAAAATAATCTCTCCGCACCTCCTCTGTTTTTCGCAAGCGTTGATTCTAAACAGGTTACAGTCAAGAATGAACACTTCTGTAAGTGCGGATTCTTCTGTGTCTCGTAAACGCAGATTACAAAGGACTTGCAGTCATGGACGCAGGGATTCTGCAGAGCCTGTGATGGATAGCGGCCGAGCATGGCAGGACCGACGACCCCGACGGCATTTCCTTCGCCGGGCAGCCTTCCCGTTCTCAAGAGGTATTCTAATCGAAAAATCATCAAAACCAAATGAGAATTGCCAGGCATGATGAAAAGAAAGAGAGATTGCTTCTGTAAGTTGATGGAGCTGAATAACTTACAGTTGCCATAAGAATACTTGACAAGCATACACTCAACATGTATACTCGCGTTTGACCCAGACCTGGAACGCGAGGACTCTAGCTGGATTCGCCTTGATTCCAGTGTGATAGGGGCGAACGGAAACGGCAAGAGATTTCAGGAGGAACGGTAGCTATGAGCAAGATTATTGGAATTGACCTCGGGACAACAAACTCGGTGGTGGCGGTGATGCAAGGCGGCGAGCCGGTGGTGATCCCCAACCAGGAGGGGGCCCGGACGACGCCGTCCGTTGTGGCCATCACCAAGACCGGCGAACGGCTGGTCGGACAAGTGGCCAAGAGGCAAGCGGTGACGAATCCCGAGAACACGGTGTACTCGATCAAGCGGTTCATGGGCCGCCGCTACGATGAGGTTGGAGAAGAGACGCGGCGGGTGCCCTACAAAGTGGTTGCGGGACCACATCAAGACGCACGCGTGGAGATTTCGGGCAAGGCCTACAGCCCGCCGGAGATTTCCGCAATGATCCTTGGCAAGCTGAAGGCAGCCGCAGAAGATTTTCTTGGTGAGAAGGTCACAAAAGCCGTAATCACCGTGCCGGCGTATTTCAATGACGCACAGCGGCAAGCCACAAAGCAGGCCGGCGAAATCGCCGGCCTGGAGGTGGTGCGCATCATCAACGAGCCGACGGCGGCGGCGCTGGCATATGGATTGGACAAAAAGAGCGACGAGACCATCGCGGTATACGATTTGGGCGGCGGCACGTTCGACATTTCGGTGCTGGAAGTGGGCGCGGGAGTGGTGGAAGTGAAATCGACCAACGGCGACACGCACCTGGGCGGCGACGACGTCGACCAGAGAATCGTGGACTGGCTGATCGATGAGTTCAAGAAAAAGAACAACATCGACCTGAGCAAAGACAAGATGGCGCTGCAGCGCCTGAAGGACGCAGCGGAAAAAGCCAAGATCGAGCTTTCGCAGATGATGGAAACGGAGATCAACCTGCCGTTCATCACCGCGGGCGCAAACGGCCCCATTCACATGGAGGAGAAACTCACTCGCACGCGCCTCGAGCAAATGATGAATGACTTGCTCGAGCGCTCGATGAAACCGGTAAAGCAGGCGCTGGAAGACGCGAAGATGTCGCCGAACGACATCCAGGAAGTAGTACTGGTAGGCGGCTCGACACGCATCCCAAAGGTGCAGCAACTGGTGCGCAGCTTCTTTGGCGGCAAAGAGCCCCACAAGGGGGTGAACCCCGACGAAGTCGTGGCGGTTGGCGCGGCGATTCAGGGAGCAGTCCTTGCCGGAGATGTAAAGGACATCCTGCTGCTGGACGTGACGCCGCTTTCGCTGGGCGTCGAAACGCTCGGGGGCGTGATGACCGTGCAGATCCCGCGCAACACTACGATCCCGACGCGCAAGGTGGAAACCTATTCGACGGCGGCGGACAACCAACCGGGCGTGGAAATCCATGTCATGCAGGGGGAACGCAAGTTCGCCAATGACAACCGTTCGCTTGGCAAATTCAAACTGGACGGGATTCCGCCGGCTCCGCGCGGGACGCCGCAGATCGAGGTCACGTTTGACATCGACGCCAACGGCATCCTGAACGTGAGCGCGAAGGACAAGGCCACGAATAAGGAGCAGAAGATCACCATCACCGCGTCGAGCGGCCTGACCAAAGAAGAGGCCGAGAAGATGAAGACGGAGGCCGAAGCACACAGTGAAGAGGACCGGCGCCGAATGGAAGAGGTCGAGGCGCGCAACCGCCTGGACGGCATCCTCTACCAATCGGAGAAGATGCTCCGCGAAAACCGCGAGAAGATCGCCGAAGCGGATGTGAAAAAGGCCGAAGAGGCCATCGAAGACGCGAAGAAGGCCATCAACGAAGGCGGCGTGGCGCGGCTGCGGTCGGCGACGGAAAACGTCGAGCGTTCGCTGCACAAGATCGCCGAGGAGCTGTACAAGACGACCCAGGCGGCGGGTGCGGCAGGGCAGGCTGGCGCGGCGGGCGCTGGAGCTGGCGGGAGTTCTTCGGCGGGCTCGGGCGGCGCGCAGGAGAAGAAGCCTGGCGATGTGATCGACGCCGAGTATGTGGACGTGGACGAGTCGAAGCGGCCGAATTAAAGTTGAGGCAGCTATGGCAGGGGCGCAGCAGTGCTGCGCCCCTGCCAGTGTTTGCTCAAGGCAAAAATGCCGACAACAGCGAAACAAGATTATTACGAACTGCTGGGAGTGGCGCGGAAGGCCGGCGCCAAGGATATCCGCGCGGCATTTCGCAAGTTGGCGCGCAAATATCACCCGGATTTGAATCCGGGCGACAAATCGGCAGAAGAAAAATTCAAGCAACTGCAGGAAGCCTACGACGTCCTCTCCGATTCCAAGAAGCGGCAGATGTACGACCAGTACGGCTTTTACAGCGACAACCTTCCGCCGGGCGGGCCCGGTGGAGCGAGCGGTCACGGCGGGGAGCAGGACGTCAACTTTGATTTTGGCGGATTTGATTTTGGCGGGGGCTCGGGCGCGGCGGGTGGCGGTTCGAGCTTCCGCGATCTCTTCAGCCAGTTTTTCAGCGGCGGGCGCGGAAGCCAGGGCATGGAGCCGGAGCACGAACCCGGCGGTGACCTGGAATACCAGATCGAGATCGATTTCTGGGATGCCGTGCGCGGAGCGGTGAAAAAGCTTTCGATCACGCGACTGGATGCTTGCGAGACCTGCCATGGCACCGGTGCCGTAGGCTCGCCACAAACATGCACGGTATGCGGGGGAACGGGCACGATTCAGCAGGCCGCGGGCAAAATGCGCTTCAACGTGCCGTGCACCCGGTGCGGTGGGACGGGCAAGCTGCGAACCGCGTGCAAGACGTGCGGCGGCGAAGGGCGCGTGCGGCGCTCGGAGACGATTGACGTGCGCATCCCGGCGGGCGTTTCGAATGGCGGGCGGGTGCGGGTTCCGGGCAAAGGCAATTCCGGGACCATGGGCGCCCCCGCGGGCGATTTGTACTTGCGGGTGGTGGTGAGGCCGCATGAGTTTTTTGAACGGCGCGGCAACGATTTGTACATCAAGATTCCGGTCACGGTAAGCGAGGCGACGCTGGGTGCAAAGATTGAAGTGCCAACCATAGACGGGCGGTCGATCGTGAGAATTCCGCCGGGAACCAACAGCGGAAAGACGCTGCGGCTGAAGGAAAAAGGCGTGCCGAGCGCAAGGAACGGCGCGAGAGGCGATCAGTACGTGGAGATTCAAGTGGTCGTGCCGCCTCCGACAGACGAGCGCGTGCGAAATTTGATGAAGGAACTGGAAAGCGTTGCGCCCGCGGATCCGCGGAAGGATTTGTTCACTAAGGCCGGAGTGTAGGAAGCCGACGATGCCGCCGCGAGCGAAAAAACGGGCCAAGGCAGGGTACATGATCAGCGCGGTGGCAGAGCTGTACAAGCTGCACCCGCAGACACTGCGGCTGTACGAGCGCGTGGGACTGCTGAAGCCGTCGCGTTCCCAGGGGAACACGCGGCTGTACACGGATTCCGATCTGGAACGACTGGACGTGATCCTGACGCTGGCGCGGGATATGGGCGTGAACCTGGCGGGGATCGAAATTATTCTGAACATGCGCGAGAAGATGATCGAAATGGAGCGCCAGATGGGGGAGTTCGCGCAAGTGGTGCAACAGGAATTATCGCGGGTGGCGGCGTCACACCTGCAGGAGAAACCGCCGCGGCATGCGATCGTGCGGGCGACGCCGCGGGTTGTGCGACAGTAAAGAAGTTTTTAGTTTTAGGTTTTTTCTTGAAGAAAAGATGGTGCGCCGACGGGCGGCGCGGAGTTTTGGGTTTCGAGCCCGGTCGTGGGGCTTCGCTGAATGCGACGAAAAGCGCATCGGCTAAAGCCTGTGCTACTGATTCCTTGCACAGTTTTCCCAGAGCCGGCAGCTTGCCGTGAGATGTTGGTGACCGTATGCTGTCTGGCGTGGGGAAAAGAACCGGTCTTCCCGGCAAGGCCGGGACGCCAAGAACGCGAAAGACCGGCCGCTACAAGATTTGAAACAGGAATGCCGGCTGGAAGCCGGCGCTACCTATGGCGCTGGAGAATTGCACGCTTTGCCGAGGGACGGGATGGAAGCTGGTGCCGCGCGGGGATGGCGCGGCGGGCAGCGTGGCGGTGGCGTGCGACTGCGGAATGGAGGAGCGTGCCTCGCAGGTGATGGAGCGCGCGCGCATTCCGAAGCGTTACGTGCATTGCGATTTTGAGAGTTACGTGGCCGACCTCACCGACGGGAAGACCTGGACGGCCGAGCACGCCCATTCGCTGAAGCAAGCGAAACTGTTCACCCAAGGATTTGTGCGCGAGTACCCCGGTTCGTCGGAAAAAGGATTGCTGTTCATGGGACCCTCGGGCGTTGGAAAAACGCATCTAGCGGTTGCGGCCTTGAAAGAACTGATCCGCCGCGGGCACGCGGGATTGTTTTGCGACTACCGCGAGCTGCTGAAGGAAATTCAGGCGAGCTACAACCCCGCGAGCGAATCGACGGAGATGAAGATTCTGGAGCCCATTCGAACGGTTGAAATTCTGGTACTGGACGATCTGGGCGCGAGCAAGCCGTCGGACTGGGTGCGCGATATCGTGGGGATTGTCTTGAACGCCCGCTATAACGAGAACCGAACTACAATCATCACCACGAATTATCTTGATAACCCTGCCACGGAGGGCGAGGCGGCGCGGCTTCCGAGCGGCAAATTGATTCCCCCGACGCGTGAAGATGCGCTGGAGCAACGAATCGGCAGTCGAATGCGGTCTAGATTGTATGAGATGTGCCGCACCGTGGAAGTTTCAGCACCAGATTTTCGCCGCGAAAAGACGCACGCCGGGCGCGCCTAGAGCCACTCTGCGGATTCATTGACAGGGGGTTGAGGCGGCGAGTATCCTTTTGAGGTTGCAGCGTTTTTGACGCCCGCAGCATCTGTGTCCCAAGTAACCGCTTTGCGGTTAACCTCCTTGCACTAAACCCAGACAGGGAATCAGCAAGGAATCTATTCGACGGAACGCGGGGCCGCGTAACGGCTACCGTAAGCGAAGTAATTTCCGGAGGCCAACAACCATGTTTTCCGACCAAGATAACCTGTCCAATGCGGCCGCCGCCGCGCCTGCATCCGAAGCCGAATCCACTCCGAACAGCGCGCATCCTGAAACAAATTCAACCGTAGAGAGTGCGGCCGAACAAGATGTTCCGCTCGCTGCGGCGGAGCATGCCGAGGCGGCAGGCGCGTCTGGCGATGTCGCGGCCGCTCATGCCGCTGCCGAAGCAAACCAAGAGGCGCACGCGGCGGATGCCGAATCTGCCGCCACCGATGAAGAAGCGGCGGGTTCGGAAGAGATGAGCAAGCTGCTGGAGCAGTACGACGAGAAGCAGGAAGCGGCTGCGTCGCACGAGGTAATCGAGGTCAAGGTTGTAGCGTACACGGAACATGGCGTGGTGGTGGATTTGGGCGGAAAGACGGAAGGGCTGATTCCGGCGGCGGAATTCACCGACACCGAGATACCGCGCCCTGAGCCGAACAGCACCATCGAGGTGCAGCGCACCGGAGAGCGCAAGGACGGCTTCACGATCCTGTCGTACCTGAAAGTGCTGCGCCGCCGCATGTGGGAGAAGATTGAAGCGGCCTTCAAGGCCAAGGAAACGCTCACTGGCAAAGTGGTGGACCGCATCAAGGGCGGCCTGGTGGTGGATATCGGCGTGCGCGCCTTCCTGCCGGGCTCGCAATACGACTTGCGGCCGGCGCAGAACCTGGACAACCTGACCGGCACGGACCTGCAAGTGCGGGTCACGAAACTGAACCGCCGCCGTGGCAACGTGGTGGTGAGCCGGCGCGCGCTGCTCGAAGAAGAACTGCATGCCAAGCGCGCCGCATTAATGGAAACGCTGAGCGAAGGCCAGATCGTGCGCGGGCACGTGAAGAACGTGACGGAGTATGGGGCGTTCGTGGACCTTGGGGGAATCGACGGCTTGCTGCACTTGACGGACCTGAGCTGGGGCCGCGTGAAGCATCCTTCGGACGTGGTAAAGCCGGAGCAGGAAGTCGACGTCATTATTTTGAAGTTTGACAAGGAAAAACAGCGGGTATCGCTGGGACTGAAGCAATTGATGGCCGATCCCTGGGCGGGGGCTGCGGAAAAATACCCCGCGGGTGGCAAGGTGAAGGGCAAGATCGTCGGTGTCGTGGATTACGGCGTGTTCGTGGAGCTGGAGCAAGGAATCGAAGGGCTAGTACACGTCTCCGAGATGAGCTGGAACAAGAAAATCCAGCACCCATCGAAGGTTGCCAAAGTTGGCGAAGAAGTGGATGTGGTGGTGCTGGACATCAAGCCGAGCGACCGGCGCGTTTCCCTGGGGATCAAGCAGGCGCAGCCGGATCCCTGGCTGCTGATTGCGGAGAAGTATCCGGTGGGCACGGTGGTTACGGGCAAGGTGCGGAACATCGCGGAGTTCGGCGCGTTCGTAGAGATCGAGGATGGATTTGACGGGCTGGTGCACGTCGGAGACGTAAGCTGGACCGGCCGGGTGAAGAACCCGCACGAAGTATTCAAGAAGGGCGAAGACGTTACCGCCAAGGTGCTCAAGATCGATCCGGAGAACCGCCGCGTGTCCCTGGGCATCAAGCAGGTCAACGACATCTGGGGCGACTGGTTCAAGCAGCATAAGGTCGGGCAAATCGTGAAAGGCAAGGTTTCGCGCATCGCCACGTTCGGCGCGTTTGTCGAATTGGGCGAAAACATTGAAGCGCTTTGCCATAACACGGAGATTGAGGAGCGGAAGCGGCGCGACGAAGGGCCCTCGAGTTTCCGTCCGACCACCGGCCCGCTGAAGAGTGCGGGGCCGCTCGAGCCGGGTAAAGAATACGACTTCAAGATCATCAAGATCAGCCCGGAGACGCGCCGCATCGGTCTGAGCTACCGCGCGGCGGTGAAACAGATCGAGCGCAAGGAGATCGAGCAGTATCGTTCGACGTCGAAGTCCTCGTCGACGGCGACGATAGGGGACGCGCTGAAGACCAAGCTGTCGGCGCGGTAGCTGATCGAAGACCGGCCCAACAGGGCCGGTTGTCACAATTTCATTTACCTGCGGGTCATTTTAATGATAGGAAGGGGGCACTCCGGCGAAGGGCCAGGTCCCTCTAAGCCGTTTGGTTCCACTGTTTAGGGAAGCGCCGAACGGCAGGGATTCCGGCGACGCTAACGCGGTCGGTGTTCCCGACGATCGTAAAACGGTAGACCAATGGAAGCGGTCCTTAATCTAGAGTTGCGCGACGAGGCATAGCGACGATGACCAAGCAACCCACACTCACGAAGGCCGACCTCATCGAAGAGGTTCTGCGCATCACCGAGCTTCCCCGCAAGGAGTCGGAGACCATCGTCGAAACTATTTTCGATAGCATCATTGAGTCCCTGCAGAAGGGCCAGAAGATCGAGATCCGCGGATTCGGCAGCTTCCGCACGCGGGAGCGCCGCGGACGAGTCGGCCGCAATCCGAAAACCGGCGCGAAGGTGGAAGTGCCGGCCAAGAAAATTCCCTTCTTCAAGCCCAGCAAAGAGCTGAAGGACTTCGTGAATAGCGCTGAGACCCAGGCGGCGCCCGCGGGCGGCGAGTAGTCGCGCACGCGGCTCCAGAGAAGAATTCCCGTTCGAACCGCTTCCCTTCACATCAGCAAGCATAAAGAGGCTCCGGCCGAATAAGAGCTCGTGTGTAACTCGCAGTGCCTTTCTGCGTTATGCTGTGCGCGCAGCTTTTTCTAGAAAAGGAAGCGATGCGATGGACCATATCTGGACTCCGTGGCGCTACCAGTACATGGCGCAAGCGGCGGGTGGAAACCCGCCGGAATGTATTTTTTGCGATGCACTGGCGCGGAAAGATGACGCGCAAACGCTCGTCGTCCATCGAGGCGAGAAGACATTTGTCATTCTGAATCGCTTCCCCTATACCTCCGGGCACGTGATGATCGTGCCGTACGCGCATGTTGCGGAATTGAATTTGTGCGAGGTGGGAACGCTGGACGAAATGATGCGATTGGCGCAACGCGTGGAAACGGCCTTGGGGGCAAATTACAAACCCGATGGAATGAATTTGGGAATGAACCTGGGCCGCGCCGCGGGCGCTGGCGTGGTTGGGCATTTGCATTTGCACGTGTTGCCGCGATGGATCGGGGATTCGAACTTCATGACCGTGACCGGCGAGACGCGTGTGCACCCGGAAGACCTGAAGACCACCTACGAACGCCTCTTGAAGGCGCTTGCCTAGAATGCAAAATTCAAACAACTGTTTCGCCAGACGGGAGTGAGCCACCGTGGACCTGGAACTGACAGAAGAACAGAAACTGTTGCAGAAGAGCGTGCGTGAGTTTGCGGAATCGGAAGTAAAACCGCTGGCCAAGGAACTCGACGAGACAGGGCATTTTCCGCGCGGTCTGTTTAAGAAGGCGGCAGAGTTCGGGCTGACCGGCGTGGCGTTTCCCGAGGCAGAGGGCGGAGCGGGCTTTGACCACGTCGCGTACAGCATCGTGATTGAAGAGATTTCGCGGTGCTGCGCCTCGACGGGAGTGATTTTGTCCGTGCAGAACTCGCTCTACTGCGACCCAATTCATCGCTACGGGACGGAAGAACAGAAGAAACAATTCCTGGTACCGTACGCGCGAGGAGAAAAGATCGGCTGCTACGCTTTGACCGAGCCGCAGGCGGGTTCGAACGCCGCCGCGCTACAAACGAAAGCGGTGAAAAAGGGCGACGCTTACGTGCTCAATGGAACGAAGACTTGGATCACCAACGGCGGCGCGGCGGACGCAGCGATCGTGTACGTAAACACAGAACCCACGAAGGGTGAGAAAGGCATCACCGCGCTGGTCGTGGAAAGAGGCACGCCGGGATTCAAAGTGGGCAAGGAAGAGAAGAAACTGGGGATCAATGCGACGGCATGCAGTGAGCTGGTCTTCACGGATTGCGCAGTGCCGGTGGCGAATCGTATCGGCAACGAAGGGGAAGGCTACAAAGTGGCGCTCTCGACGCTCGACGGTGGGCGCATCGGAATTGCCGCGCAGGCCACGGGCATCGCGCAAGGCGCGTTCGAAGCGGCGTTGAAGTATTCCCAGGAACGCATGGCATTTGGCCATCCGATTTCGCAATTTCAAGCCATTCAATTCATGCTGGCGGACATGTCCACGGAAATTGACGCGGCGCGGCTATTGATTCGCAAGGCGGCGTGGAAGCAGGATAGCGGCGCTCGATTTAGCATGGACGCCGCGATTGCCAAACTGTTCGCCAGCGAGATGGCCACGCGCGTCACCCACAAAGCTATTCAGATTCATGGCGGGAACGGTTACAGCCGGGAGTATCCCGTCGAGCGCAACTACCGCGACGCGCGCATCACGGAAATTTACGAAGGAACCAGCGAGATCCAGCGGCTGGTTATCTCTTCCTGGGTTCTGAAGTCTTAGCCGCCCCGTAGTATCCTGACCGCGTGCTGGAACTCGACTGTGAACTCGAATTTGATGCCGCGCGGACCGAAGAGCACTTCTTCCCTGCCCTGCCGTCGCAGGCGGCGGTTTGCTTGATCGAAGCACGCGAGGAAAAAGCCGACCCGTTCCTGATTCGCACGCAGAATCTGCGGCGAAGGCTCGAACGGCTGCTGGGGCCGAGCGACCCGGCGAGCAAGCGGCTGAATCTGAGCGACTTTGCGCGCGGTATCCGCTACCGGCGGACCAGTTCGGCTTTCGAACAGACACTCACTTATTACCAGCATGCGAAGCAACTGTTTCCCGAACGCTATCGCGAACTGATGCGCCTGCAGCCAGCGGCGGTCCTCAAAGTAAATTTGCGCAATGCCTATCCGCGCTGCTATGTGACTCGCCGAATTCCCGTCGATGAGGCCGGCGTGCCAACGGGCGGAGCGTATTACGGACCATTCGCATCGCCACGGTCCGCCGAAACATTCGCCGAACGGATCCTCGACTTATTCAAAGTGCGACGCTGTCAGATTAAGATCCGCCGCGATCCTACTTTTCCGGGCTGTCTGTACTCCGAACTGAAAATGTGCCTCGCGCCATGCTTTGCGGGATGCACGAAGGAGGAATACGACGTCGAAGTACAAAGGCTAGTGCAGTTCTTCGAAACCAGCGGGGGATCGGTCAGGTCTACGATTGAGGTGGAGCGCGAGATAGCCAGCGAGCAATTGGACTTCGAACGGGCAGCCACGTTGCATAAAAAAGTGGAGAAGCTCGATGAGGTCTTGCGCGGGAGACCGGAACTCACGCGGCGGATTCAGGACCTGGACGCGGTGATTCTGCAGCGGGCCGTGGAAGAACAAACGATCGGTGTCTACGGCGTGCGCGGTGGGAGGCTGGCAGATCCGTTTTTCCTGCGATTCGCGGAGATTGCCAGCCAGCCGCGGTCGGCGGAGCAAATCTTCCGCGAGCATTTTGTAGCGGGACCCGGAGCAACTGAAGGAGATCTTGGCGAGCACCTATGGCTGCTGGCGCGGTGGTATTACAGCAATCCGCGCGAAGGCGAGATTTTCTTGCGCGAAAAAGACTGGCCCTATCGTAGGATTCTTCGGGCATGTTCGCGGCTTCTCGCGCCGAAGACTAGCGAAGCTGACACCCATCCGACACCGGGGCCGGCTCAACCACCCGAAGGAGCGTCATGAGCAAATCCGCTACCAAAGAAGGAACCACGCGCTACGCGCAGAAGTTCGCGGCCCGCGCTGCCAAGGGTCATTTTCGAGAAATGCAGAGGTTGCTGCTCTCCTCTCTCGGAATCGGCACCTATCTCGGGGAACCGGACGGAAAGACGGATGAGTGCTACCGAGCGGCGGCCGTCGCGGCGGTGGAAAGCGGGATCAATGTGATCGACGCCGCGATCAATTACAGATTTCAGCGCAGCGAGCGAAGCATCGGCGCGGCCATCCGGCAGCTTGCGGCCAAAGGCATTGAACGAGACGAAATCGTGGTGTGCACGAAGGGTGGTTACCTGACGCCCGATGGGGCCATGCCCGGGGACCCCAACGAATATTTCTTCCGCGAATACATTCAGCCGGGAGTTTTCAGCACGAAAGATATCGCGGCGGGCAGTCATTGCATGACACCAAAATTTCTGAAAAACCAGCTCGGACGCAGCTTGAAAAACATCGGCGTGGAGTGCGTGGACATCTATTACCTGCACAATCCGGAGACACAGCTTTCTGAAGTGTCGAAGGAAGAATTTCTGAACCGCGTGCGCGAGGCCTTTACGTTTCTTGAATCCGCCGTGGAAGCTGGCGAGATTCAGTATTACGGGATGGCTACGTGGAACGGCTTCCGGCAAGACGCCCACACGAGAGATGCCATGCAGCTCGGGGAGATGGCGCAGATGGCGCAGGAAATTGCGGGAGGCAGACATCACTTCCGTTTCGTGCAACTTCCATTCAACCTGGCAATGACCGAGGCGCTGACCCTGGGCAATCAATCGCTTCGCGGGCGTCATCGAACGGTGATGGAGGCAGCCAGTGAGGTGGACGTTACGCTGATTGCCAGCGCTTCGCTGCTGCAAGGTCAGGTGGCGAAGAATCTGCCGGGGTTTGTCGCGGAGGCGCTTGGTCTGGAGAACGACGCGGAACGGGCGTTGCAATTTGTGAGGTCATCACCGGGAATTACCACCGCGCTTGTGGGAATGTCGCGCTTGGAACACGTGAAAGCCAATGCACGGCTCGTGGGCGTGGCTCCGGCGACGGCCGAGGAGTTCAGCAAACTCTTTTCGCGCGGCGAAGGGGCTTGAAAAGAAAGACCCAAAAAGAGAAGCCGCGGAGGGCGCAGGGTTCAGGGAGAAGGGGGGGAAAGAAATCCAAGAGCGCTAATGACGGAGGCGGAAAACCTCGTCGGTCAACCAGGCGTTGATGGCGCGACCCAATTGGTCGAGTTTGCCGGCAAAGAAATGATCGACCCCTTCGACGACCACGAGACGATTCTCACCGGGGAGCGTGGGGATGAGCGCTTTGACTTTTTCGATGGCGCCGTGCTCGTCGTTGCTTCCATGCACGAACAATTTTGGTTTTTTGCACTGGCGAAGAAATGAGAAATCAGTGTTGTTGACGGGAATACCCAAGCCGATCAGGTGAGAGACGCGCGGGTCATCGCAGCCGACCCGCATGCCAACCCAGGAACCAAAACTGAACCCCGCGAGTAACAACGGCACACCGGGAAACTCGGAAGCTAGAAAGTCCAGCGCGGCACGGACCTCAGCTTGTTCGCCGAAACCGCGGTCGTGCACGCCGGCGCTGAGTCCAGCGCCGCGAAAATTGAATCGCAGAACAGGAAGGCCCAGCGCATCCAGCGATTTCGCTGCCTGGTAGACCACTTTGTTGTGCATCGTACCGCCAAAAAGCGGATGGGGGTGGCAGACAAGGGTGGCGAGCGGCGGAGGCGCGACGGCGGACGGCGTCCAGAGAATCGATTCGAGGCCTCCGGCAGGTCCTTGCAAAAAGAAATTGCGAGATTCGTGAGTGCTAGTCATCGACGCGCCATGGACAAATTTGAAGTCTAGCGCATCGAAGGAAAAAGACCGAATGCGGCCGGCGATCCTCGACTCGTCTACTCCAGGCGGCAAACACCGACATCCAGGGCAATGCTGCCCGGCACCGCAGCGACACGCACAATCTCGGAGAGGAATTTGCCGGTGCCGTGCCAAGGCGCAGAAGCCGGGTCTTGAAACGCGATCTTCAAGAGATCACCGAGCGCGTACTCGCGGTGACTGCGAAAACGCATGCCCTGTGCCGATATGTCGACGGTCATGGCCTCTTCAAACCAGGGAATTCCTTCCGGATGCACGCGGACGGGTACGGCGAGTGCCCGCCGCGCACTGCCGCGTCGTTCAGGTTCGTGACGATTGGAAGTTCCGTTGGACGAAGCGTGCGCCTGTTCTTGGAGATGCAATGCCACTGCGAATGTTGCCGGGGCATCGGAGATCCCAAGGACACGGGCGAGTTGATCCAATTTTTGGTAACGTTCCTGTTCCAAGGCGCTTGCCGACTGAACTTTCTCGCGTGCGTTTGTGGAGCGTATCACCTCAAGCACTTCGTTGCACCGTGCCACGCGCGCGAGAATCTCCGGCTGGCCATCGGAAAGCGACGCGTCATAGGGAAAGGTTACCCATAGCGTTATACCCGGAGTGTGGAACTCTTTGGTGGAAACGAGCAGACCGCTGCGCGAGACGTCGATGGTTTCTCCTAATTCGATTTTCTGGCCGAAAGGGTTAGTCCAGCGCATGCGCACCGGAAGGCGCATCCGCACGCGGCGGTGCTCGCGGCTGTCCGCAGGCGTAACAGTACTGCCCATGGGAGTCAGTGTAGCGCGCAGGTATTTAAACTGCCAAGACCTCGTACTAGGACAAAAATCCCTGATTTTCGCGTTGCAGTTTGCCTAAGCCGATGTTAGCGTTGCGCCGAATCCCAAGCCCCCAGGGGGTATTGATGGGTGATGGAGCGGAACGCCGCGAAGCGCGGCGATTCACGATGACCCTTCCGATGCGGGTCTTTCGGCGGGGGGCCAAAGGACGCGAACTGGACGCTCAAACGCGGGATGTCAGTTACCGCGGGCTGTACTTCCTCGCCGAAGGCAATTTCGAAATCGGCAGCGAGATTGAGTTTGTCATCACTCTTCCTCAGCAAGTCACGCAGTCGGGCGACGTAAATATCCGCTGCCTGGGAGAGGTTGTGCGTGTCGAGCCCCGCGAGAACGGCAGGGCGGGCATTGCCGCAAAAATCGCGCGCTATGAATTCGTACCGGCTGCGGCGACCGCCGCGTAGGACTTTTTCTTCCCCCTCCCCTTTTTTGCTTAACTCCCCTGATGTCTCCGCAACTCCAGTACAATACGGTTTAAGATTTTTCTGCTGGGGGAAGCCATGTATCACTATGACGCCAAGATTGCGCTCGAGGAATTGCAAGAGGAAGCGCTGCTCCCGCACCCCGTAAAACTGCGTGACATGATTCTGCGGACGCAGCTCGGCCCGCAAGATGCGCAGCTTTTGAACCACGATTTCCAGGACTACCTCGCGCGCTTCGGGGATTTGCAAAAAGTTGCGCGAGGAATTCTGGAAAAAATCGCCGCGGGCCAGCGCAAATCATCCTAATGCCGCCTCGATTCGCGAGAATTCCGGGCAAATGAAAACGAAGCCGCGGGTATTGTTGCTGTCTGCAACGTCCGGCGCAGGACACGTTCGCGCCGCGCAAGCACTCGAAAAAGCTTTCCTAGCGCGGGGCGATTGTGCCGTGGAGCACATCGACGCCCTGCAGCACGTCAGTAAGCTTTTCCAGCGCGTCTACGACAAAGCCTACATCTCGATGGTACAGCGGGCGCCGGAGCTGATGGGCGTGCTCTACGAACGCACCGACCGGCCGTGGCTGCACCGGCGGCGGCGCCTGGCGCTGGACCGGCTGAACACCGCTCCGATGATCCGTTTATTGAAACGCATCCAGCCGGACTTGTGCGTGGCGACGCATTTTCTGCCGGCGGAGATCATCGCGTGGCTTATCGCCAAGCGAAAGTTGCGCGCGCACAATGCCATTGTCGTCACCGACTACGACGTGCACGCGATGTGGCTTTGCCGCACGGTGGACCGCTATTACCTGGCCATCGATGAAGCCGCGGAATACCTGGCGCGCATCGGCGTGCCACGAGAAAAGCTGCGCGTTACCGGCATACCGATTGATCCCTTGTTCGCGACGCCCGTGAATCGATCCGATGCCCGGAAGCAGCTGGGGCTCGACGCGGAGGCGACCGTAATTCTCGTTTCGGCAGGCGGTTACGGAATCGGTCCCGTTGAGCAACTTGTCGAAGATTTGTTGGCGCTCGAACGGCCGTGGCAGATCGCCGCGATTGCCGGAAAGTCCGACCGGACCCGGAAGCGTTTGGAGGAATTAGCGAAGGAGGCCGGTAATCTGCGTTCAGGCGCACCAAGGCTTTGCCCCGTCGGATTCACGACGGAGATGGACAAGTACATGGCGGCGGCAGACTTGATGGTGGGCAAAGCCGGCGGGCTGACGACTTCGGAAGCGCTGGCGCGCGCGCTGCCCATGGCGCTCATCGAACCGATTCCCGGCCAGGAAGAACGCAACGCCGATCATTTGCTGGAAGCAGGAGCGGCGATTCGCTGCAATAATTTGGCTGCGGCTGCATGGAAGATTGCGGCGCTGTCGGATGATTCCTCGAGATTGACGAGAATGCGGGACGCGGCGAGGAGCCTTGGCCGGCCGGGAGCCGCCGCGGCCATCGCCGAAGATGCCATGCGGCTGTTAGACTGAGAACGCTGGGGAAAGAAGCGGGAGGAAGCGGTTCGCGGCGCGGACGCCGCCGATCGCCAACATCGATGCGACGCCATACACTGCTGATTGACGCGGACGACACGCTCTGGGAAAACAACGTATTTTTCGAGAAGCTGATCGAGGATTTCATCAGCATCGTCGAGCCGTACGGCTACGCGCGCGCCTACATTCGCCACATCCTCAATGAAACGGAACGCAAAAATATCCGGCAGTACGGCTACGGAGTGCGCAGCTTTGGGCGCTCACTCGAAGAGACTTATATGAAACTCGCAGATCAAATTGCAAAACGCGAGACGCTGGCGCTGATTCATAGCCGGGTCATCGATCTGGAGCGGACACCGCCGAAAATTCTGGACGGAGTGCCGGAAACTTTGGCGTATCTTACCGAGCGGCACCGGCTCATTCTTTTTACCAAGGGCGAGCCCGCGGAACAGGCCGCCAAGGTGGAGCGCTCCGGCCTGCAGGGATTTTTCGAATTCATCGAAATCGTTCCGGAGAAAGATCCCGAGACCTATGGCGGGCTGGTTCACAAACACAAAATCGTGAAGACCCACGGCTGGATGATCGGCAACAGCCCGCGCAGCGACATCAATCCGGCGATGAAAATCGGCCTTAACGCCGTCTACATCCCGCATCAGCACACCTGGACTCTGGAGCACGAACCGGTGGTGGCAGGGTCCGGAAAGCTGGTAATCCTGCCTGCCTTCCGCGAGCTTCGCGGTCATTTCTAGACGGGGTCTAGACGGGACTGCCCAAATTGGACGTTGTACCCGACGCGGTATGCTCGAATCTATTGGCTTGTGACTCTCGCAAAGGAGAGCCTATGGCTACGACGACAACTCCCCTGCAAACCGACTGGCGGCAGGAGTGGTTCGAGATTGAAGACGCGACGTATCTGAATTTGGCGGGCCAGTCACCGATGCCGAAGGTTTCCATTCGGGCTGTGCAAGCCGCGCTCGAAGCAAAGAAATATCCGCACCAGAAGCCGGACTCCACCTTCTTTGAAGTGCCCAACCGCATCCGTGCATCCATCGCGAAGCTAATCGGCGGGCAAGCCGCCGAGGTTGCGCTGACGAGCGGAGCGAGCGCCGGGGTGACGGCGGTCGCCTACGCGCTGACGTGGAAACCGGGCGATGAGGTCATCACCGCGAAAGGAGAGTTCCCGCTGCAATACACCGCGTGGAAACCGATGGAGGAACGCGAGGGGCTGAAGCTGAAAATTGTTTCTCCGCGCGAGCGGTTCATCAGGGCCGATGACCTGATTGCAGCAATAACACCGAGGACGCGGATGGTTTCGGTGAGCATGGTGAGGTACGACGACGGCTCGTTGCTGGATGCCGCTCGTGTTGCTGATGCGTGTCACAAACAAGGGGCGTTGCTATTGCTGGACGCCAGCCAGTGCTGCGGCGCATTGCCTATGGATGTGAATCAGCTGGGAGCTGATTTTCTGGTGTCCGCGGGCTACAAGTGGCTGCTGAGTCCTTTCGGCACCGGATTCTTTTGGGTAAAGAGCGAGCATCTTGGGCTCCTGCGGCCGGGACCGTTCTATTGGATGGCGGTGGAGGGCTCAGACAATTTCGCGGCGTTGAACTTTCAAGACCCGAGGCCCGCGGCAAGCGCGAAGCGGTGGGATTCGCCGGAGTGGGCCAGCTATTTCAATTTCAATCTGGCGGCGATGGACGTGTCGGTGGATTTTGTGGTGCGCATGGGACCGGAGTTGGTCGCGGCGCATAACCGGAAATTAATCGAACTGATGTACGACCGCCTCCCGAAAGACCGCTTTGTGGCGGCGAGTCCTCTGGATCCTGCGCGGCGCGGCCCGTACGGCTGTTTTGCGGCACGAAGCCCGGAGAAAACAGCAGCGCACTACCATCATTTGCGGGAGGAGAAAGTTGTCGTAAGCCTGCGCGAAGGCAACATTCGGGTTTCCCCGCACTTGTATAACACCGAGCGCGACATCGACCGGCTCATCAGCGTGGTTACTCCGTGAGCCAGCAGGAAAACTGGCCAAAGATTGCCGTCATGGGCGCCGGCGCCGTCGGTGGATACTTCGGCGGACTGCTGGCGCGCGCCGGTGCGCCGGTCGTGATGATCGGGCGTCCAGCCTTTGTCGAAGCCGTAAAGAAGAGCGGACTTTTCCTCGATACATTGCAATTTCAGGAAAGCGTGCAGGTAGAGGCCACCACGGAATTGAGCATGGTCCGCGGCGCGGAAATTGTGCTCTTTTGTGTGAAGACTACGGACAACGCGACCACGGCGCGCGCGCTGGCTCCGTTGCTCGCTCCCGGCGCCCTAGTCCTCAGCCTGCAAAACGGCGTGGACAACGTGGAACAAATTCGCGATGCAGCAGCGATCGAAGCGCTTCCCGCCGTCGTTTACGTCGCGGCTTCCGTGCCGCAACCCGGGCGCGTGAAACATGTCGGCCGCGGTGATTTGGTGATCGGCCCCCGGGAGGAAAAGACGGAACGCGTCGCGGCGCTTTTTTCCCGGGCGAATGTGCCGTGCCGGATTTCCGAGAACATCCGAGGCGAGCTCTGGACCAAGCTGGTGTGGAATTGCGCGCTGAACGCCGTCTCCGCGCTGGGCCGCGCGAAGTACGGGCAAATTGCTGCCAGCGCGGACGCTTGGAAAGTTGTCGAAACGGCGGTCTATGAGGTCTTGGCCGTCGCGCGAGCCGACGAAATCCAGCCATCCGGCTTGGAAGATCCTAAGGCCGCGCTGGCGGGCGCCCTCAAGATTGCCACGCAGATGGCGGAGGCGCTTTCTTCGACCGGACAAGACCTGAATCGCGGCAAGCGCACGGAGATTGACTCGCTGAATGGCTATGTTTCCCGTCGGGGCGCAGCGCTCGGCGTGCCTACGCCCGTAAATCACGCGCTCTACGCGTTGGTGGAGTTGGCGGAAGGACGTTCCTAATCCCAGCACCTCCAGATCAATCCAGCGGCGTGCTCCAAGGACGCACATGAATATGAAAAAAAAGGGACTTCCTGAAATCGCATTTCTTGACGTCCTCCCCACCGCTTGCGGCGAGGATTCCTACGGAGCCAGATGTTTAGTCCGGTCTCTTCGGTGGGTTCCTGCTTCACAGATCAGCCTTACTGCGCCGCATCTCCACAGGCTCCACATCGGGCCCGTCCGGCCCTAGGTCTTTTGGGACGAGAGGAGTCTAGGATGGAGCGAAAGAAAAAAGCAAGCCTTCTATCCCCGGCCTGAACGCCGGGGCTTTACGGCCAGTTTGGTAAAAGTCACGGAAACTTTGCCCCCGAATTTACAGGTTGCCGGAGAACGGGGAAAGGAAGGATCGCACTCGCGGTCCCCGAGTCCCTAACGATCTCCCGGTGGGTGAAAAGGAATGTGCACGATGGCCTCGAGCTCGACGGGGGTTCCTTGTTTTGTGGCCGGCCGGAATTTCCACTGGCTCAGGGCTTCCATGGCGTTGGCATCGAGCTTCTCGTCGATGCCACGGACCAATTGAATGCTATCGATCGAGCCGTCGCGGCGAATCACGGCGTAGAGCACGACTTCGCCCTCCACACGTTCTTTGATCAGTGTGGGCGGATACTTCGGATCGATCTTCCTGAGAGGCCCAGGAGCGGAAACGTCCGAGGAAGCCGTCCGAGGTCCTTCGGAATTCATGCGCAGCTCGGAGAAATTCAAAATCCAGCTTCCCGTCGCGCTGTTCAGGTTGGGCATGTTTACGAGCATCTTGTAGATCTTTTTCGAGGCGAAGATCTGCTCGGGCTGTGCCCCGGCCGGGAGCGCTGCGAAATTCGGCGGCCCGGTTCTCTCGGCTACATCGTCGATCTTGGTATGCGGATTGGGCCCGGTGATCAGCGCATGCGGAAAGGGTGTGCTGATTTTCTGGTGTCCGCCGAGGCCGGAAATTCCACTGTTTGCCGGCGGGTGCCCTCCCGTGATGCTCACGTCCATACCATTTTTTCCGTTGCCCATGCCCGTTGCGGTGCCCCCGCTGCTCTCCGGCCCGCCGCCCGCGCCTCCGTCGGACATTCCGCTCGACGAGCCTCCGGGCACGCCGGGTTGCTTGCCTTCGGGCGCGATGGAGACGCGCGCAGCCAGATTCCCTTGCGGCGGCGGCACGACCGGAGCGGGGGGACCGGGTGCCGCGGAGAGTGCGATGAAGGTTGCGGCATTTCCGCTCGCCATGCCGGATTGGGCACTAACGACTTCCGGGGCAGGTTCCGCGTCGCCAGTTTGTGCACGCGACGCGAGGCGCGGAGCGGCGCCGGCATTCAATTCCAATTTTGGCCGGGCGGGAGCGTTTTCGGCGACCGCCAGTGTGATTTCTGCCGGTTTCTGCTGGAAGGCTGGAACGTCCGGCAGCGGCGCCTCGGTTACTTTGGCCGCGCGATGCTCACGAGGGCGCAGCTTGGAGAGTGTTTCTTGGCTGATCTGCAGGCGCGGACGAGCTGGGCCGGGCATCTGCTGGAATTGCACGATATTGGGAAGGGTCGGAAGAATCTTCGGCGGCTCCAGAGGAGCGGCGGAATTGATCAATGTCTGGCGCGGATGCGTCGGGTGTACGGGATCGGTCAGGATGTGCTGCCGCGGATGGAATGCGTCGGCGCCCTCGCGAGGGAGAGGTTTGGCAACAGGCTCGCCGCGCGGACTCGGCTTGGTTTTGGAAGCCTTCATCTGCACCAAAGGAAAATCATTGATCGGCCCGGACCAGGTGAGTTCGGTGTTATCGAACGCGGAATAGTGGCGCGCGGCAGCGGGGAGCTGCGGGAACGGCATGACGATAAAAACGAAGTGCCACAAGGCGGCGGCAACTAGAGCACGGCGGGGAATGCGTCGCTCAATCCGGCAATCTCTGAAGAATCCTCCGCCCAGAAAACGCTTGGGGACACTTGACCTGCTAAAGACGGCGCTCAGGCTGCTGCCGATCCCCTGGTGAAAACTTCCCCAGGCGACTTCCAGCTTCGGCTCTTTCCCTGCTAGTAGACGCGCGGGAGCACCAGGCTTGGCGGCCTGGCCCAAGAGATCGAGTGCCCTGCTGACCTGGCTCAAAGAATTTTCCCTCTCAGCTATAGGGAGATGCGCGCACGCTTCTTTCCGTTAAGATTTCCGTTAAGAAACGATCGCAAGCACCTCATCATAGAAACTCCGCCTGCGGGGGTTTACTCGGCAGAGTTGTTTTCGCCGCCTGCCTCGCCACGGCGGCGGTAAAAACTCAGGGCGGCATCGCCCTGTCTTAGAACGCGGAACCTCCGCAGTGCGCCGGCTTGTTCGCGCAAGGCCAAACTACGGCGATGTTCGGCGACGACCGTCGCTCTGGGCGCGAGCAGGTCGGCGAAACCAAGAAATTCTAGCACGCGCGCATAGTCTTCGCTAGCAGCGTACGGCGGATCAAGAAAAACGTAGTCAAATCCGGGTTCAGCCTGCTTCCTCCGGGAAGCCAGCATTGCCAGCCCGCGAAGAGCATCGACGGCAAGCACGGTCACGCTTATGTTGATGCCCAACGATTCGAGATTGCGGCGAATCAAGGTAGCGGCGGGGGCGTGATTCTCGATGAAGACGACTTCGGCGGCGCCGCGGCTGAGGGCTTCAATGCCGATGGCGCCGGTTCCGGCAAAAAGATCGATGAATCGAGAGCCGGCTATATTTGTGGCCAGCACGTTGAAGAGTGTTTCGCGCAGGCGGTCACTTGTGGGCCTCAGAGCGAGGCCCTTGAGGCTCTTCAGGACGCGGCTTCGGTAGATTCCGGCGATGACGCGCATGAGTGCAGTTATTAGTTGCCAGTTCTCGGTGAGTTTGTCCCCTTTCGCAACGCCACAACCAGGCCTCCAATCACCGCGTAGATGGCCGCGTCCAAGACCCCAACTATCGATTACATAACGAAGCCGTTGCTCTCAACTACTTCGCATGCAATACAAAAAAGGAAAAAAAGTTGGGCCGGACAAAGAATCACGGAAACAAGTGTTCCTGCGAAATTAAGGGCATTCATCGGCTGCGTACAAATAACATGCACCCGCGCGCGCTAGCCCAAGAGACGCGAAACCAAGAATGGTTTCCAGGCTTGTGCATATGACATTCTGAGCTTACTCGGCAATCTGCGACAAGTCTGATAACGCAGAAATCGCACAAGTGAAATCACGTTGACTCGTCAACCGATGCGGGCGAGGTGGTAGCGGCGCTGCCATTCGGCGGGGAGCAGGCGCAGCAGCCGCTGCATGGTGTCCTGCTGGGCGGAATCGGCGGCCAGGGTGAAGGCTTCGCGGCGGGCGAGTTCGAGGAGTTCGCGGTCGCGCAGGGGATTGGCGATATGGAAGCCCAGGTCGCCGGACTGCCGGGTGCCGAAAAATTCACCGGGGCCGCGGAGCAGCAGATCGGTTTCGGCGATTTCGAAGCCGTTGGAGGTACGTACCATGGTTTCAAGTCGCGCGCGAGCTTCGTCGGTCATCCGTGCTGGCGAGACGAGCAGGCAATGTGATTTCTCCGCGCCGCGGCCGATGCGGCCGCGAAGCTGGTGGAGCTGGGAAAGGCCGAAGCGCTCGGCGTGCTCGATGACCATCACGGTGGCGTTGGGAACATCGACGCCGACTTCGACGACAGTAGTGGCAACGAGTATCTGGGCTTCGTTCTTGCGGAATTGCTGCATGACCTCTTCTTTTTCGTCGCTGGAGAGACGGCCGTGCAAGAGACCAAGCTTGAGTTTTGGAAAAACCTCTCGGGATAGCCGCCCGTATTCTTCCATGGCCGCTTTTAGCTCCAGCTTTGATTCTTCGATGACCGGATAAACGACGTAGCCTTGGTGGCCGGCCGCAACTTCGCGGCGAAGGAACTCCCAAACGCCGGGGAGATGCTGCTCCGTGGTCATGCGCGTGACGATGGGCGTGCGTCCGGGCGGCAGCTCATCGAGAACGGAAACGTCCAGGTCGCCGTAGAGAGTGAGCGAGAGCGTGCGCGGGATGGGCGTCGCCGTCAGCACGAGAACATGCGGCGCGCGGCCGTGCGCCGCGGCTTTATCCATCAGCCGCTTACGCTGCAGGACCCCGAAGCGATGCTGCTCATCAATGGCGACAAAACCGAGCCGTCGGAACTCCACGTTGTCTTCAATCAGTGCGTGCGTGCCGATGACGAATTGCGCTTCGCCGGAACGAATGCGTTCGCGGACCGCGGTTTTCTCCGAGCCCTTCAGCCCGCTGATCAGCAGCTCCACGCGGCAGCCCGCTTTGGCGAGGATGCGCCGCGCGGAAAGAAAGTGTTGCACCGCGAGAATTTCTGTTGGAGCCATCAGCGCCGCTTGTGTGCCGTTTTCGATGGCGATCACTGCCGCTTCGAGCGCAACGATGGTCTTGCCGCTGCCGACGTCGCCCTGGAGGAGACGATTCATGGGGGCCGGTTTTTCCAAATCGGCGGCGATCTCTGCTAGAACGCGCTTCTGCGCGGCGGTCGGCTTGAACGGCAGGATGCGTTTCAGGGCTTCGCGCACGGCATCTTCCCGCACGCGGAAGGCGATGGCATTTTCCTTCTGAGTGGCCTTGCGGTCCAAAGCGAGACTGAGCTGATACAGGAAAAATTCTTCGAAGATTAGCCGCTGCTGCGCCGGTGAGCGAAAGGTATTTAAGACATCGAGAGATTCGCCGGGTTCCGGAAAGTGGGAGTGAATGAGAGCGTCGCCGCGTGAAGGATAGCCCAGCCGCGCGCGCAATCCTTCCGGCAGGACATCCGGCATCCTCTGATCGATGAGCTGCACGGCGGCATACATCGCGCGGCGAATCTGCCGGGATCCAAATGTGCCAATGGCTTCGTAGATCGGCACTATTCTGCCCACTTCGGTGGAGTCCAGCTCCTCGTTGCCCAACACTTCGATCTGCGGATTGATCATCTCCAGCCGCGCAGGGCGCAGCTTATCGATCTCCGCCTTGCCGTGAAGAATGAGCAGTTGACCGGGCTTCAATCGCCCTTCGAGATAGCCACCGTGAAAAAATTTGCACGGCAGCGAACCGCCCGCGTCGTCCTGCACTAGCAGATGATAGATAGCGTCGCGACCGCGCATACTGCGCACGGCCTGGCCGCTCATCACGCGCGCGCGAATGGTATACGTCCCGTTCGGCTGGATGTCTTTCACCTTGGAAAAATGAATGCGATCTTCATAGCGAAAAGGCAGGTACGCGAGCAGATCCTCGAGCGTGTAGATCCCGCGCTCGGCGAGCAGCTCGGCGCGCTGCGGGCCCACGCCTTTGATCATGCGTACTTCGGTGCTAAGGTTCATCATCATTGGTAAGCGCGCCCGCGGGCGGGCGACGGCATCATCTTTATATCATTCCCACTGCGAACATTTTCGAGGTGCGGCCGCAAGGCGGCGGAATGGCAGCGGCGAAACTTGCGTCCCCGCCATCCGTCCCGATAGAGTGAGGGCTCCCCTGTCCCAAACGAGGAGGTCAGGTGGCGGGAGACCGTCTGACGGGTTCCGACAAGCGCGCGCTGCTCCTCTGGGTGGTGGCGGGAATCCTAGGCGCGCTGTTCGCCAACAAGTATTTTTTCCGAGCTTTCCCCGAAGCTTCCGTTAATTTTCAGGTTTCGCGCGGAGAAGCGCTGGCCCGCGCTCAGAAATTCGTTACCGGACTAGGTGAGAACGTCAGCGGCTACCGATCTGCCATTGTTTTTAGCGTGGACGACAACGCCAAGGTTTATCTGGAGCGGGAACTTGGCCTCGAAGAAGCCAACCGGCTCATGTCTTCAGAGCTGAACATCTGGTTCTGGGACGTACGCTTTTTCAAACCGCAGCAGGAAGAAGAATTTCTTGTCCGCGTCAGCCCCGCAGGTCAGATTGTGGGTTACGACCACAAGGTGGAAGAAGCGCGCGCCGGAGTCACGCCGAACCGAGCCCAAGCGCAGCGCCTCGCCGAAGACTATCTCACCGGAAAAGTACGTGTCGATTTGCTTGCGTGGGATCTTCTACCGGAGGAGGCCAACAGGAAACGGCTGCCGAACCGTGTCGATTGGTCTTTCACATGGGAAAAACACGGTTTCCGCGCGAAGGACGCTCCGTACCGGTTGCGAGTCATCCTTCACGCCAATCAAGTTGGCGGCAGCCAAGAGTTCCTGCACGTCCCCGAAGCATGGGAACGCAGTTATCAAAGACTCCGCTCCGGAAACGACACGCTGGCCTTTTTTTTCACTATTCCCTATGTGCTGCTTTTGGGAACCGCGGTTTGGCTTGGAATTCAATTGACGAAGAGCGGGGAAACGTCCTGGGGCGCGGCCATCAAGCTGGGCGTTCTAGCGACGGTGATGTTATTCCTGCAGTCCCTGAACGACTGGCCGCTCTGGGGAGCGGCCTACGATACAAAGGAGACCTACTCCAACTTTATACTTCTACAAATCGGGCGCGCTTTGCTGATTGCCGTGGCCTCCGCTCTCACCATCACACTGGTCCTCCCGGCGGCGGAACCGCTCTACCGCAACTCCCAACCAAACCGGCTGAGCTTAAGGAAAATCTTCACCCTGCGCGGGCTGCGTTCGAAGGAGTTTTTCTCTTCCTCCGTCGTGGGTTTGTGCCTCGCGGCCGCGCACATTGGTTTTGTTGTGGCGTTCTACGTCGTCGCAACCGGCCTGGGGGCGTGGGCGCCGCAGGAGTTGAACTATTCGGACAGCGTGAATACGGCGTTCCCTTGGATTTCCGGGATTGCTATCGGGCTGCTCGCTTCCATGAATGAGGAGTTCACCTTCCGGTTGTTCGCCATTCCATATTTCATGCGATTCACGCGTTCTCGCTGGGTGGCGGTCATCGTGCCGGCTTTGCTTTGGAGCTTTCTGCACAGCAATTATCCGCAGGAACCGGCCTACATCCGCGGGATCGAAATAGGAATCATCGGAATTATTGCCGGCATGGTGATGTTGCGCTGGGGCATCGTCGCGACGCTCATCTGGCATTACACCGTGGATGCATCGTTGGTCGGGCTGTTTTTGATCCGTTCGCATAGTCTTTACTTTAAAATCTCCGGCCTGGTGGTGGCCGCGGCCGCCCTCGCGCCTTTGGTCTTTGCGTGCATCTCCTACTTGGCCCGCGGCGGCTTCGAAACCGATGAAGACCTTCTCAATCGCGCGGCGCACGCGCCGGAAAGCGATCTCCGTAATGAACCAGCAGCCGCAACTGCGGAAGTCAAATTGAGCGGCTACAGCGCGCTTGCCCCCGGAATGATCGCCTTCCTTGCGGTCTGTCTGCTTGCCGGCGGTGTGCTGGCGTGGCGCCTGAAACCGCAATCCATCGGCGCATACCTGAAGCTCTCGGTTAACGCGCGCACAGTTCGCAGGTATGCGGACCAGATCATAGGGCAGCGTGGACTCGACCCGAGTTCGTACTACCATGCCACCGTATTCCTCGACATCGCCGATCCGGTTGTGAATGAATTTTTGCGGCAGCGCATCGGCATTCGGGGAGTCAACGCCATCTATTCTGAGCGCGTTCCGGCTGCGCTCTGGCGCGTGCGCTACTTCCGCGACAGTCAGCCGGAAGAGTTCGCCGTGGTCCTAAGGCCCGACGGGTCGCTCCACTCTGTCCGGCATACCCTTGCAGAAGAATCACCTGGAGCGTCGCTCGCAAAAGAAGAAGCAGTCGCGCGCGCTGAGAAATTCCTCCGCGATGAAAAGAAACTCGACCTGAAAAACTGGACCCTGGTCGAATCAAACTCGGAAAAACAGCCGCATCGCATCGATCACAGCCTGACCTGGCAGCAGAACGAGCCACTCGACGCCGCTCCATCTTCTTCCGCCAGCACGGAAGATCACGCGCATGCACGCGTCGATGTACAAGTCTTAGGCGACGAAGTGACAAATTATCGCACCTACATCAAGATTCCCGACGACTGGCGACGGAAGCAGGAGGAAGGCTCACTCTTTCGAACCATTTTCAGCTATGGAGTTCGCATGCTTTTTTTCGGAAGCCTGGGCCTGACCGGGCTTATTCTCTTTCTAAGGAATCTGCGCTCGGAAGCCGCACGCTCCATCCCATGGAGACGTATCGCGCAGTGGAGCTTGTTGGGCCTGGTGGCCTATGTTTTGGAGATATCGCTCGGTAACGCCTTCCCTGACATCATGAGCGCCTACAAAACCGCCATCTCATTGAAAATTTGGCTTGGCACATCCGCCGTCGTCGAATTGCTCCTTGCCCTCGTTCCTGTTGGCGGAATCGCGCTGCTCTTTGGCGTGGCGTGGTATTACGCCCGTCGCGCTTTTGGTGAGGGCCGGCTGCCCGATTGGGCCGCGACGCCCGGGGCATATTATCGCGACGCGTTCTCTGTCGGCTTGGGGGGAGCGGCCGGGTTGTTGGGGGTGGAGCGCATGATGACTGCTGCTTCGGCGCACTGGCCGACCACGCATCGTTCGATTGCTGCTTCTTTTGGCCAGGATTATGACGCGATCTTGCCGGCAGCCACCATCCTAGGGTGGACACTCCTCCACAGCCTGCTGATGACCGGCTTAGTCCTAGCAGCGGCATCCTTTGTTGCCGCGCAAGTGCGCCAGCCCAGCCTGCGCATTTTGCTGCTCCTCACCGGTTCCCTCTCTTTTGTCGGTGGGGGCTGGGGCGGCTCCGCCGACCTCATCGAACGATTCCTGACGCAGTTCATCCTGCTAGGCGTTCTAGCCCTGGGCGTTCGCTACATCATGCGCTTTAACATTCTCGGCGGCTTCCTCATAGTCGCCGGGACTTCCTTGCTCGGCGGCGCTGCCGAACTGCTCTCTCAGCCGGATCGGTTCTATCGCGCGAACGGCTATGCTGTTCTCGTGGCGCTGGCTCTGCTCTTCGCCTGGCCGCTTGTTGCCTGGCTCAAGGACGATCGAGCGGTGGCCATTCGGTCTGCCGGTTCTGGTCTCTAGGCAATCCCCCGCAGACGGAAACCTGTCTTGCCAGCCCCTTCTCATGGATATTCCTGAAACAAATTCCACAGCTTCCCCGTTGTTATAGTGGGAAGTGGTGCTCACCCAAGGGCCTAGCAGTGCGTCCAAATTGGGTGGTCGCTTAGTGCGCGGTTTCTGGCCAAAAGCTGGAATCTGATCTAAGGTGTTGTTTCACAAGCGGCAACACCAACGCGCGCGAAGAGAAAGCGAAATATGCCGCTCCCCGGATGGACTCTAGCTTTGGCGGATGACAACGGTCGTTCCGGTAACCCAGACGCCGCCCTGGCCTCGGTGATCTCTTTGCCCCACCTTGACGAGCGGATCCTGGTTGCGGAAGCGCAAACGGGCAGCCGTGCAGCTTTCGAGGAATTGGTGCGTCGCTACGACCGGGACGTCCTGCGCCTGGCTCTGAATCTCATGAAGCGCCCCGAGGACGCCCGGGACGTGTACCAGGAAGCATTCCTAAAGGTCTACCGCAATCTCCACCGTTTCCGCTTCGAATGCAGCTTTTACACCTGGCTCTATCGCATCGTCACCAACGTTTGCCTGGACCACCTGCGCCGCCGCCAGGCGCGCCCCGAAGATCAAGCCCCCGAGCCGAATTCCGGCTTTCACGAGGAGGGCATCACCGACTTTTTCGAGCGCCAGCGTGAGCAGCGCCCGACGCTGGACCCCGAGCGCACTTTCATCGGCAAAGAAATCAAGGCGCGCATCGCCACGGCGATGGAGCGTCTGTCGCCGCGCGAGCGCATCGTTTTTGAGATGAAGCACTATCAGGGCCTGAAGCTCCGGGCCATTGGTGACGCCCTCGGCACCACCGAGGAAACCGTCAAGAATTCGCTTTTCCGCGCAACGCGCAAGCTCCGCCACGAATTGGGAGGCCTGCGATGAGCGCATTTGAGAAGAGTGTGAACTGCAAAGATATCGCGCCGCTCCTGGTTTTCTACGCTTGCGACGAAGTCAGCGACAGGGAACGCAAACAAATTGAGGCCCACATCGCGAATTGCGCAGCGTGCGGCGCCCAGCTTTCCGAAGAGAGCGATCTCCAGGAAGCCATGGTCGCTGCTCCGCAACCAGCCGACGAGCTCGATTCTTCCGGTATCCTGCTCTCGCAGTGCCGTAGCGAACTTGCCGAAGCCCTCGACGATCTTTCCGCGCCTCCGATCCAGGAGCACTGGCGTCCCTTTGGATGGCTGCGCCGAGGGATGGCGCTCCGCCCCGCCTGGAGTGGCGCGCTCCTGGTACTTTTGGGGATTGTGGTGGGAACGCAGGTTCTTCCGTGGCTGCAGAATGGCAATAACCGCAACGCCAACGGCCAGGCCATGAACGTCATGGCCAAGCCTCCGCTTACGGACGACCAGCTTTCGAAGATGGTTGTCGGGGGCATCAACTTTCCGCCCTCTTCGGGTTCTGGCTCTCCCGACGTGCAACTTCAGCTCAGCGCAGAGCAGCCCTTGGTTCTCTCCGGCAATGTCCAGGACAGCGATATGCGCCGCGTACTTACCTACGTCGTTGAAAATGGCGAGCGCTTCGACGCCGGTGTCCGTCTCGATTGCCTCGAAGCGCTGAAGGCGGCTTCGCGGGATCAGCAAGTGCGCCAGGCGCTGATCGCCGCGGCTCGGAAGGATCAGAATCCCGCCGTGCGCATGAAGGCCCTGGAGTCGCTCCGCGAGGCGGCGTCGGATGATGACGTACGACAGGCCCTGCTCGATGCGCTGCAGCATGATGGCAATCCGGGCGTGCGCGTTGAAGCCGTCAATGTTCTTGTTGGATCTTTGCAGCACCGGGAATCGGAAGAGATGGCATCCGAAGCGGCCGACGCCACGCGGGTGGTGAAGCCAGGCCCTGTGGAAGAGGATCCGTCCGTGGAGCGCGTGGTTCGCGCTCTGGAACAGTTGCAGCACCGGGATCCCAGCCGCTACGTGCGGTTGCGCAGCGCCGCTGCCTTACGGCAAATTGGCCCGCGTGAAGTGCAGTAGCCGGCCAGAAAATTCGTTCGACGATGAACCTACTTGTCCATCAAAGGCTTTTTTCTGTCGCGCGCCGTGTGGCGCTGTTCCGCGTTCTGGCGATCCTTTTTTGCCTGGCACCGCTCGCGCCGCCGGTCTTTGCGGCCGAAGCTAAAGAACCAGCGGCCATCGAGCGCGCCCAACCTTCTGACCCGGGTTCGCAGCATGCCTCGGTTGTTCGCAACGGCATGATGGGTACCAAAGATGGTCTGACGCTGCGGCTGACAACGGATCTCGGGTCCGTCAACATCGTTCAACTCGAGTCTGGCGCCGCGCCCGTCGTGCGCTACACCGTGCACATCGAAACCGATGCCCGCGGCGCCGCCGCTCAGCAACTCCTGGATGCTTACTCTCTCAAGGCCAAGGCGATCCCCTCGGGCGTGGAAATCACCGGCATGCTTCCGCCGCAAGCTGCGCGCTCCGCTGATGCCCAGTTCTGGGTGCAGTTCGAGGTCGCCGTGCCGCGCGGCTATAGCATCGAAGTGAGCACCGAGGCGGGCGACATCATGACAGGGGACATCGGTGGGACGGCCGCTCTGCACACTCAGGGCGGGAACATCAAGATGGGACGCATCGGTGGTTCGGGACTCCGCGACGCTTCCTTGGGGCGCTCCGCTGCCAAACTGGAGACGGAAGGCGGACACATCCAGGTTCTTGATGTTGTTGGCGACCTTACGGCCTTCACCGGGGGCGGACACATCAACGTGGGCAATATTGCGGGAGATGCTTCGCTGCGCACCGGGGGCGGACACATCCGCGCCGGTCAAATCGGAGGGCGCGCCGAACTGGAAACCGTTGGCGGCAACATCACCGTCGCTCATGCTGGGAATTTTGTCAGCGTACGCACCGGTGGCGGACAGATCGATTTCGGCGAAGTGCGCGGCTCGGTGCACGCCCAGACCGGCGGGGCGGGATTCGTGTCATGTACGTTTCCGGCCCGATGGAGCTGGAATCGAGCAGCGGCAGCATTTGCCTGACTCGCGTAGCCGGTGCCCTGCAGGCGGCCACTTCCGGCGGCACCATTACGGCCTGGATTAATCCAGATCCGCCCTCCGGAGGCGGGAACGTGCGGCTCGCGGGCGCATCGCAGCTCGCTTCCGGCAACGGCGACATCGTCGTGTTTCTGCCGCGGAATCTCGCCGCGAACATCGACGCCACGGTGGCAAACGGAGGTGAGCGCCGCATCGAAGCAGATCCTGCGTTGCATTTGACGATGCAGGCACCTGCCAATGGTTCTGGTCCGGTACATGCTATTGCCGTTCTGAATGGCGGCGGCGCGCCACTCAAATTGAAAACCACGGCCGGAAAGATTCGTCTCCAGTTCCTGGATTCGGAGGTTGCCCTTCACGAATCGCTCATCCGCGAACAGATGGACCGCCTCAATAAGAGATTGACGGAAAATGGTTTCGAGGCGGTGTCCTTCTCCAAGGGACCAGGATCCGCATCGTCGATCCCCACGGAAATGCCGGCTCCCTCCGAAACCAAGACGGATTGGCTCGAAAGCTGGCTCGTGAATTTGGAAATCACATTCAGGGGAGGCATCACTGAGGATCCTGACGATTTCCAGAAGCGGCTCGTCAATTTTCCAAAGCCTTCCTATCCGGCACTCGCGCAACGCGCTGGATTGCAAGGCATCGTGAAGCTCCAGGTGCGGATGAAGAAAGACGGCAGCGTCGAAGTGCAGAAACTGCTTGAAGGCGAGCCGGCGCTCGCCGATGCCGCCATCCTCGCCGTGAAGCAGTGGCGGGCGAAACCGGCTTCGATTAACGGCAAACAGGTAGAAGTGATCTCGACCGTGACGTTTAATTTTCAGTTGCACTGAGCGGCAGCCCGCTCGGCGCATACTGGTTTTGTTCGGGTCCTCGGTTCTCGGCACGTATTCGAAGGGGGTAGAAAATTATGCTTCGTCCAGCTCTCCGCGCGACTGCTCTAGCGGTGTTGCTTCTAGCCGTTATTTGGACCGTCCCCAGCTTGGCCATCAGCAAGGAGTTCAATCAATCCTATCCGCTCCAGCCCGGCGGTTCCTTGGAGTTGCAAAATGTCAACGGAACCGTGGATGTTCAGGGATGGGACCGCAACGAGATTGAAGTGCACGCGGTAAAGACTGCCAAGCACAAGGAGTCCGATCTGGAGCGTGTTTCCATCGAAGTTGACGTCCGGCCCGACGCCATTTCTATCGGCACTCGCTATCCGCAAAATGAGGGCGTAGAAGTGGCGGTGGAATACACCATCCACGTTCCGCACGGCGCGCGCGTCGAGCATATCGGCACGGTGAACGGCACGCTGCGCATTGCCGGTGTCGAAACCGTGGAAGACCTGCATACCGTGAACGGCAATATCGAAGTGTTCGAAGCCGGCGGGAGTGTTCACGCGCACACAACGAATGGCAATGTGCACTTGGAGTTGGTGCGTCTCCCAGACAAGACCGGCGCCACCGCCGAAACTACGAATGGTTCTCTGGTTCTCGCCGTGCCATCCGACATGCAGGCGGACGTCGAAGCTCGCTGTCTGAATGGAAATTTCTCTTCCGAACTCCCTATTACCATGGAGAGTAACCAGCGTCCCCGGGAGATGCATGGCAAATTGGGCCGCGGCGGCGCTCCGATTCACTTGCGCACGGTGAATGGCGGGATTCGGATGGTCATTCTGCGGTCGACCGTCTGACGATTTTCTGTTTGGCGCGTCTAACCGCTCTAGGAGGATGGGAGGAAAATGAACAAACGAAATTTGTTTACGATTGGCGGGGCGGTGGTCCTCGGGCTCGCGCTGGTCGCTCTGCCCGCCAATTCCGCAAGACCGCAAAAGGCAGATGATTCCAAGATCGCGCACTTAGAGCAAGGGATCGAGGAGCTGGAGGCGAAATTACAGGCGCAGATGGAGAGTCAGCAAGTTCAAGCGGCCGAACTGGCTGACGCGGACGCGCTCGAGGCGCCGCAGGCTATCGTCCAGGAGCATCAGG
>Ga0209577_10000423_pt1 | contig 42998 bp, 32 predicted proteins | sample GraSoiAngelo_109_FD_185874 | JGI IMG/M metagenome (GOLD analysis project Ga0209577, IMG submission 185874) | Grasslands soil microbial communities from the Angelo Coastal Reserve, California, USA - 14_0903_12_20cm (SPAdes) (version 2) | ecosystem: Environmental > Terrestrial > Soil > Grasslands... | reverse complement strand
TTGGCTCTGCCCTTTCCCTTTCTTGCCTGCTTTGCCACCATGCTTCTCCGCTCCTTATCCCCCGAGTCCGCTGCGTCTCAAAATTTCATTCACCGCAGCAAACGGATCCTTTTTCCGCTCCGCCACTTCCTTGGCTAACTCCGTTAACCTTGCCTCGCCCGCCGCTCCGCCCAGCGCTCGCTCAAGCAACCGCGATTCGAGCAGTTCGACCAAGCGTTTCTTCCAATGGTCCACATGCTTGCGCTTCCGCTCGCCGCTCGCTTCAAAATGCTTTTCAAATTTCTTCACCGCACCGGCCAGCCCCTCGATTCCTTGGTTTTCCGTGGCCACTGTCCGAATCACCGGCGGCTGCCAGCCCTCCCGGGGCATCGCGAGCGAAAGCATCGCGAGCAATTGTTGCTCCAGCCGGTCCGCGCCTTCGCGATCCGCCTTGTTCAGCACAAAAATGTCGCCAATCTCCATCAACCCGGCTTTCATATTCTGAATGTCGTCGCCAAGACCCGGAACGAGCACGACGATCACGCAATCGGCCAGCCGCACGATGTCAATCTCATCCTGCCCCACACCGACCGTTTCGATGAGCACGTGTTTCTTGCCCGCAGCATCCAGCAGCAGCGCCACTTCGGCGGTCGCGCCCGCCAGCCCGCCAAGAAATCCCCGCGTAGCCATCGAGCGAATAAACGTGCCCGCATCGCCGGCGTGCCCCTGCATGCGAATGCGATCCCCAAGAATCGCTCCGCCGGAATACGGGCTCGTCGGGTCCACGGCAATCACACCTACTTGTTCCTGATGTTTGCGGTGAAACGCCGCCAGACGGTCCACCAACGTGCTCTTTCCCGTTCCCGGCGCGCCGGTCACGCCGGTTAGATACGCTTGGCCCGTATACGGGAAGAGCCGCCGCAACAACTCCTCTGCTTCCGGCGCGTGATTTTCGATGGCGGTGATCGCGCGAGATAGCGCGCGTATGTTGCCCGCGCGCACCTGTTCGGCCCATTGATCAACAGCCACTTTGGGCACGGTCATTCTTGTCCTATGGAGCTTTTCGGGGAGACGGAATGCACGCGCCTATTATTTCTTACCAAGGAGCTGTCGTGCAATTACCAGGCGTTGAATCTCGCTTGTGCCTTCGCCAATGGTGCACAGTTTCACGTCGCGATAGTACTTCTCCGCCGGATAGTCCTTGATGAATCCGTAGCCCCCGTGAATTTGCACGCAATCATTTGCCACGCGCACGGCCACTTCGCTCGCGAACAGTTTTGCCATGCTCGATTCCTTCGTAAACCGCGCGTCACTTTTGTCCGCAAGCCATGCGGCCTGATACACCAGCAGCCGCGCCGCCTCCACTTGCGTGGCCATGTCTGCCAGCTGGAATTGCACCGCCTGAAAGTCGCTGATGGTTTGCCCGAATTGTTTCCGCTGCTTCGCGTACTTTATCGCTGCTTCCAAAGCGCCTTCGGCCATTCCCAGCGCCAACGCCGCAATCGAAATCCGCCCGCCATCCAGGATTTTCAGGCTTCCCGTAAACCCTTCGCCTTCCGGCCCCAACAAATTCTCCTGGGGCACGTGGCAATCGCTGAAAGTGACTTCCGAAGTGTCGCTTGCGCGCATGCCCAGCTTGTTTTCCTTCTTTCCCGGCTTGAATCCCGGCATGCCCTTTTCCAAAATGAACGCGCTGATTCCGTGCGAGCCCTTCGATTTGTCGGTCACCGCCATGGCCACGCAATAGTCCGCGTAGTGGCCGTTTGTCGTGAACGTCTTCGCTCCGTTCAGCACCCAACACTTCCCGTTGCGCACCGCTGTTGTGCGCGTCCCGCCTGCGTCCGAGCCGGCCTCGGGCTCCGTCAGCGACCAAGCGCCAATCGCTTTCCCGGAAGCCAGCGGCACGAGATATTTCCTCTTCTGCGCTTCCGTTCCGAACTTGAAAATGTGATTCGAACACAACGAATTGTGCGCCGCTACGATGAGCCCCACCGAGCCGTCTACCCGCGCCAGTTCTTCAATCACGAGCGCATATTCGATGTAACCTAGGCCCGCGCCGCCGTATTCTTCCGGGAAGATCACTCCCAGCAACCCCATCTCTGCGAGCTTTGGCAGAATCTCGATCGGAAAGTGCGAAGCCTCGTCCCACTCCATCACGTGCGGGGCAATTTCCCCTTCCGCGAACTCCCGTACGCTTTTCCGCAGTTGCTGCTGGTCTTCGGTAAACGCGAATTCCACGACTCTTCCCCTTCGACTATGTATTGTTTCTATAGCTAGACTAAATTCTATTTATAGCACGATTCTCGGCCCGCTCCCGGCGAGTGCCGCGGCTTCGTTCCTCTGTTACACTTCGCACATGCGCCGCCGTCATTTTCTCACGCTTTCCGCCAACACTCTCGGCGGCTTCCTGGTCTATTCTCTCGACCGCAAGGCTTCTCTGCTTTCCGCTCAGCACAAACCCATTCGCGTCCCACTTCGTTTCTTTACGGAAGCCGAAGCTCTTATCGTTGCCGCCGCAGCATCTCGAATCTTGCCTTCCGACGAATCCGGCCCCGGCGCTCGCGAAGCGGGCGTGGCCATTTTCATCGACCGCCAGCTCGCCGGCCCTTACGGCCGCGATCGCTTTCGCTACACTCAGCCGCCCTTTGAAGACGCCCCTCGCGAGCTTGGGTATCAGGGCAGCGCCACACCGCGGCAGATTTACCGGGACGGTTTGAAGGGCCTGCAAGGTTTTCATTTCCTCGCACCTGCCGCGCAAGACGAAGCCTTGCGCAAGATCGAGTCCACAATGTTTTTTTCTCTGCTTCGCCAAAACACGATCGAAGGCATGTTCTGTGATCCCCTGCATGGCGGAAACGCGGGCATGGTGGGCTGGCAGCTTATCGGCTTCCCGGGTCCGCGGATGAGCAACTTTGACGAAATCGAGAAGTATTACGGCAAGGCGTTTCGTCCCAAGCCCGTGAGTCTTCGTCAAGCCACAGGCTCAAAGGTTCGTCCCAGCGAGGACGAGCCGTGAAGACGCTTCCTGCGGTTGACGCCGTCATCGTCGGCGGCGGCTGGGCTGGCCTGCTCATGGCCAAAGAGCTTGCCCAGCGCACCTCGCTCAACATCGTCGTTCTCGAACGCGGCCCTTCCCGCCGGGCCTCCGATTATTCCACGGACATGGATGAACTGGACTACGCCATTCGTTTTCGCATGATGCAGGACCTCTCCAAAGAGACCGTCACGCTTCGCCACGATGCCGCGCGCCGCGCCCTTCCTCTTCGCCAGCACGGAGCCTTTCTGCCCGGTTCTGGCGTCGGCGGCTCTGGTGAGCATTGGAACGCTCAGGTTCCCCGCTTCCTTCCCGATTGTTTTGAGTTGCTCACGAAAACTTCGGAAAAGTACGGCGCCAACGCTCTGCCTGAAAGCCATGCCGTTCGCGATTGGGGCATCACCTACAACGAACTCGAGCCCTACTACACTCGCGTGGACAAGCTGCTGGGGACTTCGGGGCAGGCAGGCAACATCCGCGGCAAGCTGCTGGACGGCGGCAACATCTTCGAAGGCTGGCGCAGCGAAGCGTATCCCACGCCGCCCACAAAAATGCCCTACTTCTCCGTACTATTTCGCGACGCAGCAAAATCGCTCGGCTACCATCCTTATCCCGCCCCCTCCGCGAACATCAGCCAGACGTACACCAATCCGGATGGCATTTCTCGCGGCGGCTGCACCTATTGTGGTTTCTGCGCCCGCTTCGGCTGCATGGTCGGCGCAAAAGCGCAGCCCACCAATCTTCTACTGCCGGTCATTGAGAAGCGCAGCAACGTTACTTTGCGCGCCGGAGCCTGGGTCCGCCGCATCCTCTTTGACGCCGTCTCGAAACCTGCTGCCGCTCGCGGCGTGAGCTACGTGGCCTCCTCAGGCGATGAAATCTTCCAGCCCGCTTCTCTCGTCTTTCTCGCTTCCTGGACGTTCAATAACACGCGCTTTCTTTTGCTCTCCGGCATTGGTGAACCCTACGATCCTGCCACAGGCCGCGGCACTGTTGGCAGCAATCTCACGCACCAGGTCACTGTTGGAGCCGCCACCGCTTTTTTCGACCGGCCGCTTAACCGCTTCATGGGATCGGGCTCGGCGGGAGTCCTCTTCAGCGATTTCGACCGCGACGATCTCGATCGCTCCGGGCTGAATTTCATGCGTGGCGGTTATTTCGGGGCCCGTGGCTATGGCTTTCAGCCCATCGGTGCCTTTGGGGTGCTGCCAAATTCCATCAAAGCGACTTGGGGATCAGAATGGAAGAAAGCTGCAATCTCCTGCTATGACCGCACGGCAACCATTGGATTCGCTGGGGAGCATCTCGCCTATAAAACGAATTTCATGGACCTCGACCCCGTTTACAAAGACGCTCTCGGCGACCCGCTTCTCCGTCTCACTCTTGACTGGCGCGACAACGAACGCAAAATGGCCGCCTTCGCCACACCAATCGCCGTCCAAGTCGCCCGCGCCATGGGCGCGCGTGAGATCAATCCTTTTCCAGGCTTACACTCTTACGACGCCACACATTACAACTCCACGCATATCCAAGGCGGCACGATCATGGGTGACTCACCCGCCCACTCGGTGGTCTCTCCCTATTTGCAGCACTGGCAACTCCCCAATCTCTTCATCCTGGGCGGCTCGACGTTTCCGCAAAACGCTTCCGCCAATCCCACTCCCACGGTTCTCGCCTTCGTTTACCGCGCCGCCGACGCCATCGTCGATCGCTACCTCAAGCATCCCGGCCCCCTCGCCTGAAAAGAGTTCCCGGTTCTCAGTGGTGAGTTGTTCGTCAGAAAGAACTAAATTACTCAGACGCGCCCCGCTTCGAATGGCCTCGATCCTCGATTCGCAAATCTCAGGGCTTCTCCTGAGAACTGAACACGGAAGGCTGACAACTCTCGCACTACCACCCCACGGGATAACCCTTCGCCTTATTCTGTTCGTCTAGCCACGCTTTCAGCGGCGCAAAATAATCCGCCAGCGCCGTCGCATCCATCTGTTTTTGTCCGGTCAACGCTTCCAGTGCCTCCTGCCACGGCCTGCTTTGTCCCATCGAAAGCATCTGATGCAATCTTTCTCCCGCCGTCTTGTTTCCGTAAATCGAACAGCGGTCGAGCGGCCCGGTAATTCCAGCTTCCTTGCACAGCGCGCGTTGGAACTGAAACTGCAGAATGCGCGCCAGAAAATATCTCGCGTACGGCACATTTGCGGGAACGTGGTATTTCGCTCCCGGATCAAAGTCCCCCTCCGACCGCGCGACCGGCGGCGCTATCCCCTGATATTTTCTTCTCAGCTCCCACCACGCCTTGTTGTAATTCTCCGGCTTGACTTGTCCGCTAAACACTTCCCACCGCCATTTGTCCACCAGCAAGCCAAACGGCAGGAACGCCACTTTTTCCAGCGCCTGCTGCAGCAAGTAATCGATGTCTCCCGAAGCCGCCGGCACGGTCTCAATCAATCCAATTTTTTTCAAGTATTCCGGTGTCACCGAAAGCGCGATCGTGTCTCCTACCGCCTCGTGAAATCCGTCGTTCGCGCTGCCCTGAAACAGCGGCGGCTGATCCATGTAAGCGCGCTGATAAAAGTTGTGTCCCAGCTCGTGGTGTATTGTCCGAAAGTCCTCTTCGCGAATCTGGATGCACATTTTGATCCGCAAATCCTCTTTCGAATCCACGTCCCACGCGCTCGCGTGACACACCACATCGCGGTCCTCCGGCTTAGTGAACAGCGAGCGATCCCAAAACGTCTGTGGCAATGGCGCAAATCCCAGCGAGACGAAGAAGTTCTCCCCGTACTTCACCATGCCGCGCGCATCGGTTTTCCTCTCCTGCAAAATTTTCGTCAGGTCATAGCTTCGCGGCGGCATCGGCGAATCCGTCAGCGAATAAACGTTGTTCCACTCCTGGGCCCAAATATTCCCTAGCAAATGCGCGGGAATCGGCCCGTCGGCCGGCAGCAGCTCCTTGCCATATTTTTTCCGCAATTGTCCGCGCACGTACGCATGAAGCGACAGATACAGCGGCTTCAACTGTTCCCACAGCCGGTCTTCTTCCTTCGCAAAATCCTCCGGCGGCATGTCGTAGTTCGAACGCCACAGCACTCCGACGTCCGCGTACCCCAACTCCCGAGCGCCCGCATTTCCCAATTCCACCATCCGCGCATAGCGCTGCCGCATCGGCGCCCCAATCGCATGCCATCCTACCCACGCCCGCTTCAATTCGTCCGGATCGCGGCTCTCGGCCATCAATTTTTCTACGGCCGTGACGTCCAAACACTTTCCTTTTTCGCCCTCCGGGCACCACTTCCCCTTTCCATAATCGCCATCGAGTGACGCCAGTATCCCCGCCAGTTCTTTTTGGGCTTTCGGATCATCCGGCGCGGGAAATCCCGTTGCCAATTCCAGCAGCAAGCGCTTCCGCCCCAGTTCCGGCGCCAGCGTCAATCCGTCAAACCGATGTGCTTCCTTCGCGTATTTCGTGCTTGCGGTATTCAATACCTCGTTCGCATCCGCCGCGATTTTTTCCGTATCCTCAGTAATGAAATTCTCTTGCACCCACGACGCCCGCGAGGCCTTCACGCCCAGGTCAAATAGCTCTTTCTCGGCATTTTCGATGTATTTCTCTGCTTCTTCCCCGGTTGGCGCTGCCTTGCTTCCATCCCTGTTTGGCGGGTTCGCATGTGGTGCGCGCCCGCTCTTTGCGGCCTCCCCAACCAACAAACACGTCAGCGCAATCCCACAAATCACTACTCGTATCAATCGCATGCCCGCCCTTCTTCTCTGTGTCCTCTGTGTTGAAACAACACCTCAGTTTCAGCACTGGAGCGCGTTAAGGATGCTGTCGGTAACCCTTGCTCGTAGCAATTTCATGCCCCGGCATTTCTCTTCTTCGTCACCACTTCCTTCAGCACCGCCAACGCTCGCTCGCAGCCCGCGCGGTCCACATCGCAATGCGTCACCACGCGCACCAAATAAGGCGCTGTATCCTGCGCCCACACGCCGTGCGGGTGCACCGCATCGCACAATTCCACCGCCGTCATCCCCGTCGCCGCGCAGTCAAAAATCACAATGTTCGACCGCACCTTCTGTGGATCGATCTGCAACCCCGGGATTTTTGCAATGCCTTCCGCCAGCAATTTCGCATTTTCATGATCAACGTGCAGCCGCGCGGGCGACTTCTCCAACGCAATCAGACCCGCCGCGGCAATCACTCCCGCCTGCCGCATCCCTCCGCCAAACATCTTGCGATAAATTCGCGCCTTCTCGATGAACGCCTTCGAGCCTGCGACCATCGAGCCCACCGGCGCGCCCAGCCCCTTCGACAAGCAAAACATCACCGAATCCACTTTTTTCGTCATCACCGCAACATGGTCGCCCAGCGCTGTCGCCGCATTGAAAATTCGCGCCCCGTCCAGGTGCACCTTTAGCCCCATGTCATGCGCGCGGTCGCAAATCTCGTTCACGCGATCGGTCGGATACACCGTCCCGCCGGCCATGTTGCTTGTGTTTTCCAAGGCAATCAATGCTGTCTGTGAGTCGTAATAAATCTTCGGCCGGATCGCTGCTTTGATCTCTTCCCAGGTCAAAATCCCGTCTTCGCCCCGCACCACCCGCGGCATACATCCTGCAATCGCCGACATCGAGGCCAATTCGTATAAATTCACGTGGCTGCGCTCTTCGCAAATCACTTCGCTGCCGTGATGCGTCCAAATCTTGACCGAAATCAGATTCCCCATGCACCCGGTGGGAACAAACAGCGCGGCTTCCTTCCCAAAAATTTCCGCCGCGCGCTTCTCGAGCTTGTTGACCGTCGGGTCTTCTCCATAGACATCGTCACCGACCTCCGCCGTGGCCATCGCCTGCCGCATTTCCGCGGTCGGCCGCGTCACCGTGTCGCTGCGCAAATCCACGACGCCTTCCAGGGCTTTCCCGGTCAACTTCGCTTCGTCAGGATCCACCCGCTGATTCCCTTTCGCCACCGTGTAACTCATCTTGTCTTCCCCTTGTCTGCCAAGCCCGTCTGTCCGAAGCGTTTTTCCGCGTTACGCTTTTCTTGCCTCTTCTATTTTCCTTACACCTTACTTCTTTACTTCATCAGTTCCACAAACACTTCATTCGACACGCTTAATTTCCGCTCGGTGAGCCTCACAACGTCTCCTTCTCGTTCCACCAATCCCGCCGCAGCCAGCGGTTCAAATCGCTCGCTTATCGCGACTCCGTATTCCATCTCAATCCGCCGCACGTCAATTCCCTGCAATTGCCGCAATCCCAAAAACAGCTCTTCCTCGAGCGCTTGCTCCGCACTCACATCCTCCAACTGTTCCACGCGCAATCGTCCGCGCGCGATCGCATCGACATACACCGCCCGATCGTGCGCATTCGCCCAACGCTGCTTCCCCGAGAACGAATGTGCGCCCGCCCCAAATCCGAGGTATGGCTCGCGCCGCCAGTACTTCAAATTGTGCTTCGATTCAAAACCCGGCCTCGCCCAATTCGAAATCTCATAGTGCCGGTAGCCCGCTGCCTCCAGCGCCTCCTTCGCCATTTCGTAAAACTCCGCCATTTGATCTTCGCTCGGGACGGCTCGAGCGCTATAGCGCGTCCCTCCGGCTAGCAACTCTTTGCCCAACCGGCTTCCTTCATCCACCTCCAGCATATACACGGAGACGTGTTCCGGCGCGAGCGCGATCAGTTCTTCCAGCGATTGCTGCCAACTCTCCTTCGTCTGGTGCGGCAATCCCGAAATCAGATCGAAGCTGATATTCCGAATTCCCGCCGCGCGCAGAATCGGCACGGCGCGGTAAATGTCCGCCCGCCGATGCATCCGTCCCGCCGCCTTCAACTCCTCGTCCGAAAACGACTGCACCCCAAAACTCACGCGGTGGATTCCGGCCCGCGCCCAGGCCGCCGCTTTTCCTTCTTCCACCGTTTCCGGGTCCGCCTCCAGGGTCACCTCTGCAAACCCTCCGTGGCAGCCCCCGTCCACTTCAACGCTGCCCGATCCTTTCGTCGCGAACGCGTCCCGAATCGCCTGCAAAATTCTCTGCAACTGCTCCGCCTCCAACAAACTGGGTGTCCCGCCTCCAAAGTAAACCGTATCGACGAAAAATTGCGCCCCGTCGCTCTCGCCACTCGCTGTCTCCGAGCGTCCAGGGGCCACTGGTTTATCCCGAGCTTCCAGGGGCCACTGGTTCACCCGGAGCTTCGATGGGCCGCTTCCCCACACCACTCCCGCCGCCTTCAACAACTCCCTATGCCCCCGAATCTCCCTGCACAAGGCCTCCACATACGGCGCAAACCGTTCCTTCGCCACCACCCCCGTATGAAAATTGCAATAGGTGCACTTCGTCTGGCAGAAGGGCACCTGCACGTAGATTCCAAGCCTTCTCATGGCACAAAAACTCTAGCACACCTGCCCCAACGGGGAAGCGCGCCTCGCTTAATTCGTTTAATTCTCGAGGATTGCCCAGAGACCGGAAGCTTTTTACGCAAACCTGGATGAAAAAGCGTCTGGTCGCGGTTATAAGGAACAAACACGTGTACAATCGCGTCTTCCTTTTGGGATGTTAAAAGATGGCGAATCGAGCCAAGTCCGTAGGCATCACCGCTTTACTCCTGTCGGCGTCTGCTGTTCTCGCTTGGCCAGGCGCTCCCTCTGCATCGGAAAATCCCGCTGATTCCTGGCCCTACTACGGCCAAGACCCTGGCGGCATGCGCTATTCTCCGCTCACGCAAATCAATCGCGAGAATGTCACTCAACTCAAAGTCGCTTGGACCTTCCACACCGGCGACATTTCCGAAGGCGGTGGCCGCCGGAAACGCAGCGGCCTAGAAACTACGCCTCTGCTGATCGACGGAACTCTCTATCTCACCACCGCCTTCAATCGCATCATCGCCCTTGACCCCGAAACCGGCAAACAGCGCTGGGGCTACGATCCAAACATCGACCTCGATGGCGACTACGGCGACGGCCTGGTCAACCGCGGCGTCGCCACCTGGCTCGATTCCTCACGCAGCAAAGACAAGCCCTGTCACCGCCGCATCTTTGAATCCACGCAAGACGCTCGCCTTGTCGCCGTCGACGCCGCCACCGGCGCCCCTTGCGCCGATTTCGGCAAGGACGGCCAAGTCAGCCTCCGCGATGTCCTCCAATACGACCCCGGCTGGTATCATATGACTTCTCCGCCTGCCGTCATCGACAATCTCGTCGTCGTCGGCTCCGCCATCGACGACAACCATCGCGTCGATATGGCTCGCGGCGTCGTGCGCGCCTACGACGGTCGCACCGGCGCTCTGCGCTGGAGCTGGGACCCTCTTCCTGCCAATCCCACCGCAGCGGCAGCGCAAGGCAAGAGCCCCTCCTGGCGCAGCGGCGCGGGCAATGCCTGGTCTATCATGGTCGTCGACCAAGCGCGCGACCTGCTCTTCGTTCCTACCGGCAGCGCCAGCCCCGATTACTACGGCGGTCTGCGCCCCGGCGACGATAAGTGGTCCAACTCCGTGGTCGCCCTGCGCGGCAAAACCGGCGAGTTCGTCTGGGGCTTCCAGCTCGTCCACCACGATCTCTGGGACTTCGACAGCGCCGCGCCTCCTCTGCTCGCCACGTTGCATCTCGAGGGCAAAGACGTCCCCGTCGTCATCCAAGGCAACAAGTCCGGCCTTCTTTACGTCTTATATCGCGACACGGGCAAGCCTGTCTTCCCTGTTGAAGAGCGCCCCGTTCCCCAAAGCGACGTTCCTGGCGAAGTCCCTTCGCCCACACAACCCTTCCCTCTAAAGCCTCCTCCCCTGGTTCCGCAAACTCTTTCTGCCGATCAGGCCTGGGGAGCAACTCCCGAAGACCGCGACTGGTGTCGCAATTACATCTCACACCTGCGCAACGGAGGCATTTTCACACCGCCCAGCCGGCAAGGCACGCTGATGGTCCCGGGAAACATCGGGGGCATGACCTGGAGCGGCTACGCCTTCGACCCGAAGCGCAGCATCCTCGTCACTAACACCAACAATCTTGTTGCCGTCGCCCGCCTCATCCCACGCGAAAGATACAATGATCGCAGCTCGCGCACCGAAGATGGCGATTATGGCGACCAACTCGGCGCTCCCTACGGCCTCTACCGCCGCTTCATTCAGTCGCCTTCCGATCTTCCGTGCAACCCGCCGCCCTGGGGCATGCTCAACGCCATAGACATGGAGGAAGGAAAGATTCGGTGGCAAGTTCCGCTCGGCTCGATGCAGGATTTTGGCGGCACTCACTCTCAGATTCCGCCCGGCTCCATCAGCCTAGGTGGCCCCATCGTTACGGCTGGCGGTCTCGTCTTCATTGCCGGCACGACTGATTGTTTCCTCCGCGCCTTCGATATTGAAACCGGCAAGCAGTTGTGGAAAGCCCAACTTCCTGCCTGCGGCAACGCCACGCCCATGAGCTATCGCGTCAGCTCGACTGGCAAGCAATACGTGGTCATCGCCGCCGGCGGCCATCCCAAAATCACCGAAGAAAAGCTCGGCGACTCGATCGTCGCCTTCACCCTCCCCTAAGCGCTTGCTCTATGGCTCGGCACGGCTGCCCTGGCGCAGCAGCCGCCAGCTCCGCGCGTTGTGGATATTCCCGCCTCCGACGGCGTCAACCTAAAATCAAAAAGATTTGGCCCGCCAGAACGCCAAGAAGGCGCTGGAGTTGCTTCGGTCCGATACGGCGGATTCGGCGGACCGGCGCAAAGCCATCAAAGAAAGCGCCGAGCGGAAACTCAAACAATTGGGAGAAGCTCCGGCTCCTAACTGACCGGAATTGCATCCTTGGCATGAGCCCATGACACGAGACGCACTACCTTCTCTGCGTCCTGTGCGTCTCTGTGGCCCTCAGCGGAAAATCTTTTCTCTCTTTTTTTTAAACTTTTTACTTTCGACTGTGAACTCAGGGATGGAGTGCGTCAGCTATTCTTCCGCAACGACCTTTACAACGAGTTTTCGTTCGCGCGGACCGTCAAATTCGCAGAAGAAAATTCCCTGCCACCGTCCCAGCACCAGCCGGCCACTCTCGACAAACACGACCTGGCTGCCGCCCACGAGCACGGATTTGATGTGCGAATCCGAGTTGCCTTCACTATGCCGATACGGGCCATTCTTCGGCACCAGCCGGTCCAGCGCGCCTTCAATGTCCCGCGCCACGTCCGGGTCCGCGCATTCGTTCATGGCGATCCCTGCGGTGGTGTGCGGCACGTACAAATAGCAAATGCCTTTGGAAATTCTTGCTGCGGACACAGCCTTCTGCACCTGCGCGGTCACGTCGAGAAGCTGCGTCCGCCGCTCCGTCTTCACCACGAGTGTTTGCATTTGGCCAGACATTGAAAATGTCGCTATGTTCCGCTTCGCAACTCTCAGACGCATTCTAACGCCCTTGGACAATCCTTTGGAGTGCGGGAGCCATGCTCCCGCTTTTCTGGCAGCCCAAACGTGTCAAGCGCAGCAGGAAATTGCCGGTAACTTCTCCAAGGAAATTGCGGAGGACCCAAAGCAAGGCAAAGCCCGGAGAGAAGACGAACGCAAGCGGCCCTTTGAGGCTCAGGGTAAACCGCCGGCCAAAAGCGCGCGCGTTAACAAAGTTTGTTTCGGAAACACTAAGGAAATTCAACGAGGAAATGATGCCCGAGTTTTTTGCCGGTGCACAGCTTCTGCAATTCGCCTAAACCGCTGGCCCCCCAGCGCGCGAGAAACGGCAGCAGGCAAAGTTCCCTCTCTTGGAGTCCTTTGTGGGGATTCAGGAGCGATTCCAGGTGTTGCTCGTGCGCGGCAATCACGCCGAGCCTCTGGTCCAGCGCGCGGCCCGCTTTTTGCCGCAACTGCTCGAGATGAAACTCAATTCCCTTCTTGGTTCTTTCAACCGTACCGGCCAACGTCGAGTCCAGCCTCGTGATTTGCTTTCCAAGGTGCTCGACCATCTTGGCGATCTGCTTCTGGTCACGGTCAAAATCTCTGGACAATGATTTGGGGACGGACGCGGCTTCCAACTTGCGACGCAATTCCTGCGAGCCGGCCCAGACGTCTTCTACCGTCAAACCATATTTCCCGAGCACTTTGCTCGCCTTCGCGTCCACTAACGTAAATCCGGCGCGCGGCAGCATCACCGGCATACGTCCGAGGAGATGCTCGTAAAGCACTTCCGATTGCGCAATGTAGGAGAGTTCTGCCGGCCCGCCAATAAAGGCTACGGTCGGCAGCAGATAATCTTGCACCACTGGCCGGAATAACGCGTTCGGGCTGAAATTTTCCGGTTCCGTGTGTGTGAGGTGCGTCAGCTCTTCGCGGGCCCAGCTTTTCTCTCCGGCGTGGAATTGTTCATTGCTTGCCGAAATCACCTGCCGCGCCCCATCGCCCAGGTAAAACAGCAACGTGCTCTTCGCGGTCACCTTGACCTGGGCGTCGAATCCCGCGCGCTCCAATTCTTTTCCGCGCTGCAGCAATTTTTCATTTAAAGTATCGCGCTCCGCCAGAGCGTGCTGATACAGCGGCGCCGCGACCTTGTGCAGACCCGCATCCAGCGGATCCATCAGGATCAAGCCCTGCGGCGCGAACAAGCGCGCAAACAATTTCCCAAACGCGCTGCCGTAGGTTTCCTCCGCTTGGTAACTTGCGCTCAAGTATTGCGCGAGCAGGTCGCTGCCATCTTTTTCCAGCAAATCCGCGGCTTCGCGCGCAAGCCTGTCCCCTTCTGCGCCGAGCGCGACTCTTCCAACCGGTAGCCCGGCCTCATTTCCGTCGGGCAACGCGAAGCGAATCAGTTTCCCTGAATCAAACCAACTCGTGTGGCGCACTTCCTCCAAATCGTGGTCTTCCGTGGCCATCCAAAAAACCGGTACCGCGTCAATTCCCTCGCGCGTCAACTCCTCCGCGATCTGAATCGCGGTGAGCGCCTTGTAAATGGCGTACGCTGGCCCGCCAAACAATCCCACCTGCTGCCCGGAAGCGACCGCAACCGCTCCATTCGCCAGCCGCTCTAAGTTGGAACTCGTCTCCGCTCCTGCGCCGAGCGCCGCGTTCTGGCGGCCGAGAATCGCCGCTAGTTCCGCTCGGCGTTCCTCCGGGTAGTCCAGCTTTTTCGATAACCTTGTCACGGTTTCGATCGTAGGGGGAAGGGCGTAGAAGGTCTTCACTTTTTCAAACTTTTGCAAATAGGCGAGGAACAGCGCAGGCTGGTGGGGGAGTTGGTGGAACGCGAGCGCGCGACAATCCATGAGCGGTTAGATGATACTAGGCCGAATCGGTTAGCAGGGCCATGGTTAAGCGTTCCGCGAGAAAACCTCTCGGGAATTTCCGGAGTCGTTTTGCGCCTCAGCGCTAGCAGGATACGTTCGAAGCAAGTCGGTCGCGAAGCGCGAATCAGACCCGCATGGCCGCGGGTTCGAGGGTCTCCAGGAAAGCGTTAAGACGTTTCTTTTGTTCATCCTGGAGCGGGAGGAGCGGGAGTCGCGGCGCACCGCCGCGGTAACCGCGCTGGTCCATGACATATTTCACGCCGGAGATTCCGAGCTCGGAAACGACCAGCTTCGACGCGCGTAAAATCATGGTGTGCAGTTCGCGCGCCTTTTCCTGCTGCCCCTGGCGAACCAATTCGTAAAGCGCGACACACTTCTCCGGCAGCGCGGAAGCCAGCGCCAGAATCGCTCCGCGCGCGCCAACGGCCAGCGAGGGAAGCACGCTGGCTGCGTTGCCGACAAGCACCTGGAAATCGGAGCGAACGCCCGCAATAATTTCTGCAACGCGCACCACGTTGCCTGAGCTTTCCTTGATTCCAACAATGTTGGGATGTTCGGCCAGCTTGGCAACTTCCGGTGGCTCGAGCGCAACCCCGGTGAATTGCGGCACCGAATAGAGCAGCACGGGAATTGGAGAGACATCCGCGACGCGGCGGTAATGTTGAAAATAAACCTCCGGCTTGTACGCCGGTTTATAGTAATACGGCGTCTTTACCAGTGCCGCATCGTAACCAAGTTCGGCGGCGCGTTTGGTGCGCTCGATGGTTTCCGCAGTGGACTCGGCTCCTGTGCCGGCAATCAGTTTCTTACCCCGAGAAGCCGTTTCCTTTACGGCAACCAGAAGCGTCTCCGCTTCCGCCTTCGAAAGTAGTACCGACTCGCCCGTCGAACCGTTCACCACATAACCGGCCACTCCGGTGCGGTTGTATTGTTGCAGGTTGTGTTTTAGGTCGGCCAGCGAAACGGAGCCGTCGCGGGCAAACGGTGTGACTAAGGCGGGAAAAACTCCGGAAAAATCCATGACTCAATCTCCTGATGCGGGCGCGCTGGAAGTGGCGCCTTGGTGCAAATCCTGTAGCGCCGCCACCTCGATACCCTGCTCGTGGAGCGCGTGGATGCCCCGCGCCGCTGCGTTGGCCGCGGCCAGCGTGGTGATACACGGTATATTGTAGCGAATCGCGGCGCGCCGAATCGATTTCTCGTCGTAGAAAGATTCGCGGCCCAGCGGCGTGTTGATGATCAGATCGATTTTCCCGGTTTTCACCAAATCCACAATGTTGGGGCGGCCTTCATTCACTTTAAAAACGGCTTCCGCATGAATCCCCGAGGCTTCGAGCGCGGCGGCAGTACCGCGCGTGGCTAGCAAGCGGAAGCCAAGCGAAGCGAGCTCCTTCCCAAGACCGCCAAGATGTTTCTTGTCGCCATCATTCACGCTGAGAAACACCGTGCCTTTACGCGGCAAGCGCTGTCCCGCAGCGAGCTGCGCTTTGGCAAAAGCCTGGCCATAGGAAGTCGAGATGCCCATGACCTCACCCGTAGAGCGCATCTCCGGACCAAGAATGGTGTCCACGCCGCGGAATTTGTTGAACGGAAACACCGGCGATTTGACGGAATAAAATTCGCGCACGGCGATTTCCGCAACGCCGTTGTTCTGGACGACGGGCAAATGCATGCCCGCCAATGTTTTTCCGGCCATCAAGCGTGCGGCAACCTTTGCCAGCGGCACGCCCGTCGCTTTGCTCACGTAGGGAACGGTGCGCGACGCGCGGGGATTCACTTCCAGCACGTAAACGGTGTCGCGCTGGATGGCGTATTGCACGTTCATCAAGCCAACAACTTTCAGCGCCAGCGCAAGGCGGCGCGTGTATTCGCGAATAGCGTCGATCACCGCGGGCGTCAAGCTTACCGGAGGAAGCACGCAAGACGAATCGCCCGAGTGCACTCCGGCTTCTTCGATGTGCTCCATGATGCCGCCGATGATCACATCCCTGCCATCCGCGAGCGCATCCACGTCCACCTCGGTCGCTTCTTCGAGAAATTGATCGATGAGCACGGGCCGCGCAGGCCCCATCAGGGCTGCTTGCGCGACGTAATCCTGGACGGTATTGACGTCGTAGGCGATGACCATGGCTCGCCCGCCGAGCACATAACTCGGGCGCACCAGCACGGGCAAGCCGATTTCGCCGGCCACGCGCGCAGCTTCTTCCGGGATCAGCGCGGTGCCGTTGCGCGGCTGCGGAATTTTCAATTCATCGAGCAAGCGGCCAAAACGCCTGCGGTCTTCGGCGAGGTCAATCGATTCTGGCGCTGTACCAATGATGGGCACGCCATTGCGCTTCAATTCCAACGCGAGATTCAGCGGCGTTTGCCCGCCGAACTGCACGATGACGCCTTGCGGTTTCTCGCGTTCGACGATCGCGAGCACATCTTCGAGCGTGAGCGGCTCGAAATACAGGCGGTCCGAAGTGTCGTAGTCGGTCGAAACCGTCTCCGGATTGCAATTCACCATGATGGTTTCGAAGCCATCTTCGTGCAAAGCGTAGGAGGCGTGGCAGCAGCAATAGTCGAATTCAATTCCCTGCCCAATGCGGTTCGGGCCGCTCCCAAGAATCATGATTTTCGGCCGTGGCTGCGCGTCGGACTCGTCCTCGTCTTCGTAAGTCGAGTAGAGATACGGGGTGAAGGATTCGAACTCCGCGGCGCAAGTGTCCACGCGTTTGAAGACCGGCGCGACGCCGTAGCGCGCGCGTTGCAACCGAACCGAAGCAGGCGTGGTGCGCCAAATCTGCGCGAGTTGCTCGTCGCTCGCGCCATGGCGCTTCACTTCGCGCAACAGATCTTTTGAAGCGGTTTCGACGGTGACGCCCGCCGCGCGGCGGTTCATGGCCGTGAGCTCTTCAATCTGGTGGATGAACCACGGATCGATTTTTGTCAGCTCGCAGATTTCTTCGGTGTGCAGGCCGCGCTCCATGGCGGTCAGCAGCCAGTAAATGCGGTCCGGGCGCGGAGTCGCCAGCTTTTCTCGCAGCAGGGAATCCGGCGTCTCCGCAGGCGCGCGCCAGGGCGTGCTCGGCTCGAGCGAACGGATGCCCTTTTGCAAGGCCTCCTTGAAGGTGCGGCCGATGGCCATCACTTCGCCGACGGACTTCATTTGCGTGCCAAGCGTGCTGTCCGCGCCGGGAAATTTCTCAAATTGCCATTTCGGAATTTTTACGACGACGTAGTCGATGGTCGGCTCGAAGCAGGCCGGCGTCTTTTCCGTGATGTCGTTGGGAATTTCGTCCAGGCTCATGCCCACGGCCAGGCGTGCGGCGATTTTTGCAATAGGGAAGCCGGTAGCTTTGCTGGCGAGCGCCGAACTGCGCGACACGCGCGGATTCATTTCGATGATGACCATGCGCCCGTTTTCCCGGTTGACGGCGAACTGCACGTTCGAGCCGCCGGTCTCGACGCCCACTTCGCGGATGATGGCCGCTGCGGCGTCGCGCATGCGCTGATATTCTTTGTCGGTCAGCGTTTGCGCGGGAGCTACGGTGATGGAATCGCCGGTGTGCACGCCCATGGGGTCGAAATTTTCGATCGAGCAGATGACCACGAAGTTGTCCCGGAAATCGCGCATCACTTCGAGCTCGAACTCCTTCCAGCCGAGAACGGATTCCTCCACAAGCGCTTCATGGACGGGACTCAAGTCGAGCGCGGCCGAGATGGCTTCGGCAAATTCCTCTTTGTTGTACGCGATGGAGCCGCCCGTGCCGCCAAGAGTGAACGAGGGACGAATCACCAGTGGAAAACCAAGCTGGTCGCAGAGGCGCAACGCATCCTTCGCGTTATTCACCAGCGCGGAGGCAGGAACTTCCAAGCCGATTTTGCGGCAAGCGTCTTTGAACCACAGACGATCTTCAGCGACTTTGATGGCGCGCAGCGAGGCGCCAATCATTTCCACTTTGTGCTTTTCGAGGACGCCGCTTTCGGAAAGTTCGACGGCCAGATTCAGCGCGGTTTGCCCGCCAACCGTGGGCAGCAGCGCCTGCGGCTTTTCCCTCGCGATGATTTCTTCGAGGTACTCGCGCGTAAGCGGCTCGATGTAGGTGCGCTTCGCGAGCTCGGGATCGGTCATGATGGTCGCGGGATTGGAATTGACCAAAACGACGTCGTAGCCCTCGGCGCCCAGCGCCTTGCACGCCTGCGCGCCAGAATAATCGAATTCGCAGGCTTGGCCGATGATGATCGGCCCCGAGCCAATAATCAGGATTTTCTTGATGTCCTTGCGCTTAGGCATTTCCCTTTGTTCGTCTTCCTCTCATTTCACGTCGCAAATCGTTGTGACCCACCGCGCCGAAATGGTCACCCGAGCGCAGTAAGGGATCTGCTGTTTTTTTGCTTCTCTACCCCGGCTTCATTTGCGCGAGCTCCCCGGCTGGCGCCATTCTTTCATCGTGTCTGTGAACTGCGTAAACAAATAATGCGAATCGTGCGGCCCGGGCGAAGCTTCCGGATGATATTGCACGCTGAACATCGGCACCTTTTTGTGGCGCATGCCTTCGTTGGTGTGATCGTTCAGGTTGACATGCGTGATTTCCACATCGCGCGAGGGAAGCGAATCCGGGTCCACCGCGAAACCATGATTCTGCGCGGTGATTTCGACCTGCCCCGTCATCAAATTCTTCACCGGATGGTTCGAGCCGTGATGGCCGAATTTCAGCTTGAAGGTTTTGCCGCCCAGAGCGAGCCCACAGAGTTGATGGCCGAGGCAAATTCCGAAAATCGGCACTTTGCCGATGAGTTTGCGAATCGTTTCGATAGCATAGCCAATCGGCTCGGGATCGCCCGGGCCGTTCGAAAGAAAAACGCCGTCGGGCTTCAGGTCGAGAACGTCTTCGGCGGAAGTCTGCGCAGGCACGACCAACACATCGCAGTTGTGATCAACCAGCAGGCGCAAAATGTTCTGCTTGATGCCGTAGTCAAACGCCAGGACCCGATGCTTGTAGCTTTCCGGCTTGGCATCGGACTCGCCCATCTCCTCCGACCAAGGCGAAATCGCCACTTCGACCGAGCCTTTGTCCCAGCCATAGGGTTTCGCGCAGGTGACATGGCTTGCAAGCTCCAGGCCGGCCATTTTGGGCAACTGCTTGGCCTCGAAGACCAATTGGTCAGCGGGAGTGCCGTCGGTCGAAACAATGCCTCGCAGCGCGCCCACTTGGCGAATGTGGCGCACCAGCGCGCGTGTATCAATGTCCCAGATGACGGGAACCTGGTGGCGATTCAGGTACAGCTGGGCGCTTTCCGTGGAGCGCCAGTTGGAAGAGATTTGCGAGAATTCCCGGACGATTAGCGATTCGATGTACGGGCGCGACGATTCTTCGTCTTCGAGATTCGCTCCGACATTGCCAATGTGCGGATAAGTGAGGCAGACGATCTGCCCTGCGTAACTCGGGTCGGTGAAAACTTCCTGGTAACCGGTGAGGCTGGTATTGAAAACGACTTCGCCGCCACGCCGTGTGATGGCGCCGGCGGCGCGCCCGTTAAAGAGGCGCCCATCTTCCAGCGCGAGGGTCGCGGGTCGGTGCGGAGCTTCGCTCAGTGGGGCCTCCCTGAATCGTCAGGCACATTAGCACATCGCCATTTACTTGGTGTCGGCTTCGGTGGTTTCGAGCGAACCAAAATGATCCACAGGCCAGTAGGCGAAAACCGCCCGACCGTAAATGAGCTGACTCGGCACCGGGCCGAAGACCCGCGAATCGTTGGAGCTGATGCGGTGGTCGCCCAGGACGAAATAGCAGTCATTGGGCACGGTCTTTGGACCGTAATCGCTGTTGTCCTCGTACTGCGGCGGAACGTACGGCTCGGGTATAACCTTTCCGTTGACGTAGAGCACGCCCTGGCGAATTTGCACGGTCTCGCTCGGCAGGCCTACAACGCGCTTGATAAACGACTTGCTGTGGTCCGCCGGGTACCAAAAAACCACGACGTCGCCGCGCTGGATCGGCTCAAAACGGTAGACAAACTTGTTGATGAAGATGCGCTCCTGGTCAGAGAGCAGCGGCGCCATGCTGGTGCCTTCGACTTTTACCGGCTGGTAGAGAAAGACGATGATGACCAGAGCGAGGCCGATGGCAATGAGCAGGTCGCGCGTCCAGACGCGAATCTCCTTGCGGAGGGTGCTTGAGGCGGACGCTGTCTCGCCGGTCGTTCCCCCAGCTGCATTCGTGGCATTGGAAGCAGAGGATAGAAGCGAGTCCGGATTTTCCGGTGGGGTCGTTATGCCGCGCTGTTTCTGGTCCGGGCGGTCCATCTTGGATGCTCCGTTATTTATAGCATGGGCGTTGCGGCAAGCGCCAGATGCGATTTTGGCAGTGTGCAAAAAGAGGCCGGGCGCTGCGGAGCCTTGCTCCAAGTAAGATTCTTGGCTTTTCGACGGCGTTGTATGCGAGGGTTGGGGACTCTGTGAGGAACAGCGCTAGGGGTCTGCTGACGCCTTGGCAGCCTCGCGGTCTGGTCGAGAAAGCGCGTAATTGAGGGAGGCGAGAGCGGCAGTCACCGCCGTCTCCGTGCGAAGAATCAGCTGCCCGAGCGAGGCCTCACGAAAACCACAGCCCTGCGCGCATTCGAACTCGGCATCGGCCCAGCCGCCTTCGGGGCCAATGGCCAGAACCACGGTGTTTGCAGCGTTTTGCCCTTCGAGGACGCTCCGAAGCGACGCTGCTTCCAGGCGCTCGGAAAAGAGGACCTTTAGTCCACCAGAATTGTACGAAAAAGCAGCCTCTGGCTTCGTGAGTAAAGCCAGTTCAGGAATGCGGCGGCGGCGGCATTGTTGCGAAGCTTCCAAAAGAATTTTCCTCCAACGCTCGGCGCGTTTGGGAGCCGCAGCGAGAAGCGCCTTTTCACTGCGGGCTGCGGCAAGAGGCACGATGGCACAAACACCGAGCTCCGTGGCTTTTTCGAGGGCGAATTCGAACGCGTCAAATTTCACCACTGAGAGAAGGAGCTTCGTTTGGAGGATCTGTTCCTTGACCGGTAAATTCTCAACCAGCGAGAACTCGACGCGGTCGCGGTCTACATTTTCAATGCGCGCCAGCCAAACGTGGTGGCCATCACTCAGCTCATAGAGTTGGCCGGGCTCGGCCCGCAACACGCGCCCGAGATGATAAGCGGTCTCGCCTCCCAGGACCGCGCGTCCGCCCACGAATTGGTCAACGAAGAACCGCCGCCGCACGCGAGAATTCTATCGCAATACCTTCTTTGGTCGTGCGCAAAAGCTCGTGTAGCTGTGTGGCAGCGGCTTTGCGCCCCTGCCCCTTTTCGCATGGCAGGATAAATCCACCAACTTTAGCGGTGGGCTCGTCAATCAGGAGATGGGAAAGCCGCGTACTGGCCTGGCGCGAGAATTGGCTGACAGTTGTGTTTTGAAAGTTTGACTGAGGAGCCAAACAAGCTCGAGAAGCCGTGCTTACGGGAAAAGTTGCGGCTAATACCTTTGGTGTGGTGTCCAGTCGGGAGAGAAGTAGAATGGCGTTCCTCCTCTCGGCGACGGCAAACCAGATAACGAGGACACCATGGACGAGCAGCGCCATTCGGTTGGCTTAGTTCGGCTAGCTGCACGCAGTACATTTGCAATTTCGATTTTCGAATTTCGCCCTTTAACCGAAGATGTCCTTGACCTTGTCGAAGATCGAGGACCCGCGCTCCGCGGGCTTGTTTTCGACTTTGAGCGTTGCGCCGAGCTGCTCCATCAATTTGCGTTGCTCGCGCGTGAGCTTGGTGGGCGTAAGCACGCGGACGTGATAGTACAAATCGCCGCGGCCGCCGCCGTGCGGATCAGGCAAGCCTTTCCCCTTGACGCGAAACACCGAGTCGCTCTGCGTGCCCTCGGGGATTTTCAGCTTCTCGTCGCCATTGAGGCCCGGCACTTGAAGCTCGGTTCCGAGCGTAGCTTGCGCGATGCTGATGGGAATGGTGCAGTACAAATCCGCGCTGCGCCGCTCGAAGAACGGATGCTGTTTGACTTCGAGCACAACGTAGAGGTCGCCCTTAGCGCCGCCGTTGGGGCCAGGTTCGCCTTCGCCCGCCACGCGCAAGCGCGTGCCGGTATCGACGCCGGGCGGAATGCGCAGCTCGATGGTTTTCTCGCGTTCGACGCGGCCTTGTCCGCGGCACTCCGGGCAGCGCTCTTTCACGATCTGACCCGCGCCCTGGCAAGAGGGGCACGTGCGACTGATGGTAAAGAATCCTTGTTGATAAGCGAGCTGGCCGCGGCCGCCGCAAGCCGAACAGGTGACGACGCCGCTTCCCTTCCTCGCCCCGGTGCCGTTGCACGCTTCGCAGAATTCCTGCCGCGGCAGTTTGATCTTCGTAACGACGCCCGCTGCGGCTTCTTCAAAGGTAAGCGCCATGTCGTAACGCAAATCGGCGCCGCGTTGCGCGCGCCCGCGGCCACGACGGGATCCGCCTCCGCCAAACAAGTCTTCGAAGCCGAAGAAGTCGCCAAAGATGTCGTGGAAGTCTTGGAAGATGGTTTGGTCAAACCCTTGACCCGCGCCGGCGCCGGAGAGTCCGGCATGACCGTAAGTGTCGTAAACCTGCCTCTTCTGCGGGTCGCTCAGCACGCTGTAAGCTTCCGTGCATTCGCGGAATTTCGCTTCCGCTTCGGACTTATTCTCGGGATTGCGGTCAGGATGCCATTTCAGCGCGGACTTGCGATACGCGCTCTTGACCTCTTCCAGAGTCGCGCTGCGCGAAACTCCCAACACTTCGTAATAATCGCGTGGATTCCCTTTGGACATGGAAGCTTGCTCTCTCCCTTAGTTCACTGCTTCTTTCGATGCGGGACTCGGATGGACCGCTACACGAACCATCGCGGGACGCAGCACGCGTCCATGAAAAACGTAGCCGGGCTGAAACGTTTCGAGGATGAGGCCATCCGCGTGTTCGGTCGTTTCGGTGCGGTCCATCGCTTGATGGAGATGCGGGTCGAAGGGTTTCCCCACTGGGTCGATGCGTTCCACGCCAAGCTTGGTGATGTTATCCAGAAGCTGCTTGTAAATCAACTCGAACCCTTTGCGGTAATTTTCGTATTCGGTTTCGCGGTGGGCGGCCAAGGCGTGCTCGAAGCCGTCGATAACCGGAATTAGGCCCTGGATCACGCGGGCGGTGGTGCGCTTGGAGTCCTCGAAACGTTCTTTTTCAACGCGCTTGCGGTAATTTTCAAAGTCCGCTTGACGGCGCATCAGCGTTTGACGCAATTCTTCCAGGTCCGCCGCGAGTTTTGCCATTTCCGTGCTCTCCTTTGCGGAGTCCGCGTCCACCGCGGCATCCTTGGCTTCGGCGGATTGCTCCAGTTCGGAGGCGTCGGCCTCTTTCTTCATATCCTTGTTGATGTCAACGTTCACTTCCTTCCCTTTGTTTCTCATCGGGGCACTTCTCCTGTGTCCTTATGAATCATAGAGGTTTAGATTTTGCTCAGCGCTTCGCTAAAAAGCTGGGCCACGTAAGCCACCGCGGTCATGGCGCGCTCGTAAGGCATGCGCGTTGGACCGAGGACGCCCAGCGAGCCTTGGACTAGATCCTTGCGCATGTAAGGGGCGCTGATGAGTGCAAGATTTTCCCCGGCCTGCGAAATTTCCTTTACGCCGATCAGCACGTGAACAGGCTCGGGTGCTTCAATGCACGCGTTCAACAGCGTTACCAGGCGGTGTTTCTCCTCGATGGCCGCAAGAACATCGCGAAGCTGCGTTTGATTGGAAAAGTCCGCCTGATCCACCATTTGTGCGGTTCCTTCGACGTGCACTTGCGACTCCGATGCATCGTCCAATACGCCGGGATCGCACAACGAAAGGGCGTTCTGTGCAATTCCTTCGTAGCGCTCGCGCTCGGCAGCCAGTTTCTGCAGCAGGTCGTTGCGAATGGCTTCCAGCGTCCAGCCCGAATAATGACGATTCAGGAAATCAGCCGTGGCGTCCAGTTCGGCTTGGGTGAAGGGCCGCACGGGCTGGAGGATCTTATCGCGCGTTTTGCCTCCGGGCGAAATGAGCACCACGACAACTCGCCTGTCCGGAAGCAGCCACATGCGTGCGTGCTCCAAAACGGTCTTGCTCAGCGGCGGTGCAACGACGATTCCCAAACCGTGGGAGACTTCCGCAAGCACATGGCCGGCGCGCTCCGTGATTTCCGCGGCGGTTTTCGCACCGCCCATTTCGTGCTGAATCCATTCCCGGTCACCGATGCTGATGGTTGCTTGCGAGGCAATCTCCTGCGCAAAGAAACGGTAGGCCGCCGCCGTGGGGACGCGGCCCGCCGAAGTATGCGGCTGGTAAAGGAAACCGCTATCTTCCAGATCGGCCATCACGTTGCGAATCGTGGCGGTGCTCAAGTTTTCCTCGTAGCCCTTGGAAATGGCGCGCGACGACACCGGTTCCCCCGTCTCAATGTACGTACGCACGATGTCCGCCAGAATCTGGCGGTTACGCCGTTCCTGTAATGCCGCGGTTCGCATGGCAGCACTGTGCTCCGAGTGCCAGAAAGCCCTTCTTCTATTGTAAAAAGTGTGTCAAGCGCGGTCAACGCGACTGTCGTTGGGATTGCGCCCGCTCCAGAAACAGCCTACGCCGCTCAAAGCAGCACTCCGGCGAAATTGCCCCGAGGGATTCAGCTTAAGCTTTGTGGATCTGGGCGCGCTGGTGTGTCAAGCGGGGTCAACGCGCGCGTGGGCCGAGCGTGGTGGGGCGATCTTCAAACGAACCCACAACGGGACTTCGAACTGGTTGTTTGCTCAGAGCTACGCTCATTAGACGTAAAAGCAGCAGCGGGCCCGCTAGGGTATTTACCCAGTATGCCTTCAGGTGAGAACCGCATTGGAGAGTGGCCCGGGCGTTCGTTCGAATGGCTCTTGTCGAGAGCAAATCCCACACCTTTCCGGGCCCGCTACAGACATTAAGTCTCAACTGGCAGCCGGTCATAGCAGACGCCGAGGAACGCATGATCCAGTTGCGTTGGTCCATTGAATTGGCCAGGGCGGGACGAGAGCTTGCGCGCCGCCTCCGGAGAATGGGCGAAGCGGTATCAAAGGGCCCTCCGGCAGATCTGCCCTCAAGTTACGCGTTGTCGATTTGGGCGCGCTGGAGCTTGTCGGAATAATCGACGTAGACGGTTTTCCACTCGGTGAAGAAATCGATGGCGGCGATGGCTGCCTCGCGGTGGCCGTTGCCGGTCTGTTTGGTGCCGCCAAAGGGCAAATGCGTTTCTGCGCCAATGGTCGGCGCATTGACGTAGACGATGCCGGTATAGAGATCGCGCGTGGCTTGGAAAGCGCGATTCACATCGCGCGTATAAATGGAAGCCGAAAGGCCGTAAGGCACGCCGTTGGCCACTTCAATGGCCTCGTCCAGACTGCTGATGGGGATCACAGAAACAACCGGCCCGAAGATTTCTTCTTGCGCGATGCGCATCTTAGGCGAGCAATCGCCGAAAACTGTCGGCTCATAGAACCAGCCCTTCGCGCAGGAGCCACCGCTTAGCCGGTTGCCGCCCGTCAGAAGCTTCGCGCCTTCATTGTTGCCGATCTCCACGTAACTCATCACCGTATTCAATTGCTGCTCGTTGATAAGCGGCCCCATCTCCGTTGTTGGGTCCAGCCCATCCCCGACTTTCAGTGATTTTGCGCGCTCCAGGAAGCGTGAAACGAACTCCTTGTAAACCCTTTTGTGCACGGCGATGCGGCTCGCCGCGGTGCAGCGCTGTCCCGCAGTGCCAAATCCGCCCCAGATTGCCCCGTCAAGGGCAAGATCGAGGTTCGCGTCGTCCATCACGATGATGATGTTTTTGCCGCCCATTTCCAGGCTGCAGTGCTTGAAATCCGGGGCGCAGGCTTGCGCCACAAGGCGGCCGACGGAACTCGAACCCGTGAAACTAACGACCGGCACAGCTTTGTGTTGCACCAGCGGCGCACCGGCGCTTGGGCCGTCGCCGCTCACCAGATTGACGACACCGCGCGGCACACCCGCTTCGGTCAAGACTTGCACCAGATGGTAAGCAGAAAGCGGCGCATCTTCGGCTGGCTTCAGCACGACCGTGTTTCCGCTAATGAGCGCCGGCATCAGCTTCCACGATGGAATCGCCATCGGAAAATTCCACGGTGTGATCATTCCACATACTCCAATCGATTGGCGCATGCTCATCGCGAATTTGCTGGGCAATTCCGAAGGTGTCGTCTGGCCAAAGAGCCGGCGGCCTTCGCCCGCCATGTAATACGTCATGTCGATGGCTTCTTGCACATCGCCGCGCGTTTCGTCCAGAACCTTGCCCATTTCGCGGGTCATGTCCTTGGCGAAAGCTTCTTTGCGTTGCACCAGCAACTCCGCGGCGCGAAACAGAATCTCGGCGCGCTTGGGCGCGGGCACGAGCCGCCACTTTTTGTACGCTTCCGCCGCGGCGTCGACGGCCGCGCCGACATCCTCCCCGGTCGAGGAGACAAACATTCCGACGAGCTCGTCGGTGCTCGCTGGATTGCGGTTTTCGTAGGCTTTTCCGGACCGCGACTCGACCCACTCGCCGTTGATAAAGTTCTTGAAAACTCTGGGGGCAACTGCCGTGGCCATACTTCCTCCTGGCTTTCCACCTAGCCGCTTAATTTACTCTAGGGGCCCTAGGGAATGCGGCGCGAGCTACTCTCCTGTCGAGACAAAAATGTTACCGTCGGGTCGCAACAGCGTCAAATCGGTGGAAATAGCAAAAGCACAAATCTTCGTCCGGCGAGAATCCCATCGCAAACGGGAGTAATCTAATAGTTGGAATGCAACGGCCCACGTTCAAAGGTTGACTGACGTGTTTCCTGGTGGAGGGGTCCCTCTACCTCATCGCGCTTGTGGGGACGGCAGTCGCTCGTCTATTCAGGCCAGCGCCTTGACCGGATAGCTTAGCTAAGCTAAGCGGTGCGAATGCGCGCGACCTCTTCAAGACCGCGCTCGCGGATTTCCTGCTCGCGAATAATAAATTTCTGCACTTTGCCGCTCACGGTCATGGGAAAAGCGTCGACGAAGCGCACATATTCGGGAATTTTGAAATAAGCGATTTTGCCTTCGCAAAAATCGCGAATCTCCCGCTCCGTGCACGTTTCGCCTGCCTTCAAACGGATCCACGCGAGAACCACTTCTCCCCATTTCTCATTGGGAAGACCCACCACCTGAACGTCCATGACTTTGGGATGAGAATAGAGGAACTCCTCGATTTCCCGCGGGTAGACGTTTTCGCCGCCGCGGATGATCATGTCCTTCGCGCGGCCAGTGATTCGCAGGTAGCCGTCCGACCGCATGGTTGCAAGGTCGCCCGTATGCAGCCATCCGTCAGGATCAATTGCTTTCCGCGTGGCCTCCGCTTCGTCGTCATATCCTTTCATCACGTGATAGCCGCGCGTGCACAACTCGCCTTGCACGCCGACCGGCACGGTTTCGCTTGTAGCCGGTGACACGATCTTCACTTCGATGCTGGAAGTGGCATGCCCGATTGTCTCGACGCGTCTTTCGAGGCTATCGTCGCTGCGGGACATAGAAATGAGCGGCGAGCTTTCCGTCTGCCCGTAAATCACCATCATGTCGCGGCAATGCATTTCTTCTATAACTCGCTTCATGACCTCGATAGGGCAAGGCGCCCCGCCCATTCCCCCGGTACGCAGGGACGTCAAGTTAAACCGTTTGAATTCTGGCTGGCCCAACTCGGCGATGAACATGGTAGGTGAGCCGAGCAACGCGGTTGCGCGCTCGGCCTCGACGGCCTCCAGGGTCTTCCCGGCATCAAACTGTGGCCAAGGAAGAATGAGCGTGGCGCCGCTGCTGAGGCACGTCAGGATGCCCAGCACGCAACCTGCTGTATGGTAGAGCGGAAAACAGTTGCAGCAACGGTCCTGCGGCGTCAGCTGCATCCATTTGGCGAAAATCCATCCGTTGTTCAGGATATTGTGATGGGTCAGAAGCACGCCTTTCGGCGAGCCCGTTGTTCCCGAAGTGTACTGGATATTGCAAACATCGTGGGGCTTGATTTCGATTGAGGGAACGTCCACGCCATTTGCCAGCATCCTGGGCCACGAATCTTCGTCGAGATAGACCACGTGTTGCAAAGGTAGCTGCTGTCCGGCGCGAGTTTCCTCGAGAATTTGACGGTAGTTCGCGCGCGCATCCCGTGAATGGAGGAAAAGCGCTTTAATCCTGGATTTCCGCAGGACAAAGCCAAGGTCTTGCGAGCGGTAAGCCGGGTTGACGTTCACCTGAACGATTCCGGTACGCGCGCAGGCCAGGAAAAGGAGAACCCACTCGGCGCAACTGCTGGCCCATACACCGACGCGGTCTCCGGGACGCAGGCCTTGCCCGATCAAGCCGCGCGCCGCTTCTTCGACGCGCTCTTTCAGTTCGCGATACGTCAGCCGGGTGTTTCGATGCCGCACGATGAGGGCTTCGTGCGTGGGCTGGCGCGCGGCCATCTGCGAAAGCGCTTCGAAGATAGTCTCCTCGCGAAGCGCGAGTTGGGGCCCTCGGGAGTAGCTTGGCTGCGACATTTCTCGGCGAAAGGTGGCCTATATCTACTTTCGCGCGACAGTCCTGTCAACCGATTTCTCCTCCCTGTCGGGAAGATCTCCCCCAACCAGCTGCTGCCCAGGGAAGTTCTGGCTGCCAGGACTGCAGGCCCGGGCTAGCCCAAACTTCTGGCGCAACCAGCTTCGAAAAGATCGACTTCCTGCAAACTCAGCCGCTCCGCCGTCCCGTCCACGCCCGCGAGGGCGGTTGTTGCTTCTATTGTCTGCGCCGCTTCATCCATGAAAGGCGGTGCATCGACCACGTCGCCCCGCTGGCGAAGCTCGGCACCAATTCTTATCGCAACCTCGTCTCTTGCTGCCTGGATTGCAACTCACTGAAAGCGAACCGCGACGCCGTGGAGTAGAATTGCTGCTCGCACGCCCTTAAATGCGCATCCTCATCGACGGATGCATGGATGAGCGATTCCGGAACGCCCTGCCTGGACACGGCTGCCAAACCGCGCGATATGCCAGCCTCGCCGGACTCGAGAATGGGCAGCTTCTCACAGCAGCGAAAGCGGCCGGATTCGAGGTCTTCCTCACTGCAGATCAAGGGATCGAACATCGACAGAACCTCGAAAGCTGGCGATTATCATTCTTCGCGCAAAGTCGAGTCGTCTGAAGGATCGATTGCCTCGGGAGCCGATTTTTCTCGCTCGCATCAAATCCTTGGAACCGGATAAGGCCATTCGCATTGACGCAATTGACGCAACAAATGACCGAAGCTGGCGGCGAGTGGTAAACTGGGCCGCTGCGGAGGGGATTGTCACATGGCGAAAAAACAAAAGAGCGCGAAGCGCGGGGTGAAGAAGGTTACAACGAAAGCGAAGTTGAGCCGGAAGAAGGCTCCTCCGAAGAGAAAAGGGATGCACAAGTCGTCGCGTAAGCCGGCAGCTCGCAGGCGGCCTGTTCGGCAGACCCAGGTGGTGATGGGCAGCCAAAGCGTCGAAACGGTGCCGTTGAAGCGCCGCGCGCGCACGGCCGCCGCGGGAGCCGGCGGCGGGGACTTTGAAGGAGTTTCCGTGGTGGAAGGCGTGGATTCCGAGAGCGCCGACGAATTGTTGGAAGAAGGCCAGACGTTCGAGGCGGGAATCGTCAGTGGCGTGGAAGACGCTCCCGATGCGGATCAAGGCGAAGTCCGCACGCACGAAGTCCCGCAAGACGACGTGCCGGAAGAGTACGAGGACAAAGACCGCCCGTAGCCACCCGCAAATGGTCCAAGAAACGCGGCCGTGGGTGCCCAAGGGCCCGCGCATGCGCGCCCTCCGTCACCTTTAAAAACCTGAAAGCCGGCGCCAGCTTTGACGACATTATGATGGAATGGTTCGAAGGGCTGCACCGCGAGCAAGTCGAAGCCGTCATCGAATCTGCCGCCGCAGCCTTGACGTGACCCTGTTACCCGCTGATGCCGCCTCCCTCTGCCGGTGCGATCCCGGCACGGGAACTGTCCTCAGCACCGTTCGGAGGACGTCTTGGGCATTTGGTATAAACGTCCATCTCGAGGAACGGTTATGTGTCAGGACCGGAGTTCCTTTTCATCAAAGCCTGGTTCTGAGCGAGCATGTCGCGGCAATCGGTGACGAGCTGATGGCATTGCATTTCGAAACGGTGGGCCTCGCGGCCCAGCGCCTCGACCGTCAGGGGCTGCTGAGAAGCCTCGTTTGGCAGTTGCGGCGCAGACTTTCCGGCGGCCAAAGCGCTCGCGAAGGAATCCAAGACGGACACTTCCCCTAAATCCCCTTCTCCCAAGCCCTCCAGTCTCGACCTGACGGAACCCAGCTCTTCGGTAACCCGCGCGACTTCCGTTTCATTTAGGGCAGCTCGCAAAGCAAACTGCACAACGGTATCGAAAGCCTGGCGAGCGTTTTGAACATACCGCGCGCGGTTTTCCAAACTGCGAGGCGCCAGGGCGAAGGTGGCGAACATGTTGGCCGTGTACAGCTCTATCGCCAGGAATTGGGCCATGGAGGTGCGCCACCGCACCGAAAGCGAAGGGTTATCCAATGAGGAATTTCCTGCGTACATTCAGAGTTCCCTAAGTCCGTTCAACCAGGCATCTGTTCGTGCTGTGGGCGGAATCAGGGAGATTGTGACACACCCACTGGCGCCGTATGAAAGCATGCTGGGGCCTAAACCCTACAGCAGACTACCACTTATTGCGGGCCAAGGGGACTATTTATGACCGGTGCAAGACTTCGTCTAAGCTAGAGGCGCGAACCCTCGATTCTGAGACTAGCGGAGCGGAACTGAGCTTTTTCTCTTGTCCACCACCACTGCGCCGCCCTTCATCACCCAGAGCACATCGTTGATGGCGGCATTGATGTCGGCCAGCGGATCGCCTTCGACGGCGACCAAGTCAGCGAAATAGCCGGGTGCGACGGCACCGAGTTCCTTTTCTTTGGTCAATAATTCGGCGGCGTTGGTGGTAGCCGTGCGCAGCGCCTGCTCCGGCGTCATTCCGGCTTTCACGAACCAGCCGAGTTCGCGTGCGTTCTCTCCAAACATCGTGTAAATCGCGTCGGAGCCCATGGCGAATTTGACTCCCGCTTTGTGCGCTTTTCGCGCTGTTTCCAGATTGCGCTCGATGAATGCTTTGGTCTTTTCCTGAAAGCCGTTGGCATAGCCAATCTTCTGCCAGTTGTCCAGGTAATAGCGGTTGTGGTCGATCGTCGGGACGTAAAACGTGCCACGCTTCGCCATTTCCGAGATCGTGGCGTCGTCCATGTCGGTGGCGTGCTCGAGTGAATCGGTTCCTGCGCGCACGGCGTCACGGGCGCCGTCCGGGCCGTACGAATGAATCGCGATCTTCTTTCCAAATTGATGCGCCGTGTCCACCGCCGCTTTGATTTCTTCGTAGTTGTAAGTCTGAAAGCCGGTGACGTCGTCGTCCGTGCCGGTCGAGGCGTACATCTTGATGAGGTCCACGCCGGCGGCAATTTGCTGGCGCACGACGCGAAGCACCTCCGGCACGCCGTCCGCAATTCCTCCAGCAGGAAGATTCAGCCCGGGCTTATAGGGAGTGTTCGTGACGTACAGTCCATAGCCCACCACAAACATGCGCGGGCCAATCATTTCGCCGCGGTGGATAAGATCGCGCATGGCAATGTCCATGTATTGGTCCGATCCGAGATCGCGAACCGTGGTCACTCCGGCTTCGAGGGTGCGCAGCGCGCCTTTGCGCGCCAGGAACACTTCCACGGCAGGCGGATTCGCCGTGAGCTGTTTCAGCATGGGCTCGCCCGGCGTTTCCTCCGTGTACATGGTCAAGTGCGTGTGAACGTCGATGAGCCCCGGCAAGCCGGTGTATTTCGAGAGGTCGATGATTTCAGCGCCGGAAGGAATCGCGGAGGCATCGCTGGTCACGGCCTTGATGCGGTCGCCTTCGACAATCACGATCGCGTTCGTCCACAACTTCCCTTTCGCGTCCCAGAGCTTCCCGAAGCGCACGGCCTTGATCGCTTTTGAGACTGGCTTCCCTTGCGCGAACGCTGCGGGAAACGCAACGGTAAGAGCAAAAAAGACAAGCGCGACGAACAAAAAGATCCGCTTCATGGCACACACCTTCACTTGCGCATTTCCATGCGCCACTCACGCTTTCTAATTCAGTTAGCGCGGGAATGCAATCGTAAAGAAAGGCGCCACGCAAAGGCCGTCATTCTATAAGCGCGTGCAATGTTGGCCGGAAAAGACGAAAAGCAGGTCCCTCGGGACCGGGCTCGGGATGACGCAGTGAAGCCGGTCAGTTGCGGCGCTGCACGGCTTGCGTGGATGGTGGCGTCAGCTTCGAGGTCGTTGTGGAAGGCAGTGGCGGCGCCACACCCGCGATTGGCGACCCAAGGCCTAACTGCTGAAGACTCCTGGCGTCCAGCTTTCCGGTGGGTGTCAAGCCATGCGATTCCTGAAACTTCTTCATGGCCTCGACAGTGGCGTCGTCCCACTTTCCGTTCGCCGTTCCTGTATAAGAACCGCTCTTCGCGAGCGCCAGCTGGATTTCCGTAATGCGTTCGGGAGTGGGAGCTTTCTGCCCTCGGTCTCGAGGCTTGGACTTTCTTGAGGATCTCTTTCCGTGTGAGGCACTGCGAAGCGAAGAACGTGTGGGTTTCCCCGATGCCGGACCCTTGGCCTGCGTAGAATCGGAAAACACACCCAGTCCCGCTGCCAGCAGCAGCGACGAGGCCAAGTGTGTTGCCTGCCGAAGGTGTATGCGCATTGGCTTAGAGTCGAGCTTTATCGTTACTGCTGGTTGTCTGAGGGAACTTTGCCAGACAAATAAACCGTCAGCATCCGGTCACCGTCCTGCCGGCGAAGAACTTTGAACACCACGTCATCGCCGGGTTTTAGCTTGGACACTGCCGCGCGGTACTCGGCAACCGAGTCGATCGCCTGACGATTGATTTCCGTAATCACGTCGCCGCGTCCGAAAAGAAGGTCTTCGGCAAAGGACGCCGGCTCAACTTCCGTCACGATTACGCCTTTTTGTCCTTCAATGCCCACGCGGTGGCCGCGTTCCGGGGTCAGTTCTTCCACGTGCAAGCCGAACTCGCTGGGAGCCGCTTCGCCTGGCTGATCGCCCGTACGGCCCGCGGTGTTCGGGAAAACCCTCGTCCGGTCCCCAACCTCTGCGGTCGTTTCCTTCTGCGCGTGGTCGCGCATGTAGGTGAGCTTGACCTTGCTGCCGATCGGCGCTTCCGCGATGGGGTTAACCAAGTCGTTCCCCGTCTTCACCGCGTGACCATTCACGCTGGTAATGACGTCTCCGCCCTTGAGTCCAGCCTTTTCCGCCGGGCTCCCTGCCTGTACGCTTTCAATCACTACGCCGTACGGCGCGCCAAGCGATTTCAGAGTAATCGGATTCGTGCTGATTTCCTCCTGGAAGCTGACGCCAATCGAGCCGCGCGTTACGCGCCCTTGTTTGATGATTTGGTCATAAACCTTGATCGCTGTCGTGGAGGGCAGCGCGAATCCAACTCCCTCGTAGCCGCGGCTGCCGGTGATGATCGCTGTATTGATTCCAATCACTTGCCCCGAGAGGTCGACCAGCGGCCCACCAGAGTTTCCGGGGTTAATGGCCGCGTCGGTCTGCAAGAATCGCTGGAACTGCTGGCCGATGCCGCCGCGATCCTTGGCGCTGATGATTCCGGCCGTAACCGTCGCCTGCAATCCAAAAGGACTCCCAATGGCCAAAACCCAATCGCCTACCTGCACCCCATCGGAATTGCCGAGTTTTGCGATCGGTAGATCTTTGTTCGCGTCAATTTTGATGACTGCCAGATCCGTATCGTCGTCCGCGCCGACGAGCTTCGCCGTGTACCGCGTGGTGTCGCCGTTCAGTTGCACCTGAATCTTGGTGGCCTGTTCGATGACGTGATTGTTCGTGAGGATGTAGCCGCGCTTATCCACAATGACGCCGGAACCGAGGCTGCGGTCGGCCTGGGGAGGTCCATCGGGCCGGCCGTCAAAGAAGCGATCAAAGAAATCCTGCATGGGGTCGTCCTGATCGTAGGGCTGCGCGCGGCGCTTGCGAGACTGCCGGCGCTCCAGCACCTGCGTCGTCGCAATGTTGACCACTGCGGGCTCTACCTTGTTCACGATGCCCGCAAAAGTATTCGCCGCGGGAATCGGGTCCGGCACCGACAACGCTGTGGCGGTTGTGCCGGGAAACGCGAAACCCTTCGTGGCCGAGACCCTGCCCGAGACGATCGTGCCGATCAGGATCCCGACGATTAACGTGAAGCTGACAAATGCTGCCGCCAGGATCTTCCGCTGACGCGCCCAGTTCAAAAGCTCCCTAACTTGATCTCCCATTTCCCCTTGCTCCTCTTCAGGCTGGCCCCCGCGCCGGTGCCGAGCTACGCACAGCTCATCGACCACAGTGGACTTATTTCCAAGCTTACGGACCGACCGCTTCCGTCCTGCTAGTATAACACTGCCTTTTCTCTGTGGCTGCGGTCCTTCCAGGAAGTCGTCGAACGATAACTAGCCGGTCGGCTGGGTCCCTTCTGAGTTTTGCCCACCCTCCGTTGGACGCAAGAGGTGGGAAATATGTTATTAGATCCAATTACCAAAAAGACCGCGAGCGTAACTTGATGGAGCGCAAGGAGTAACGCAAACCGAAGCGTGGGCGGAAGCAGACTGCCTGTTAACACTACCGGGGTTTTGGGCGTCTTGAGAACTATAGGAATGCGATTCTTGCTTAGCGGGCTGATCTGTGGGATACCTCCTTGACTTTCGGACTGTGAGAATGGAACGTGAGGCTGTGACCTCCCAGCCCGTTACTGAAATGTCTACCGACGAGGCGCTGGTAAGCGCCGCTCGCGCGGGCGACCGACCGGCGTTTGGGTTGCTCTACGACCGCTATGCGCGAATGGTGCACGGCATTCTGCTCTGCCGCGTGCCCCCGCGCGACGTGGACGACCTCGTACAAGAAGTCTTTCTGCTGGCGTTGCGACAACTCCGTTCGCTGCGGGATGTTTCGCGCTTTGGCGCGTGGCTCAGCACCATTACCCGCAATCGCGCGAACGACTTCTACAGGAAAACGAATCCGGCCGATCGTGCCACAGATCCTGTGGCGGAGGAGCAGGCGGAGAATCGCACCAATGACCATGCGGTCGAGCAAGAAGCAGCGATGACTTTGGCGGTGCTGCGCACGCTTCCGGAGACGTATCGTGAATCGCTGACGCTTCGTTTAGTGGAAGGCCTGACCGGGCCGGAAATCGCTGCGCGCTTGGGACTGACGCATGGGTCCGTGCGCGTGAACCTGCACCGCGGCATGCAGATGCTGCGAGAAAAGCTCGCGGAAAAAGCGGAAGGCGCCGGAAGAAAAGCGGGCAAGAGGTTGTAGCAGCGGCTTTACGCTGCTGCTCGACGATGATCGAACATGAGTGAACGCAAGAAGGACGCGGTTATGAAAGACGATTATTTGTGGGACGGGTTGGGCGAGCCGGACCCGGAAGTACAGAAACTGGAGAACTTGCTCGGACGCTATCGGCACGACCCGCCTGCGCTGCGCCGCTGGCGCTTCCCTGCGTTTCGATTTTCGTTTCAGTTGGCGGCGGTGGCCGCAGTTTTGCTGATTGGCGTCGCGACATTCGTTGTTTTTCGTGCGATGCAAGGAAAGAATTCGGGGCCCACTTGGGAGATTGCGCGGATTGCGGGCACGCCGCGGGTGGGCTGGCATTCGCTGAGCGCAAGCGTCGCGACGGCAAAGTTGAAGGTCGGGCAAACCTTGGTGACGGATAATTCTTCGCGGGCCAGCATCACGCTCGAGGAGACCGGCCGCGTTGAAGTGGAACCCTCCTCGCGGCTTCGAGTGGTTGCAAGCCGCCCTGGCCACGAACGTCTTTCACTCGAGCGTGGAACGATTCACGCGACGATTTGGGCGCCGCCGGGCGAATTCGTTGTAGATACGCCTTCGGCCGTGGCCGTGGATTTAGGGTGCGTCTACACGCTGCACGTTGACGACTCGGGCGCGGGACTGCTGCGCACGACCATGGGCTGGGTCAGCTTCAAGCTGAATGGCCACGAATCGTTCATTCCTGCTGGCGCGGTGTGCGCGACGCGCCCAAAAATTGGCCCAGGCACGCCATATTTTGAAGATGCTTTCCCTTCGTTTCGCGAGGCGTTAGCGAAATTTGATTTTGCGAAGGTCACGCGGCAGGAACGCCATGCGTTGCTGGAAACTTTGCTTACTGACGCCAGGAAGCAAGATGCGCTGACGCTGTGGCATTTGCTTTCGCGAGTGAGCGATGCGGAACGCCCTGCTGTCTATGATCGCCTCGCGACACTTGCTCCACCGCCTAAGGATGCTACGCGCGAAGGCATTATGCGCCTCGACGCGAAAACGCTCGATTCGTGGTGGAATTCGCTCGGCTACGGCGACGTGTACCTCTGGCACATGTACGAACGCACCTGGTCGGAGCGCTAAGGGCCGTTAACAACACACGAAAGCAAAGCGTCTTGGCTCCTGAAGTTGGAACGCAAGCGATGCAAGGGAAAAAGGAGACAAGGCAATGACACCTCAGAAAATTCGGCCGGTTCGGTATTTCGTTTCCCTCGCAACTGCAATGCTGCTTTTCGCCAATGTGGCGCAAGCGGGACCACCCCTCATCTGTCACTCTTTTGAAATTGGACAGGCAAAATCGCTGCCCCTGGCAAGCCACGGTTGGAACCTCAGCGGCTCGGAGAACTATGACACAAAGAATCTGGCAGGGGACACGCTCGAGATTCTGAAGCCGGACACGCCGGTGCTCGTGCGCATGGAAACGCTGCGCCGCGCTACGCTTTATGCACGCAGAGATCCCGTCGCAGCGAAGGAGTTGCTTGCGCGGCTTCACGCTCGAGCCACTGCTGCGGAATCTGCCGGCCATCCCGATGCGCTGGCGTGGTTCGACGCCGGCTACCTTGTAGAAACTTACAAGCAGTGGCTCGGGCAGAACTTGCCACACATGACGGACGGTATGCGTATGTATCCGAATCCAGCAACGGGCGTGGACGGCTACGCGATGGTCAAGAAGGCGATCGCACTCCGTGGGGACGATGCGGAAATGGAATTCGCCGCGGCGCTGATCACCCTTCCTGGTCCTTGCGAGGACCATGCGCAGCACGCGCAAAAGGCCATTGCGGGGGCGAAGGCCGATGCGCTGCTGACGCAAAACCTCGCCACGCACTTCGTTGGACCGAAGGATGTGACGGTGTCCGAAATGCTCGCGAAGAATTCCGCGTCGAAGTGAGCACCCTGGTTACCGGCCACAGCCGGCAACATCCGCCATGTAGATGGGCAACCATCTACATGGCCCGGGCAGGGATCAGTTGTCGCGGTAGGGACGACCATCGCTGATCGCCCCCGGCGCAGATCCGCACGGGCGCTTTTACCCACTCGCGATTAGCGTGGTTGCTGTGTTGCCTTCCTCCCTACCGGAACGAAGTCGGCGTCCTGTTCCATCGGCTTTTCGAAGCTCAATAGCCCGGCCCACCGATACCTCTATCTACGCTTCAAGCGACGCCTCACGGCGTCACTTGCAAGACTCGAGGCCAGGATGGATTCGCTGCTTCTTTTCCTGTAGGGCTCTTTCATCCCCTACAACATGCCGGTTTATCCCGGCGCTGTCCGGCTTGCCGACTAGTCGAGAATTGGACCGGCTGTGCCGCTACTAGCACTCGTGCCACCCGAAACCACGGCTGTGCAGAAACAGCCTGATGCTCGGCCCCGACACGAAGGATGGGTGCCGGCCTCGCCCAAGAATTCAGGGAACGAGGCGTGACTAATTGACGTTTCTATCGTCAATGTTCGTGTGGCAGTGTCTCAGGAGGGCCGCATGTCTCCGCAGCAAGTGGAAAACCACGCAGTCAGCCGCCAACCGCGCGGTTTGCCGGTTCTGGACCATGTCCAGCAGGACTTGCGCTATACGTTGCGCTCCTTGCGCCACGATCCCAGCTTCACAGCCGTGTCTCTTCTCATCCTGGCTCTCGCCATTGGAGCCAATATCGCCGTCTTCAGCGTAGTCAATACATTGCTCCTCCGCCCGCTACCATTCCCCAACGCGCACGAATTGGTTTGGATCGCGCCGCCACCCAGCGCATGCGGCCTCTCCTGCGCCACCTACTCCGCTGACGCCTACGAAGAGTTCCGAGCCCAAAGCCGCGCTTATCGGGACGTAACCGGATACGAGGCCTTCAGCACTCCAGACAACGTGCGACTGACAGGGCGCGGCGAACCTGAGCCCGCCACCAGCATCGACGTAATCGGTAACTTCTTCAAGGTTCTTGGCGTGCAGCCTGCCATGGGCCGCCTGTTCACCTCGGACGAGAGTCGCGGCGCTCATCCCGTAGTTTTGCTGACCAGTGCTTACTGGCGGCGGCAATTCCATGCCGATCCTGCCATTGTCGGCAAGGCCATCGATCTAAGCGGAACACCGTTCACGGTGATCGGCGTGTTGCCCGCGAACTTCGACTACGGAGCCGTGTTTTCTCCAGGAGCGAAGGTGGATATGTTCACCCCACTCGATTTGGATAAAGAGCGGGACTGGGGAAATATCGTCACTCTCATCGGCCGCCTCAAGGCCGGCGTGACCTTGCCGCAGGCTCTCGACGATGCCAAGCGCGTGGCGCCCAATATCTATTTCAACGTGAAGTATCCGCAGACGCTGGGGCGCTACAAAGGCAGTTTGATTCCCGTCTGGCTGAAGGATTATGTCACGGGCAAGCTCCGCCGGTCCCTGATTGCGTTGTGGTCCGCTGTCGCCGCGATTCTGCTCATTGCCGCGGTGAATTTATCCAACTTGCTGCTAGCCCGCACTTCCGCCCGCGCCAAGGAATTCGCGGTGCGCGGCGCTCTGGGCGCAAGCCGCGCTCGCATCATCGGCCAATTGTTGCTCGAAAGCCTGGCGCTTTCCGGAGCTGGGGCACTCCTAGGGCTCGGAATGGCGGCGCTGCTGATTGCCTGGCTTCGCCAGCAGGGCTCTCTCGCGCTGCCGCTGCTTAGCGCCGTGCGTGTCGACGTGCAGGCTCTCGGGTGGACCGTTCTTATCGCCATTTTCACGGCGATGATCTTCGGCCTGCTGCCGGGCTTTCGTATCACCGGCGGCAATCTGCAGGGGGCGCTAAAGGATTCGGGCCCAGGCGCGGGCGTTGGGCGCAAACATGAGCGTGTCCGCTCCACGCTCGTCGTCGCCGAAGTCGTCTTAGCTTGCGTTTTGCTGGTAACAGCAGGTCTGCTTTTGCGCAGCTTCGTTAAAGTGCTTCAGGTGGACCTGGGCTTTCGGCCGGAGGGAGCCGCCTCGATCAAAGTTGACTACGACGACAGCGCCCCAACAGAGGACGCCAGCATCGCCAAGCGCAGTGCGATTTTCCAGCAGATTCTTGCCCGCGTGAGCGCGCTTCCAGGCGTCCAGGCCGCAGGCATGGCCGACTACCTTCCGCTGGGACCCAACCGCGAATGGGATTCGCCGGTGCCGGAGGGAAAAACCTTTGCTCCCAACGAACTGCCCGATCCGCTGGTCTATGTCATTACGCCTGGATTCATCCGCGCCATGGGCATCCGCCTTCACGGCCGCGAGTTCACCAGGGACGACGGCCCCCATAGCGAGCGGGTTGTCCTGATCAATGCCTCCGCAGCCCGAATCTACTGGCCCAACGAGGATGCCGTTGGCAAAGTCCTCCTGCGGGGCAAGGAGCAAGATCGCGTCGTCGGCGTGGTGGACGATGTGCATGAGGAAAATGTCGAAGGCGGGCCTGGCTCCCAAATTTATTACCCAGTCACGCAGCAAGGGCCGAATGGCGCACAACTCGTTGTCCGGAGCAGCCTTCCGCCCGCGGTTCTTGGCCCCAGCGTTCTCCGCGCGCTGCGTGAACTAAATCCCAATCAACCCGCTGCGGAGCTCCGGCCCATTCGAACCATAGTGGATCGTGCCGTGTCGCCACGCCGATTTTTCATGATCCTGGTAGCTGCCTTTGCCGGGCTGGGCCTGCTTTTAGCCACGCTCGGAATTTATGGGGTGATTTCCTATTCGGTGACGCAGAAAACACCCGAAATCGGCATCCGCATGGCGCTCGGCGCGACCGTCGGGCAAGTGCGCAGCTTGGTGCTGGCAAGCACACTGCGATTGGCGAGCGTGGGCATCCTCCTGGGAGCATTGCTTTCCCTCGCTTTGTCCCGAGCCCTGGCCTCGCTGCTATTTGCCACCTCGCCGTGGGATACGTCAGCCTATGTGGGAATGGCGCTCACGCTGCTGCTGGTCGCCCTCGTCGCCGGGTACATTCCGGCGCGCAGAGCTTCGCGCATAGAGCCGATGAGGGCCCTCAGAGCAGGGTGACTGGGCTTGCCCAGGACTTCCGGCCCAACCCTGTAACACTACATAGACATTGAAGATCCTGCCGCGGCGCCATGCGCAAATTCCCCCACCGGAAGAATTGTGTTGATAAACGGCTATCTGTGTGTTATAGGACACTCAGGTGAATTGGTACGACGCTAAAGGCGATCCCGCCGCGCGCTTGCGCCAACGCAAGCACGCCTTGCTTCGTAGTCTCCGAATCCCTCCCGAGGCTCTGCCGGGCTCACTCGCCCTTACCCACCGGCGCTGCGGGAAACCCAACTGTCGGTGCGCCGATGGAGAAGGACATCCCGTTTGGTCTCTGACCTTCCGAGACGATGGCCGGAAGCGCGTCGAGCGTATTCCCGATGAATGGGTGGAGCAGATCCGGCCACTGGTGGAGCAGGGACGCGAGTTTAAAGACGCTATTGCCGAGGTCTTCGCCGCCAATGCCAAGCTGCTGGCGCTCTGGCGTCAGCAGTCCATGAAGAAGAAGCCCAAGAAGAAATGAGCGGCCCGCGACTCAACCTGCGCGTGGGACTTTTTGGCTGACCATGGGTCTCACCCTGAACCAGGAAACTTCCCACAGGGTGAGTGAAGTCGTCCTTCCGCCGCGCATGGGCCGTAACGAGGCGTGCCACTGTGGGAGTGGCAGCAAATACAAACGGTGCTGTTGGGAACGGGACGAAGCCCTTCGCCGGGAGTTGCGCGGCGCCGCCTTGCCCGAGTGGATCGACGGTTCGCGTAGCAAACTCCACCAATTTGAAAAGTACGTCAGCAATGTCTTTGGCCTACCCGATTTATTAGCCAGCCTCGTCGACACCCGGCGAGCACCGAAAATTCCCACCTTCGACGTTGTCAACAGCTTGTTTCACACGGCGGTGCTGCGCATCCCGAGCATCAACGCCTTGGAAGGCGATCTGAAGGAGAGCGATTTTCAAAAGCTCATTGGGCGTCAGCCCACTCCGGAGGTGAAGGCCTTCAGCGCCGACGTGGTGGCCAACGTTCTCGACAAACTCGAGCTGGCGGGCATCCGCAAAGCGAACGAGGAGGTCATCGGCAAAGCGGAGCGAAACAAAACCTTTCGCGACGGTTACGGTGCGCTGCGCTGCGTGGCCATCGACGGCTGGGAACCATTTTCCTCCTACGATCGGCATTGCCCGAACTGTTTAGTGCGCAGGGTCAAAGTGAAGCGACGCACGGGAGAGCTCGAAGAAGTGGAACAGTATTACCACCGCTATGTGGTGGCCTTGTTGCTCGGGCCGGTCATCGATGTGGTGCTGCGGATCGAACCAGTGCTCAACGAGGAAGCTCTCCGCGATATCGACCCCGAGCATGCGGGCCATGAAGGCGAACTGACCGCCGGGCGGCGGCTGATCGATTCCTTGCACGAGACCTACGGAGGGTTCATCGACGCCATCGTCGGCGATGCCCTCTATGCCAATGGGCCGGTGATGACCCAACTCGACAACTACGGCTACAGCGGCTTCCTGGTGCTCAAGAAGGAGAAGAACGAGCCGCTCAAAGATGCCCTCACCCTCTGGGAGATCGAGGGACGGTGCGAGAGCTACGAGGATCCGGAGCGGAAAGAGCACGTGGAATTTTGGGACGTGGATGATATTGAGACGCTCACCAGCTACAAAGGAAAAATCCGCGCGCTCCGCGCCGTGGTCACCAAGCCGGAGGAAGACGAAGATCCCGCGACCTGGTGCTTCGCCCTCATCGGGCAGCGCGCGCGCCAGCTCAGCCGCCCAACGGCGCTACGGATCATCCGGTCGCGTTGGCATATCGAAAACACCGCCTTCCACCAGTGGACCCGCTACTGGAATCTCCGGCACGTCTTCCGGCACACGCAGAATGCGCTACTGGCCGTCCTGCTTCTCTGGACCCTGGCCTTCAATCTGCTTCAGCTGTTCATCTATCGGCGGTTGGGTCGTTGCCGAAGGCCGAAGGATCCCATCGATACTATCAGGCACATCGTCGAGGTCATGCTTCGCGATGTGGCCACTCTTCCCGCGCCCATTCCTTGGGCGACTTTCCTGCTGGACACGAGCTGACACGAGCGTCGGAGCCGCGCCCAATGGGCGGCGCGGACGCACCGGCGCCATCACTGTTCACCTGCCCGCAGCTTTGCCATCAAGGAGATTTACTCTCGATAACTAACTGCCCCTTGCGCTGGCGGCCTCGTGCGCTTCGGGCATTTCCCCGTGGATCGGCCAACGCCTCGCCGAACTCGGCCCGTGCTAGAAGCGGAACTCCTGCAGCTGGCAAGCAGAGCTTCAAAAGTTTTCGCGATCGTGGCAGCATGGGCGTGTGTCGGTCCGGCAGCGTCGAACGCGCAAACGTTTGCGCTGAATGACACGAAGGATTTGGTGCTGCTGAACGTC